>ERZ773063.2350-NODE-2350-length-10306-cov-9.167008_pt1 | contig 10306 bp, 10 predicted proteins | sample MGYA00580625_ERZ773063 | MGnify/ENA primary metagenome ERZ773063 (study PRJEB29015, sample SAMEA2738022) | human oral metagenome | biome: human oral; feature: human-associated habitat; material: dental | place: China | collected 2042 ...
AACCAGCAGCACAGCTACCCACCACCGCTTGACACACCACATAGGGGCACCCCCCGGGTCGGGCTCGATATAGCCGAGGATGTTGGCGGCCATTATGTAGCTCGCCGGTGTCCACTGGGCGGGGGCCGTGCCCTGCGTGCCGCGGTCGTAACGCCGCGGCCTCTGGGCGCCCGCACCCCCGGCGGGCACCAGGTCGTCCCGCTGCTGGTGCCCGTGTTCGTGTGTTCGTGGTCAGCATGGGGCAGATGGCGCTCGCGCCCGCTACCGCGCCGGTGGCCCGGGCGGGTCCCGCCGTCGTCGGACGGAGGACATGTTCGCGGCCCGATGACGACAACGGCTCGGCCCAGAGCTCCGACTGTGGCAGCATGGCGCCGATGCCTCAACGTCCCGCTCCCTCCGCGCGCCGCCGTCCGTCCCGGAACCGTCAGGGCTCCGCAGCGACGACGCGGTCCGCGTCTGCGCGCTCGAAGCGCCCGACGGGCGCCTCCGGCGCCAAGGGGAGGGGCCGGCGCAGGCCGGGCCCGCTGGCGCGCCTGCTCCGGTCTCCGCTGGGTTTCCTGCTGGGCGCGTTCGTGCTCACCGTCGCAGTGGGGCTGCTCGTGGCCAAGGTCATTGACTCCGTGCCGCTGCGGGGCTCCGCGCCGGTCCCCTCGCAGATCGGGCCCGCTCCCGTGACCACCGACATGACCGGCTTCGATGCGGCGCGCATCATCGACGACGAGGTCTTCTACGACTCGACCACCATGACGGTCCAGCAGGTCGCCGACTTCATCGAGCAGGTCAACGCGGGTTGCCAGACGGGCGACGACGGCACGCTCTGCCTGGCGGAGGCGACCTTCGACACCGAGGACCGCGAGGTGACCACCGCCTGCCCCGGCGGATACAAGGGGGTGGCGGCGGAGAGCGCCGCGCAGATCATCTCCAAGGTGGCGACCGCCTGCGACATCAACCCCCAGGTGCTGCTGGTGCTGATCCAGAAGGAGCAGGGGCTGCTCACGGCCTCGGGCGAGACCCTGGCCGCACGCGTCTACGAGGCCGCAGCGGGCTACGCCTGCCCCGACGGCACGCAGTGCGACCCCAAGTACGCGGGCTTCTTCCAGCAGATCTACGGGGCCGCCATGCAGTTCCAGACCTACCGTCTGAATCCCGGGGCCTACCAGGTGGTCGCGGGCGTTCCCGTGCAACTGGCCTACTCCCCGGACTCCGCGTGCGGCACCGGCGAGCTGACGGTGGCCAACCAGGCGACCGCAGGCCTGTACGACTACACCCCCTACCAGCCCAATGCCGTCGCGGCCCACGGCGGAAACGACTGCACCAGCTGGGGGAACTGGAACTTCTACGGGTACTTCCGCAGCTTCTTCGGGGATCCGACGCCGTCCACGGCCGACGGCTGAGCCGCCGGCTGGGCTGTGGAGCGCCGCCGCAGCGATCCCGGAACCGATCTCGGTGCGGAAGTGAACCGATCTCGAGCCGGAGATCGACCGATCTCGACGCGGAAGTGAACCGATCTCGGCAGGAGGGAGGCGGCGCGGCTCGGCACTCGCTGGACGGCTCTGAGAGGTCGTCGTGCGAGGATGCGGGCATGGAGTGGCAGTCGGTCCTGGCGACGACCTGGGTCGTCCTGGAGTACGCGATCAAGATCGTCGCGCTCGGGACCGTTCCGGAGAACCGCCGCCCGTCGTCGTCGACGGCGTGGCTGCTGCTCATCTTCCTGCTGCCGGTCGTGGGCCTGCCGCTCTACATCTTCCTGGGCAGCCCGTGGATCCACGGCAAGCGCCGCGAGCAGCAGATGGTGGTCAACGAGATCGCCCTGGAGTCCACCAAGGACGTGCCCTATGCGCCCGAGGGTACCGAGCGCTCTGCCCACCTGGACTCGGTCCTGCGGATGAACCGCGCCCTGACGGGCCTGCCGTGCGTGACCGGCGAGGTCGTCGCCCTGCACGGGGAGGCGACGGCCACCTACGCCGAGATGGCCCGCGCCGTCGACGCCGCCACCAGCCACGTCCACGTCGAGTTCTACATCCAGTCCTGGGACCCGGTCACCGACGTCTTCTACTCCGCGCTGGAGCGGGCCGCCGCCCGCGGCGTGGCCGTGCGCCTGCTGGTGGACCACCTCGGGTCGCGCAAGTACCCCGGCTGGCGGAGCCTGGGCAGCCGCTTCACCGCCGCCGGCATCCGGTGGCGGCTCATGATGCCGCTGCTGCCGCACAAGCGGCGCTTCCGCCGCCCCGACCTGCGCAACCACCGCAAGCTCCTCGTCATCGACGGCGAGCGGGCCTTCATCGGCTCGCACAACATTATCGACCCGACCTACCGACTGCGCTCCAATGTCCGGGCCGGACGCACCTGGGCGGACCTGAGCGTGGAGGTCACCGGGGACATCGTCGTCGAGGCCGAGGCGATATTCGGCATGGACTGGTACTTCGAGTCCGGCGAGGTGCTCGACATCGCGGATATCCTGCCGCAGGCCGGCGGGTCCGACTCGGTGTCGCAGGTGCTTCGGGAGGCCGCGCCCGTCGGCACCCCGGCGCCCCAGCCGGGGCGGCCCGACGCCGTCGTCAACGCCATGCAGCTGGTGCCATCGGGCCCCGGCTACCCCACCGAGCCGAACCTGCGGATGGTCCTGTCCCTCATCCAGAACGCCACCGAGCGGGTGTCCATCACGAGCCCCTACTTCGTGCCCGACGAGGCGCTGCTGGCGGCGATGACGACGGCGGCCTACCGGGGCATCGAGGTCGAGCTCTTCGTGGGGCTGGAGTCCGACCACCTCATTGTCAACCACGCGCAGCGCTCCTACTACCAGGCGCTGCTCGCCGCCGGGGTGCGGATCTACCGGTACCCGGCGCCGACCGTGCTGCACGCCAAGTACATGACGGTCGACGACGAGATCGCGGTGATCGGCAGCGCGAACATGGACTTCCGCTCCTTCGCCCTGAACTACGAGGTCATGCTGCTCGCCTTCGGCGGCGACCTCGACGACATGCTGCGCGCCAACGACGCCTACTACCGCACCGTCTCCGCCGAGCTCACCGCCGAGCAGTGGGCGGCCGAGCCCTGGTGGCGCCGCTACATCGACAACGTCTGCCGGTTGCTGTCCGCCGTCCTGTGAGGCGCGGGGCGGGCGGCGCGCGCGGCGAGGCGGCCGGCCGCGGAGCTCCCGGTGCGCCGTTGATTGTCTCGACCTCCGCGAGGCGGTACGTCCGACAGGCCGGTCTGAGGCGGACGTGGACCGGTCTCGGCGTCAGGCGGGGTCGTTGATGACCGCCTCGAACAGGGCGATACCGGTGGACAGGTCCCGCAGCCGCATGGCGTAGGGGTGGTCGACGTGGAAGTCCGTGATGGGGCCGAGGTTCGGGGCGGTGGCCGCGTTGCCGTGCTCGGAGACGGCGGCCGCGACCGTGCCGTCCTCGCGCACAATGAGCCTCACCTGCTGCCGGTAGGCCGTCGTCTCGAGCTGGGGGCCGATGCGCTCCATCGGGCGGATATCTGCGCCCAGGGACTCCAGGACGGGGAGGATGTCGATGCCTCCGTCCGGGCTCGTCAGGTCGATGCGCGGCAGCCACAGGTTCACCTCGGGGGACAGGCCCTCGCGCTCCGCCTCGTCGAGCAGGGCGCTGGCCGCCGCCCACGTGTCGGCGGGAAGCGCCTCGGGCAGGGTGCCCTTGTCCGGCAGCACGATGTCCAGGGCGAAGTCCTCCGAGTAGGGCACGCGCAGGACCTTCCAGGCCGCCGAGCCGGTGGTCCCCTCGGTGCAGACCATGCTGCTCTGCTGCCTCATCATGGGGACCTGGATGACGCTGCCGTCCGCGCGGGTGAAGTCCTCGTCCTGGGTGCTCTTCTTGTCGAAGAGCTCCTTCCACTGCGCGGCGAAGAGGACGGCGTTCTGCAGCGCGACCTCGATCTTGGTGGCGTCCAGCGCCGATGACTTGATGAGGCCCGCCGTGTTCTGCTTGACCCACTCGTTGAGCACGTCCTGGGCCTTGTCGGCATCGGCCCGTCGCAGGTCCGCTGAGAACCAGTGCCGGACATTGTCAATGAAGTCCTGGCTGACCTCGGTCGGCTTGTCATGGTCGATGATGACGATCTGGTCGGCGACGTGCACCAGCGGGTGCTCGGGGGCCTTCTTGTCGGGCTTGAAGCTGGAGACGTCGCCGTCGTGGGCCAGCAGCGCGGTCTGGATCGCCGACCAGGTCGCGTTGCGGGCCTCCTCGTCCGCGGCCCCGAGGAGCTTGTTGAGCCCCTGGGCCGCCGGGTCCGTGGCGCCGAGCGATCCCGCCGCCAGGTTGAGGGCGAGGGACGCCGGGCTCGCCAGGGCGTTGGCGTGGGCGCCGTCGGCGAGCTGGGCCGACAGGAGCGCCGCGCCCAGGGCGTCGCAGGCGCTGACGGCGGCCCTCAGGTCGGGCGCCTCCGCCAGGGTCAGCTCGGCGCGGGTCTGGTCGCTCTTCAGCACGGTGCCGCCGATGTCGCGCTTCCAGAGGCCGCAGCCGGCGAGGGCGCCCGCGGCGACGGCGGACAGGAGAAGCATGGTGCGGCGGCTCGGGCCGGTCGGGGTCCGTGCGGACTTGCGGAGGGCGGGGCGGCGGTCTTCGACGCTCATGGGTCGAGTCTGCGCCCGCCGGTCGGCGTCGAGGAAGGGGAAGAACTCCCCGGGCCCCGCACCTCGCGCCACCGTTCCGTCGGCCTTCCCCCTCCTCCGCCGAGATCGGTTCAGTTCCGCACCGAGATCGGTTCACTTCGGGCTCGAGATCGGTTCACTTCGGGCTCGAGATCGGTTCACTTCCGCACCGAGATCGGTTCAGGCCGGGGCCGCGCACCGTGGCGCCGCCCCGGCCTCCCGCATGGGCCAAGCCGGGGCGGACTGTGATCTTTCTGTGACCACTGGGTGGACGCGCCGGGGCAGAATCTTGGCCAATGCGGCGCGCACTGCCACGATGGCACCATGGCACGCCGTTGGCAGATCATCTCCGTTGAACTTGTCTCCGGGCGCGGGCAGATTTTTGCGCCCCCGCCCGGTCGGGACCTCATTGTCCCGCCGTCGACGACCTTCGAGCAGCTCGGCGTCGCGATCGACCTCGCCCTGGCCCGCTGGGACCTGGGGCACCTGCGCGACTTTACGCTCGCCGACGGCACCCGCGTCATCGACGACACCACCGATCTCGAGCTCGGTTTCGGCGGCTTCAGCGGCGGCGCCCTCATCGACAAGGTCCTGCGCCACAATGCCAGGGTCAAGGACTATGTCGATGTCGGCGAGGTCTTCCGGTACGTCTTCGACTTCGGGGACGACTGGACCTGCCGCTGCACCGTCACCAGGTTCGGGGACCCCGAGCAGGAGGTCGGCGTCGTCGTGCAGGAGCCCACCGCGATCTGGGGCTGGGGAGCCCTGCCCGACCAGTACGGGCGCATGCGGCACGACGACGAGGACTTCCCCGGCGACGACGCCGCGCTGACGGCCAAGCAGATGCGCGCCGAGGAGAACGAGGTGAGCACCTTCCTCATGACCTTCGGCCAGGTCGAGCCCGAGCGGCTGGACCTGCGGGCCGTTCGCGTCGCCCGGGCCGCCGGCGATCCCAACGCGCTGATCGCGGCGCTGACCGGCGTCAACGCCGACCACGCGCTCCAGCAGATCGGCCAGGCCCTCATCGAGGCCTGGGACGGGATTCACGGGCCCGGGCGAGCGAGGGGGCGCAGCGCCGTCCGCGGACAGCTCGCCTCGGTCATGGCGACCCTGAGCAACCGGCTCCAGTGGCGCGACGAGGACGGCGACGCGATCCTCAGCGCCGAGCTCCTGGCCCGGATCCAGGGGCAGGAGCCGGTCGGGCGGCCGCTGTCGGTCGACCTTGAGGAGCTCGCCGACACCATGGCCTCCTACGGCGACGTCAACGGCGGGTACCTCGACCTGGACACCGGGCAGGTTCTGCTCGCCGCCATGGTCTCGGCGCGCGGGATCGACCTTGATGCGGGCAACGAGGAGTTCGGCATCGAGCCGGGGCGCCGGTGGGTCGTGGTCGACGACAGCGCCAAGGCGATCACCACCGCGGACCGGCGCGGCTTCATTCGCCATCTGCAGAGCAGCGGGCGGCAGGACGAGCGGGCCGCCGCGAGCACGCTGTCGGCGGCGATGCAGTCGCAGTCCGCCCGCGGCTTCGACGACGCCATCGACGAGCTCGGCCTGGCCCCCGTGTGGGTCGGGTACCGGGACGACCGCCGATGGGGCAGGGCCCGCGAGGCGCTCGCGGCGCACGGGGTGCGTCCGACCGTGGTGCGCCCCATCAGCGAGGTCGTGAAGTAGCGCAGCGGCCTGCGGGGAGTGGTCGCTGGCGGTGCGCCGCCCACCCGCCCCCTCCTTTCGCCGAGATCGGTCGTATTCCGGCTCGAGATCGGTTCATTTCCGCGTCGAGATCGGTTCGTGTCATGGTTTGTGCCAGGGCTTGGTGGAGGCGGCTGCGCGGAAGGCTGTTCATTTTCGACGACGGGAAGGGGTGGCACCCGTGTCCGACGCACGCGACAGGACTTAGGTCCTGGTTTCGACCTCGACTTTTCCGCATGTCGTCGTCGGAAGCTGTTCGCTGGAGGGGGCGTGGGGGTCGTCGGTGGCGCTTGGCGTGATTGCAGGGAAATGTGGTAGTCTGCGCCTGGTGCTGGTCGGCCTCGCGGGGTGCTTGAGGGGCCGGTGGCGCTCCGGGCCCCGGAAGTGGCGTCATGACGCCGTTTCCAGAGCCAGGGTCAGCAAGCACCACGCACCTGTAGGTGCATTAAGACGTTGTCCTTGAGCACCATGCTGGCGCCAACCACGAGGTCAGCAAGCACCACGCACCTGTAGGTGCATTAAGACTCTCTCCGCTCGCACTCACGCACGACAGCCATACCGCCAGCAAGCACCCCGCACCTGTAGGTGCATTAAGACAACAAAGCCGGTATACCAGAAGTACTTCTCCCCCCTGCCAGCAAGCACCCCGCACCTGTAGGTGCATTAAGACTCCTCCAATACCACAGGTCTGCTCTAGCACGAAAGGCCAGCAAGCACCCCGCACCTGTAGGTGCATTAAGACCTTGTCAAGCTCATCCTCAAGCAACTCAAGTACTCGCCAGCAAGCACCCCGCACCTGTAGGTGCATTAAGACTCAGGTTCGACGACAGCTTGTAGAAGTCGTACTTCTCCTGCCAGCAAGCACCCCGCACCTGTAGGTGCATTAAGACTCTCCTGTGGGTGTGTTTCTTGTTGGATCGGTTTGATGAGCCAGCAAGCACCACGCGCCTGTGGGTGCAGTGAGTCCGCTCTCGCGACGCGATCGTCTCAGAGATGGGCTTTAGCGGCTGGGCTCGGGATGTCCGTCAGAATGACATTGGACGGCCGGGGCCCGGGTCGGGGGCTGGGAACCCGCATGATTGCGCGGATCTCGTCGTGTTGCGTTGCCCCTTGAAGTTTTAATGTCATTCTGACGGACATCTGGGCCTCCTGCATCGCATGTCGAGTAGTTTGCCGGCTTTGCCCGACACCGACGATAGGATCGGGCACCGTTGGAAGCTGTTCGCTGGAGGGGACGTGGAGCCTGTCGGCGGCGATCCGGGCGGAGGCTGAGAAAGGACTGAGCATGACCAGCGAAGGCATTCTTCAGCTGAAGCGCCTCGGCAGGCTGCCGGCGGAGAGCGACCCGGACCCCGGTGATGACTACTATGTCGAGTTCGACAATGCCTTGTCGCAGGTCGGCGGGCCGTTAACGCTTGCCGACGGCGAGGCTCTCGCAGCGCTCCTGCCCGCAGACGGGGACACCGCCTTCGGTCTCGCGTGGGGCATCGTCCACCTGATCGAGACCCTGGAGGGGAACAGGAAGGCGTACAGCCGCGTCCTTGACTCCGCGCCGAGGCCGTGGCGCGAAATCCTTCTCATGCGACTTCGCAATAAGGATGTCTTCACCCGCACGACCGGAGACACGGCCCATTAAGCCCATTAATGAGCGGCGGGCCGCGCCCGGTCAGGGGACCTTCACGCCTCCGAGGACGTCGCGCGCTGCCCGGATGACAGGTACAGCCGGTGAGTGCGCCAGCGCGTCAGCTCGACGAGTCGGCGCCCAGCCTGCGGGCGAGATCCTCCGCAGGGAACCAGACCACGCGGCGTCCCTGCTTCGCCGAGGCCAGGTACCCGCGCCTCTCGAGATCCTGCAGATCGGTGCGCGCCGTCTGAGCGACCACATTGTGCCTCGCCTGATGGTCGGCCACCGTGGCCGTCGCCCCCGGATCCCGCAGGAATCGCTCGATGACTGCGACCTGCCGGTGGTTGAGGCCGCGACCCCGCAGAAAGCGGTTCGCGTCCCGGAGCTCGGCCGTCTTACGCGTCAGGTACTTATCGAGGTCGTCAATGGCGCGGACGATCACGCGGGCCTGCTCCAGGTAGAAGTAAGTCAGGTCGCCGTCGTCGTCCTCGGTGTACAGGAAGGAGCGCGCGTACCGGGCCGGGGCTCGCCTGAGAAGACGCGAGATCGACAGGAACTCCGCCAGGAAGAACCCCTGGCGGAGCATCGACCAGTAGAAGACGGCGCGGGATGTGCGGCCGTTGCCGTCGGCGAAGTAGTGGTCGTACCCCATCATGAAGTGCAGGGTGATGGCCCGCAGGAGCGGGGGCATATAGGGGCCCTCGTCCGCGGCGGTGCTGTTGGCGAAAGCGCACAGGGCGGTCATGCGCTCCGGGAGCTCCTCCGCCGGCGGCGGTACGTGAAGAATCTGGTCCTGGTCCTGCGTGCCGTAGATGCGCACTCTCTCGTCGCCCGGGCGCTGGATGCGTCCGGCGTCGGAGGGGTCGTCGAGCGTATCCGTCGTGACGCGGCGGTGGATCTCGCGAATCAGGCCGGGGCTCAACGGCTCGTCCTTGAGCGCGATGATCTCCTGCATGGCCTCGTAGTTGTTGAGGATCATCTGCTCGCTGCGGTCCTGCGGGCGGCGGCCCTCGCGCAGCATCTCCTTGGCCCGTACCCGGGAGGTGGAGGCGCCCTCCAGCTGGGAGGATGTGATCGCCTCCTCGCTCAGTGAGGAGATGAGGCAGCGGTTCCTCGTCGCGGGGTTGGCGATCGGCCCGGGCAGGGCGATCTCCCCGCGCGCCCGGGTGGAGACCTGCTCGATGAGGCGAAGAAGCGGATCGGGCAGGTTGTAGGTCAGTGGCGTCCCGTCCCGCAGGGCGAAGGGAGTGGGGCGGGCAGATTGCTCGCGTCGCAGGCGAACTGCGAGCCACCAGTCCTCACGGCTGAATCCCGCGGGCGGCTCGTGACGGACGAACCACTCCCAGGGGTGGTAGTCGGGGTCCCGGCCGAGTGCCGGCTCGCTCAGGAGAGTGGCCAGCGGTGCCGTCGTGCGCAGGAGCGAGTTCCTCGACGGCGGCGGGATCGGTGTCGTCACGTGTCTCCCTCGGCGGACCGCCACCTGCTACCAACTGCTAATTCAGCCCATATTAGCAGTTGGTAGCAGGTTGGTACGGGCGCGGGCGGCGCGGGTCATGCGCATGGGCTGATGAGGCGCATGCGAGCAGGTTGGTACGGGCGCGGGCAGCGCCCCTCGCGGCCCCGGCCCCCGGGCCGCGAACCGATCTCGAGCCGGAGCCGGACCGATCTCGGCGCGGAATACGACCGATCTCGGCGAATGTGTTCGGGGCGGATCTGGCGCTGCTATTGAAGACGATTGTCATCGGAGCTAGGATGGTGGTGTTGTTTCGGTGACGAAGATGGGAGAAACGGGGTGGAATAATGGGAATTCCGCAGTGGGTTCTGGGCCTGATCGTGTTCGCACTGTTTACGGTACTGGTGATTTACCTTCACCTCCGAAAACGGCGCTCCGGGACGCGCAGGCACCTCGACCGCCGCGGCTGATGCACTGAAGGGAGGAGGAAATGCCTGTGGATATTCCGCAGTGGATGTGGGCGCTGATAGTCGGGTGGAGCGGCGTGGCCATCGGCGTCGGGGCCCGTCTGTACCGGACCCGGCGCGACTGGATGCGCAAGTACCGCGACGGCCACAACTGATCCAATGAGTGGTCGCACGTCATGAATTGACTGACAACGGGGGAGGAGGCGACGCCCGTGGATATTATTGGGCCTGCGACGCAGGGGGTGATCGTCCTCGCGATCTTTGTGGCTATCGGTACCGGGGTCCGTCTGTACCGGACCCGGCGCGACTGGATGCGCAAGTACCGCAACGGTCACGACTGACTCCATGCAGAATCGGCCGGCGCGGTCGGCGGGCCGGCGCGGGTGAGCAGCGGGCGGCTCAGGCGATGCGGGAGACGAGCCTGCTGATCCGCTGGATGCTCACCTTGCGGCTCC
>ERZ773063.2351-NODE-2351-length-10306-cov-6.501707_pt1 | contig 10306 bp, 12 predicted proteins | sample MGYA00580625_ERZ773063 | MGnify/ENA primary metagenome ERZ773063 (study PRJEB29015, sample SAMEA2738022) | human oral metagenome | biome: human oral; feature: human-associated habitat; material: dental | place: China | collected 2042 ...
ATCACTCCGGCGCTTCCATTGCAGAATCCGTTTGCGCTTCTCCACACGCCGCCGTGAAGCCGTACGGAATCACATTCGGCGATGAGGAAGTCATAGATCGCTGCAATGAGATCATGGTCAAAATATGCGTCATCCACATATGAGAGGTTCGGATGCTCGAGTTTCTCGCACGCCGACTGCATGAGATCGACGCATCCGCTCGGACCGTTCTGCACGGCGCGCGAGAGGATGACGGCGCGCATGGCGGTTGTGTGTTTGTCGGCGCAGTAGTTCTCCTTACAGAGCAGATCGGACGCGCGGCCATAGTAACGCTCCTTGATGTATGCGTCTTGAAGCATCCCAAAATTGCCGGGGTCAATCGTTCCGATCTCATGCCACTGACGCTTAAACTGCTCGCTGTTGATCTCAAGCTCAGATAAGACACGCCCGTAGTTGGCAAGCTCGTCCACGGGATAGTCACAGAGCCACGCGAGAAATTCTTTCACGCTCCCCTGCGCGCTTGATAACTGATAGAGTCCGTAGCTCACGCCGCCGAGGTCGCCGTTTCCGGGCGATACGCACGCAGGGTCGCCGCTGCTCTCATATTTACGCGCAAGCACGGAGATTTTCTTGATGTCGTCCTGATCCAGCTCCTGACGCATCCGCACGACTTCCTCCTCATGCTGATCGCCGCTTGATGGCGGATTTTCTGACGGTGCGCCGTAGCGGTAGTAATTCGCTTTCCCCGTGAGTGTCTCATCGTCGAGGAGTGCTTGCAGGTTCGCGCCGGGGCATTCGGTCGCCATGAGTTCTCCATGCCCGACGATGTGTGCGCGATCCGTCGGAACGTCATAGTCCTCGCAGAGATTCGCGATGAGCATCGCCGTCCGCTCGATCTGTGCAGTCGTCGGATGTGCGTGCGAAAAATCACCAGACAGATGGATGCCGATGGTGTGCGCGTTATCCCCCTGCGCGTGTGCTCCGATTGCCCAGACGGGGCGGCCGCGCTCGATCGTCCCGTCTTTGCGGACGACGAAGTGGTAGCCGATCCCCGACCATCCCTGATTTTGATGCCACTCGTGGATTTGCTCTGCAGATGCGTCGATGTCTGCCTGTCCCGTGTGGTGGATGACGATCATGTTTGTTTTCGTGCGCTTCGACAGCTCCCCGAAATTCAGATTCGTCTCCTTGATGTTGACTCTTTCCACGTTCTTCTCCTTTCACCTTTCCGCCGGACGGCGGTGTTATTTGCTGAGAGCAACGCCGCCCAGAATAACGGCGATGATCTGCCATACGGTGATCTTATTGTTCAACCGTTTTTCCCGGCGAGCGTGCTCCTGCTCGTTTTTCTGGAATTCAAGGCGCGTATTTTGCAAGGATTCGTTCGCTCTCTGCAATGCGCTCGCGGCATTCTCGGATTCGCTCCCCAGTCCCGTCAAGCGTTCTTTCAGCTGTGCAATTTCGCTCCTCTGTGCGGTCAATGCGCTCGATAGCTGCACGGCTTCGTTCTGCGAGATCGTCAGTGCCTCTTGCGATGCTCTCAGCTGTTCTTTCAGCGTCGCCGATTGCTCTTGCAGCGCTCTCACTTGCTCCTCGGATGCGGTCAGCTCCCTCCGCGCTTCGCTCAGTGCCTTGTTCGATTCGGTCAAGGCTGCGCGCGCTTTCTCCAAGTCCCGCGCGGATTCGCTCAATGCTTGCTCCTGCATCGCGTTGTTCTCTTTCAGTCGCATCAAGTCCGCGCTCGACATTGGCACTGCCGCCTCTTGCTGGTTCTCGGTCGCCGAGCAGATACCACAGCCCGGCGATGCCAAGAACAGCAAGCACAAGAGCACCAACGAGCACATAACTTTTCTTGTCATGCACCGCTCCTCCCTCCTCTATTTTTCTGCACCATCGCCGCGCTTTTCTCATCCTTTTCCTTTGCGATCTGTTCGAGGGTCTCGGTCAGTCGCTTTGGAATGGGCGCGCCCGCATTTCCTGCGTTCTCAATGATGCTCAGTCCTTCGTTTCCGATGTAGAACCACACGATCATCGTATGCACGGCGGATGTCCCCATCGCCGTGTCGATGTAATGCGCCAGTGCCACGATACACAGAATCGACACTTTGCGGACGATGCCCAGCGCCCCCACACGGCTACTCGGGCCTTTTTTGCTGTCTGGGTGCTTTCTCTTGTAGCGGTACGCGGCAAGGACGCCTGTCACATAGTCGATGGCCATCGCTACAACGAGCGCCTCAACGAGGCTATTCCACCCAAGCAAATACCCTGTAATTCCGCCCGCGACGGAACACCCCGCCCCCCATATCGCCTGCATTTCCGTTGGGATCATCCCTTTCAAAAAAACCATTACATCCTGCATGTTGCCCTCCCTTAAAAGCGCACCTGATACATCAGCACGCCCGCGCAGTCGGCGGCGAAGTCCTTGCCGTCCCAGTGCCCGTCTGACCACTCTTTCAGTGCGCCGATCGCGAGGGTCGTCGTCGCTGCCCAGAAGCCATTCATCCCTGCATTGCGTCTCAGCTGATCGCAGATGAGATAGCTGACTCCCGCGTGTGCGATGCGGTCAACTCCTACACTGTCAACGAGGCGGTGCTGTGCCCCGCAAGGCACAGGTGCGAAGATCAATGCGGCAACGAGTGCCGCCAAAAAGATACGTTTCATTATTCAGCCTCCTAGAATATAATTCCCATCGCTGCCGCGCGGGCGGCGATGGTCTCTTTGAGTTGCGGCACATCGGCATGGAGCGACCGCCCATGCCACGATGACAAGACGCGCCGAATCTCCTCTTGCGTTCTGTTCCCCGCCGCATAGTCCTGTTCAAAGCGGCGCATCATCCGCTTGATGCGTTTGACGTATGCCTTGCGCAGGATTTTCCGATATGCCCAGATGCGATACCCGAGGAAATCAATGCCCTGCGATACTGGGAACACTGCCGTCTTGTGATTCAGTTCGAGTTCCAGACGCTCAGTCAAGAATGCTGCGATGCGCCGCCACGCATCATGCAGGTGCACCTTGTCATGATGGAGGATGACGAAATCATCCATATAGCGGACGTAGTATTTCATGCGCAACTCTTCCTTGACGAAATGATCCAACTCGTTCAGGTAGATATTCCCGTATAGCTGACTCGGCAGGTTGCCGACAGGAATCCCGCGCGGGTCTGGATCGTTCGGGTCGGCCGTTGATGCCAAGATCACATCCGTCAACCATCGCGTATCCTTGCAGCGGATGCGGCGGAACAGGATGCCGCGCAGGATGCGATGGTTCACAGACTGGAAGTATTTCTTCACATCTCCTTTCAGGCAGTACATCTCCCCGTGGGTGTCGCGTGTTTTTCTTAGATATGCCTCTACTTGTCGTACACCTGCATCAACTCCTTTCCCAATACGGCACGCAAACGACGTGTCGATAAACTGCGCCTCAAAGATCGGCTCAAGTATGCCGTGGTAACTCTGATGGACAACGCGATCACGAAACGGCGCAGCGGCAATTAGCCTTGTTTTCGGGTCGTAGACGTAAAACAACCGATATGCCCCCTGCGTGTAGGTCTTGCCCTTTAGTTCACGTTCCAGTGCAAAAAGATTTTCTTCGAGGCGGTCGTTGAACGCCAATACTTCCGGCTTCATCCGCTTGTTCTTCTCTGCGCGCTTTGCGGCGCGGTAGAGGCTCTCGAAACTTGCGATGCCCGGGTCAAAAAGATGATTGTATGATTTCATAGCAAACGCCGAACGTTCGGCGTGAGAGCCTACCAGTCCGGCGCGCCCCTTTCTGTATTTCTCCCATCCACGGGATGAGAAGGATGCGTCCTCCTTTGTCTAACGTACTATCCGCAAACCCGTAAGTTTACGGCTCCTCACTACTAGACAGAGCAGCGCGAAAGCCGACGTTCGCGTTCCAATTCGACGGAGATTCGTTCAAGTTCAATGCTGCGCCGAGCTGTGCCCAACCGCCATTGTCCCAATTACCGCCGCGCAGGGCAGCACGCCTCGCACATTCAGGACGCCCCCTATGGTTTATTTTTGTTGCAGTACGACGGTCTTGCGCCATCCACCGATCATGCGGCCGATCTCGTCCACCTTCGCACTCCAAACCTCGTATTTCTTAAACGGCAAATAGCCAAGCTCCATCGCAAGACGGATGAACGTGCGCAGAATATCAAGCTGCACGTCCATATCTTGTAGGGTGGTTTTCTTGTAGTATTTGTGATTGCAGGAAATGATGAGCTTCAGCAGCTCGTACATGGCCGCCTTTGTCACTGCACCCATTCCGTACTTCTCTGAGCGCGGATATTGGTTCAGTGATTGCAGACCGTACTTGATCATGTCCTCGCATTTCTGTTTGATCTTGAGTTCTGTCATGATTTATGGATAGCGCCCGCGCTATCGCGCGGGCGAACAGATTCCAGTCATCCAGATTACAGGGATTCAAGGGACAAAGCAGCGCGAAAGCCGACGATCGCGCTCCAAGACGACGGAGAAGCGTTCAAGCCCAATGCTGCGCCGAGCTGCGCCCAACCGCCATCGCCCCAATCACCGCCGCGCAGGGCAGCACACCTGCCGTGCGTGCGAATCCAGTATCCGTCGTGCCACTCCTCCGATTCTGTATTTACGCTTGAGGTCGCAGGGAGCATGAGCGGCGCAAGGTCAATCTCCGTGCGCAGGCTGTTGAGTCGTCCTTGCTGATATGCGTCGTTTTCGGGGCGATAGTTTGTCATCTGGATCGTAACTTTCGCAAAGCCGATGCCCTTTGCGTGCGTTCCTGCCGCGCTGCCGTTCTGCGCACGCTCGATGGTCAGCGTGTTTGACGTTACGGCGGTAATCTTGACCTGTTCGTTCTCGATCTGGAGGATGTCACCTGCGGCAAAGCCGTTGTTGCCGGGACCATTGATGAGTCCTGTATAGGTGATCGAGGTGTCCGATGAGCTGATTCCGCTGCCGTTTGCGATGTACGCTGTGCAGCTCCCCGGTGTTACGCAGTAATCCGTGAGCTGATAGACGATCACGTCGTTCGCGTGCGCGGCGGCGGTGCTCCCCTTCTGCGCGCGGGCGCAGCCCGAGAGGATTGCCTTGCCGTCCCCCTGATAGTTGATGCCACTGTACGAGATGTATTCGTTCTCGATTTTGATGACACCGTTATTCGGCCACGTCTCACCGCTCTCCATCGTGTCGAGCGTGATTGTCGTATCTTTGTCTGTAATGCCGTCGTTGTCATTGATGCGGGCGCGCTTCTCATGCGTATAGATGCCGCTGTCGATGACGAAATCAAGCCACTCCCAGACGTTACCGAGAAGATCATAGATCCCCTGCGCCGTGCCGTTGTGGCTCCACGATACTGGTCCCGTTCCTGTCAGTACGCGGTTGTGGTCTCCGGCGTCGTTGGTAACGTCGCGGATGCCGCGATTCTCCCACGCGTCTGCATCGCGGTAGTCTCTTCCGTGATTGTTGTTGCCGCGAATCTCATGCCCGAGAATTTTGATGAGGTATACGATTGTCGCGTACTCCTTCATCGTGACAAGATGGCAGGGTGTGCCGTTGATCTTACGGTTCGCACACGCCTTCTTCGCGCTGTCGAAATTGATGTGCGTCCATGCGACTTTTCCGGGAAGCGATACAGGGACGTTGTTTGTGTCACCGTCGTTGATGGTCGGATTGTTCCCAATGCCGCGTGCGAATGGCGTCGCCTTTTTGTGGCTGCAAGAATACTTGTCGATGAAGAAGCCGCCGAGATTCATCGGCTGTGCGGGGAACTTGCCGCCCTCGAACAGTCCCGCCGGAACGGTGAATTTCGGGATGTATACCATCTGCGTGATTGCGCCGTCATCGGTCAGAAAGTGGACTTCGCGTGTCTGCGCATTGATCTGCTCGCGCAGGGATTTCAGGCTGAGGTGCTTAATCATGGTTTTCCTCCTTCGTCGGCAGGTCGTAGGTGCGGAATGTCACGCCGCTGAGATCAAGCGGCACTTCTACAGTCGTCGTTTTCTCCTGCCCCTTTTCGTCTTTCTCTCCCGTCTGGATCGTCTCCGTCTGCTTCGGCGGGATGTCCGCCTCTGCGAGCAGCCAGTAGTGATCGCAGTGCTTACATGTCGAGAGGTCGCCGTTTTCCTCCATGTAGAGTCGGAACGTCTCGCCCTGATATTCGGTCAGATCATAGCTCTGTGCTGGAACGCGGATGCCGTTCGCCGTGAATGCCGCGATGCGCAGGATACTCGGCTTTGCCTCATCCACCGAAATGATGACTTTATTCTGCTCCATTGTTCTCCTCCTTTGCTTAGTTCATGATCTGATACCGTGCGCCACCGCGATACCCGCCCGTGTTGTAGACGGTGAATGCGTTCGCCGCGCGGGAAACGTAGGTGTCTCCGAGGTCTCCGCCCGTGTCTGCGGTCGCCGACACATTGACAACGTAGTTCGTATGGCCGAGATTGTGCGTGATCGTCTGCCCGCGCGTGCCCGCAAAGGAGAAATCCCCCTGCGCGGTCGTTTCCTCAAGCGCATTGATGCGCTCTGCGAGTGATCCCTTCCCGCCGCGCGCCCGTGCAAGTTCTCCCTCTACGCTATCCGCCTTGTCTTTCAGGTATCGCGTCCGCGCTGCAAGCTGTTGTGCTGCTTTGTTGACGGGACCGTTCTCCCCGCCGAGTGCGGGGTCTGTAACTTCGATCTGATAGATGTCCTCTACCCAAGCGGAAGTCTCTTTTATCTTTCCCATGATTTCCTCCTTTAGAAATAGATTTCCCAGTATCCTGTGATAGAGATGTCATCCTCTTTGCCGATGACGCTCTTACGCACACGGCGCGAGAACATCACGCCGTCACCGAAGAAAAGCCCGAGTTCACGGATCAAAAGCCCGTTTGCATCACCGTTGCCGATGACGAAATCAAACCGCGCTTTTGTTCCCGCGTAGGATGTGGACTGCACAGGAACGAGTACCGCGTCCGTGAGTCCCGTGTCGGTGTCGATCGCCGCCGCACTTCCAGAGCCGACGCCAACGTGCGTGATGCGACCGCCATAGCCGCCGCCAATGAGCCGCGCGAGCTTTTCGCGCCCCGTGGTCACGATGAGATTGTGATCGGTCTCCTCAAACTCGAGCTTCCCGTTTCGGTAGACCGCAAGATGCACCACACCATGCGCGCCGCCGAACGTGTCCTGTTCCTTGATTCCTGTATTCATAGCTGCCTCCTCATGCTGAGTATCTGAACTGTTCAAATGTCTCACCTCCCCTCTCGAATCTGGTGCGTCCGTCCGCCATAAACGAGCCGTCAAAGGTAGGCACTCCGCCGCGCCGAATCGCAAAGGGGCGCTTCCCATCCATTCGCCACGTGCCGTCCATGTAGGACGTGTTGCCGGCGTCGAACTTCCACGATCCGCCAAAAGCGCGACCAACGATGACGGTCAACTCCAGTGTCGCGTCCGTCTCGTCGTCGATATGTACGCGATCCTGCATCGGTGCGAGGGTCTGCGCGAGCGCAACTGTCTCCCCCGCATCCTCGTCGCTGTCAAAGTGCGCGACGGGCATCGGTGCGTCAAACATGACCGCGCCGTCAAACGTCCACGCTCCGCCGAACATCTGCGCAGGGGCGGGAATGTTCGGCGCATCGTTCAGGCCGTCAAATATGCGCGTGCCGTCAAGATTCCACGCGCCATCAAACGGCGACGCCCTGCCGAACTTCCAACGTCCATCGAACCGATGCACATTCACGAGCGGATAGCGTTCTGCCGCGCCAAGCTCTACGCCGATCTGTGCCGCGTCTATCGCTCGTTCTGTGTCGGCGAGTGACAGTTCCGCCTCTGTTTCGAGCTCCACGTCCTGCGCGTGCGCGTTCGCGCCAAAGAGCCACGAGCCATCAAAGCGCCGCCCGTCAAAGCGGAATATGACGTTGTGCTCCTCGGTTAATGTGAGTTGCGGCGCAATGCTGACCGCATCAACCTCAAGTGAATTAAACAGGACTTTCCGAGAAATCCTGCTGAGTCGCCAATCCTGCGCGCCATCAAACCGCCATTCCCCGTCAAAGATCCTGCCCTGCGTGATTGCGTCCTCTTCGCCAGTCGGTACACCGTCAAACAGCCACGAGCCATCAAACACGCGCCCGCCGTCAAGGTGCAATGGTGCTGTGAAGCACCATGAGCCGTCAAAAAAGCGCCCCCGCCACGGGTAGCGCTCAATCATTGTTTTATGTACTTCGATGGCGTGCGTGTCCTCTGCTTTTTCCTCATCCTGTAGATGCAGAATGAATTCGATGGTCTCAAGCCATGAGCGCGTATTCTTCGCCGCGTTGATTGCGCGTCGCATCCGCGCTAAGACGTTCGGATCAGTTGTCACGTCCTCCGTGATGACTTTAAAATGGTACGGCTTCCCGCCATATTCAAACCATTCCTGCACATGCGATGTATCAAATACCGCCGAAACGACCTGCTCCACCGCCGCCGGAGTCCCCTTGATACGATGCCACGCGATGGAATTCTTGATCAGTCTGCGTTTGGTCTCTATGTCCATCCCGATCGGCTCATAGAAATCGACATGCCACTGCCATGCGAGAAGGTCGATGACCTCCTCTGACAGTTCGTCAAGGCGCGGTAGAAGCAGGGCGTTCCTTGTTGCCGCCGTGATTTTTTGCAGTTCATCATCGAGCGCCCGTGCCGCCGCGTTGATTTTCTTGTCTGCGAGGAGGTTTGGAGGCAGGATGTCGAGGAGTGAAACGCTTTGCAAGTCTTTACTCATCTTCCAGCCCTCCGAACGTCACCTTGACGTGATCGGCGATGGCAACTTGATTCTTTTCGGTCTTTGTGAATGCGGGTGATTTGATCTCTACTCGCTTCACGCCCGCCGCTCGCAGTCGATAATAAAGCTCGGTCGGGTTGATATCCCTTCCGAGCTTCTCCTTCTGCCACGCGATAAATTCCTGCACGGCAAGTCCTGCTTGTATCTGTATCGCGGTCGCTTCGGTCGCATCGCTGCGGTCAATGTAGTAGACGGCATCCACGTCATACTTGACGGACTCTGGCGCTTTTACGCTCACCTTGTCCGTCAAAGGGCGGATACGTCTATCGTCCAGCTTTTCGCGCACAATCGATAGGATTTCTTCACCGGGGATAATTCCACCCTTGAGGAGCGGATAGATGACAACCTCGCCCGGCGCAGGGCTGTCTGGGTACAGATCCGCGATGAGTGCGGATGCCGCCTTTGCGTGGTACTCGTATGCGAGCGTCGGCCCCGCCGTCGAAAACTTTTCCGGGGCTTCGTGAATGCGCTCACGATATGCCTCGTCATCCTCTACATCTGCGCCGCCCTCGCTCTTAGTCGTGTTCTCTGCCGCCGCCCAAAATGGCACGGGATCGACAATCCTGCTGATCTCACCCGGTAGATATCCATTCCCTCGCTCCCCGTTTTCGGTGCAAGTCGCCGTCGTTAAGACGGATAGTTCGCCCATCGGGATGATGGCGTTTTCGTTGAGCGCGAAGTAGATATTATCCCCCGCTGTGATGCGTGTCCCTTTGGGGATGATGACGGCTTGCTCCCGCACTGCTGAAAGCGTGAGTTTCATGGTTGCAGTGGCAGGGGCGGCGGGCAGCCTCTCCGTTCCGACGAGCGCGCCGATATGGTCGAGATATCCCCCTCTTGCACACGCGAGCAGGTTCATTTTCGCCATCTGGTCAAATAAAAGGCGCTGCTGAATCAGCAGCGCCTCAACTCCAAGAAGGAATAATCGCAATGGGTCTGCTCGTGCGAGTTTCCGTTCAAGCAATCCCTCCACGATATCCAATATGTGGATCTCCATCTCCTCTGGATTTGCATCCACGAATTTCAGATTCTCTAAATTCTTGAGTCCCATGTTTTCACCTCCCTGCGCTATTCATTGATCTGTACTTTTATCTTCGGGGTCAGTTGCCCGCTCTCATCTCCGTCAAAGTCGATGGACTCGATGACCGCGCGCGGCTCATATCGGCGCACGGCATTAAATATCTCATTTGATAGGTGCGCCTTTGCGATGTTGATCGGACGGTCAACGACTGCGCCGTCAATGCCAAATTCTCGATCCATCGGGACGGAATATTTGACGGTCGAGATAATCATGCGGACGTTTTGCAGGACTTCCTCGGCGAGCGTCACAGGGGCAAGATTGAGCGGCGGCATTTCTCCGCCGTTGATCTCGTATGTCATATCACAGCCCTCCGAAAACGGTGCTCGCGATGTTGTACGCTTTCCCGTATTTATTCACGAGGCTCTTCCCTTCTTTGTAGTTGCTGTCATCGTATTCCGTGAGGGTGAGCGATGGCGTGCATTGGAGCAGTCGCCCGTCCGCCGTCCAGTAATGCCCCGCCTCCTTAATGCT
>ERZ773063.2357-NODE-2357-length-10293-cov-4.200430_pt1 | contig 10293 bp, 10 predicted proteins | sample MGYA00580625_ERZ773063 | MGnify/ENA primary metagenome ERZ773063 (study PRJEB29015, sample SAMEA2738022) | human oral metagenome | biome: human oral; feature: human-associated habitat; material: dental | place: China | collected 2042 ...
TGTATTTGACAGGGACAAGATGTCAACAGAGGCTATCTATGAATTTATTAACTCCGATGCAGCAGTGGTAGAAGTAAACGGTGTGAAATATTCAAAAAGAGAAAATTTCAACGGAAGAGATGTAAGTAAGGTCTATGTTGCTTATGATGATGCTACCATGTGGCTTAGCCCGGACGGATTTAATAAGGATGTGAACACGGTGAAGATTACAGCAGACGGCTATGAGCCTGTTGAATACACAATCGCAAAAGAGGTGAAAAGCCCTGCTATGACATTTAAAAAGTCTGATTATTTCGGAACTGACAGAGTCCTGCTTAATTTTGATACAGGAACTTTATTTATGAAAGATTATCTTGAAAATATAAAAATGAATAAAACTCCTTTTAAGGTAAAGGTAAACGGTGTTGAGTTCAGCAGAGTAAGGTTTAGTTTTGATAAGATCAGCAGAGGAAGTTACAAAGTTATAGAAAACTCAGCTTACGGAACAGCTACCGGACTGGAGCTTTCACTTGACGGTGTTGACCTTAGTAAGCCTGTTAATATAAGTATTGAATTAGAAGGGTATAAGTCTGTTGACTTAAGTTATACTAAATAAACTAAAAGTATCAAAAATGACAATTTGAAACTTTTTGAAGCTTAAAATGTATAAAATCAAGTGCAATAATAATTGAAAAAAATAAAAAAAAGCTGTATGTTAGGGAGAGTCTTGTAAAAGGCTCTCCCTAACACTATTTTAACAATCTTACTGAAAAGTTAAATATAAAGTTATTTTTTAAAATATAAATAAATAACTGGTTATATTTGTTAAGATATGCTACAATATCCTAGGAAAGTTCTTAGTCATATATAAACTAAAATGCTCAAGAGATATATAGAAAAAATAGTTAAAATGACTAAAATAAGACTTCCTAGTTCAAGAATATAAAAGAAGAGGAGGTGAAAAATATGAGATTGGTTATACCATTAAAGCAACATGTCGGCGGTCCTTGTGAGCCTATAGTTCATCCTAAGGATAAGGTTAAAAGAGGTCAGCTTATTGCAAAGCCTAACGGCTTAGGTGCAAATATACATGCAAGTGCCAATGCTGAAGTAGTTGAAGTTACAGATAGCAGTATAGTACTTGAGACTATCGGGGAGATAGACCTTGATGATTATGTAAGACTTGAAGCTACCGAGCCTTTAGAGCTTATTAAAGAGGCAGGTATAGTCGGTGCCGGCGGTGCGGGATTCCCAAGCCATGTAAAGTACGGTACCAAAGTTGAAGGCGGATATTTATTTGCAAATGCAGCAGAGTGTGAGCCGCTTTTAGAGCATAATATGGCTATGTTACTTCGTGAACCTGAGAAAGTTTTACGCGGCATGAAGTATGTTATGGAAATAACAGGAACTACAAAAGGTATTGTAGCTATAAAGCCTAAGCATCAGAAAGAAATGATAGCTATAGCAAAGGCTTGTAAGAATTTCCCTGACATAAAAGTCAAGTTCTTACCGGATATGTATCCGGCAGGAGATGAAAGAGTTATCGTAAGAGAGTTCTTAGGTATAGAGCTTCCACCGGGAGCATTACCAATAGAAGCAAGGGCTGTAATAAGCAATGTAGAGACCCTGAGAAATGTTGCAAGAGCCATAGAGGATAAGATGCCGGTTATGACAAAGGATATAACTGTTGCCGGTAGAGTACAAAATCCACAAGTATTTTTGGATCAACCTATAGGTGCTTGTATTAAAGACTATATAGATGATTGCGGAGGATATGTAGAGCCGCATGGAGAAATAGTACTTGGCGGACCTTTTACAGGAAGACATGGAGAAGAGAATGCTCCTATTGTTAAGACACTCGGTGGTATCATAGTAGCAATGCCGTTCATAGAAGATCATAGAAAAGTAGGTTTTATTGAATGTGAGTGCGGTGCACAGTATGAAAAGCTTGCACAAATAGCTACAGATATGGGAGCTGAGATAGTCGGTTCTGTAAAATGTAAAAGAATGAAAGAAGTTAATGGTAGATTTAGATGTGAATTGCCGGGTATATGCCCAGGGCAGGCTGAGAAGGTACTGGAACTCAAGAAAATGGGTGCAGAAGTAGTTATGGTAGGAACTTGTGAGGACTGAACGAACACAGTTGCTAAAGTAACTTCTAGGTTAGGAGTTCCAATGTATCATACAACAGATTATGCGTTAAGGGCTGGCGGTCACAGACTATATAGAAGAAAGAAAGACTAAATAAGATTTAGTTTTCTATAAAAATATATAAGGAGGATTTCTATGTCAATCACAGTAGAAACAGCTAAGGCGCATGAAAATGATCCTGCCGTGTTATGCTGCAGATTTGAAGCAGGCACAGTAATTGAACCCTCAAATCTTGAGGATCCGGCTATATTCCCTGATTTAGTAGATTCAGGTCTATTGGAAATAGGGGAAGATACCTTGACTATAGGTGAGGTACTTGGTGCGAAGCTTATTAAGACTTCAGATGCACTTACACCACTTACCAATGCTTTAGTTGAAGGTGCAAAATCTAAGGCAAGTGCGACAGAGGAAGCACCTGCAGCAGAAGTTGCAGAAGTTGTAGAAGCGGCAGCCGTTCCGGCAGCAGCTCCAAGTTTTGCTCCTGTAGCAGGTTCAGCAGGAAATGTAAGAATCAATATAGGTGAAGGTAAGAATATAACCCTTGACATACCGCTTTCAGTAGCAGCACAGATGGGAGTTGCTCCGGCAGCGGTTGCAGCAGCACCTGTAGCTTCAGCAGCAGCGGCAGCAGCACCTGCACAGGCGGCGACAGTTGAAAAAGCGGCTGAAGAGAAAGTTATCAGAACATTAAAGAGAAAGCACTTCAAAATAGACAAAGTTGAGATGGGTGATGAGACCAAGATTGAAGGTACAACACTCTACATCAGAAAAGGTCTTGCTGAAGAGTCAGCAGAATTACAGGATTTAGTAGTTTCAGTTAAACTTGAAATTATTACACCTGAAGATTACGGCAAGTACTCAGAGACCATCATGGACGTTCAGCCTATAGCTTGTAAAGAAGAAGGCGAGCTCGGTGAGGGTGTAACCAGAGTAATGGACGGCGTTGTTATGGTAGTTACCGGTACCGATGAAGGCGGAGTTCAGATAGGTGAGTTCGGTTCTTCAGAAGGTGAGATGGACAGAAACATCATGTGGGGAAGACCGGGCGCTCCCGATAAGGGTGACATTTTTATTAAGACAGAAGTTGTCATCAAAGCACATACCAACATGGAAAGACCGGGACCTTTGGCAGCTCACAAGGCATCTGATCATATCACTGATGAGATCAGAAAGGCACTCAAGAAGGCTGATGCATCATTAGTTGTATTTGAGAATGAGTTTGTACAAAAGAGAAGACCGGGACACAAGAAAGTTGTAATCGTTAAGGAAATCATGGGACAGGGTGCTATGCACGACAACCTCATACTTCCTGTAGAACCGGTAGGTACACTTGGTGCTAAGCCGAACGTTGACCTTGGTAACCTTCCGGTAGTACTTTCTCCGCTTGAAGTAATAGACGGCGGTATACATGCTCTTACATGTATCGGACCTGCTTCTAAGGAGACATCAAGACATTACTTCCGTGAGCCGCTTGTACTTGAGGCTCTTGCTGATGAAGATATCGACCTTGCCGGTGTTATCTTTGTAGGATCACCACAGATCAACGCCGAGAAGTTCTACGTATCAAAGAGACTCGGTATGATGGTTGAGGCTATGGATGTAGACGGTGCTATTATCACAACAGAGGGATTCGGTAACAACCATATCGACTTTGCTTCACATCATGAGCAAATAGGTATGAGGGGTGTTGAGGTAGTTGGTGTAAGCTACTCAGCAGTACAGGGAGCTCTTGTTGTAGGTAACAAGTACATGAAGAACATGGTTGATAACAACAAGTCAGCTCAAGGTATAGAGAACGAGATTCTTTCTAACAATACACTTTGTCCTGAAGATGCTATCAGAGCTTTAACTATGTTAAAGTCAGTTATGGCAGGAGAGGCAACAAAGGATGCTGAAAGAAAGTGGAATCCGAACGTTAAGCAAAACAACGTTGAGATCATTGAGAAGGCACTTGGCATCAAGATAGAACTTGAAGATAATGAGCAGGTACTTCCAAAGAGCAAGAAGCGTATGGAGATATACGAGAAGGAATAGTTGAAAGCATCAAAATACAGAGGTAATATATGTATAATTTAAGATATACTTCTACGGAAAACTACGTAGAAGGTGTGATAGTTGAGGTAAAGGACGGCTTAATAGGCATAGACTTGAAAGGCAGAATGGGCAGTCTTAGAGTACCTAAGAGAATGGTAATTACGGACTATGAATTAAAGCCCGGTCTTGAGGTTGGTTTTTTACTGAGCTATCCTGAAGTCTTAGGTCCTGAAATAAATGAAAAATATGAACAAAATTTGATGCATAGAAGTATGAAAGAAATGGAGGAAAATGTATGAGCGTTATAGTAAAAGGGTTACAATCAGAGATATTTGTACCTGTAACTCCTCCGCCAGTATGGGCACCGGCTACAAAGCCTCTTAAGGATGCTGTAGTAGCTTTGGCAACAGCAGCAGGTGTACATCTTAAAACTGATAAGAGATTTAACTTGGCAGGAGATTTCACATTTAGAGAAATACCGGGTACCGTTCATGGAGATGAGCTTATGGTATCACACGGTGGATATGATAACGGTGACGTTAACAAGGATATTAACTGTATGTTCCCAATCGAGAGATTACAGGAGCTTGCAAAAGAAGGATTTATAAAAGCAGTAGCACCTATTCACTATGGTTTCATGGGTGGTGGTGGAGACCAGGCTAAGTTTACTAACGAGACCGGTCCTGCAATCGCTCAAAAGCTTAAGGACGAAGGGGTTGACTATGTACTTATGACCGCAGGTTGAGGTACTTGTCATAGAACTGCCGTGATTGTGCAGAGAGCGATAGAAGCAGCCGGTATACCTACAATAATAATTGCAGCTTTACCACCGGTTGTTAGACAAAACGGAACTCCAAGAGCAGTTGCTCCGCTGGTTCCTATGGGTGCAAATGCAGGTGCGCCACATGATAAGGAGATGCAGACAGCTATAGTTAAGGCTGCACTCGAAGAAATATTAGAGATTCCAAGTGCTGGTCAGATAGTTCCGCTACCTTACGAGTACTCTGCTAAGGTTTAATATTTACATTAGGCTGTCGTAAAATTAGATTTTTAGATAAGATATAGTTTGAACGTTTTAAATTAATAATCTTAAAAATCTTATTTACGACAGCTTTTTTAAATGAAGCTTTTTAGAGAGGAAGTAAAATATGGAGTTAAGAAGGTTAGTTATTAAGGCATTTGATGTAAAAGAAGTAGTATCATCTGATAAGTTTGCTTTTTCTAAAGGTGTTTTAGAGATTGATAAAAAAATAATTAACTCAATTGAAGATCCGCTTATTAAGAAGATAGAAATTAATATAATCAAACCTCGTGAGCATGATGTGGAAATCAATACCATAATGGATATTATGCCTATATCTGCCAAGGTACTCGGTAAGATAGGAAGCGGTATAACATACACTATGACCGGAGCCTATGTTATGCTTACAGGCTGTGACGAGGACGGAAGACAGATGTATGAGTTCGGTTCTTCAGAGGGAATACTTAAAGAACAAATAAAACTCGGTAAAGCCGGAACCCCTGCGGAAAGAGACTACATCATACATATAGATGTTCTTATCAAAGGCGGTGAAGTGTATGACAGAAGACTTCCGAATGCGGCATTTAAAGCCTGTGATCATATAGTTTCAAAAATCAGAGAAGTACTAAAGAAACAAGAAGCAAAGCATGCCGATGAAGTACATGAATTTTATGATATCATAAGACCCAACGCAAAAAGAGTTGCACTTGTAAAGCAAGTTGCAGGTCAGGGAGCTATGTATGATAATTTGCTTTTCCCAAATGAACCCTCAGGTTTTGAAGGCGGTATATCTATAATAGATCTGGGAAATATGCCGGTTGTACTTTCACCTAATGAATACAGGGACGGCATACTGAGATCTCTAACTTAGGAGGTATTTATGGGAGTAGGACCATCTACAAAAGAAACCAGTTTACATCATTTTAGAGATCCTTTACTGGATGTGCTTTCTAATGATACGGACTTGGATCTGGCAGGAGTTATAATAGTAGGAACTCCTCAGGATAATGTTGAAAAAAACAGAGTAGGACAAAGAACGGCACAGATACTTGAGGCAATGAGAGTTGACGGATGTATAGTATCTTGTGACGGCTGGGGTAACTCACATGTGGACTTTGCAAATACCTTTGAGGAAATAGGAAGCAGAGAAATACCCGTAGTCGGGGTTACATTTAACGGTACCGCAGGTAATTTTGTGGTAAGCAATAAGTATATGGATACTATTGTGGATATGTCTAAAGCGAACGGTACTGAAACCGAGGTCGTGGGAGAAAATGCCGTAGACGAAATAGATGCTAAAAAGGCTGTGGCATTTTTGAAGTTAAAAATGCGAAAAGCAAAAAAATAATTTTTTCAAGGAGGTAGTAGTATGATTTTTTCAAGAGGACTGCAAGCCATAGATTCTCATACAGCAGGAGAACCTACCAGAATTATTACCGGTGGCATCACCCATGTACCCGGCGATACCATGCCGGAGAAGAAAGCATATCTTGAAGAGCATATGGATCACATCAGAACTGCAGTTATGCTTGAGCCGAGAGGACATAATGATATGTTCGGTTCTATCTTGGTTGCACCGACCAATAAAGAAGCTAATTTCGGTATCATTTTCATGGACGGTGGCGGATACCTTAACATGTGCGGACATGGTACAATAGGTGCTGTTACTGCCATAATAGAGACAGGCATGGTACCTATGAAGGAGCCTGTAACCGAGGTTACACTTGAAGCGCCTGCAGGACTTATCAGAGCTAAGGCGGAGGTAAAGAACGGTAAAGTACAAAATGTATCTTTCATAAATGTACCTGCCTTCCTTTACAAGAAAGATCAGAAGGTTGTGCTTGACGGTCAGGAGATAGTATTTGATATCTCATTCGGCGGAAGTTTCTTTGCTATAGTTAATGCTAAGCAACTCGGACTTGAGATCAAGCCTGAGAATACCTCTAAGCTTACAGAAAAGGCTCTTAAGTTAAGAGATATTATCAATAAAGAAATTGAGATTCAGCATCCTACACTTGCTCATATCAAGACTGTAGACCTGGTTGAGATTTTTGACGAGCCTACTAATCCTGAAGCAACTTACAAGAATGTGGTTATCTTCGGACAGGGACAGGTTGACAGATCACCTTGCGGTACCGGAACTTCAGCTAAGATGGCTACACTTCATGCTAAGGGTGAGCTTAAGGTTGGTGATAAGTTCGTATATGAGAGCATACTGGGAACATTATTCTATGGTGATATCGTAGAGACTACCAAGGTTGCCGACTACGATGCGGTTGTTCCAAGAGTTAAAGGATCAGCTTATATTACCGGTTTCAATCACTTTGTGATAGATGACACAGACCCTGTTAAGTACGGTTTTGTATTGAAATAATTATGCAAAACAAGACTTATATAGTTAGGCTTTGGGAAAGGAGTTAAAATGGGGGAGAATGTAACAAAAAAGAGTAATTATGTTGGTTACTGGTTTTGTAACCTGGCATTTGTACTTGAAAGATTTAGTTTTTATTCAGCAAAATGGCTGATTGCACAGTTTGTAGCGGCAAAAGTTATAGAAGGCGGAATAGGTCTTAATGATGCACAGGGAGCTATCGCAACAGCAAACTTAGTTGCATGGACATATGCAGCACCTATATTCGGATCTATTATTTCAGACAGATTTATAGGTGCAAAGTACCTGGTTCCTGTAGGTATGGCTTTTATGTCAGCCGGATATTTTATAGGTGTAGGTGCAACTAATATTGTCAGTGTTAATTTAATGATAATTTTAATTGCTATCGGTACAGGACTTTTCAAGCCACAGACAAACTCTATAACAGGTAGATTATTCTCTGATAAGGATAAGCTTGATCAGGCATTTTCTACACAGTATTCAATGGTAAATGTCGGTTCATTTATCGGAACTACTATTATAGGTATTTTGGCAGGTCAGCAGGGATATCGCATATGTTTCCTTATCTGTGCAATAATTATGTTGGTAAATGCGGTTTGCTTTACTATAGGTTGGAAGTTCTTAGGCGAGACCGGTAAAAGACCGTTTAAGTTTGATGAGAATCAGGTTAAAACTACAAAGGCTCAAGAAGATAATAAGCCTCTTACCGTTTTAGAGAAAAAGAGAGTTGCAGCTATAGTTATAGTATCAGCATTTTCAGCAATCTTTTGGGTATTCTGGTACTTGGCATATATGCCTGTGTATTATCACTGGGGAGATGAAGAAACTGTAAGAATGCTTTGGCAGATAGGAAACTTTAAGATTCCTACTTCCTTCTTTGACTCAGAAAATGCTTTATTATGTATAGTTCTCGGTCCTGTACTTGGTTTCTTATGGACTAAGCTTCGTAAAAGACCACAAGGCGGTTTCAGTATATTTAAGCATACTTCATTAGGTATCATCATTTTAGGTTTAAGCTTTGTGGTATTTGCTTTGGCTGAAGTTGTAAGAGGTCAGGGAACAGCGTCTATACTTTGGGTAATAGTATTCGGTATCTTGTTAAGTACCGGTGAGATGGTATTCTCTCCACTTGGAAACTCCTTTATATCCAAGTATGCTCCTGCAAAGCTTCTATCACTTATGATGGCAGTATGGACACTGGCAGTGTTCATAGCAGGTCAAAGTTATGGATATATATACGCAGCAATATCTAAGCTCCCGTTTGCAAATACATATTTTACTATAGCAGGCTTGCTTATAGTAGCAGGAGTGATATTGCTTATGTTTGATAAGAAGTTGAGTGCATTGGTAACTGAAGAATAAAATTTATACTATTGTTAATTATAGTTGAAAGGTGATGAATATGGATTTTGGTAAATTAGAGCGTATTTTAAACAAGATGAAGGAACAGGACTTAAGCCAGATGATTATATCTGACCATATGGCCATATTTTATCTAACAGGCAGACTTATAGTACCGGGTGAAAGATTGCTTGCACTGTATGTTAATACGGACGGTAATCATAAGCTTGTAATCAATAAACTGTTCCCGCAGGAGGGTGACGTAGGTGTAGAGGTTATATACTATGATGATATCGAAGACGGAGTGGAGATTTTATCAAGATATGTAACTAAGGATAAGCCAATCGGTATTGATAAGACTTGGCCTGCTAAATTCCTTTTAAGACTCCAGGAACTTGGAGGAGGAAGTAAATTTATTAACGGTTCTCCTATAGTTGATAAGGTTAGACAGATTAAGGATAAGAAAGAACAGGAACTTATGATAAAGTCTTCTCTTATTAATGACGATGTAATGGATGAGCTTATACCATGGGCTGCTAAGGGCTTAACCGAAAAAGAATTAAGCGACAAAGTAAAGGAAATATACAAAAAACATGGTATAAACGAGGTTTCATTTGAGCCTATTACAGCGTATGCAAAGGGTGCCGCAGATCCTCATCATCTTACCGATGACAGCAAGGGTAAGCATGGAGATTGCGTAATACTTGATATAGGCGGATTTTACCAAAATTATGCTTCAGATATGACCAGAACGGTATTTATAGGTGAAGTAAGTGAAAGACAAAAAGAAATCTACAACATAGTTCTTGAAGCTAACTTAAGAGGTATAGCTGCTGCAAAACCCGGAAACAAGATGAAAGATGTAGATCTTGCAGCAAGAAATTATATCGAAGAGAAGGGCTACGGAAAATACTTTACTCATAGAACAGGACATTCTATAGGACTTGAAGATCATGAGGCGGGAGATGTATCTTCTGTAAATGAGGAGATTATTGAGGTTGGTCAGTGCTTCTCTGTAGAACCGGGTATATACCTTCCTGATGAGGGAATCGGTGTAAGAATAGAAGATTTGGTACTTATTACAGAGGATGGCTGTGAAGTGCTGAATAAATATACCAAGGATATAATAGTTGTACCTGAAGAATAGGATTCGACTATTCGGGAATAAAAGTTCCCTACGGCTGTCATAGCGGCTCAAGGGTAGAATTACCTGTCTATGTTTGTGACAGCAGTCCGGTGTATTATTTGCAAAAGTTTAACGGAATTTGTTACTGATTTTTGCAGGTACAATGCCGATTGAGCAAGTATAGTAAATTACTCAGGCTTATAATAGTACCTGTAGAAATCAGTATAATTAGTTTTGGGATTGTCAAAA
>ERZ773063.2368-NODE-2368-length-10277-cov-3.551164_pt1 | contig 10277 bp, 6 predicted proteins | sample MGYA00580625_ERZ773063 | MGnify/ENA primary metagenome ERZ773063 (study PRJEB29015, sample SAMEA2738022) | human oral metagenome | biome: human oral; feature: human-associated habitat; material: dental | place: China | collected 2042 ...
TATGTCTTACCCGCACTTCTAGAGCTTGCTGCGATTGTAGTTACTTGAAACCATGGATGTCCATCTAACAGAGTTATAAATCTCTGTCCAACCATTCCTGTTCCACCTAGAATTCCTACTCTTAATTTCTTTTCTAATTTTTTCATATCAATATACCTCAACTATCTATTATAGCTAATAAAATATTTTATCATTTTTTAGCTGCAAATACAAGATTTTCAGTGTTTTACCCTTTATAAAATCTCAACAAAAGAGGACCGAAGTTATCTTCAGTCCTCATCTCGAAATTTATCAGATTAAATCATCCTTAACCATAAAACATTCACTTATATCATCAGATCTTATATTAAAATGTGATATGTTATTTTTTAAAAAGCATGTCAGCTGCACTTTCTGAAATTAAATCGTCTCCACCCAGAATTGTGCAATTTAGAACTCCCGCTTTGCTGACATATTCGCTTGCTTCATTCATGTTCTTATTGCTTGCTAATAGAAGAGCGCTTTTATCTGCATCGCATAAAACACCTGCACAGAGTCCGTCAGGGAAATTTAATCCATAAGTAATATAAGCGTTCTTATGCTTTCCTGCAAAGAATTTTTCGGCTATTGCTTTTGATGTTCCATATCTATCATCGCCGGCAAGTCGTTCAATTTCCCCAAGTTTTGAAACTGCATTTTCAACATTCCTGCTAACTACATCACTACCGCCGATTAAATAGAATTTCTTAAAGTTTAATGTCTTAAGATATGCCCCCCTATAGTAAAAAGACGAGGAAAGCTAAAAAATCCTCGTCTTTTTTGATACGCAGAATAGAATCACCTATTCTGCAACATCACCTTTCGTTTAATATCAATTAAATGCTCCTGTTTTTGTCATTTGCTATCGAACTATATAATTTAGCAAATCGTCCGATATTAATCTTTTTCCTCCAAGCACTACTTGATCCTTTATTGCATTATCCTTTACATACTGCTTGGCAAAATCAAAGTTGTACTCATTAATCAAAAGCATTGCTGCACCACGTTTTTCAGCAAGTACCCCTCCACAAAGTCCATCAGGGAAGTTATCTCCATATCCTATAACCACACTCTTAGGATTCTTGAAGAAGTGCTTTGCTATTTCAAGGGATGTCATATATCGATCTTCTCCGTATACTCTGCTCACCGAGCCTAAACTGCTTAACCATCCTTCAATTGCTCTGTTTACAGATTTAAAGCCACCCGTTATTGTATACTTTCTGGTTTTTAGGCTCTTCAAGTATGCCATTTGACCACTTGTCATTTCATCACCTACAAGAAGTATAGGTCTTCCAGTTGCCGATGCGGCAAGGCTATCTGCAAATCCGTATCCGGAGGAAATAATTATCTCCTCATTGGTTACACCTGCCTCCTTTAGGATGGCTATATTAGTTGCAAACCTATCATCGCCGGAAAGTCTCTTTACAGTATAGCTATCCTCCAGCTTTGTTCTCATAAGTTCAGGCATTACAGCTCTGCCTCCCAGGAGGTAAACCTTGCTCGATTTTCCTGCTTTGACATTGTTTCTAATAAAGTCTAGAGCACCTTGCATATTATGCTCGTTGATTAGAAGAAGCGGTGCATTGTTAACTTTTGCTAAATATGAACCTGACAGTGCATCTGCGTAGTTATCACCATATGCCACGACAGCTGCATCAAACTTATCGACATTCATCGTTTTCTTAAGCTCTTGCGCTACCTTGATTGATGTCTCATATCTATCACTTCCTGCAATTCTTGTTTTTTTCTGCTTTAAATTTGGATCAGGGTCATTTTCCTTTGCTATTAAAGCAGATATTTTCTCATTTATTCTCTTAATGTGATCTGCTCTTTCGTCTGCAACAAATGCTGTTTCTGAAGCCTTTTTTATGTATTCTTGCGCAGTCTTTATAGCATCTTTTAACGCCTGAACAGATTCGTCAGTAAACTCTTTACCCTCATCCAACTTTTTATTTGCATTTTCAATCGCTTCCTTTATACCAGAAGTATCGTATCTACGCATCTCATAAAGATTAATGAAATCGATAGCTATCAATCTTTGAATATCGCTATCAGTTATTTCTTCTTTTGCCAGGATAGCTTGACCTTCAACTATTCTCTCTTTGATGGCATTCATGCTTTCCTTTGTGAATTTCTTTGAAGCAAGATCCGATCTATAGTCACCTGCCGCCTGTTCGCAAGCTCTATACTGTACGATAATAGTATTTACTCTATCGCCTTCTGATGTAAGTTTTTTGAAAGCATCATTTACTTGTTTCTGAGTAGCTTTATTATCCTCTCTTACTTTAATAGCATTTTTTAAAGCATTTTCAAGCTTTTCAAGGTTCTTTGCTTTGATTACTGAAATTGATTCCTTCCAAGCCTTGCTGTTATAGAAGTTAATTGCCTTGATTAAATCTTCCTTATTCACAGACTCATTAGGCTCAAAGCCCTCAGTTTTATGAGCGTAATCGATTTCTAAAATTACATCATGCGAGTGTGAACCCTGTCCGGATGCTTCAATGTCCAGATGTAACTTTATCATCTTAGTTTTTCCGTCTACGCCTATTTCTATGGCAGAAGGATATTTAACTTCTGTGCCGTTAATCTCAACACTTTCCTTTTCGATTATATTTCCTTTAACCTTGTCGACAGCATTTTTGTAGGTATAAATCTGACTTATTGTACCTACTGCCTTACTGTTTCTATACATTGGCTTTAGGTTTAGAACAAGTTTACTTACACCGTTTTCCTCTGTAAGCTTTGCTTTTTGAACCAGGCATACATTCGCCATAGATTCTTTTTCGTGATTGTTATTATCTAAGAATCTAACATTTACAGTGTACTCTTTTTTTGTAGGCTCGGCAGTGCTATCCTTTTCAAGTTTATTAATTGCATCTTTCAATGCATCGTTATATGTTTTTGTGCTATCTTTTGAATCCTCAGTATAGCAATATTCCTTATTTTTCTTTACCCAAGCCTCAGCATTTGAAAGTGCTGTCAAAAGCCTTCCATAGCTTCCTGTTGTATAACTGTCACCTGACTTCATTTTTTCTCGAGCAAGCTTGATAGTAGCTTCAAGATCAGCCATATTGTGTCTTAAATAAAATGCAGTTGCAAACTTGTATTTTGTAGTTTCAGATACTGTTTCCTTAAGAGATAACTTAGGCAATTTTGCCTTTGCTTCTTTATAATAACTCTCTAAAGCTTTGATGCTGCTCTCTGTATATCTTTCTACAGTGTATATTCCATTTTTTAGATCTGAAATCTCAAAATCAAGCTTTCTTTCTAAATTCTTCTTAAGAGTTATTGCGTTTTCAATATCCATGGCCGGATTTGCAATTTCCAAATACTTAGAGTATGTGAGCTGCTTATCCGGTAGCTTCGTAAATACATCCAGTTCATCCAGAACCTTTTTAATTGTAGCCTTCTGCTCATCACTTATATATTTTGCATCCTCATCTCCTTCAAGTAATGGTCTCAAATTAGTCTGTAGCATCATTACATTGTTTCTTATATCGTTATAATAGTCCGGGAGAACATATTTCTCATCCTTTATCAAATTTCCATATTTTATAAATATACCAAAAGGACCTATTTCATGCGAAACTCCTGCAGTATCAGTATATTTTAGGCTTGTTACTGCAAGTTCCTCGCCTGTCAATTCACCTGGAACTGTAACGGTAAATGCAATTCTCGCATTAGCTTCATCCTGAGTAGGCTTTGCCTGCTGGTAATCAATGCTTACAGGTTTCGCCATTATATAGTTCATGTAAACGGTTTCTATTGATTTAACCTTTGTTCTGTCTATATCAAGTCTTATATCATATTGATTACCCGATTTAATAATTCTTACTTTACCATCAAATAATGACTTGATCTCATTATTTACTTCACCCTTAGAGTATAGGTTTTGATTATGTCCACCACCAATCTTTACAAGGTTGCGAATCTCATATGATCCACTGTAGAAACCATCCTTATTTAAATCATGTGAAACCGGATAAGCATACAGCTTTTCCGTATATGACATATTACTTAGAGCATTTTTTAACTCATTAACTGTGCAAAAACGCGCCTTATCCTTATATCTCTGGGCTTCCTCCCATACTTGGTACCAGTTTGTTTCATCAAGCTCAGTTTTCATCTCATAATCTGTCAATCTGTTTCTTGAAGACAAATCATCCATAGCGAGAAGCTTATCCGCCTTTTGTTCAACCTGTTTCATAAGGTCTTCCCTATTGTTTTCATCTCTTTCCTCAGCAAACGATGCGAATGGAATGCTCGTCACGAGCAGAGCCATAATCAAAAGAGATAAAATCGACTTATGAAATATTTTTCTTTGCATTCTGTCTTTCCTCCTAAAAAACATATTTTGCCTTTCCATCATTTAATTTATATAACGACTGAAAAGTTTAGATTAGCGCCGCTAATCCTATTTTAGCAACGATTAGTTAGGTTTGACTAACTAATTCCCAATAAAAAAGCACACTCTGACATGTACACTGCATTTAGCTACATATATACCTTATCACTGCTAAATATGAGTCGCAAATATATTTTTATTGCATCAATGCTACAAAATGATTAAATTTGAGCTTTTTAAATTATGAATTTGGCTTTAAATCAATCCATTTATCTATATCGCAATATTACAACAAGTATTTTGTTTAAATATTTTGCAGCACATTTTCTAAACACAATACCCGAATTTGAATATAAAAATACCCTCTTTAATTGAACCTTACTTTGTCCTGTAAAGAGGGTACATATCAAATACCTCAGTTCTTTTATTTATTTTTTTTTAAAAATGCTATCCAATAAGTCGTTGCAACGAACACAGTTCCGCCGATTATATTTCCTAATGTTACAGGTATCAGGTTGCCTATTAAGAAACTGCTCCAGTCAAGACTTACTATGTCGCTCTGCTTTACGCCAAGCTGTATAGCTGCATCCATATATTGAATATTTCCCTTTGCAAATATACCCGCAGATATATAATACATGTTTGCAATACTATGCTCAAATCCTGCAGTAACAAACATCATTATAGGAAAAAATATTGCCATTATCTTACTGCCAATATTTCTAGCTGCCGTAGAGCCCCAAACTGCAAGACATACAAGCCAGTTACAAAGTATTCCCAGTATGATTGCTTTATGTGTTGAAAGCGAGACCTTAGCGCAAGCTATTTTGATTGTTGAACCACCTAACATCGAACTGGCAAAATCAAGCTGTCCCGACTTTGTTACCAAAAAAGCTATGAGTATTGATCCGACAAAGTTAGATATATACACAGTAGTCCAGCTCAAAAGCAATTGTTTTACACTTATTTTCTTTTCGTAGACGCCCATGAGCATAAGATTATTTCCCGTGAAAAGCTCTGATCCACACACAACTACCAGAATCAGACCTCCAGAGAATACAAAAGCGCTGATGAGCTTTGATATACCAAGTGTACTCGGATTATTCATCAGCTGAAATGCCGCTGTGTTTGATGCTACAGCTGCAAAAGCTATGTAAGCACCGGCTATTATTCCCAAAATTATCTTCTGAACAATACTATAATTAACCTTATTTTCTGCGACCGTAACAAGTTCGCACGCCACCTCTTTAGGTGTTAAAAAGTTTCTTTCAATCATTTAACTTCCTCAATAAACATCATAAATCAGAATATGATTTTACCCCGTGAATACACTTAGCCGACTTGACTCCTGAGACTATGGCCTTCTCAAGCTCTTCTGTGGCAATTACTGCAATAGCATCAAAACTGTTCGCATCAAGCTCCAAAGTTCCTGAAGTCATGACGAATATGGTATCGCCATCGACACTTGTGTGTACAGGCATTATACGTCTGGCATATGCGTCGTGACATATAGAAGCAAGTTTTTTGCACTGTGCCTTGGTCAAAACCGCATTTGTCATTATGCAGCTTATAGTTGTATTACCGGAAAAAACGTTTTTCGACCGGTAGATATTCTCCTTCATTGTCATGCAAGTTGAAAGAAACTCACCGTCAGCTGACATAAGCCCTGCTATTTCTTTTCCGTCAAAGTCAAACACATCACCCATAGCATTTACAGCAGATATTGCTCCAACCTGAAGCTCACCTATCTGCACAGCAGAAGAACCGATGCCGCTCTTCATCATGCCCTCTATACCGTTATATTTGCCGACGGTAGCTCCGGTTCCTGCACCATAATTACCTTGTTTAAAGCATGTGCTTTCGGCCTCAAAAGCATTATATGCAGCCCTATATCCCATTTCTTTATCAGGATACGAGTTCTGACCGATTTGAAGGTCAAACAAGGATGCTCCGCAAACAATAGGAACCTTTCCGACACCTACATCAAAGCCTATATCTTTTGATGCAAGATATTCCATTACACCGCTTGATGCTTCAAGTCCATATGCACTTCCTCCGGAAAGAACTACTGCATGAATAGCCTGAACCATATTTTCCGGACTTAATAGATCAGTTTCCCTCGTTGCCGGTCCTCCACCTCTCACATCGACAGAAGCAGTTGCCCCTTCCTTAGATGCGATTACAGTCACGCCGGTTGCCTTATCAAAGTCTTCGGCCGATGCGATATAAAAATCCTTCATATCGCATACATCTATTTGCTTTATATCAAAATTAGACATATCTATCACCATAAAAATCTAAGCTATAGCCTTAACCGCAACGATTATTGCGATTACAACACCTACAACACCTTCGCCTCCTAATATCCCAGAAGCAATGATTTGTCCCTTACTCTCCCTTTCAAAGTTAGGAAGGAACTTATCTACAATGAACCTCAATGCTCCACCTATGAATGCAGTCGCTGATAGGTAGAACGGTAGGTATACACCAAGACCAAATGTCATCACGGGAAGCTTGAGACAGTAAAGAATAGCTGCAGCAATCAGCCCCAATATAAATACGGGATAGTTTGATATTCCTTTTATCATGGCAGATACTGCATGAGCCTGTGCTGCTGCAAAAGTACCGTCGTTAAATGCATTGCCACCATATGCCTTGAGCATAAAATAGAATACAAAAACAGAAACAATTGCTCCTATGAACCCACCTATAACCTCAGCTATCCACTGATCTTTCGCGTTTGTTTTAAGTATATGTCCGGCCTTAAAATCGTTCATAACATCGCCCGTGAGACCACATGCAATTGCAACGATTGCAGCTACAAATAGAGCCTCATTTTGTCCGATTGAACTTAATGTCTTAACAACGAGTAGAACAAAGATACCGAATATTTCCATTGGATTAATTCCTGATTGTCCTACACACTGTGATGACATCGATGTCGTTAGCCAAACGCCTATTATAGTAATTACCGAAGCTATTATGCCTAAATTGCAAACATATGTAAGCACAAATACGAGCAAAACAAGAAATATAGGTGCCCATCTCATAGAGAGAATTGAATCACCTGTGTTCTCCTTGCTGAACATAGCTCCGAATATCTTCTTCATGTTAGGGAGTATACCCTTTATCAAAATACCTATTCCTGTTCCGACCATCATGCCAAGTCCGAGTGACTGCTTGATATCAGTTGCCTGCTGCATGGTAAAAAATCCGAACTTCTGCCCAAATATTAGTATTCCAAAATCACCTACAACAGCTCCTAGGAACCAAACGCCTATAAATATAGGACCAACAATATACCCAATAGCTACGAGCATGGGCGAAATATAGAAGCCCCCGACAGAGCCATACTTCATCATTCCCTTACTGAACCAGGTCTGAGGTATCTTCATAAACCAATCTCTCAACACAGCAAATAGTCCGGCTATACCAAATGACGTGAAGAGCAGTACTGATTTCTTGCCTCCCTTATCTCCAACTTCTAATAGGTCTGCAGCAGCTTGTCCCATTGCATATGGCAGCTCCTGAGTTTCAATGAAATATTTACGCATCAAAGCTGTAAATATCAAGCCTAGAGCTGTTCCTCCAAGGACAATAACAAGTAGCTGCACCAGGGATATTTCCGCATTCGGATTTAAGATAAAGATTCCCGGAATAGTGAAAGCTACACCACCTGCTACCATTGCCCCCGCTGACATTGCGGTATGCGTGACATTAATCTCATTTAGACAAGTACCACCTAAAGCCTTAAGACAAACCATTGAAAATAAAGCCACAAACATTATTGGCCATGGAAGTGAGCTTAGCTTCAGTGCGATAAACATAGAGCTGCATGTAATAATTACTGAGCCTATAGCACCGATAACCATACCCCTTACGGTTAGTTGTTTACCATTCATTTTACATTCTCCTAAACTAATTCAAATACACGTATTACAATAACTTGCGTTTTGATTTTTTCCAATTAGAAAAACATAAAGACAACAAAAGAGTAGCAAAAAACTACTCTTTTGAATCCATATATTCGCTTAATTAAGCTTCTTCTGTTGCCACTATCTCTTTGCCATCATAATAGTTACATGTTGGGCAAACTCTGTGTGGAAGCTTTGGCTGGTGACATTGAGGGCAGATCGAAATTCCCGGTGATGATTTCTTCATATTCGGTGATCTTCTCATATCTCTTTTGGCCTTTGATGTTTTCCTCTTTGGAACTGCCATTTCTACACCTCCTCGTTCAAAGTCTAATTATATATAAAATATATAATATTACGCAATAACTATTCAAGTATATCTATATCTATCTATCTTGTCAACTATTATCTGGTATTTTTTCTTGCAATACTATACGTATCTCTTGCAATCATGAGCTCTTCATTTGTTGGGACTAGTAGAAGTTGAACCTTAGAGTCATCTGTCGAAATTTTCGTCTCATGTCCTCTTACCTTATTCTTGATTGGATCAAGCTTAATTCCGAGATTTCCGAGGTCTGTACAAATAATTTCTCTCATCGAGATATCGTTCTCACCTACACCTGCCGTAAAGATAATAGCATCAACTCCATTCATCTCAGCAATATATGCACCGATGTAGAATCTAACCTTCTGAGCAAAGATTCTTAGTGCAAGAGCTGCTCTTTCATTTCCGTCATTAACAGCTGTTTCCAAATCTCTGAAATCACTTGAAACACCTGAAATACCAAGCACACCTGACTTCTTATTAAGAACATCATTTACCTGAGAATCTGTTAGTCCTTCTTTCTCTTTAATGTAGTTAACGATAGCAGGGTCAAGGTCACCGCTTCGTGTTCCCATTACCAGACCCTCAAGAGGTGTGAATCCCATTGATGTATCAACTACTCTACCGTGCTTGATAGCTGTAACTGAAGCACCGTTACCTAGATGGCATGTTATGAGCTTTAGGTCGTTGATATTAACGCTCATCATCTGTGCAGCTTTCTGAGCTACATATTTGTGTGAAGTTCCGTGGAATCCGTATCTTCTTACACGATACTTCTCGTAATATTCATATGGAAGAGCATATAGGTATGACTGTGGTGGCATCGTCTGATGGAAAGCTGTATCAAATACGGCAACCATTGGGGTCTTAGGCATAAGCTCTTTGCATGCAGCTATACCAAGTAGGTTAGGTGGGTTGTGAAGCGGAGCAAGCTCAATACAATCTTCAAGAGCCTGAATAACTGACTCTGTTATGAGAACCGATTCTGCATACATTTCTCCTGCATGTACAACTCTATGTCCAACAGCAGCAATTTCATCCATGTTCTTAACCACTCCATGATTCTTGTCCTGAACTGCTGCAAGAACTTGAGCTATAGCATCCTTATGGTCTTTCATAGGAACTTCCGTAACAATCTTGTCCTGTCCTGTCTTAGTATGGTTGATAACTGAGCCATCCATACCAATTCTCTCAACCAATCCCTTTGCAAGAAGAGTCTCATCTGTCATATCGAGAACCTGATACTTAAGTGATGAACTTCCACAGTTGATAACTAATACTTTCATATATTCCTCCATGTCTGTTACATATATTTATTAAACTTTACCATAAAATAATACTATATGAACGCTTGAAAATCAAGACATTGCCCATATTTAGTAAAATATTATGAACATAGATTAAAGCTATAAAACCATGATATTTATATAATAGTAATTGGTTTTTGCACAAAATCACTATTTTTGTACAGGTCATTACCATAAATTATGTTATACATATCGCTCGCTAAAATATCATATTTAATAGTCTCTGCTATTCTCCTATCCTTGAGAGCCTTAGGAATGCTGTCAACTACAGGAATATCAGATAGTTCCTTTATTGCTCTTAGCAGCGTCGCCCCTTGCCTGTCAAAAGCCAGCGGTCTAACATATAGGCTCGCTTCATTTATTATTTC
>ERZ773063.2369-NODE-2369-length-10276-cov-6.814402_pt1 | contig 10276 bp, 8 predicted proteins | sample MGYA00580625_ERZ773063 | MGnify/ENA primary metagenome ERZ773063 (study PRJEB29015, sample SAMEA2738022) | human oral metagenome | biome: human oral; feature: human-associated habitat; material: dental | place: China | collected 2042 ...
AAGGGCGAGATCGTAGAGGTTGCGGACGGCTACGGGCGCAATTTCCTCCTGCCGAAGAAGCTGGCCCTTCCTGCAAGCAGCGAGAATGTAAATGTCGCGAAGGCGCAGGCGGGCGCGAAGGCACGCAAGGATGCCATGGCCATGGACGAGGCAAAACTCATGGCCGCCCAGCTCGAGAAGGTCGAGGTAGAGATCCCCGTGCGCATCGGCGAGAACGGACGCCTCTTCGGTGCGGTAACGGGCAAGGACGTTGCTGCGGCGCTGAAGAAGAAGAACATCGACGTGGACCGCCGCAAGATCACAATCCGCGGCGAGGTTACGGGCGAGGGACTCTATGAGGCAATCGTAAAGGTTCACCCGAACATCTCCACAACGATCAAGGTTCACGTACAAAAGGAATCGTAATGATCTGCCCCCCTCCCCTATTCCTTCGGCACGGGAGATGATCACACGGCCTTATTCATTTACATATAAGCACGGGCTGATGAGGATCCTTTCATCAGCCCCTTGTCAAAGGAAGGTTTATGTCATTTTTTAAGGATTTATTCGGAGGGAACAGCGAGCAAAAGAGTGCGCCGCCGACACTCTCCGCGGAAGCGCGCATCGATACGGAGATCGCCGCGATCTTTCGCATGCTCGCAGACACAATGGGAACGGAGCGCCTTGTCATCCAAGCGGGCAAGATGAACGCGATGGCACTGATGCGTTCGGATGACCGCCGTGAACGGGTGCTTGCCCTCATGCGTATTCTGGAGGAGGACCCGCTGCTCTCTCCTCCGCCGTCCGAGGCAGAGCTGCCTGAAATCATCGCGCGTATGACGGAGCAGGTCGCGGGAATCCTTGCACGGCGCGATCTTGAGGACCGTATCGAGCGCAAGGTCAATGAGAAGCTCGAGAAGGATCATGAGGAATATGTGGAGGATATTCGCCGACAGGTGATATCGGAGGAGAACCCCGGCGCAGAGTCGCCGCATGACAAAAAGAAGCGCGAGGAACTCGAAGCACTGGAGAACATCCATCTCACGCAGTCGGTGATGGAGCTCCTGCGTCCGCAGAATTTCGATGAGATCGTCGGACAGGAACGTGCCGTGCGCTCGCTCATGGCGAAGCTCTCCTCCCCCTATCCGCAGCATCTTCTGCTCTATGGACCGCCGGGCGTCGGCAAGACGACGGCTGCGCGTCTCGTGCTCGAGGCGGCAAAGCGCCGCGCCGTTTCTCCCTTTGGAGAGGACGCACCGTTCGTCGAGACGGATGGGACAACTCTGCGCTGGGATCCGCGCGACATGACGAATCCCCTGCTCGGCTCCGTGCACGATCCGATCTATCAGGGCGCCCAGAAGAATCTTGCAGACAGCGGCGTACCGGAGCCAAAACCGGGACTCGTGACGGATGCGCACGGGGGGATCCTCTTCATCGACGAGATCGGTGAGATGGATGAGATGCTCCAGAACAAACTGCTCAAGGTACTCGAAGATAAGCGCGCCTATTTTGAGTCGGCATACTATGATCCCGATGACAAGCGCGTCCCTCCCTATATTCGAAAACTCTTCGAGGAAGGGGCTCCCGCGGACTTCGTGCTGATCGGTGCGACAACGCGCGAACCCGATCATGTCAACCCGGCGCTGCGGTCGCGCTGCGCGGAGATCTATTTTGAGCCGCTGACCCCCGCGCATATTCTTACGATCGTCGAGAATGCAGCTGAGCGCCTGAACGTTACTCTTGCGCCGGGTGCCGCCGAACTGATCAGTGCGTATACGATTGAGGGGCGCAAGGCAATCAATATCCTTGCAGATGCGTACAGCCTCGCACTGAATCGGTTCGAGGAGGAAGAGATCAAGCGTATTGTTTCACGTGAAACAATCTCGGAGAACGCGGCGGATGATGACATGGGAACCGAGACGGAATTTCTCGGCGAAGTCCCCCACCGCGATCATGTACAGAATGTTTCACGTGAAACAAAAACACCGCCGCTCGAGGTGACAAGAGCTGATATCTATGAGGTCGCACAGGTGAGCCGCCTCCATCAATTCGGCCGAAAGAAGGCCTCCGATACACCTGCCGTCGGCAGAGTGTTCGGACTCGGTGTCGCCGGATTCCTAGGCTCCATCATCGAGATCGAGGCCGTCTCCTTCCCTGCAGCGGAGAAAGGCAAGGGTACCGTGCGCTTCAATGAGACGGCGGGCAGTATGGCAAAGGACTCCGTGTTCAATGCCGCTTCGGTCATGCGCCAACTGACAGGCCGGGATATCCACGACTACGATATTCATGTCAACGTCATCGGCGGGGGGAATATTGACGGCCCCAGCGCCGGTACAGCCATCCTTGCCGCGATTGTGAGCGCCGTTACCGGCTCTGCGATCCGGCAGGATGCGGCGGTGACGGGAGAGATCTCTCTGCAGGGGGAGATCAAGCCGGTCGGCGGTGTCTTTGAGAAGGCATACGGCGCGCGGCAGGCGGGCATCTCGACCCTGATTATCCCGTGGGAGAACAAGAAGGACCTCCCGGAGGATCATCTCGGGCTTACGATTCATCGCCTTAAAACGGCAGAAGAAGCGTTTAATCTGCTCTTTGCCGATGAGAAGTGGAAGCAGCGGCCTGAGCCCCCTGCGGACAGCGTGCAGAGATGAGCGGTGCCTCTGATGATTTTGTTGTGAAAGGAGAATCCTATGGCAGAAGGACGCGTCCCGCCGCAGAATATTGAGGCGGAGCAGTCTGTGCTCGGCGCAATGATGCTGAAACAGACGGCGGTTATGCAGGCATTGGAGCTCCTGCGCGCGGATGAGTTTTACCGCCAAGCCCATCGCCTCGTGTTTGAGACAATGGAGGGACTTGTGCACGCCGGCGAGCCGGTGGATATTGTCACCGTAACCGAATCTCTTAGGAAGAGCGGCATGCTCGAACAGGTGGGCGGGATCTCTTTTCTCGCGAATTTGTCAAATACTGTGCCGAGTACGGCAAATCTCGCGCACTATGCAAAGATTGTAAAGGAGAAGGCGATCCTGCGTGCGCTCATCGACGTGAGTACAGAGATTGCCGGTGCGGCGTATAATGAGAGTGAGGATGTTGCCGAGCAGCTTGACGATGCCGAGAATAAGATCCTCGCGATCGCAGGCGGACAGACGACCGGCGCCTTCATTCCAGCGAAGGAAGTCGTCTTTGCCGCCGTGGAGCGCGTCAGCGAACTTGCAAAGGCAAAGGGGGGGATTACGGGGCTTTCCACGGGCCTTGCGACACTTGACAACGTGACGCGGGGGCTCCAGAAATCCGACCTCATTATCGTCGCTGCGCGCCCCGCAATGGGAAAGACTGCATTCGTCCTCAATCTCGCGACGCATGTGGCTCTGCAGGGCGGGACCGTCGCGTTCTTTTCCCTCGAGATGCCCCGTGAACAGTTGATGCACCGCATCTTCTGCGCTGAGGGGCAGATCGACGCGACCCGCCTGGCGCGCGGCGAGCTGGATGACGAAGAGTGGGACCGCCTGGTCAAGGTGGCGGACCGCATGATGAAGACGAAGCTCTACTTCGACGATACGAGCAGTACGACGGTGCTTGATATCCGCACGCGTGCACGGCGCCTCAAGGCAGAGCATGGCCTCGACCTCATTGCCGTTGATTACCTCCAGCTGATTCAGGCACCGGGGCGTGCGGAGAACCGCACGCTTGCCGTGGCGGAGATGACACGCTCGCTGAAAGTGCTCGCCCGCGAGCTGAATGTGCCGATTGTCGTCCTTTCGCAGCTTTCGCGTGCAACAGAAGGCCGCTCCGACAAGCGCCCTCTGCTCTCTGACCTGCGCGAATCCGGCTCCATCGAGCAGGATGCCGACATTGTCATGTTCCTCTATCGCGAGGACTATTACAATCAGGATACGGAGAATGCAAACATCACGGAGCTCAGCATTGCGAAGCATCGCAACGGTGCGACCGATACAGTGAAGATGTTCTTTCAAAAAGAATATACGCGCTTCCGTGATCTTGCGCGCGAGCAATGAATTGTTTCACGTGAAACATTTATTGTCCGGGTTCTTGAAATCCCCTCAAAAAAGAGGGGATTTTTTTTGTCATTTGTGCTATGATGGAGGAAATATGGGTGCGCATGTGATTCGTGTGCGTTTAGAAGCGGGCAGGGGAGGAAGCGTTGTGTTAAAGAGTATCGCAGTCATGACGAGCGGGGGGGACAGCCCGGGAATGAATGCTGCGGCGCGTGCGGTTGCGCGTACGGCGCTCTATGAAGGCGTTCATGTATGGGGAATCAACGACGGCTACCACGGCCTGCTCGAAGAGGATATGCGCGAACTGCAGTCGATGGATGTGGGGGATATCATCCAGCGCGGCGGAACCTTTCTCGGGACGGCGCGCTGCAAGCGCTGGCAGACACCGGAGGGACGCCGCCTCGGCCATGAGAACCTCGTGAAGCGCGGCATCGAAGGCCTCTGCGTGATCGGCGGTGACGGATCCCTGCGCGGAGCACAGCTGCTGTCGGAGGAGTATGGCTTTCCCATCATCGGCCTGCCGGGAACGATTGACAACGATGTCTGGGGAATGGACTATACCATCGGCTGTGATACGGCGGCGAATACCATCATTGACGCGATCAACAAACTGCGCGACACCGCGTCGGCACACCGCCGCGTGATCGTGCTCGAGGTGATGGGGCGCAGCTGCGGGTGGCTGGCACTCGTCTCCGGCATCTCGGGCGGGGCGGAGTACATTCTCGTTCCCGAGGAAAAGTTTGACCTGGAGGAGATTACAAGCAGCCTCGCGGCCGCATATGAGCGCGGCAAACGCTATATTCTCATTGTCGTTGCCGAGGGGGCGGCAAAGGGACAGGATGTCTGTGACTACATCGCAAAGCATACGGATATTGAGACGCGCGTCTCCGTGCTCGGTCATATCCAGCGCGGCGGAGCGCCGACGGTCATCGACCGCGTACGCGCCAGTCAGCTCGGCGAGCAGGCGGCACTTGCCCTCATCTCAGGCATCTCGGGCGTTGTGCTCGGATACAGCAAGGGCCACGTCGTCTCGGTCAACCTTTATGATGCCGTGAATAATAAGAAGAAACTGGACCCCGAGTACCTGCATCTGGCGAAGGTGCTGTCGTAAAAGTGCTGTGCGCCGGATTATGGGTGCGATGAGAGGCATACTCCAGGAGAAAGGATGATCCCGTGGCAAAGATCATTGCGATTGCCAGCCAAAAGGGCGGCGTCGGCAAGACGACGACGGCCGTCAATCTCGCTGCTGCCGTCGCGCGTGCAAAACGCCGTGTCCTCCTCGTTGACATTGACCCGCAGGGGAATGCGACGAGCGGATTCGGCCTCGATAAAAACATGCTTATGTCCACGACTTATCGTGTGCTGATCGAGGGACAGAGTCTCCGGGAGTCGATTGTTCCCTCGGATTATGATGTGGATGTCCTGCCGGCCAATGTCGAGCTGGCAGGGGCTGAGGTGGAGCTCGCCGGGATGGAGCGCCGGGAGACGCGCCTGCGGGATGCGCTCACGGAGGCAGAGCGCGCCTATGACTACATCTTTATCGACTGTCCTCCATCGCTTGGCTTCCTGACGCTGAATGCGTTGACGGCGGCAGATGCTGTTCTCATCCCCATTCAATGTGAGTTTTACGCCCTCGAGGGGGTCGCACAGCTGATGAATACGATCGGCCTCGTGCAGGAGAGCGCAAATCCGGGGCTTCGGATTCAGGGCGTTGTTATGACCATGTACGACGGCCGAACCCGCATCGCAACGCAGGTGGTGGAGGAAGTGCGCTCTGTCTTTGGCACCGCACTCTATGATACGTTGATCCCACGCAATGTACGGCTCTCTGAGGCACCTTCGTTCGGGCAGCCGATCACCTCCTACGACATCACGTCGCGCGGGGCCGAGACGTATATTGCACTGGCGAAGGAGGTGATGAAGCGTGAAGAAAACTAAAACAGGCGGACTCGGACGCGGCCTTGGCGCGCTTGGACTTGGAAAGAACGCGCTCACAGGAAAGAAAGAGGCGCCCGCCTCAGGGCGTGCGGCAGCATCGGCGGGGACTCCCCCCGCCATGCAGACAGGGACGCCGGCCGAACTCGGCGTAAACGCGATCCGCCCCAACCGTTTTCAGCCGCGGCATGAATTCGACGAAGCGGCGCTTGAGGAACTGCGCGAATCCATCGCGCAGCACGGCATCCTCCAGCCCCTTTCCGTACGCGACATCGGCGGCGGGAAATACGAACTGATCGCCGGAGAACGCCGCCTGCGCGCAGCAAAACTCGCGGGGCTCAAAACCGTACCCGTCATCTTTCGCGCGGCAACGGATGCGGAGATGGCGGAGATGGCGCTCATCGAGAACCTCCAGCGCGAGGATCTCAACCCCATTGAGGAGGCGCGCGCCTATGAGCGCCTCCTGACGGAGTTCAAGCTCTCGCAGGAACAGCTTGCACGGCGTGTTGCCCGCAGCCGCTCGGCCGTTGCGAACAGCGTTCGCCTCCTGCGCCTCGCAAAGGAAGTACAGGCATTTATCGCCAACGGCGTTCTCGCGATGGGGCAGGCGCGTCCGCTCCTCGCGCTCCAGACGGCGGCCCTTCAGCGCGAAGCGGCAGAGTATATCCAGGAGCATGAACTCTCAGCACGCGGTGCAGAGGCACTTGTGAAGCGGCTCGTAAAGGACCCGAAGGCCCTCAAGAAGACCGCACAGACGCAGAAAAAGACGCGTACGCCGGACATTTTTGTGCGGGAGGTAGAGGAACGCCTCACACACAGCCTTGGGACGAAAGTCCGTATTCAAGCGGGGCGTGAGCAGGGGAAGGGGCGGTTGGAGATCAGCTATTTCTCCGCAGAAGACCTCGAACGCCTGATCGAACTCCTTTCTGCAGCGGACGGCGCTGCGAAGGAGGATAAACGCGCTGCGCTGCGCGCATTCTCCGCGCAGAAGTTTACTGTGTAAATCGGACCCGCGCGATAATAGGGAAGAAGGGAAGAAAGAATTGTTTCTGAACAATCTCGTAAACGATATTGCGGCACATGAGACGATACTCTTGTTTGCCTCGATGCTGCTGATCCTGCTTTTATTGATTCTGGTTGTCTATCTGATGATCCGCGTCGGCATGATGAGCAGCCGTTACCGGGCAATGATGCGCGGATCCGAAGCCAATGACCTCGAGGGAATGCTGATTCAGCATATCAAGGAGGTCGAGAGGATTGCGGCGACGAATGCGCGCATCCTGGAGGAAAACGAGCTGATACGTCAGTTCATCCGCGGCTCGCTCGTGCGTGTTGCCGCCGTTCGGTTCCGCGCGTTCGAGGATATGGGCGGCGACCTCAGCTATGCGGTGGCCATGCTCAATGCGAACAACGACGGCATTATTTTCTCGAGTATCTTTGCCCGCGCGGATTCACGCAGCTATATCAAGCCCATCAAGAACGGCGCGTCGGACTATCCGCTCACGGATGAGGAAAAGGGCGTGCTGAAGGAAGCCATGGCGCAGCCGCTTCCGATTCAATACTGACAAAAGCAAAGAAAACCTGCTGAGTCTCAGCAGGTTTTCATTTTGTTCCGCTAGGATAGGGGGATGGAAAAAATCAGGATAGAATAAGGAGAACGCATTGAACGAGGAACAGAATCTACGATACAGTATTCAGCTAATTGACAGCGAGGCGGATGTCACGCGTACCGTGCGGCTTTCTCTGCGCGGACTGCGGATGATTGCATTCGGTGCCGGAGCAGCGGTTGCCGTGCTCACCGGCGCCGCTGTTCTCTCTGTCTACACGCTCATGCACTCCTATCTGCACGAGTCGGAGACCGCGCAGCTGCGCGAGGCAAACCGCATCCAGCAGGAGCAGATCCTCCAGGTCTCGAAAAAAGCCTCCGCACTGCAGCAGGATCTGGACAGTCTGCGCCGCTCGGAGGACGGACTGCGTGCTCTCGTGGGCGCGCCTCCCGCAGAAGCCGACGAGGAGGATGCTGCGAAGGAGGGGACGGAGGCCCCGACGGGCGGCGCACCGCATGCGCTCACAACAGATGAGGTGGATGAGGCGCTTGCGATGATCGAGAGCCGCCTCACCACGCGCCGGAGCTCTCTTGATCTCCTTGCACAGGAGATGTACCGGAATTTTCCGGGAGCGGGCAGTTTTCTCTCAGAGAGTGCGCCCGTCACTACTCCGACGGGCTGGCCCACACAGGGGTATATCAGCTCGCCCTATGGGCTGCGGTTTAACGGGACAGAGTTCCATCAGGGCATCGACATCGCGGCTGACACGGGAACGCCGATCATTGCGACGGCAGACGGCGTCGTGACAACGGCAGGCTGGACGAGTTCGGGGTACGGCAATATGGTTGATATCGACCATGGAGGCGGCATCATGACGCGCTACGGGCATGCCTCCGCCGTCGCCGTCGCTGCGGGCCAGCAGGTGCGCCGCGGTCAGATCATCGCCTACGTCGGCTCGACGGGCTATTCCACGGGGCCGCATCTGCACTATGAGGTGCGTGTCGGCGGCCAGCCGGTCAACCCCGCGTCGTATTTATAAAAGGAAAGGATATGCTATGAAATCCATCATCTTCCTGCTCGCTGCAGGGATCTTTATCCTGCCGGCATACGGCGAGACCGCACCGGAGAAGGATATCCATGCGGTCATGGCGGCAGAGGAGGGCCATGGGCACTCCGCAGCAAAGGCTGCCCCGGCGAAGAAAAAATCGGACGCAGCACCCGCCGAGAAGAAAGAATCCGCGCTCGAGGAGGAAATGGATGACCTCGGCGATGAATCCGTCGATGAGCATGATGAAAACGGAAAGATCATTCCCCTGCCGTATGAGGGCACGGAGGAGAATGGCGCCGCGCCGGAAAAATCCAAAGAGGAGGGAGCGCCTCCGGCAGAGAAGGAAAAGGACGCCGGCACAGCGGTGCCTCTTTCCGTCGATCCGCGCAGCAGCAGTTATGATGCGGGAGCGCACGGCGACCTGACGGCGATCGACCCGATCACGCTGAAGGACGGCGACTGGGTTTTCATTGAGGGCGATGAACGGCGCGGCTGGTTTTTCGACCGCAGCATGATGGCAAAGAATACGGACGGCAGCATTGCCTACTGGCAGCTCATCCTCTACAACGATCTCGGCAAGGCGCAGTTTGCCGAGGCGATGCACGACACGGACTACGAGAAGCTCGGCTATACCCTCCAACGCCGCGTACTCAGTCCGAAGGAGAATACGATCCGTACCTACGAGATCCTCGCCTATGATGAAGAGAATCAGAAGCTCACCAGCGGCAACCGTGACGGCCACGCGGCCGAGATCCGCCCGAACACGATGGCGGAGAAGGAACGCGATGCCGTGAAAAAGGCGGCGCGTCACCTAAAATAAAAAATCTCTATGGTGAGAATAATTATCGGATATTGACAAAAGAATATAACCCTGTTAGAATTAATTTATAATTAAATATAAGGGAAGAGATGCATTCAGCATTTGTTCGGCGTTTCCGAGCAAAAATATCTAAGGACGACGGATATGCCGCCTGCAGCCTATGATATTGCGTCTGCACTGCGGAGACGAAATCTCCGAGATGTGCACCGGGTTCATGCAGAAATGTCTGGGCCTTCCCGTATTGAAAAGGAAGCGGCAGAATTGCCACTGTCACAGGGGGACCTGTATTTTTCCGGTGTTCTGTGCACGATCTGAGCGGAGTACAGTACAGCAGGGGCTGTCTGTCGTACCACGAGTACGGGAGACAGCTCCTTTTTGCGCTGTGAAAGGGAAGGGGAAAATAAATGGAAGCGTAAATGAAATGATTTATTTTTCGTTCAATGAGGTGTATAATAAAAGAAAGTTATGGGCATGTGTATTTTCTTTTATTAAAATGCCCGATTGGACATCTGTGTATTTGTTAGGAGGGGTCATGTGAGTAAGAGGGAGAGCCTGTGGGAGGCTTATCTTGCAAAGGGAATGAGCCGCCGCAGCTTCTTAAAGGGCTGCGTGACGCTCACGTCGCTCATGGGACTGAGCACGGAGATGCTGACGAAGGTCGTCGAGGCTGCCGAGGCGAAACCGCTGCCGGTTGTCATCTGGCTGCACGGGCATGAGTGCACGGGTTGTGACGAGTCGTTTATCCGATCGGGTGCACCGCTCGCATCGGATCTCGTGCTGAACAGCATTGCGCTCGAGTACAGTCATGTTCTCAGCGCGGGCTGCGGCGAGCCGTTCGAGGAACATCTTGAAGCAACGGTCAAAAAGTACTACGGCGAGTACATCCTCGCGGTCGAGGGCGCGGTTGCCTCGGGTGAGCACGAGTATACCTGCATGT
>ERZ773063.2372-NODE-2372-length-10272-cov-2.726045_pt1 | contig 10272 bp, 3 predicted proteins | sample MGYA00580625_ERZ773063 | MGnify/ENA primary metagenome ERZ773063 (study PRJEB29015, sample SAMEA2738022) | human oral metagenome | biome: human oral; feature: human-associated habitat; material: dental | place: China | collected 2042 ...
TTTAAAAGCCCCTACATTACGGGTTTTTCAAATTTTTTCAAAAAAATTTCAAATGTTAAAAACGCTAGATTATACAGGTAGTTTAAGAGAAACTACTATATTAAAAATCGAGATTCTGGGCATAATAAAATTTAAAATCTCAATTAGTACTAAAATCCAAGAAACCTTGCCCGAAAATTTAAAAAATTAATGTATTATTACCAATTTTAATTGATAGCCCCTAGCGGAAGATAAGGTCTATAAAAGCGGATATATGCCAATAGATGCTTTTGTCATGCTTAAGCTATAAAGTTCTCTTTTGCGGCGATATTCCGATCGTAAAAAATGGGCGCAATCGATGTTTGATCAAAAACCATTATTCTATCTCGACGATAGTAAATTTAAAGGAGCCACTTTGCAACCCCGCGGCGTCAAGCTCAAGCTTATTCTAGCTTCTATCTTTATAGGTTTAAGCTTAGCTCCTAAAGCGATTATGGCTCCCCCTGCCGATATTTCTGGTGCTATAAATTCCGAAGAGCAAAGAATAAGATCAATTAGGCAAGGCGCAAAGGATCCCTTTATAACGATACGCAGCGAGCAATCTTCCGCTTCAAGCGTAACCGCGGAGCCCAAGAAAGCAGGAATTTGCTTTAAAATTTATGAGATCAAACTTATTAACGCAGAAGCGCAAGATGAGCAGAAAAGTAGCGCAGATTCTAAATTTAACAAATCGGACTACAAATCTAAAAACGAAGATGATCTAAAAACTCCCGCCAAAGCTACCCATCCTGCCCCTTTTGCCGATCATTCAGTTCCGCCGGGGTTTGAAAGAATTTTAAACTCAACCCTAAAAGAGCTTAAATTTAAAAGCGGCGACTGTTTGGGAAGCGATGAAATTTTAGCTCTGGCAAGAGCGTATAACAATAAAATCATATCCGCAGGCTTTATTACTACTTCTGTTTCCATCCCCCAGCAAAACATCTCTACAGGCACCCTTCTTTTGGCTCTGCATCCCGGACGCATAGGCGAAATCTCACTTGAGCCCGGCTCTGAAGCCAAGAACCAAAGAAGTATCTTCACCGCATTCGGCGGCGATAAGAGGGGAGAGATTTTAAATTTAAGAGATCTGGAGCAGGCTATGGAAAATTTCAATGCCGCTTCAAGAAGCGAGGCGGAGATAAGCTTAAGCCCTTCCGCAAAGCAGGGCTATTCCGATATCAATATTTCTAAACAGCAAAGCTTGCCTCTGCTGTTTAGACTAAGCGCGGATAATCTGGGCTCCAAATCTAGCGGCAAATACCAAGGCACGGCTATGCTTTACGGCTTAAATTTACTTGGATTAAACGAAAGCGTATTTGCTTCTTACGGTAGGAATTTTTTAAGAGGAGATAAAAAATCTTTAGGGGATGATAGCAAAAGCGGCAGATCGGCTAACTACTACGCAGGCTTTAGTATACCTTTCGGATACTTCTCTCTATCCTTTTGGCAGAACAGATACACCTACGATCAAATAGTACCGGGAACGTATGAGCTTTATACCTATAGCGGAAGCAGCGTTAGAAGAAATTTGGATCTTAACTACGTATATTTTAGAAATCAAAACTCCAAAAATTCTCTGTTTTTTAGAATTTGGCAAAAAAAGTATAAAAACTATATACAAGATTATGAGCTTAGCAACCAAAGAAAGCGTGAAGGCGGCTATGAGGCGGGGCTAAAATCCAAGGTATTTTTTGATAACTCTTCGGTAGAGATGATGCTTTCGTACCTAAAATCTACGGGAGCGTTTAACGCTCTAAGAGCGCCCGATGAAGACTTCGGCGGCGGAAGCTCAAGGTACCATTTGATAAACGCCGCGTTAAATTTTAAAACCAGATCCTCCGCTATCCCTTTAAGCTACGAGTTGGAACTTTACGCAAGAAGAGCCAGCACCCATCTTAGCCCTATAGATAGGCTAAATATCGGCGGATACTATAGCGTTAGAGGATTTGACTCTCAGATGAGCCTGCTTGGAGATAGCGGCTTTTATATAAGAAATACCTTGGAATATAAGTATTTTAAAAATAACGGTGTTTACCTGGCCTTTGATGTTGGCAAGCTTAGCTCTAAGGGAAAAGATTATCCAGCAGAGGGCGAAATGCTTAGCGGAGGGGGCGTAGGTCTGAGAGGAAATATTTCAGGCTCTTTTGGCTATGATCTTTTGGCGGCTTTTCCTATCAGCAAACCGGAAAATTTTAAAACAGATAGTCCCGCTTTAAATTTCTCTTTAAGCTACGACTTTTAAATTTGTCTTTTAAAAATTTAGCGAAATTTCATCGGCGCTTCTTGCCGCGTTTAATATAAACGAATACGATATAACACTTGCTAAATTTAGCTAACTATTTTTAGCACAGATATACTATACCAAGAGCCGAGAAATAGCAGTCCTGCGCCCAAATCGAGCCCTAAAACAAATTCAAACAAATTTTAAATAAGATATTTGAAATTTACTATTTTTTTAAGAAAGTATTCAAGAAATTTAAGATATAAAACCATCGCAATCGGAGGTTATAAGTATGCAAATTTTATGTTTAAGCTCTATTTTTAATGGCGTAGGGCGTCTTGGTGCCCCTACTTATATAAAAGAATATTTCGGCGTCTTTACCCAAGTAAGCAAGCGCCTTGCCGCTCTTTTGCTTCTTAGCTTGTTAGCTCCCTGTTTTTCATATTGCGAGATAATACCCGATAACTCCGCTCCCGTAAATCATAGAGCTTCGGTGTCTCAAACTCCGAATGCTCCCGCTACTCAGATAGATATAGCCTCTCCTAACGATAAGGGAGTTTCTATCAACGAATACTCTAAATTTAATACCCCTAAAGAGGGCACGGTATTTAATAACTCTCAAGGTGGAGCCATAAGTAAAACGGCGGGCTACATACCGCCAAATCCGAGACTCAATCGCGGCGAAGCCAAGCTTATAATCAATCAGGTAAACTCGCCTCTTCCTTCAAATTTACAGGGTAATATTGAGATAGCGGGCAGAAAAGCTGATCTTATCATTGCCAATCCTAGCGGCATCAACGTAAACGGCGCTACCATAATAAATTCCTCCTCCACTACGTTAAGCACCGCTAAGCCCGCCTATGAAAACGGACATCTTAAATCTCTAAACATAAGCAAGGACGGCTCTATAAATATAGGAGCGAATGGCCTAAACGATAACGGAGATTATCTAAACGTAATATCCAATAGCCTAAAGCTGGAGGGTAAAATTTACGCAAACGAGATAAACGTAGTAGCGACGGACGGCAAGGTATCTTTAAAAAATATAAACTCCGGATTAAGGCGGGATAATTTAAAGATCGAGCAAGAAGGGGGATCGCATCCTAAAGGTGTATCCATAGACTCCTCGGCTTTAGGCGGAATGTACGCGGGCAAGATAAATATAATATCTACTAAAGATGGAGCGGGCATCAATAATAAGGGGGCTATCTTAGCAGACAGCTCTTTAAAGATAGACGCTAACGGAGATCTGATAAATGAAGGAAAGCTGGGTTCCAACGGACAGGCTCAAATCAGCTCCAAAGAGATCTCCAACCAAAAGGGCTCTAAAATTTCAGCCTCCAATCTGGGTATAAAAGCCTCCTCGGTAGAAAACAGAGGAAATATACAGGCTAATACTCTAAAGCTAAAAGCGGATAGACTAGATAATATAAAAGGCACCATAAGCTCAAGCTCCGCCTTAAAGATAGAGGCTAGAAGCCTAAGCAACAAAGATAGAGCCGTAATAGGAGCGGCTAAGAGCGAAAGGCTAAATGAGCTGGGCTTGGACGATACCAAAGACCCTTCCAAAGCGGGAGTTATTCCTCCCTCCAAAAACGAGCTTAGCGTAATAAGCGCGGAGCACATATCAAATATAGGCGGAGCGATACTTTCAAACGAAAGCTATTTGGATATAAAAGATAGCCTTTTAAACGATAATAGCCTAATGGTATTAAGGGCGCTGGATTCCGAAATTCCAAATTTTTATAACCTCGCGGATTCTACCTTTATAGTGCAAGAGGGCTTAAGTTTGCGCGGCAACAATCTACGCAACGAAAGCTCAAAGATCATCTCCCTAGGAGGCGTTCTTTTGGGCTACGACAGCATAGATAATTCTAAGGGCTCTATCCTAAGCGGAGGAAATTTAATCATAAACAAAGGCGCTCTTAATAATGAAGAGGGGCTTATAAGCTCCAAAGGGGATCTTGCCTTAAATTTAGATAGTCTAAGCGCTTTAGGTAAGCTAAACTCGGACGGCAGTTTATATCTGGGGCTAAAGGAGGATTTGAGCTATAACGGAGGGATCTACGCAAGCGGTGATATATACTTAAACCTGCAAGGAAATTTTATCGCCTCACAAAGGCTGATCTCCAATAAAAATCTGATCATAAACGCAAAGGGTATCAAAAACGAAAGCATCATAGCAGCGCTTGGGAATTTGGCTTTAAAAACAAAGGAGCAAATTTCAAATTTAGGCTCTTTAATCGCAGGGGACGAGCTGATAACAAACTCTGAAAGCCTAATCAATAAAAAAGCTCTCATCTATGCACAAAACGGCATAGCTTTAAACGCTAAAAATATCCTCAATCAAGACGCGTCCAATATACTTAGCGGAGGGGATATAGTTATAAATACGAGCTTTCTTAGCAACGAAGCGCTATCCAACATCATCTCTCAAAGAAATTTAAATATTTTTAATGAAAGAGACGGGGAGGGCAAGGCTGACGAGATAACCAACGCCTCCTCTTTGATATATGCAAAAAATACTCTTAATATCGGCGCTAAAAAGCTAAACAACCACTCGGTTAACGAGCCCGTAAAGAGGGTTCAAAGCACCGGTTATAATATAGATTTTACCTGCAATGGGGATGGTTGGGGTTGTAGCGGCGTAGCCATACCTTTAAAGGTCAATGCAGCCGAGATAAAAGAGCGCATCCTCAAGCAAAATCCTAATATTAGCCGGGACGAGCTAAACGCTAAGATCATGGAGGAGCTTAGCGAGCAAGATATGAACCTATACGTATTAAGCTTATATAAAAATACTAGGCTTCCGGGAGAGGATACTAAACTCTATGACGCTATAACGTTAAGCTTAGAAAATAATCTCTTTAGCATAAGAAGAAGCAAGCCTCATAAGAAGGAGAGATTAAGGCAGATAAGCTACAGCATCAATAAAGAGTATATAACGGAAGATAGCCTAAGTAAATTTATGGGCTCAAACATAATCTCCGCAGAGGATAGCAACCTTAACATAGATGAGCTAAATAACGATAAGAGCGTAATTTATGCTTATAACGATCTGCTCTTAAATGTAAAGAGCCTAAACAACTGCTCTTTAAGTCTAAATCATAGTATAACGAGCCAGGCGGAGTATAGATGGAAACATAAAAGCCACGGCGGTAAAGGCGGCTATAGCGACCAAAAGAATATCTACTACTCCCAGCCTGCTATTGCCTCCATAATAGGAGTTAAAAAAGATATAAAAGGCTACGCGGGCGATATTTCAAATTTAAACTCACACGGGCAGATAAACTCTGGTAACGCTCCTACTCTTATAAAGGAAGCTTTTTCTAAAATAGATTACTCCCTAATAGGCAAGGGGCTCCTTAATCCCAACGCTTTAAATCTTAATAAAAACGATCTTGCGCCTAGCCTTAATAACGAAGCGGATATGCAAGATATCATTAGACCTAGCTATATAAACAATCTCTTTTCGCCTATAAGCAGTAAATTTTATAATACTTTCTACGTTTATAGCGAGCTGATACCGGATTTTTCATATATGCACAATAAGCTAAGCTTGCTTTATGATAAAAAAAGGACCTCTTTGAACTCTTCGGAGGAAGATGGCGGCACTCTACTTAGCTCCGCACCTTCTTTGATATACGCAGGAGGCAGCATAGATCTAAGCGTAAACGGCGATCTTAGAAACGAAGGGATAATCTATGCGGGCTCTAATATGAGCCTCAAAGCGGGCAGCGTATCAAATTTAAACTCCGCCTCCATCATCGCCGCGAACGCCCTAAGCATATCGGCTAATAAGGATATAATAAACGCATCCTCTTTGATACAAGGACGCAGCGTAAGCTTAAACGCCGGCAGAGATATAGTACATAAAACTCTAAGTAAAGAGATAAACCTAAATAGAGCCTACGGCGATCAAAGCAGCACCTATATAGGCACTATCTCAAATATAAAATCTACCGAGGGCGGCGTAGCATTAAATGCAGCTCGTGATATAACCGTAAGTGGAGCAAGCATGGACTCTGCTTCAAATTTAATCCTAAACGCCGCAAAGAGCGTAAATATAAATAGCGCGGAGGAGAAGCTAAGCTATAATTTTAAAAGCAAGGGCGGATACTATAAAGAGGATATCGTTAAGAATACAAGCTCTAAACTTAACGCCAAAGATAATATCTTAATCAAAGCGGACGGTATAGCCATAAGCGGAGCTGATATTAATGCTCATAACGGAGATGCTTTGCTGCAGGCAAAGAACTCCATAAATCTAAGTGGAGATATCGATAGCAACTACTACGAGAGCGAATTTAAAGAGAAGGGCTTTGTGTCTAAAAAAAGCACTACTACTAAAGCTTTAAATCAAAGCGTAGTGCCTACTAGCATAAGGGCTAAAAATATAATGCTTAGCTCGCAAGAAGCGGATATCAATATAGCAGGCTCTGCATTAAAAGCTAAAGAAGCCATAGATATGCAGGCGGGAAACAATATAAATATATCGCCTCTAAGCTATAACTTCTTAAACTATAAAAATAGCTCCAAATCCTCTTTGGGCGGATTGAAAGCCAGTATGGATATGCACTCGCTTTATAAGCAAAATTTACAAAGCTCCTCCCTATCCAGCGAAACGGGGGATATAAACTTAAGAGCAAAGAACGATCTAAGCCTAATATCTGCGGATATTTCAAGCGGACGCAATCTAAACTTAGGCGCGGGAAATTCCATAAATATCCTAGCGGCCAAGGAGTATAAAGAGGAGCTAAGCGCCCATAAAAGAACGAGATTCAACCCTATATCGGTTCTAACATATTCCGGTTTGGTAGCAGCATCTATCATAGCTCCGGAAAATGCTATAGCTGCTATAGGAGTAGAAAAGATAGGCGGCAAGACCTTTACTGAGATATATAGATCGGATTATAATAGCAAGCAGGTAAAGGAAGGTATATCTAAACTATCCGATATCAAAGCTGCGGGCGATATAAGCTTAAACTCTCCTACAGCTTTTATAACTTCAAATATGAAAGCGGGCGGAGATATAAATATAGACGCCAAAAACCTAACGATATCCGCTGCCGCTAACGAATATGGCGAACAAAGCTTGCAAAAAAGCACCTCCGTATCTGTTGCTAAAGTAAAAGATATCCTAAGTCAGATGAAACCTAAGTCCTTAGATGAGTTTAAGAAAGATACGAGCATTAAAGTAAAGCTAGCCGATGCCTCATACGATAAATCGGATATGAGCTCATACGGCACGAAGGCTGTATCTTCAAATATGGAAGCTAAAAATATAACTCTTAGAGGGGATAATAGCCTAAGCGTTATAGGCTCAAACTTAAAGGCCGAAGAGGATCTTAACTTAGTATCTAAAGATGGAAATATAAATATAATAAATTCCACCGATACCGCAAGCTCCTCATCTAACTCTAAGCATCTGGAATCTTCCCTCTCCCTTACCGTGCAAAACGAATACGCCCAGATAGCTCCTGCGGCTATCGCCTTGCAAGAAGCGATAAAACAGCTAAATCAGACCAAAAAGCAATATAAGGAGTATAAGGATCAGAAAAATGCTCTACAGGACAAGCTTGTCGAGTTAAAAAACCGCTATAAGGCCAAAGAGGCAGGCATAGACTACTCCGATATCGAAGACCTACAAAACATAATAGAGGACGTAAAGGACGAAGAGAAATACTATCTATCAAATATCGCTCTAGCTACCGCCAATGTAGCCTCTAAGACCGCCGCCCTCATCTCTCAAGGATCTGCCGCATCCTCTAGCTGGGTTACCTGGGGCTTTAGCGTAGGCGCCTCCGCAGAGCTTAGCGGAACCACTTCCAAAGATAGCTCTAAATCAACCGGCTCCGTAGCCTCTAATCTTAGCGGCAAGAATATTAAAATTTTAACTGATAGCAATAAAGATACCGCTATAAATATCAAAGGCTCAAATTTATATGCTAGTAATGATATATACCTAAACACTCATAATCTCTTTATCGATGCTTCCCAAGATAGCTATGAGGCTAAACAAAGCTCTAAAACCGTAAGCGGAAGAGTATCTGCTACTATGTATGGAGGCGGAGGGGGAAGCGCAGGGCTTGATTACTCTAGAAGCAATATGAAAGAGGAAAGCCTTAGCCACAATAATGCTAAAGTTTATGCAGGACATAATATATACGCCTTAGCTAGTAACGACGCTTTAATAAAAGGAGCTAACCTTAGAGCGGATAATGCTTTAACTTTAAAGGTAGGACATGATCTAAGCCTTCATAGCTTAAGAGATAGCTATAATTACGATAGCAAATCAAGCTCTATAGGGGCAGGTATAGGCATAAGCGGCAGTAAAACACAAAGATTAAGGTTTTCTATCCGCAGAATTCAAAAGTTCCTAATAAGGCAATAAGATGAAATTTTTAAAGCAATACAAAAATATTATCCTATTACCATTTTTGCTAATTATTTCATTTTTTGTTTTTCGTATGATTTATATGGAAATAATTAGCGAGTGCGCCCCAATAAGGCTTTTTTCAAAAAATTCTCTAGGTAATAGCGGTTATGTTGAGTTAAAAGCAAAATGCATAAAAAAGCTTTGGAAAATAACGATAATCACCTTATTATGCAGTATTTTAAAAGAGAAACGAGCGAGTGCCTCGAAATTATTGATGAATCGTCAAAAATTCCGCATAATTTGATTAGAGTTAATAGCTTTGAAGAGTGGAAAAAATTAAGACTTACAGATACTGACAATATAATTTGTCCTATTGCTAATCCTAAAAAGAGCGATATTGGCAATGAAAGCAAATAAATTCACAAATTATTCAAATTTACGAAGTTGGGGCTGCTCATCAAGCAAAACATTAGCCGCAATTTGAAGTGTAAATTTTAAAATTTACCATCTTGCGCCGCGCGTTTTTGCGGCTGTATATCCGATAAATTTAGAAGAGCGCCGCAAAAGGCGCCGTCAAAAAAGCGAAATTTAACGCGAAATTTTATATAATCTCACGATTTAATGCGAGGAGATAGGATGAATAAAAAGGCGTATTTCGGGAGTTTCGGCGGGCAGTTCGTGCCCGAAACGGCGATGTTTGCGCTTGAGGAGTTGGAGGATGCGTACAACACCATAGCGCAGACGAAGGAATTTAAAGACGAGCTCGATTACTTGCTGCGCGAATACGCGGGGCGTCCGACGCCGCTATATCACGCCGCGCGCCTTAGCGAGCACTACGGGCATGAAATTTATCTAAAGCGCGAGGATCTTAACCATACGGGCGCTCATAAAATCAACAATGCCCTTGCGCAGGCGCTACTAGCCAAAAAAATGGGTAAAAAAAAGATTATCGCAGAAACCGGTGCGGGGCAGCACGGCGTGGCGACGGCGACGGCAGCGGCGCTATTTGGGCTTGAATGCGACGTGTATATGGGCGAGACCGACGCTGCGCGCCAGCAGCTCAACGCCTTTAGGATGCAGCTTTTGGGCGCAAATTTGATTAAAATCGGCACCGGTTTAAAAACGCTCAAAGAGGCGACCACCGCGGCGATTCAGGCGTGGGTAAACGAGATCGAGAGCGTATTTTACGTTATCGGCTCGGCGGTCGGGCCGCATCCGTATCCTAAGATGGTTAGGGATTTTCAAAGCGTCATCGGTACCGAGACCAGATCGCAGCTCGCAAGCAAGGGGATTAAAGCCGATTACGTCCTAGCCTGCGTAGGAGGCGGAAGCAATGCGATAGGAATTTTTAGCGCGTTCGTGGATGATCCTAGCGTGCAACTCATCGGCGTCGAAGCGGGCGGCTTGGGCGCGCATACCCCTTATCATGCAGCGACTATTACTAACGGACGCGCGGGCATCATCCACGGCATGAAAACGATCGTACTGCAGGATAAATTCGGCATGATCGAGCCTGTTCACAGCATCTCGGCGGGGCTTGATTATCCTGGAGTGGGCCCGGAGCACGCGCATCTGCACGAGATAAGTCGCGCAAAATACGAAGCGGTAATAGCGAATCGTTTGAATGAAAAGCCTCAAACTTTATGGAGAGTGG
>ERZ773063.2373-NODE-2373-length-10265-cov-20.474241_pt1 | contig 10265 bp, 10 predicted proteins | sample MGYA00580625_ERZ773063 | MGnify/ENA primary metagenome ERZ773063 (study PRJEB29015, sample SAMEA2738022) | human oral metagenome | biome: human oral; feature: human-associated habitat; material: dental | place: China | collected 2042 ...
TGCACAAGTCATACCTTCTACAATATATTTTTCCATAAAACCTCATTTCTAATTACTTCATTAATTTCTGAAGTACTGTTACGAGTTCATCAATAGACTCATCTTTTCCTTGTCGTATATCCGTTGCGACACAATCACGAATGTGGCATGCCAATAACTCTTTATTAAAACTATTTAGTGCACTTGTAACAGCGGATACCTGAACTAAGATATCTGGACAGTATAAATCATCCTCCACCATCTTCTGTATTCCGCGTACCTGACCTTCAATACGCTTTAATCTAGTAACAAGTTTCTTCTGCTCATCTGCAGTTCTTTTTTTATGTCTTACTTCACATTGATGCATCGTACACCTCCGTTTTACATCTTAGTTGTATACCCCTATAGGGTATAAGTCAAGTGATACTATCCCAAGAAAAAAACGCAGATTTCTCTACGTTTAGAATTTCGCATTAAATCTTCCCATATATGCATGGTAATCACTAATTACTTGATCACACCATAAGTCAAAATCAGGATCTTCAATTCTTGATTCACTATGTTCCCAGATATATTGTGTATAGAGTTCAATTCCCTTATCTAAATTGATCAGACATTTAAAGTCAGGGATTAATGTATCTCTTACGATATCTGTATATAGATTGGAGAATTGCTTATCTCCTGCAATCTGTTCTGAAAGAGGATACTTTGTACTCATCGCAAGCATTTCAGATGCGATATGCACTTTCTGTACTTTGCGATTCAAAGCCTTTCCTAATGAATCGTAAATCATATCCCATGTTACGATCTCTGGATTAATAAGGTTGATAGAACGATTGATTGCATTCATATTTCCAATCAGTTGGATGAAGTTATACGCAAAATCATAACTATGCATCATATGCCAGATGGATTGACCATCTCCATGAATAATCACCGGTTTATCATTGAGAATTCTTGATACAACACTCCAACAATTCTTACCCTTTACACTTAATGGGAAACAATCAAAGCCATACGTCTGTGAAGGTCTAACGATTGTGATTGGAAAGCCCTTCTTCGCAGCCTGGTTGAATACATCCTCACAAGCCGCCTTATCTCTTCCATACTTTGATAAACGGTTCTTCTGTACAGAATCTTCATTGAGAATGAAGTTACTTTCATGATTGAATACCACAACAGTGGAGATAAAGATATATTGTCTTGTATGGTTTTGAAATAGATATACACGATCTCTTGCTTGATCTGATTTATAAACCACAAAGTCAATGACCGCATCAAATACAGTATTACCAATAATCTTCTGCATCTTTGCTGTATCATTGGCATCACAGATAATGTGATTGGCCATCACAGGTAATGGACGATGTCCACGATTGATAACGTATAACTCCGTATCACGACTCTTCGCCAGCATTCCTAATACAGCTGAAGAAATGACACCAGTACCTCCGATAATTAAAATCTTACGCACGCTCATCCTTACCTCCCCACTATCCAAAACTAGATACAATTATTATATAAGAAAACCCCGTAAAGTTGTCATCAAACATTGCAGGGTTATCTTTTAATGTGTCGTAGATAGCCAAGGGTTATTTGGATCTGGATCTGTCGGATCCCAACCACGATTTGGACTTGTCTCATCAATCTTCGTCTGCTCAGGAATACCTAGCGGTCCTGGATTCTGTGCATCATCATAAATTTCAACCGTCACACCTAATGGACAGTAATCATAAATCCACTTTACATCCTTCACCGAAAGACGCACACAACCCAGTGAAGCTGATGTACCTAGCTTATTAAACTCTTCATACTCCAAATCGCTTGGATTCTGCGTAAAATACGGAACAGAGTGGAATAGAATATCATTTACAATATCTGTTACATACTGACCATAGACATTACCATACAATGGACGCCAACGGCTACGATTAAAGGTATGGAATACACCCGCAGGTGTTTCTGGTCCCACTGAACACAACATTGCCTTAACAGGAATTGTGCAACTACCTGTTGCTTGGTCATATGCATAAATCGTAACCGTATTGAATACACGATTGACACGGATCATATATGGCGTACTGATTGTAGGATCTACAACCGTTACATAAGTTGTATTACTCGCTTCAAGACCATTCTTATCCTTTGCGGTTACAGTTATAGGGTATGTACCCATAGTATTTGTATCCACAGTTCCACTGATTGTATATGTACCATTTGATAACTCAGTACTATACGATAAGTTTCCATCAACAGGATCACTTACAGCGCGTACGATAGTGGATGTCTGGAAGGTTTCTCCACGATTCACTGCAACTGCAGTATCCACAAGTGTGATACTTGGAGCTGTATGGTCTTCTACCGTAACACTATATTTAAATTCCTTTTGAACATCTTTGTCTTTTAAGCGGTATACAATCGGATAACTACCTACCTGATTTGTATTTACCGTGCCTTCAATTTCCAAATCCCCAACAGAGTCCAAAATAATCGCCTTCGGATCAAATGTAGAACCATATTCCACATTTAACTTTGATTCATCAATTGATAAGGTAATTCCCGTAGTCATTCTACGGAATGCATCATAGACGAAAGATAATCCATATAACAAGACACTACCCACTGCCACGAATAACATCACAACAGCGACCAGCACTAATATTAACCTTTTAAAGTCCACTTTCCTCTTTTTCATACCAAGTATTGTAACATCTATCGTTTTATTTCGCATCGTCAGCGATTTCTCTCACATTTTTTCACAAAAAAACCAAGAATACTCTTGGTATTTATACTACATTTCTTATTTATCAACAAACTTCTGAATTTTCTCAAACCCAATGAGTTGTTCAATTCCATCTTCATGATGGACTAACATAGTCGGTGCAATCATAATTCCTAAATTTCTACAAAGTTTCATATTCTTCTCTGCTTCCAGAGCTTCATACGCAAAGTTTCTTTGCACCATGTACTCCTTGATAAGTTTACACTTTGGACAATTCTTTGTTGTAATTAATTGTGGAAGTTTTGTCATCTTTCGTTAACAGCCTCTTGGTACAGATAACCTTCGATTGGATAATCACGATTGCATGTATTCAATGTGATATATGGAATTGTATAGTTTTCCATAATACGCCCTAAGAGTACCGCAATGCCTTTTGCGTCATACTCATTCTTCGCAAGACGCACATTGAAGATAGTTCCACCAGTATAGATTTCCTGCATACGATTCTGTATATCTAAGCGAGTAAATAAATCTACATTTCCATCAATTGGCAGCTCTGTACTACCTGTGTAGTATGGTGTATCCCCCTGCATCGCAATCACCATATCAGGATATTCTTTTTGATCCTTTAGCGCAAAACGATGAGAAATATCACCTGCAGCCACTGCCTCAATACTGAAGAGTTCATGATAATCTGCCTGATATTCCTTTAGACGCTTACGCACATGCATGAGTACATTCTCCGCAAAGTCCTGTGCCTCTTCTGTATCTAAGCCCTTTCGAATCCACTTTGCATTCATGCATGCTTCATTCATTCCTACGATTCCAATCGAAGAGAAATGATTATCAAAGCTACCAAGATAATGCTTTGTATAAGGATAAAGTCCTGCCTCTAACAAGCTAGCAAGAACTTGACGCTTTGTACTTAAAGAACGAGCAGAAATATCTAATACCTTATCTAAATGCTTCAAGAAATCTTCTTCATCTTTTGCAAGATAGGCGAGTCTAGCCATATTAATGGATACTGTACCAATCGTTCCTGTATTCTCTCCATACGCAAATAAACCACCTGTCTTTTTAAATAATTTCTTTGCGTTAAAGTGAGTGCCACTAAAGATACTACGTGCATTCTTCTGCTTTAAATCTCCATTTATAAAATTTGCAAAGTATGGAAGACCTGTCTTTACCGTTACTTCTAATAACAATTTTGCATTATCACTATTCCAGTCAAATTTCTTAGTAATTGCATATGTTGGAATTGGGAAGGAGAATATATTTCCTTCCGCATCACCTTCTAAGATGACTTCAAGGAAGGCACGGTTAATGATTGCCATTTCATCCTGACAATCACCATATGTAAAGTCTTGTTCCTCACCACCAACAATTGCTGGACGCTTTGCAAGATCTTCAGGGGCCGTCCAATCAAAGCATATATTCGCAAACGGAGAAATTGTTCCCCAACGGGATGGTGTATTTAAACCATAAATCAATGTCTGCATACTCTGCTTTACGTCATCAAATGATAAATGATCCATACGTACAAACGGAGCTAGGTATGTATCAAAGGATGAGAAGGATTGTGCTCCTGCCCACTCATTCTGCATAATCCCAAAGAAGTTTACAATCTGATTACAGATGGTAATGAGATGCTTTGCAGGAGCGGAAGCAGTCTGCTTAGCCACCCCACTCAAACCTTGCTGGATTAATTCTTTTAAGGACCAACCTGCATTACATCCTGTTAACATATTCAAATCATGAATATGGATATCCCCATCACGATGTGCAGTGGCAACCTCTTCATCATATACTTCACTCAACCAGTAATTGGTGGTGATAGAGGCTGAGTTTGATAAAATCAAGCCACCAACAGAGTAGGTTGTATTACCTTTACTATGCTGATTTCCTGTATTGATATAATTGTCCACAACAGAATGATAATCAAATGTTGTATTTGTAATATTACGTACATTTTCACGCTGTTTACGATAGAGGATATACGCCTTTGATACATCCGCATATCCCGATTCACTTAATACCTTTTCTGCACTATCCTGAATCTTTTCTACGTCGATTAAACTATTCTGAATTTTAGGTTCAAAATCACTGGTAATACGTAGTGCAATCAAATCAATCACGCTATCGGTGTATTCACGATCACATGCATCAAACGCTTTGCGAATTGCACTTGCGACCTTCTTGATGTTAAACGCTGCAGTACTGCCATCTCTTTTCTTTACACGATACATCACTTACACCTCCTTCGCTAATCTTAATTCTACATTCTTCACATATGGTTCAACTGCATTCTTCATTTCTTCCATCTCTTCTGCAGTATATGCATGCAAATCAGGTTGAATCACCGTATCCGAAGACACAAATTGTTGTAATACATAACGAGCATCACTACCAATAAACTTGGCAATCTCTATCAAATCATTGACCGTATGGAATTCTTTTACAACGGTTGTTTTAAATTCATGTTCTACTTTATATTCTTGCAGCAGACATACGCTTTCTGTAATAGGATGTTTGTATTCCATATCCGATTTTAGTCCACTGGTTAATGGATACTTCTCGGCACTATTCTTTATATCTAATGACACAAAATCCAACAAGCCTTCTTCCAATAATATTCCAAGCTTCTCATTGTTTGTGCCATTAGTATCCAGTTTCACTGCGTAGCCTAGTTCTTTGATCTGACGAATAAACGGAATAAGTTCTTCTTGTAATAATGGTTCACCACCACTAATGACTACACCATCCAATAAACCGCTACGTTGATTGAGGTATGAAAGGATTTCTTCTGGTGCGATATAGCGATATTTCTCTGGAATAAACACAAGATCTTTCTGATTGCAGAACGGGCACTTCATATTACATCCAGCCGTATAGATTGTCGCCGCAACTTTTCCAGGGTAATCCGTAATCGTTGTCTTTTGTAGGGCACCAATTTTTAATGTATGGAACGCATCCAGTTCGCTAGATAAAATATTACGAGAGTTTTCACAGGCAACGTTTAGCATCTCCTCAAACCGGTCGAAATCTACACCACTGGCTAACGCAGCACGACACTGATTACGGAAATCATATACAGCTGTCATCATTGTGGATGCTTTATCCGTAGTGTGTAAGTGCTTCATACGATGGTCTTTTTCATCCTGTACCGCACTTACATATCCCTGCTCAATCAGACGCTGAATACTCTTCGTTGTTGTACCTTTATCCACTTCACTGATACGTGTAACGTCTTGCATTGTGATGCCTTCATTCTCATTGATAATCAATAAAAATGTTAATTGGCCGGAGCCAATATCATATGGCGCCAGCATCTTATCAAAATATTTTTGTGTATTGCGAAACAATACTGATAAATTCAAAATAAAATTACTCGTATCACTCATTCCGGATTGGAGCTCCTTATAGTTAGTATTTTATCATATTATTCTCTATTCAAAACCTCGTTCAAATGAAAAGTTCCTAAACATTTACTGTTCTTCGGAACTTGATTTACTATTTGGTATAAAGTGTTCAAAAACAAAATAATCAAAGTACTTACAGTTGTCCTCTAACTCTTCTTTAGAGCGTATTGTCCAAGCAACTGCGGGATTTTTAAATAAGCAATGGCACAACATGCGTGAAAGGTTATGACGATTATGATGGTTATACGCAATAAAGTTCGGTCGGGTAATGAAATTTGTCAAAAGATACTGCATAATCGTCATTGCGATACACATTTTTCCTTTTGCTTGTGCGTTAGGACGTTCCGCAAGCTGACCACGAATAATCTCTGGACGATTCTTACGATACCAGTTTACACAAGCAGGATGAAATGACTCTACACAATATAAACCATGATACTTCTGCAATAACAAATCTGCTTTACTACATAAACCATTTGTATCAGTAGATGAATTGGCCACCTTTAGTTCCACAATCAAAGGTACCTTTCCATCCACTAATTTCAGTACATCTTCAAACAGAGGAACCTTCTCTTCACTTGCTAGTAAGTGGTATCTCTCTAATTCTTCTAGTGTTAGTTCTGTCAGTACTTTATTAACGACTGCACCTTTTTCATCCCGTAATAATCTACCTGTCTTTCCATCGTGAAAGATAACAGGTATGCCATCTTTGGTTAGTTGAACATCTAGTTCGATTCCATAACCGTTCTCTACTGCTTTTAAAAAAGCAGCCATTGAATTTTCCGGAATATTACTTTGTGAATCATGTAAACCACGGTGAGCGTAATAGTAATGACGAAATCCTTCCCACTTTTCATCTTTAAGATTCTGGGGATGAATCATCCATAAATAGAGTAAACAAATACTGACTAAGATAATAATAACAATCATTTTATCTTACTCCTGACCGATAAATACAAAATGAGTATCATTTGAAAGTTCTTCCGCATAGCGATAGTGTTCACTAAATTTCTTGATGTCTTCCGGATCTGTGATGTGATTCTGTGCCATATACCAAATCATATCTCCACGTGCCATCTTCGCCTTGGTTGCCTTTGTGATTAGCTTTCCATTCTTAAATTCACCAAAGACAATATTGATCATTCGATCACTTTCTTGAAGATACTCTTTGATGCAACGTGAATACTCTTCTGATGCAAGATTAATAATCACATCATCATCCAATTCATGATAGAGTGCATCATCCCAATAGTCATATAAGTTACTACCATCTGGAAACACCGATAACATTTCCAAACGATATGGTGTAATACCATCCATTGGCTTTAGTACACCATAGAAACCAGAAAGAATACGGAAGTGCTCTTGCAGATAGTCTAGCTCATCCTGGCATAGGGAAGTCGCAGATAAATGTTGAAACGCAAGGCCGCTATAGCTAAATAACGCAGGCGAAAGATTCTTATGTAAGTTCATCGTTTCAATACGTTTGATATTTTCAGCCAAGATCTTATCATTGCAACGATACATATGTTGTAGTTGTTCAGCACTCATTCCACGCAGTTTTTCTAGTAAGGCTTCTGTCTTCGAAAGGAAAGCTGGTGTTGTTTTTGGAGCTAAGTCTTCATCTTGAATCATCTTTTTTGTTGGAGAGAATATTATTTTCATGTTCCTATTATATAATAAATGCAGAAATGGTGAGGATTACATGCAAAGATTTAATTCATTAATAAATACAACTGTAGATACAAAACTAGAAAGCCTTCTCACACAGCGCAAAGCACCTCTGAGTGAAGATGGCATGAAAAAGATACTAGAAGAGTTAACACTTTATATGGCTGGTGATCGTCGATTCTATATTGCCTTCTATCCAAAAGAAGATGCAATCAAAAACGATACCATTCAAGCATCTGATATTGACCGTGTCGATTTAATGCAGGCAACTGACGACGAAAAGTATCTTCCTATATTTTCTACATTAGAAGGACTACGAGTGTTTAAACCAACATTGCAGAAAGATGAACACATCTATGTTGTCACAAAACAAGATATATTAGATTTCTTAAATATGAACGCAAAGGTTGCAGCAGCTGTTTTAAATCCACTTGTGGATGACTTACTACTGTATCGTATGCAACTACAGAATCTCATTCAAGTACAGGCAGAACAATTATAAAATAAGCTCGGGATAAACATCCTGGGCTTTACTTTAATATTTATTTTCTGTATCCATGTATGCATGAAAATTACGGAATATATCTTCTTGGAAAGATTCATCCTCTTGGCTGATTTCATCCTGTCTTGCAAAGAAGTTTTGTTGTGCATATTGAAATACTTTCTGTTCAAGACGTATGACTTCTTTGGATACCTGTGCATTTGGAAATCGTGTATCAAACATGTGGAAACAACCCTCATACTCTTTTAACATGATTGTGACACCTGCCTTATACAGATGTTTCATATAGGTTACGGTTTCTTCATGGAATGGCCCTAGTGTACCTACAACTGTAAAGGTTGGCGGCAGATTTCGAAAATCCTTTAATCGTGCTGGTGCACAGTACACCGGTACATCCTGTAGATTACGTTTATATAACTGCCAATGGAAATACTTTTGTGATGTAGTCCACGCTAATGTCTCTTGTTTATTTTCACTTGATGGACGATCATCAATCATTGGATATAGAGGCATCTGGAATGCAATCTTCACTTCATTCATATCACGTGCATACGCAGATAACGCAGCCACTAAACCACCACCTGCACTTTCACCACCCACAAATAGTTGATGAGGATTGATATGTAACTTGCATGCATGTTTCTTCATCCACTTAAGTGTCAGATAGGCATCTTCTAAAGCTGCAGGATATGGTGCTTCATAACTCTTGCGATAATCCGGCAACACCATGACTACGTTTCCGTTTACTAGGAAACGTTCCGCATATGGATAACATTCTTCCGGCAATGCTGTTCCATATCCACCACCATGAAGCCATAAAAGGCCTACTGATTCTTCCCCAGACAATCGATTTGGATAAACAATACAGATACGCAAAGATGATCCATCATTTCTTAGGATCTCTTTTTCTTCCATATGGGTATTTCTACCAAACCACTTCCCATAAAACTTACGTTTTAGATTTCTATCACGTTCCCTAATTGCGGTAATAGAATTGAGTGATGGTTGATTATTCAACACCGTGCTTGCGTATTTACGTAAATCGCGATGTATCATATCTATTGTTATTTTCATCATTCCCCCGATAGCGTATTTATTTTATCATAAATTGCTATCTCAAATGATGTCATTCTCCTTGTCTTAAAAACATCTTTAACTCTGCCAGTCTCTTCATCGCTGTTTTACGACCTTCCTCGTAAACTGCACGAATTCGCTTACGGTCATGTTCAATTCTGCCAATGTTTAATTCCGCCTCTGGTTGAATCACAAACACATTATTTTTAGCAACCTCTTCTTTGATATACGCAATCGTATCATTATAAGTTTCATGACGTAGCTCTAACGCACGCACCATATTTGGATATTTACGATACTTTGCACGAATAGCCTTCATCATTGGCTGTGGTTTTTTTACATAATTCTCTGGTTGTGTTAGGATAATCACATTCTTTTCATATCCCATCTGTTGAAACTTCTTGATTGGGATAGAGTCAGAGATACCACCATCTAAATAAATATGTCCATTGATATGTACTGGACTTGCAAATACTGGCATTGACGCAGAAGCACGCACAAAGTCCAACGATTCATTATTAATATCTTTGGCATCGTAATAATAAGGCTCTCCACTTTCAATGTCAGTTGCGACCAAATAGAACTTCATTGGATTCTGTGAGTAAGTTGTGGCATCCATTGGATCTAACTTTTCAGGCAATGTATGATAGCAGAACTCCGCATTGAAAAAGTCTCCGGTTTTAATCCAAGATTGAACGCTTGCGTATCTTGGATCCTTTGCATATTTCATGTTATAGCGGAATGTACGACCAATCTGCTTACTCTTTAGATTTACACCAAAACACGCACCAGCAGATACACCAATCGCGCCATCAAATGTAATATGATTTTCCATTAGTACATCGATGACACCTGCCGTAAAGATGCCTCGCATCGCACCACCTTCAAGAACTAGTCC
>ERZ773063.2377-NODE-2377-length-10253-cov-2.793685_pt1 | contig 10253 bp, 7 predicted proteins | sample MGYA00580625_ERZ773063 | MGnify/ENA primary metagenome ERZ773063 (study PRJEB29015, sample SAMEA2738022) | human oral metagenome | biome: human oral; feature: human-associated habitat; material: dental | place: China | collected 2042 ...
CGAAGTACTTCCCGTTGCAGCCCTACTATAAATATCCGATGATGTATGGGCTGGGCAACGATGTGCTCATTGGATATAACGTCAATCTTGACATGATACGTAAGGTTCTTAGCAAGAGACCAGGGGCCAGTGTTGATTTCTCGCCTTTCATTTATGACGAGAAAGAGAACGCCGAGCTCCTTACTCCCGCGGGCGAGAAGATGGGTATCTACTGCGATGATGCTTTCCGCTATCCCTTTGCGGCAGCCTTCTTTGCAGATCCCAATAGCGACATTGCCGTGGATAAACTTGCTCTACTACTAGCTTATTTAAGTCCGATAATGAGGGCGAGTGTGGGGGTAAAGCCCGAAACTTGCGATGACTATAAAGGTATACTTGATGCCAAGCTCGGTATCGTGCTCCCGGCAATGGAGTACGAGAAGCTACGCTTCGAGCGTGAGCGAATCATGTTTAACATGGCTTGCAATGTGGTGGACTTCGATCTCATTGCCGACCGCGTTATTGATTGCTTCAACAAGGTAGAGGAGAACGATGCCTTCTGTCAGAAAGATCCCGCTCTTCGTGCCCAGTACTATCTGATGGGTACGGAGCTCTATGATCAGATCCTTACTCAGCATAAGGATTGGAATAAGAGGGAAGCCTCCGATCCTAAGGCACGCAAGGCCACTATGCTCTATACGCGCTGGACAGCAGATGGAGAGGTGGGCAAGATTATGGGTGCGGTGCGTATGGGCAACGTACCGGCAGTGTCTATGCCTAAGGGCGTGAGCGTCTCTGCAGAGATCAAGAATGGGGGTGATGCTGCCGGGCGTGAACTCGCAGCGCACCGCGGTGATGAGTTTGTAAAGGTAATCTACCATAGTAATAAATGGGAGGAAGTAAAGGAAAAGGCATGGCCTTACAAGACCATCAAGTTTGTCATCAAAGCCGATCTTATTACCAAGGTTGGAGGTAAGACTATGCTCACCCACTGCTACCTTCAAAAGAGTGCTAACGGGCAAAAGTATGTCATGGTTGTAGGTAGCGACCCAGAGCGGCACCCCGTGAAGTAAAATAGACTCCTCCCTCTCCGCTTTAGGGAGGAGAGGGGAGATTCCTCTAATGAGGGAGGCGATAAATAATACTATTCACTCAATCCTCACGATCATGTATAGTTTTTTACTATCCTAATACTGTGTATAGAGAGGGGATGGTGAAGAGGTAACTAGTCCGCATATAGAAAAGTACTATAAAGCCACCGAAGCCGCAACCCTAATGCCCGGTTGATCAAGGTTTCGGTGGCTTTGGGAGTGGTTGGGGGTGACGCATAAGCCGGAGGAGAGTAGCTCTCGGAGCAGAGGCTCTTGCCTAGGTCGGAAAATCAGCCTAATTTTGCACCTATGAAGTGGCAACGAATCATTACTGTCTTGGCATTTGCTCTTGCCTTGATTGTAGGAAAGAGCACCTCGCTTGCTCAGCGTGTAGCTTATTCTCCTTCGCTATTATCCGATGTCGCACAAGGGGGCGGAGAGCGGGAAGTAGAGGAGAGGATGCGTAGCATGAGCCTAGAAGAGCAAATCGGGCAACTTATTATCCCCATTATATACCCCTCTAGTGGAGTCTCACAGATGGCGGATGCCGCGCGCGTTGTTGCTCGGTGCCACGCCGGGGGGATACTCTTCCAAAAGGGCGAAGTGTATGACCAATGGTTAATGACTCAGCACCTCAACAAGACCTCTAAGCTCCCTTTGCTTATCACCGCAGACGCTGAGTGGGGACTTGCCATGCGCCTATCCAATACCATTCGTTACCCACGCAATCGCGCTCTTGCCAATGTGCGAGATCTCGGTCTCATCACAGAGTGGGGGCGGAGTATGTCAGAGCAATGCAAAACTGTAGGTATACACGTAAACTTTGCTCCCGTGGTGGATGTCAATAACAATCCTAAGAACCCCGTTATTGGCACTCGAAGTTTTGGAGAAAAGACTCAAGATGTAATTGACTATAGCCTCGCCTACTCTCGTGGGCTGGAGGAGGGGAGGGTGCTCTCCGTGGCAAAGCACTTCCCGGGGCACGGCAATACGGCTCTTGACTCCCATAAGACGCTCCCCACGATCAAAGGCTCTCGCTCGGAGCTTGAGAAGACTGAGCTAGCCCCCTTTGCTGCTTACTTTCGTGCCGGTTTGGGCGGAATAATGGTAGGGCATCTCAACGTCCCTGCCCTCGATAAGTCAGGTACTCCGGCTTCTCTTAGCTATGCCATTACAACCCAATTCTTGCAGCAAGAGATGGGCTTCTCGGGGCTTATTTTTACTGACGGAATGCAGATGCAGGGGATGCAGCAACGTGGGGCAACCCCGATTAGTGTACGCGCCCTACTTGCCGGCAATGACCTCCTACTGGGTCCTACAGACCCCGTAAAGGCACACGCAGAAATACTGGCAGCCGTGCAGCAAGGTGTGCTTTCTCGCAAGCAAATAGAGCAGCATTGCCGCAAAGTACTCCTTTATAAGTGGGCACTGATGGGGCAGTCTCTACAGCAACCTCAGTTTCCTAAACTATCCCGAGACGCCTTTTATGCCTCCCTCAATACCCCAAAAGCCCTTCATCTTGCTAATGAATTATGGTATCAATCCATATCTATTGAGCGAGATGATGAGCAGCTAATCCCACAGAGTCGTAAGGGTGATATTTCCATAGGGGTGCTGGATCTTAACAGTTCCTCCAAACCGGCATTTGTTTCAGCACTCCGCAAGATGGGCATCACCCCGAAGGCTCACTATACGCTGGCAGATAAGAACGGAAAAACGTACTCTGAGGCTCTGGATGCTCTCTCCAAGTGCTCTTTGGTCTATGTCAATTGCTATACAAAACATAGTAGCACGTTGGCTCAACTTGTGGAGCAACTCTCCGCAAAGACGCGCGTCGTTTTTACTCTTTTTGCTTCTCCCTATCAGCTCCCTTCTTGGCACTCCGCTCTCAAAAAAGCCAAGGTGGTAGCCGTAGCTTACGAGTCGAATGACGAAGCTCTGCGCGCCGTGGTGGCTCGGTTCTATAATATAGAGCCCGACGATTTGGAGATTTGTCGCCCTCCTAGAGGAAAGAACGAGGGGCAGATTGCTTCAAATGCGGAGGTCGTAAAGCCCATTCGTACCTTTGCGTCGCTCGATAGTATTGTAGAGGATGCCCTTAGGCGAAAAGCCTTCCCCGGTTGCCAAGTTGTGGTGCTTCATAAGGGAGAGACAGTATACAATCGCGCTTTTGGTACCCTAGACGGGTCGGCTCGTTCCCCTCGTGTTACTGAGAATACACTCTTCGATATAGCCTCCGTAACCAAGGCCTTTGGTACTACGCCGCTGATTATGGATCTCGTGGGCAAAGGAAAAATAAAGCTGACAGATAGGGTAGACAAGCATCTCCCGGAGATGGCAGATTCTCGTGTCGGTTCCATTTCCATCAAAGATCTACTGCTCCACCAAGCTGGGCTGACCCCTACCATCAACTTTTATCTCCAGCTCATCGAGCCAAGTAGCCTCACCACGGGTTCCTATTTCTCTTACGCTTATCGCCCAGATTGGGTGCAGATTGACGAAAATATATGGGTGGATCCAAACGCCAAGTGGCGTGATAACCTTGTACGTGATGAGAAGGGGAATGGATTTACCCTGCGCTTTGGGCGTCAGTTTATACATCAATCGTTTCGTGATACGGTACTGCAAAAAATTGCCCAAACACCCCTCAAGACGCCCGGGGTATATCGCTACTCCGATGTGAGTTTTATCCTCCTGGGGATGATTGCCGAGAGAGTATCGGGCTCTTCGCTTGATAGTTACCTTTCCCAATTGATAGCGCAACCGATGCACCTAGAGCACTACACCTACGACCCTCTTGCGCATGGGGTGGATATACAAGAGATTGCTCCCACACAAGCCAAATGCCCCCTTAGAGGCGTTGTGCGCGGTAGTGTAGACGACGAGTCCGCAGCCGTATTAGGGGGGATTGCGGGCAATGCCGGGGTATTCGCCACCGCCACAGATCTTGCTCAAGTGGCAGAGATGATTCGCTGCAATGGCTCCTATCGGGGTAAAGAGATACTTCCTCACAAAGTGGTACAGCAGTTTGTAACCACTCTAGGGCGGCAGGGGAGACGATCTCTCGGCTTCGACCACAATACAAAAAATAACGCACAAATCCCCTCTAATGCCTCTGCCGGTACCTATGGTCATACCGGCTTTACGGGTTGCTCTGTATGGATAGATCCCAAACGAGAGATGGTGTGTGTATTCCTATCCAACCGCACCTATCCCACTCGGCTCAATAAGAAGTTAATTTCGCTCAAGGTGCGCCCTCGCTTACTAGAGGCTGCCATCAACGCCATCGATGCCCAAAGCATCCCTACCACATAGCATAGTAGATACCTATTTTCCCCTTTTAGATCGAGAAATAAGATGATCAACGGACACGGAGACGAACGCCTAAACGACGGCAAAAAGCCCTTCCTCAACTTTAGCAACACCGTATGGTACGGTGCGGATCACACACTGCTTGGCGAGCATCTATCCCGCTCGTTGGTAGATTGTATGAGACATTACCCCGAGCCGGATGCGGCTACGCTGCGTAAAATGATCGCTCGGCGCCATGGGCTGAATGAGGAGTCTATCATCGTAACCAACGGCCCCACTCAAGCTATCTATTTGCTTGCAGAAGCTTTTGCCGAGAAGCGCATCTTGATTCCCTCTCCGGCCTTCGCCGAGTATGAGGATGCAGCTCGTCTATACCGCTCGGAGGTGCGACTGATTGCCGGTAATACGCCTATCTCCGAATGGCCCTTGGACGAGGTGGATGTCTGCTATATAGCCACTCCTAATAACCCCGATGGGCATATTATATCGCATGCCGAGCTTATGCTCATCATTGATAAGTACCCCAAGGTCACCTTTATACTTGACCAGTGCTATGCCAATTACACAACGGTAAACAAGATAAAACCAAGCGATAGTAAGTCGCATCCCAATTTGATCTCCTTCTGGAGTTTCAGTCATGCCTATGGCATCCCAGGGTTGCGTATTGGCTATATCGTGGCTCCCAGTCAGTACTCGGAGGCGATTCGTAGGTTGGTAGTCCCCTGGTCTGTCAATAGCATTGCCATAGAAGCTGCCAAGTACATCCTCATCCATCCGGCGCAATTCACGCTCCCCATCCGTAAGTGGCAACGCTCTGCCCAAGAGCTTATGACCAAACTTAGCGCCTTCAACGAGATTGATGTACTCCCCAGCACTACTACATTCTTCCTCATCAAACTGAAGAAAGGTACAGCGGCTGCACTCAAGGAGTATCTAGCCACGGAACACAATATGCTCATACGGGATGCGAGTAATTTTGCAGGACTAGACGCTAGCTACGCTCGTATCACCTCACTAGACGAGGCGAGCAACAACCAGCTAGTCGATGCTATTGCCCTCTGGCTGGAGCAACAAGCCTAAGGAATCCTTCTGGTGTGAGTCGCCTTCATGCTCATATCCACCCGCGCTATCGTACTTACCACAAGGGCGTACAACGATAAGTTTGCCATCGCACACCTCCTCACGGAAGAGGAGGGGATGGTGGCTTATAAGATACCCAAACCCTCTCCCTCCAATCGTCGCTCCTCCGCTACAGCTCGGCTGCAGCGGATGGTACACCCGCTTTCCGAACTCTCCATTGTGGCAGATCATCGCCTCCAAAGAGGCCTGCAACATATAGACGATGCCGAGTACTACCGGCTGAGTCTGAACCTCATGCTGTATGACCAAATCAAGGTAAATATTGCGTACTTCTTAGCTGAGGCTCTCTATCATATTTTGCGCAGTGCTCCTCCCGATCCCGAGGTGTATCACTACATAAGCCGTAGTATAGAGACCCTAGAGGAGAGCGAGAAGAGTTGTGCCAACTTCCCCATTACCTTCTTATTTGGACTATTGGAACCCCTGGGAGTTCTCCCTCCTGATGTGCTGGAGCAGGAGCCTAAAGGTTACTTCGATCTAGTAGAGGCCTCCTATACAATGCACCCCTTGCGTAGTAGTCACGTCATTCCGATTCATGAGACAAAGGCTCTGCGTTACTTCCGCCGCATTAACTATCAAAATATGCACCTCTTCCGCTTCCATCGGGAGGAGAGGCAGCGAATCCTAACCTATCTTCTCGATTACCTTCGATTGCACTACGCCCCTATCGGAGAACTCAGCTCCCCCACCATCCTCTCCCTCCTCCACTCGTAACCCTCTGCCTAAGGTGGGGTACATAATATGGATAAGACAATGGACTACTATAATTGCTATAATCCTCTTTGCCCTCGGCGAGAGACCTGCATTCTGTGGCTCAACGCCCTTGAATGCGTAGAACGCGGAGAGAATCTGCTCTGCGTCATAAATCCTAAAATCCTAGAAGCTGCCGGCGGCTACGATCATTGCCCTCTCTATTATGAGTATAAGCTCAGACAATTCGCTCGGGGTTTGATTTGGACGTATCGGGAGCTAACTGTTGCCCAACAGGAGGACCTTCATTCCGCTCTCATTAGCCATTTCGGATATAGCACAATAGTTCGTATGCGCTGTGGTTATGAAGCTATTAGCCCGAAGGAACAAGCCACTATCGCTAGCATCTTTGAGGTATGGGCTCCTGGGGTCAAACCTCAATACAAGGGCTTCGAAGAGCATTATGTCAAGCCGCCGAGAGTCGAGGGTAGGGCAGCGCACAAACTTCTTGAATGAGTAGTCTATACTTTCCACGCGTGGAAAGTTGCTTTTCCTCCCTTGGAAAATCGTTTTTCCACGTTTGGAAAACTTATTTTCCAGCCGAGGAAAAAGGATAGGACTCCTGACGTTGATTGGGAATATACATACGATATGAAATAAAAAATTAGGGGCAATGTAAACTTTTTACCTTAACTTCGCCCTCAGTTTGTAGCATGAAAGCAGATTAAACTATGAAGACAATTTTTGCGAGAGTATTCGCTGTTGTGGCAATGTGTACCTTTGTTGCATGTGGTTCGGGAAAGAACAAAGAGAATAATCAGGAGAAGGATTCTCTTGAAGTGGAAGCATCATCGTATAATTATACCAATTTCACCTCCTCGAATGTGATTGCTTATCAGGATAGTCTCCTCTTCTTTTATAATGTAGATGAGGATATGACCATCCCATTCCATCTACTGGAGCCTGATGAGATCTTCAATTTTGTCTTTGATCCCGATGGTAAGACTATGTACTATACTGTGGTGCGTGATGGGATGCTCTGGTTACGCCAAGCGACCTTTGGAAGTGAGGAACCCCAACTTGAGGATTTGGTGAATCTCAATATTCCCAAGGAGTCCTCTATCTCAGAAACCAGTGTGGAGCATAGCCGCCTCATGTACAAGGATGGCAAGCTGCTCATCCCTAATGGCTTCAGTTGGGAGGCCTATTGTTTCACCTCCTTCCGTGTCTATACCATTGCAAGTCGTAAGCTCCAGGATGCAGATTGGGATAAGTACGTCTCTCTTATGGGGCTAGGGGAAGAACGGGAGGCTCAGCACTTTAGCACAAAGTCCGATCAATTGTATTACCGCAATGGGGGTAAACTCGTGTGTGTGACTGATAAACTCAATCTTGAGGAGCAGAAGGAAGAGGAATCAATCGAATATATGCAATACAGCATTAGTCCTGACCGTAGTAAGGTGGCTTTTGGAGCTATGCTAATGTTTGGCGACGTTGCCCATGGTCCGCTCTGCATTGCTAATGCCGATGGTTCACAGCAACAGATCCTTGTTGAAGACGGCGTCTCGGACGAGCAGCCGATACTCTGGATTGGTAATCGCTTGTTCTTCATTGATGTGGATGATGAGCTTACTTCTGAAAACGATGGAGACTGTGGATTTTCTCTATTCACCATCGATCCCTCGACCAATAAACGCACGCGTATGTTCGATAGAGTTAGACGCTTTGCTATCAAGCAACCTGCCAAGTAATCAAGATTTCATAATCATATAAAGACAAATGAATTCATACTTCAATTCTATGAAGCCAATCTTTTCTCTATTCTTGTCTAGCATCGTGCTATTGACGGCCTGCCAATCCTCAAAACAAACCGAAGGAGCAGTCCCCAACATTGATGGCTTGGAACAAGCCCTTGCCCAATCGACTGATCCCCTAGAGCGTATTGACCTCAAACGTCAGCTCCTAGACCTCACGATGGAAGCTGCAACGCCGGAAGAGCGATGCCGAATATTTGAGGAGTTCGCTACTCTAGTGGAAGAAGAGGTGGGGATGCTCAATCAGCGCGAGAGCGACTATCTAGAGCATTACTACGAGTATCGTTACGATGATGATGCCAATCCGATAGAGCCCCATGATTCCATCAAACAGAAAGAACAGGGCTACATACAGCGAGGGCTACAGTTTGATGAGGTAGGAGAGGGGATTGTTCTGCTAGCTCCAGCCCCCACGTTGTTTGCCAAATATCTCAGTCAACTCCCTGCTCACTACCAAGAGTACTGGCAGCTCTTAAGGGATAGCGAAAACATCGCTCCGGATGCTTGCCTTGTGCTCACTTGGCGTGAATTGGGAGATCTGATCGCCCGATACGAGGCCTATGCCGAGTCCAACCCCGAGCAGAAAGAGCTATTCGTTAGGCTTAGTGATAACTATCAATACCTGCAGATAGTCTATATGACTGGTATGGACAATACACCTATTGCAAACGAATCCGGGTCGCTAGATCCCGAGCTCAAGAGCGAGTGGCAGCGGTTTATGAAGGCTTATCCCAATAGCCTAACCTCAGAGCTTATCAAGGATTTTCTCCAACTGAAGAACTATGGGGATACACTCCCTCTGCAAGAGCGAGTATCAAGAGCTCAGGAGGCCTCAAACCATCCCTTGCTCTCAGCATCCTCATCCCTATAATTAAGATTACCATTGATTACTGTACATGTTATGAAATATAAGATTCTAAGCCTAGGCGTTGCCCTAGCATTTACTCTCCTATGCACAGCATGCGGAGGACAGAAAAATGACCAAACAGGTTCAAGTGATAGCACTCAAATGGAGGCTATTCCTCTGCCAGAACTGGCAGAGGGGGAGGAAGTGGTTTTCGAGAATGACGATGTGCGTATTGTCGAGAGAGACATCTCCACAGACGATATTCCCATGTACAATAACTTTGAGATCCAACCTAAGCACACCGGTATCGAAGGCTTCGAGATTTCGGGTAGTGTGCTGGATTTTGAGGGGGTAGCCGGTAACGTTTTAATTACTAGTGAAGGTACGGGCGTGGTGAGTACTCTTTGGTTACACGACATGACTACGGGGGAGGTTCTAGTACCGGTAGATGTGGCATTCTTGTCCGGTACTCTAGAGATACAAGGAGAGGATGCTGTTTTCTTTTATTCCCAAGAGGATAATCTCCCCAGAGTGCAATGGAATGAGAAAAAAGGGACATGGGAGGATGCTAATGAAGTCCCCGACTTCCTACGCAATGATCAACTAAAGGAGGCTCAGCAAGAGGTCAAAGAGCACCTCTTTGGGGGCCTCACACTAATGGCTTTGCAGAAAGTAAAGATTGATATTAAGGAGCGTAAAGTCACCCCTCTCCAAGAGTACAAATGGAGCTACATTGAGTAAATAGATACATCACTTTATGTATGCTATGAAATCTAAGACACTAAGTCTAGGCATTGCCCTAGCATTTACTCTCCTGTGCACAGCGTGCGGAGGACAGAAAAACGACCAAGCAGGCTCAAGCGATAGTACTCAAATGGGAGCTATCGCCCTGCCTGAGTTGGCAGATGGGGATGAAGTCGTTTTCGAAAACGATGACATGCGCATCGTCAAGGGCGAGACCATCGAGACAGAGGGCGGAGTCTACAATATCATTGAGGTGCAACCCAAGCGTTCGGGTATCAAGAACTTTAAGGTCGAAGGGACTGTGCTCGACTTTGAGGGAGTCGTGGGGCATACATTGCTCACAAGTGAAGGTACGGATGTAGTGGGTACGCTTTATCTACACGACTTGACCACGGGCAAAGAAGTGATGCCTATTGACCTGCCTTTTGACTCTAGCTTAGGAGTTGAGGTTGTAGACGACAATACGTTTTTCTTCTACACCAACGACTCCGAGTTCCCTACGATGAGTTGGAATGAGCGAAAAGGGGTGTGGGTAGATCAGAACGAAGTCTACGATTTCCTCCGCAACAATCAGCTTAAGGAGATGCAAGAGAAGGTCAAGGAGTACATTTTTGATGGCTTCACTTTGAGAGCTCT
>ERZ773063.2379-NODE-2379-length-10248-cov-11.450113_pt1 | contig 10248 bp, 14 predicted proteins | sample MGYA00580625_ERZ773063 | MGnify/ENA primary metagenome ERZ773063 (study PRJEB29015, sample SAMEA2738022) | human oral metagenome | biome: human oral; feature: human-associated habitat; material: dental | place: China | collected 2042 ...
TTTGAGGGGGTAGTGTTCACAAGACGTATGGGTTCAAGTCCCATCAACCGCACCATCTGAGAATTTACCGTCGTGGGGAACCGCGGCGGTTTTATTTTATCTTGCGGTGTTTCCCACGCTTCATTTTATCAGCGATTTCTATGAAATTTTCGAGGAAAACAGGTATAATAGTGACAGATATATTGTGTGGGAGGTGTGATGATGAAGGTATTGCGGTTTGTGATTCTGCTCTGCACGTTTGCGCTTCCTCTGCGCACCTTCGCCGCCGCTCCTGATCTCCCCGCGCTGCTCTTTGTCGAGGCGGCGGCATCCGAGGCGGCATACAGCGGGGCTCTCTCTGAGCTTCTGCGTGCACGCCTCACGGCGGCGGGATGGGAGATTGTCGGTACGGAGACCGTGGGACATCGCGGAACGGTCGGACGTTTCTTTCATATGGTACGCCGTGATGCCGATGGAGCAGAGCTCCATCTCATTGCCTTTCCCGGGACAGAGCGCGGCAGTGACGTCTGGACGGATCTGCGAATGAAACGCGCGGCGTTCGGCGGGCACTCGCCGGCGGAGTTTCTCACCGTGCGTGATACGCCTAAGGCGGAGCGCGGCGGAATGCCGCTGGTTCACCGCGGGTTTCTCGACTACTGTCAGGCGGCGCTCTTTACGGATGCAGTGGATGGGCAGACGGCAGGGGAGCACCTTGCTGCCGACCTGCGCGCGCATCCTTCGGAAAAGCTCTATCTCACGGGACACAGCCTCGGCGGCGCGGCGGCCATTCTTGCGGCGGCGCGTCTCTCTGACCTTGGCGTGTCTCCCGATCAGCTTATCGTGACGACCTTCGGCTCGCCTGCAGTGGGGAACGATGATTTTGTCCGCACCTATAAAGATCGCTTTACCCTGCGCCGCGTTGTGATGCGCGGTGACCCCGTGAAGGATGCACTCTCCTTACCGCTTGGCTTTCAGCACTTCGGCGAGCGCATCGACTGGCAACCTGCGCGGACGACAGCGGCATTTCCGCATACGATGACCGTCTATGTGGATGCAGCACTGCGCCGCCTCTACGATACGCATGACAGCAGCGGCGCACTGACTTTCCTTGTGGGGCAGGAGAACCGTACGGCAGGGCGTACAGTCTATCTTGCGCCGATTGCCGTGGATGTGGATGCGTCACTCGCAGAGGATGTTCCCTATCTGCGTGCCGTGCTGCATGATGCCCAGTATGTGCGGAACGCCGCGACAGTGTTTTCACCTGAGAGCGCGGAGCATGCACACAGCATAGCAGCACAGGCCGCGGCGGCACGTGCGGCAGGCGCAGAGCAGATGATCGTCTATCGCATCACGGGGGAAAAGCTCCGCGATGCACATGAGACCTATCGCCTGACACTCGAGCGCAGTGTCTATGATCGTGATGGGAATCTGATTGCTGCAGGGGCGCGCTCGGCATCCACGGGTGCACTGACACCGATGGAGGTCATTCTGTATCTGTTTGCGCAGGACTGAGGAGCCTCCCCCGCTTTGACGGGGAAGGGAGGGCACTTGCAGTGGTGAGGGCACATCAGCGCACGGATATCATCACATCCATGGAGGAAAGCAAACTATGTTCGTGGAGGAAATCGATCTCTGGCGTCTCTTTGACATCATCGGGACGCTCGCCTTCGCGGTGTCGGGTACGCTCGTCGGGCTGTCCCGCCGCATGGACATCTTCGGCATTTCCGTTCTCGCGCTCGCGACGGCGGTGGGCGGCGGCATGGTGCGCGATCTTCTCGTAGGACTTACACCGCCGATGGCACTGCGCGATACGACGAACTTTCTGCTCTCCGTCGGCGTTGCTCTCTCCACTTCATTTCTCTATCAGTGGACAGAACTGCATCACATGCAGCGTCGGCGGCTGTTGACGATCTTCAACGTCTCCGACACTATCGGCCTTGCCGCCTTTACCATCACGGGGGCGCTCACGGGGGTACGATTCGGCGGCGCGGACAGCTATGTCCTGCCCATCCTTCTCGCGGCGACGACGGCGGTGGGCGGCGGGATGATCCGCGATGTGCTCGCGAAGCGAATGCCCGTCGTCCTCTATGCTGAAGTTTATGCAGCGGCCTCCCTCGTTGGAGCATTTGTGTTCTGCGCTCTGGGCGGCACTCTCGGCATCGAGGCCGTCTCATGGCTCGCCTTCCTCCTTGTCCTCCTCATCCGTTTCGCTGCGATTCACTGGAACTGGAGTCTCTATCATCCGCGTCCGCCCAAGCGGCATCATGAGGACGAGGAGGAGGAATCTCTGCAATGAAAAATCCCTGTCCCATACGCGGGACAGGGATTTTATACTGCGTGCGGCAGGTCTTAGCTGTGGTGATGATCGACGCCGACCATGACGGACGTTGCCTTGATGACGGCGTATGCCTCCTTGCCGACCTCGAGGCCGAGCTCTTTGATGGCATCCATGCTGATCGTCGAGGCAACCACGTCGCCGCCCTTGAGCTCGATGTGGACGATGCCGTTGACGGCACCCTTCTCGATGGAGACGACTTTGCCCTTAAGCTGATTTCTTGCACTAAGTTTCATATAGTTTCCTCCTTTTTTGATAGTCCCCGCATTATAACACAAAAACACCGTATTGTTTATGATCTTTATCATAACAATACGGTGTTTTGTGTATTTAGGAAGCACTGATAAATTCGGTACAACCATCTTGACGCATTTTTTTTGCCCGCACTTCGGCGGAAAATCCTCCACAGAGCACCACTCTGCGTCCGGTTTTCCACCTCGTTCGGACGAAAAAATCTACGCCAATCTGGCAGACCTCATTTTATCAGTGATTCCTTTATTTTTGCTTAGCGGATAAAGACGACATTCGTTGCGTCGAGAAAACCGCTTGCGCCGTTCTCGATGAGGACGCGGCGTGCATCCTCGGCAGAGAGGACGGGGTTCGCATTGCCGTCCACGCGAACGGCGCGGACGACGAGCGGGTTCCGTCCGGCACGCGTGGCATCCGCTTCACTGCGAACGTAGCCTGCCATACCGTTTGCGACGACTTTGTCGCTGTCAAGGTTCTTGTAGCCGTAAATGGGGCGGCCGTTCTCTGTCTTGATGACAGGGCTCATGACAGGGCGCAGGCCCATGCCGCGGCAGTCGACGATGAGTCCCGTGTAGCCGCCGATGGCGCGTCCGTTGGGCGCACTCGCGGCAGAGCTGGTGGAGGGGGAACGGCGCACAGGTGCGGCCGGCGTGGTCGTCGTGCCGTCGTAAGCGCCTCGGCGGCCGTATGTGCCGTAGCCCGTCGTGTCGTAGTCGCGCGGGGTGTAGGGCTCATAGACGCTGTCCGGCGATGTCCACTGTTCGCGCGCAGTGTTCGGAGTAAAGACGGAGCCCGCGAGGGAGCTGACACCGAAGACAGGCACCTCGAGGGTGACGGTGTAGGCACCGTCACGCAGTGCCTTTTCCTCGACGATGCGTGCACCGCGCACAAGAGCACTGACGTGGGTACGGACGCTGTCGTTCGTAACCATCATGTCCTCGACGGTGGTCGAGGCATCGACGGCGACGCCCTGAATCTGCTCGGCGAGCTGACGATAGGCGTCGGCGATGGCGGCACGGCGGGCAAGGGCACGCGCCTGTGCAGCACTCACCGTGCGTGCGGGGGCGATGCCCGTCCCCTCCGCGCGGATACGTCCGCCGTCCCAGTCAGTTGCCGCTTCTGCTGTTTGCGGCAGGAGAGAGAGCACCGCGACTGCTATGACGAGCACAGCGGCGGCAATGGATTTGACCATGTTCATATACGTTCCTCCTTGATTTCAGAGTCATTACTCCAAAAAGAATATCGCAGGATAGGATAGAGAATGATGAAATGGACATTAGTATTGTGTGAGATTCGTGTGCAGCTTCAATTTATCCGTGATTCCTCTATTTACGCGGGATGTCGGTCAGCTCTGCCTTTTGCAGGAGATACTGTGCCAGTGCGTAGTCACGGCTGCCCTCCGACAGGGGAATCCGGGCAGCATCTGCGATAGCGCGCAATGCCTTCTCGGATATTCCTTGATAAGGCATATCAGGGAGGTGAAACATATCGGTGCGCATGAGCGGTGTGCCTTCCGCATTGTAGATATAGAAGTTCATGTCATCGGCGAAGGATTTTGTGGCATTCTGTTTGTGTACGCCCTCGCCGGCAATGGACATGACGAGCTGTCTGCCGTCATTTAGTCGGTAGCGTATGGGGTGTGCCGTATCCACGACACGGAACCAGCGTGTCGGGTATCCCGTTTGGATGGCGGTCTCGTCATTTGCCTCTCTGCTCTCCGTGACGACCAGCTGGAGCCATGGTATTCCCATCATCCCTCGGAATATCTCGCTCACCATGGGCATGGGCTGGTCGACAGGCGGGAATTTGTTGGCAGGCATATTGTGGTAGAGAGTATCATCCGCCGTGATCTTTCGGCATGCGTCGACGGAGAGGGGAACTCGTTTTGCGTTTTCGGCTTCTTCGTCGAGATGCTTTCGGATAGCAGCCTCTGCTTCTTCGTAGGTCTTGTATTCCTGGATGGTATCGCGCCGCTCCGAGCCTCCGATGCCGTCTGCGGCGGATGCTGTGCCGGTGAGGATGAGGACTGTGGCGGTGACGGCGGCGATGGATTTGACAAGGTGCATATACGTTCCTCCCTACTATGAATACGTGCGTCATAGAGCCTATCATAACAACGGATCGAAAATCATGAAAAGAATCCGTATCGGATCAGGCCGTAAGAATGCTCAAAAACTATCAGGGGTTCGATAGGGTTCTTTCGGTGTGATATGATAGAGATGCTGTGCATATCGATATTCACGGCTTCCCTTGACGAATTGATGTGCGGACGATGAGGAGATCATATCATAGATTTCGGGAGAGGCAAAATGATACTTTTTATTGAGCCGGACAAGGTCGTAGTAACCAAATCGCGCGACCGGGTTTTTGGCGGAATCGTATGTGATGATGTAGTAGTCCGGTGATTCCAGCAGGGTGCCATTTTTCAGGAGTACGAAGTGCTCTGTTGCGGAAATAATCTCCTCACGCTCGTCCGGAAATCGAATTCTCGTCAGCCCGCTGCCAATGGGTACCATGCGGAGCAGGAGCAGCGGCTCGCTGTCTGAGATGGCCTGTGGGTCTTTCGCTATCTGACAGAAGAGTGGAGTGTCAAGTGAATGGGAGAATGGGAAGTTGGCGAGCACGTAACTCAGCGGCGGGTAAATTTGCTCCGGCGGGATCGCGCTGAGGTCAACCTCGGCATAGCGCGGATCATTTGCGGTGATGACAGGAAGTTGGGGAAGCTCGACATAGCGGATGTTCGTTTCCTCTACGGTGCGAAGGAGTTCAACTGCCGCAGACAGATCGTCTGTGTCGGTGATTTTTTCCTGTGCTTCTGATGTGGATACGGGAATGAGCAGGCAGAGACAGAGAGCCATGTTGAGCAGATGTCGCATCATCGTTCCTCCTTGTGCGGGAGCCCCATAATATCTGTGATTTTTTTGTAGTGTAACAAAAATGATCCATGCAGGCAAGCATCTGCACGATCTTGTGAATTTTGATTGCAAATAAATATTGTTTCCAGTATAATAGCGAGTAAGTTGATTTTATTCATTCATAGGAGGTTGTTCCATGAAGAAAAAGATTTTGGCGGCGGCACTCGGTGCGGCCATCGGGCTCTCAATGACGGCGGCATCGACGGATGCACACGGCGTGTTCTTTGCGAACCGCGTCGATACGAAGGCACTCGTCCTCGGCGAGGGGCCTTTGGACAATGCCTACGACCCCGCATGTGTCCAGCGCATTGATGCGTACGATGTGAACTTCCAGCCGACGACGGTGGAGCGCGTGGACGGCGAGAAGAACATCACCATTGTGCCGGGCGATGATCTCGGCGTGACGGCGACGTTCTTCGACTACGGCTATTTCGCCAAGACGACGGACGGCAAGGTCATTCCGACGCGCGACTACTCGAACATCGAGAATCTCGTGTCGGTGACGTACGCCTACAAGTACAACGTCCACTACTGGAGCGACAAGGTGCGTCCGGCGGGGATTTACAATGTGCCCATCCAGATCGTGCCGATGGTGAACCCGCTGACCCTGCGGCGCGGCGACACGCTGAACCTGCGCATCTATAAGGATGGTCAGCCGTACGCGAATGCACCTGTCATTGCGGATGTGCTCGGCAACCTGACGGCCGAGACGCAGGCGGATGCAGATGGGTTCGTCTCCGTGCGCGTGGCGAACAACGGCCTGAACGTGATCGGCGTCGAGGTCGGCTTCCCGACGGACAATCCGAACGTGACGAAGAAGATCTTCAGCTCGCTGTCGTTCATCCTCCCTGCGGAGTAAAATGTATATCTGAAAACGGAAAAAGCGCAGCTGCGTGTGTGGCTGCGCTTTTTCGATGGGATCAATCAGGCATCAGACACCAATGCCGCACTCCTTGCGGATGGCGTTTTGCAGGAGCTTCGAGAAATTGATGTTGCGCTCGCGTGCAAGGGTGTCCATCCAACCTGGCAAGGTTACGTTCTTGCGCACGGTACGTGTATCATTCATTTGACGTACGGGGAGTGTATCTGCCCGCACGAGAGCGACAGAGGCTCCGCTCGGTACATTGAGTGCGGCGGGGGTGGATGGCGCAGGAAATTCCTGCTGTGTCTCCTCCATTTGCCAGAGAGCAAGGGCAAGTGCGTCCTCCGCGTTTTCGAACGCCTCCTCAATCGTTGCGCCGTCCGTGTAGCAGTTCGGCAGATCGGGAAAGTCAACGAGGATACCGTCCTCCTCCTCAGTAAAGATGGCGGGATAGATGTATTTCATGGAGAACCCTCCTTTATCGCATGGAGATGCCCGCATCCCTTAGAATCTTGTGCAGTGTGCCGGTGCGGACTTCCTCGCTCGGATGACGACCAACCATAAAGGTCTTGCCTGTTGCGGGACTCCGGTACATATCGTGACGCTTGTTGTGTCCGACGAAGATGCAGCCGTTTTTCTTGAGCAAGCGTACGAGTTCTGCCGTCGTCATAGGCGCACCTCCTTTGCATAGATTATACACACTAATGCGCGCTTTTGTCAAGAAATACCTACACAATATGATACTTCTTCCACGGGATCTGATTGAGGCGTACGGTATTCAAAAAGTCCACGATGTCCTTGCGTCCGTAGTACTGCGGTTTGCCCTGCGCCGTGAGGCTCATGAGGATGATCGGCATGCCGGGAAAGAAGCGCATGAGGGCGCGGCGGGTCTGCGTGGATTTGATGGTGTAGCGCGTGACCTCGGGCGCGACGTGGATGATGGCGAAGGTGACGCCCTTCTCGATGATGACAGCTCCCTCGATGGTCATGGGTTCCTCCAATCATGGTCTGATGTATCCTCCCGCTGCGCGGCTTTCTCCATCAGAACAGGGGATAGGGCGCGGTATATGTATCGAACATTTTATCAAAGCCTATGATGTTATACAAGAATAAAATTCAATTAGACATTAAAATGCGGTTGCAGAAATGGCAGGAAGCCCGTATAATAGCCATAAGGACGATACATCGCTGCGGCGGATGTAGATAGTCTGCCTTTATCGTATTGACGGAACATTTGAAAGAGACCATTGCATATTGTATACACTGAGCAAGGATTTTTCGAATTTGTGTCGAATATGGTATAGGGTACTGATATTCAACGAAGACGGCGCGTGCGCCGACATTCACGATGAATGTCGGATTTTTGTTGCGTGCGCGGTCGGAGGAGGAATATGAGGCAGGTTTTATCGGCGTATTGGAGGCAGGTCGGTCTGGCGTTCGCGGCGGCGGTTCTCCTCGGTGCGGCGGCTCTCCTCATGATGGGAGAGCTTGCGCTCATCGGGGCACTCACGGCGGGCGCGGCGGCGGCGGCGCTCTACTTTGTCCAGCTTGCGCGGCGCCTTCTGCGTGCGGCGCGGCGCGGGACAGGCGGTGCGGCGCAGGTGCAGATCGGGCTGATGCTGATGCTCGTCCTCATCGGAGCGGTCCTCTGGGCGGCAACGATGACGGGCGTGCGGCATTTCTTCGCGGCAGTGGGAGGATTCCTTCTGATGCACGTGCTGATGATGGCGCAGCTGATCGGCAGGGCTCTGTACGCAGATGGAAAGGACCGTCCGACGGACGGTTCGAAGTAGGAGGGGGGAGACCCCCGAGGGAGGTAGAGGTTATGCACGAAATCGGTGTTCGCGAGGCAGTGCAGATCGCCGGATTTACCTTCAATTCACAGACCCTCGTCATGACGTGGATCTCGATGGCCGTGGTGCTCCTGATCGGCTGGCTGGCGGTACGCAATCTGAAGGTTGTGCCGACGTCCAACTGGCAGATGATGATGGAGACGGTGATTGAGGCGCTGCATGACCAGGTGGAGGAGAACATGGGCCCGCGCGGGCGTGGATTCCTGTCCACGTTCATCGTGTCCCTGTTCCTGTTCCTTCTCGTGTCGAATTGGATTGGTCTTATTCCGACGATGGCATCGCCGACAAATGATCTGAACACCACCCTGGGACTGGCTCTGCTGGTCATCGTCATGATGCACGTCCTGGGACTGGCGGTGAAGGGAATGCACTATGTGGCACATTTCTTCCAGCCGGTCGCACCGTTCATCATCATCAACATTGTCGAGGAGCTCGCGAAACCGATTACGCTGTCGTTCCGTCTTTTCGGCAACATTCTGGCGGGTGAGATTCTGATTCACATCCTGCTGCAGCTCCTCGGGAACGGTTCGACGATCCCGTCGGTGATCTGGCTCGCGTTCAGCGTGTTCGTCGGCATTGTGCAGGCGCTGGTCTTTACGATGCTGTCGACGGCGTACATCGGCGCTGCCATCAAGACGGACGACGGTCACTAACGGCAGTATCGGTCGTGACCACACAGGTTTTGCACGCCGTGCAGCAGGCACGGACACGAAGATTTTGTTCACATATTTAAGGAGGATCTTTTCATGGAAAACGCAATCATGGTCGCAGGCGCTCTTATCGGTGCGGGTCTCTGCTTTGGTCTTGCTGCGATTGGCGCGGGCATCGGTGACGGTCTTGTCACGGGTCGCTTCATCGAGGGTCTGGCACGTCAGCCGGAGGCGGGCGGCGTTCTCTTCACGCGTACACTGATCTCGGTCGGTCTGATCGAGGCTCTTGCCATCATCGGCGTCGTTTTCGGCATCATCATGCTCTATGCAAATCCGCTGATTCACTAAGACGCATGTGGCACGGATTTTGCAAAGGGGGCATAGGAATTGAGTGAAATTACGCAAGGCCTGATTGATCTCAACGGGACGCTGCCCATCCAAATCATCAACTTCCTGATTCTCGTTGCACTTCTGCGCGCGGTGGCATACAAGCCGATTGTGCGCATGATGGACGAGCGCAAGGCGAAGATCGCTGAGAGCATCGAGAAGGCGGATGCGGATGCCGCGGCAGCGGAGGCGACGCTGAACGAGTACAAGGCGCAGCTCGCTGCGGCGCGTACGAAGGCGCAGGAGATCGTCGACATGGCAGAAAAGCGTGCCGGCGAGGAGCGCGAGGCGAGCATCCAGGCGACGAAGCGTGAGATCGAGCAGATGAAGAAGTCTGCCGAGGAGCAGATGGAGCGCGAGCGCACCCATGCGGTGGAACAGCTGAAGGCCGAGGTTGTCGCACTGTCGCTTGCAGCGGCGGGTAAGATCATCCAGAAGAATCTGGACGCAAAGGACAACGATGCCATCATCGGCGAGTTCATCGCAAAGCTCGATGCGAAAAAAGTCGGTGACGCGTCATGCTGAACATGGAGCTGGCGCGCAAGTACGCGCGTGCGATCTTCGAGCTGGCGTGCGAGGAGAACGCGCTCAGCGCCTATGGGAATGACCTCGCCAAGGTGCAGCAGACATACGTCGACTGTCCGGAGCTGAAGGCGTATCTCTGCAACCCGAACGTCCAGCCCGAGGACAAAAAGTCCCTCCTGAAGGAAGTGTTCGGGGACGATGTGCGCGAGATGGTGCTGAACTTCCTTCTGCTGCTCATCGACAAGCGGCGCATGATGGTGTTCGAGGCGATCAGCGCGATCTTTGTGCAGCTCTCGAATGAGAAGCTCGGCATCGCCGTAGCGGATGTCACGAGCGTGGAGCCGCTCAGCGAGACGCAGAAGGCAGAGCTGATGGAAAAGCTCGGACGCGTGACGGGCAAAGAGGTTTCCCTGCGCGAGCACCGCGACCCCTCGCTCATCGGCGGCGTGGTGGTGCGCATCGGCGACCGCCGCATCGACGGCAGCATCAAGGG
>ERZ773063.2382-NODE-2382-length-10245-cov-2.987635_pt1 | contig 10245 bp, 14 predicted proteins | sample MGYA00580625_ERZ773063 | MGnify/ENA primary metagenome ERZ773063 (study PRJEB29015, sample SAMEA2738022) | human oral metagenome | biome: human oral; feature: human-associated habitat; material: dental | place: China | collected 2042 ...
ATGAAACACATGGCGATGCGTGTCTGTGATAGATGAAAGATGATTTTTATATTTTAAGGCTATTCAAGATAGAAAAAACTCAAAAAAGCAAAAGTCATCGCCCGTCGTAAACGAAAGTGTACTTCGGCAATTAGATTGCCTGCTCAAGTCTCGCAAAGATGAGAGTAAAGTCAAAGAGTAAAGCAGCTTAGACTTTTAGCGGAGTCTTCGTTAATTGAAAAATGGCTTAGTAGTTTGCGATGTAAGAAGTGATTGGTCTAACCAATCGTGCATGAGTGATACAATTAGGAATATTTGTGGACAAGATAATAAACTATAAGTTATCAAAAGTCACTCGCTAAAAGCAGTAGTCTCATGCTGGTTAATGGATATATGGTAGACGGATTAAGTCCTGTTTAGGAAATCGAGACGTCACAGGTTCGAGTCCTGTCGTTCCAATTTTTACAGAATTGGCTGTAAAAAACAAAGTCAAAGGACTATATAACCCGAAAGGCACATATCTTTATGATGTGTGTTTTTTGGTTTTGGAGGAAAAATTGAAAATCATTGACAAGCCTTTGAGTTGGTTAACTCCTTACAAGAACAATCCTAGGAACAATGAAAAAGCAGTAGAACCTGTTGCCAATTCGATCAGAGAGTTTGGCTTCAAGGTTCCGATTATAGCAACTGAAGACGGAGAAATTATAAACGGGCATACAAGGCACAAGGCTGCAAAATTTCTAGGACTTGAAACAGTACCAGTCATTATTGCCGATGACCTTTCTGAAGAACAAATAAAAGCTTTCAGACTTGCTGACAATAAAGTTGGAGAGATTGCCGAGTGGGACACAGAATTGCTTTACGCAGAGCTTGAGAGCGTCGAAGGGTTGGACATGTCATTATTTGGGTTCGAGGATATTGATTACTCTTTGGACGACTTTGAGGAGTCTGAGGATCCTGAAGAAGCCAAGGAGTTTTCTCAAGAAGAAGAGACAGGCATCGAACGCGGAGACATCTTCCAATTAGGGCGTCATCGTTTAATGTGTGGTGATAGTACATCGGCGGAGGACATGGCTCAACTAATCGATGGAGAAACGATTGACCTATACGTAACCGACCCACCATACAACGTAGCTTATCAGGGCGGAACTGATGAAGCTATGACAATCATGAACGATAGCATGGATGATGTCAGCTTCAGGCAGTTTTTGAGAGACGCGTTTGCAGTCGCAAATAACCACTTGAAACCAGGAGGAGCGTTCTATATCTGGCACGCAGATTCTGAAGGTTTGAACTTTAGAGCTGCAGTCAAAGAGACAGGATGGCTCTTAAAACAATCAATCGTTTGGGTAAAGAATGCCATTGTGCTAGGTCGTCAAGATTACCAATGGAAGCACGAGCCTTGCTTATATGGCTGGAAAGACGGAGCGAGCCACTATTTTGTAGATAATCGCTCGCTAGCTACGGTCATTGAAGAGGACGAAGAAAACCTAAAAGACATGTCTAAGAGCGAGTTAATCTCTTATATCAAGACCATGCAGGATACAACTCCTACAACAATTTTTTACGAAGATAAGCCAGTCAGGAATGATATCCATCCAACCATGAAACCTCTGAAGCTGATAGCTAGATGTGTTTTGAACTCCAGTAAAAGAGGCGATAAGGTCTTAGATAGTTTCAACGGTGGCGGCTCGACGTTGATGGTGTGCGAACAGTCCGAAAGAATTTGCTATGCGATGGAGTTAGACCCTGTTTATGTCGCGCGGACAATTAAACGATGGGAAGAAGAAACCGGACTCACTGCAGAAAAAGTGAGTTAAATTTTAACCGATGAGGAAGTGAGGCGATGGCTAATGAACAAAACTTAAAGGTCCCAAGCTCGAAGGAAGCTCGAGAAAACGGGAAAAAAGGCGGGGTCGCATCGGGTAAAGCTCGAAGGAAAAAAGCGAACCTCAAGAAAGCTTTTGAAACGATTCTACAAGCCGAAGTTGCAAGCCCGAACGTGAAGAAACAACTTGAGGAGCTTGGTTTTGATTCAACTAACGAAATGGCCCTAGCCATGGTTATGATGCAAAAAGCCATGAAAGGCAATGTCCGAGCCTTTGAACAGATTAGTAAGTTGACAACGACAGATGCCAAGGACACTCTCGATAAGAAAGAGCAGAAAGAACGAATCAAAGCGTTGCAGCTGAAAAATAAACGTGAAGAGAACTTACTTGAGAATGATATCACTCATAAACATACTATCGAAATTAAAGTAGGTGATTGGGATGCTGACGAAGAGTAAGCCTAAAATCGAAATAGTCATTGACTACCCTAGCAGGGTCTTTAATAAACATATATACGACAAGTTGACAGACTATTCAACCTTTACCGAAGTCCATTATGGAGGTGCTTCTTCTGGCAAGAGCCACGGCGTTATTCAAAAGGTGGTCTTTAAGGCTTGTCAGGACTGGAAATATCCGCGCAAGATTCTTTTTCTGCGGAAAGTGGGGTCAACGGTCTATGACTCAATCTTTGAGGATGTAAAGCAATGTTTAGATGTTTGGGGGCTGCTTGATAAATGCAAGGTCAATAATTCAGCTTATCGGATTGAGTTGCCAAACGGTGCGCAGTTCATCTTCAAGGGATTGGACAACCCTGAGAAAATCAAGTCTATAAAGGGCGTGTCTGATGTGGTCATGGAAGAGGCTTCTGAGTTCACACTAGATGATTACACACAGTTGACTTTGCGTCTTCGGGACAAGAAGCACAAGCAGAAGCAGATCTTCTTGATGTTTAACCCGGTGTCCAAGGTCAATTGGACCTACAACGCCTTTTTTGTCAAGAAACCAAAAAATACAGTTGTTTATCATACATCTTACAAAGATAATCGATTTCTTGATGATATCACAAGAGAGAATCTCGAAGAGCTGGCCAATCGTAACGAAGCTTACTACAAGATTTATGCTTTGGGTGAGTTTGCGACGCTCGACAAGCTGGTATTTCCAAAGTACGAGAAGAAGCTATTAAACAAAGACGAGCTAGCACATTTGCCGGCTTATTTTGGTCTTGACTACGGCTTCATCAACGACCCGTCAGCTTTGTTGCATGTAAGGATAGATGATGCTAACAAGCGCTTATATGTTGTTGAGGAGTTCGTCCGCAAAGGCTTGACGAATGACAAGATAGCTGAAGCGATAAAGGTTTTAGGATATGCTAAAGAGCAAATCAGAGCTGACTCAGCAGAAAAGAAATCGAATCAGGAATTGCGAAATCTTGGAATTTCTCGGGTCATTGACGTGCAGAAAGGTCCTGGCTCAGTCATGCAAGGAATCCAGTATCTCTTACAGTACGACTGGATAGTTGATGAGCGGTGTGTGAAGCTGATTGAAGAGCTGGAAAATTACACTTGGAAGAAAGACAAGAAGACAAACGAATACATCAATGAGCCGGTGGATAGTTACAACCACTGCATCGATGCAATCAGGTATGCTTTGCAAGATAGGATCTTCCAAACCAGAAAAGAAGTCAATGTAGACAAAGCAATCAGCAAAATCAATAAGATGTTTAGGAGGTAGAAAGTGGATAAAGTAAACGAATTTGAGCACGGAATAGATACTGCTACTAAAGCAAGGTCGGACAGCTTGCGTTTTGGTAGCTTGTCAAACGAGCAGTTTAGGCATGGCTCAAGCGACGAGCTCTTGAATACAGAAGATGGCAAGAAGGCGTTTCGGGACATGATCGAAACGTTTTTTAATCTTCAAAGAAAAAGGCTGCAAGTGTTGGCTTCGTATGCACAGGGCGATAATTACAGTATTTTGGCCGGCAGCAGACGGCTGGACAAAGAGAAAGCAGATTACCGTGTACGTCATAAATGGGGCGGCTATATCTCAAGCTTCGCGACAAGCTACGTCATCGGAAATCCGGTCACGATAGGCATCTTAGAAGGCACAGAAGAAGAGCAATTGAAGGTCATAGAAGAAATTGAGTGGCAAAACGACATCAATTCTCTGAATAGTGATCTTGCTTTTGATGCTTCTGTTTATGGTCGAGCTTTTGAATATCATTTTAGAGATAAAGATAACACGGACAGGGTTGTCTTAATCAACCCGCTTGAAATGTTTGTTATTCGTGATTTGACAGTTGAGCAAAATATCATTGCAGCGGTGCATTTGCCTATTTTTGCAGATAAGGTTTCTGCTACTGTCTACACAAAAGACCGAATCATTTCTTATAAGCCGTTTTCAGTCAATTCGATCAAATTGATTGTCGAATCCGAGAAGAAGCATGAATACAAGGATGTACCAGTCGTCGAGTGGTGGAATAATCGCTTTCGAATGGGTGATTATGAGAGTGAAATTTCTCTAATTGACGCATACGACGCAGGTCAATCTGATACTGCGAATTACATGAGCGATTTGAATGATGCTTTGCTGTTGATTAAAGGTGACCTAGAAGCTATCGGAATGAGTGCTGAGAACGCAGCAAAAATGAAAGAAGCTAACACGCTGCTGCTTCAAACAGGAGTAAGCACAAACGGTCAGCAAACAAGCGCAGACGCTGGATATATCTATAAGCAGTACGATGTGCAAGGCACAGAAGCCTATAAGAACCGTTTAGCAAACGATATCCACAGGTTTAGTCGTATTCCAAATCTTGAAGATGATCGTTTCAATTCAACGCAATCAGGAATCGCTCTGCTTTACAAGATGATTGGTCTTGAGCAGGTCCGAAAAGACAAAGAAGCTTATTTCACAAAGGCTTTGCGTCGCAGATACGAGCTCATCAGCAATATTCACAAAGCAATCAACAAGCCTGTAATCGAAGCAAACAAGCTGACTTTCACATTTCACCCTAACATTCCACAGGATGTCTGGACGGAAATTAAGGCGTATATTGAGGCAGGCGGAAATCTGTCTCAAGAAACCTTGATGAACAGCGCTAGCTTCACCGATTACAAGACTGAGCAAGCCCGCATTTTGAAAGAAAATGGAGCAAGCGATAGCGAAATCGGGCAGGTTTTAGGTGGTTCAGATGACAAACAAGCAAACGACTAAGAATCAGCGTTACAATGCCGAGCGCAAGGCGCAAGCTGAATTGATAAAGCGGGATATAGATAGAGACAAGATACTTGCTCGACTCTATCAAGAGTCTTTTGACCGTATGCAATCAGAAATAGACAGATTTTATCTAGCTTATGCTAAAAAAGAGGGTCTAACCAAGCAAGAGGCTATGAAAAAAGCTTCTGAATTTGACGTTACGAAGTTTGCCAAGAAGGCTGAAAAAGCGGTAAAAGAGAAAGATTTCAGTCCTAAGACGAATTCGTGGCTCAGGACATACAACCTGAAAATGAAAGTCAGTAGACTGGAGCTTCTGAAATCTGAATTAGCTCTTGAGATCCATAATTTGACATCAGATGTAAACGAAGTCTTTGAAAAGGGCCGGAGAGACGAATTCCTGAACGAATACAAGCGCCAAGCGGGGATTTTGGGGATTTCGTCCAGCGGAGCGAAAAAACGAATGCAGAGCGTTTTAGACGCTGATTTTTACGGGCAGAATTTCTCTAGTCGTGTCTGGGGCAGGACGGGATTACAAGCTAATCTACAAAAAGACGTCTTCTCTTCGCTTGACCGAATCTATACAGATATGATGGGTTACAAGCAGGAAATGGGCCGTCTGGCCAAAAAGTATGAGACGAGCAAAGCAAACGCTCAGCGCTTGCTAAAAACTGAAATAGCTCGAATAAACGCAGATACTCAGCTTGCTATGCTAAAGGATAACGGCTTTACTCACATGATCTACGTAGCAGAGCCAGGGGCTTGTGATATATGCGGACCGCTTGATAAGAAGGCGATTCCTATCGACGAAGTTGAAAAAGGCGTGAATATGTTTCCGATGCACCCCAATTGCAGGTGCTCAGCCTATGGTCATATTGAAATGAAGTATAAAGAGGGTGGTAGTACACTGACTGATTTTGAAGTCTGGAAATGAAAACAACAACCCCGAACAAAAGAAACAACGAGGTAAATCATGAACAAACGAATTAAGAAAAAAACGTCTAAAAGACGCGCAATCGAAAGACAGAACGCTGCATTGGCTGCTGAAGTGGCTTTGCTAAAAGCTACAGTCAACATGCAAGGCAAGATGATTGAAGAGATGCAAGGCATCAACTCTCGCAACGCCCAAGCGACAAATGAGCGTTTTGACAAGTTGGAAGCTGCCAACGAGAAAATGAAGCTTGATTTGGACAATGCTAAGGAATCCATCTAACATCTTGACCAGCTGGATTAAATCGCTATAAATCACTATAAATCGTATGGAATCCCGTACGGTTTTTATATTGTCCAGACCGTGCTGATGACATTAAAGGCTGCATGAGTTCGGGGAGGTTGCCCGTAAAAGCGTAAAAGAAAGGAGCCAAAAATGGCAGAATACAAATCTATGTTGCGCATGAACTTGCGCAATCTTCAAATGTTTGCTGAAGACGGAGAGCCTCAAGGAGATCCTGAAGCTTCAGGCAACGGAGAAGGTGCTGCAAGGCCTAAGCCAGAAGCTGAAAAGATGGTCTCACTTGCTGAAATGCAACGCCGCTTGAAGCAAGCGGAGGAAAAGCACGCTCAGGCTACACAAGAAGCTATTGCACAAGCTCTCGAAAAGTACAAAGCAGAGTCTGAATTGACCGGAAAAGAGCTTGAGGAATACCGTCGAAAAGAAGCTGAAGCAGAAAAACAGAGCTTGCTAGAAAAAATCGCTAATTTGGAGAAAGAACAAACCAAGCGAGAATTGACGGACGAAGCCATCAAGACGCTTTCAAGTCGAAAATTACCGGTAAATGAAAAAGTGCTCTCTTTTGTGGTTAAAGATACCGCAGATGGCACCTTGCAGGCTATTTCTGACTTTGAGAGCATCATCAGCGAAATCAAAGCTGAATACACTCAATCTGAGCCACCGAGCGTTTCATCGTCTTTTGGTAGCTCGGACTCGAAAAGTCCCGGAGAAATCTTCCGCGACTCACGCATTATCTGAAAAAAGGAGAAATAAATGACAGTACAAACTTTTAATCCTGAAAAGGTTCTGGTTTCTGAGAAAAAAGACGGAACTTTTCATAAGAAATTCACAGATATCATCATGAAAGAGGTCTCTAAGAATTCGCTCGTGATGCAACTTGGAAAATACCACGAAATGGACGGAGAACAAGAAAAAACCGTCTACGTTCAAACGGACGGAGTTTCTGCTTACTGGGTGAATGAAACTGAAAAAATCAAGACAGATAAGCCAGAAGTCATTCCTGTTAAGCTGAAAGCTCATAAGCTCGGTATCATCCTTCTCGCTTCTCGTGAAGCGCTGAATTACACTTGGGAAAAGTTCTTCAACGATATGAAACCTCAGATCGTCGAAGCATTCTACACCAAAATTGATGAAGCTGGCCTCCTTGGACATGAAACACCGTTTGCTAATTCGGTTGCAAAAGCTGCCAAAGATGCAAGTAAAGTTATTGGCGGACCGATCAATTTTGAAAATATCCTGAAACTTGAAGACAAGCTGCTAGACAGCGATGTTGAAATCAATGCGTTTGTATCTCGTGTATCAAACCGCTCTGCCCTTCGTGAAGCTCGTGACGGTGACAAGAAGACGATTTACGACAAAGAAAACAGCAAGCTTGACGGAATCGTGACCGTGGACATGAAATCTAAGAATTTCAAAAAAGGCGACTTGCTCGCTGGTAACTTCGACAATCTTATCTACGGTGTACCTTACAACATCAACTATAAGATTTCAGAAGAAGGCCAGATCTCAACAATCCAGAATGCAGACGGAACCCCTGTCAACCTGTTTGAACAAGAAATGATCGCTATCCGTGCCACAATGGACATCGCAGTCATGATCACGAAGACAGATGCATTTGCTAAATTGACAGACGCTGCTAACGTTTAAGAAAGGAGTTTGTAAATGACTTATATTGTAACCACGAACATTATTGATACAAAGGATAATGACCGCTTGTACGAAACGGGCGAAGTTTATCCGCGCGCAGATTTGACGGTCTCTGACAATCGAATTAAGGAGCTGCTTGAAAAAGGGGTTATCGCCCTCGAAGGCGCTGAGGGGGAAGCAATCCCTGCAGAAGAAGCAGTTCCTGAAGCTGAACCTGATCCAAGTGTGAAAGAACTCAAGGCCAAACTTGATGAGCTTGGTATTAAGTATGGTTCTCGTGCTACCAAGGACGAATTGAAAGCCCTACTCGAAGGCGCTGAGGGAGAATAGATATGGATAATACTCAGCTAGCCAAAATCAAGCGTCGGCTGGGTATTGCTCCCGACGACACAAAAGAAAATGACTTGTTACAGGACCTAGTCGAAGATGCTGAAAGCTACTTCAAAAGCTTGACAGGAACAACAGAGATTGATCAGAAGTACAATTTCATGATTGAAAATGTTGTTTATAAGCTTTATGGGCGCAAAGGGTCTGAGGGTGTGACTTCCGAGACCGTGGATGGTTACTCAGTGACTTATCAGGATTGGGATAACCTGTTTAAGCCTTATATGGCTATTTTAAACAAAGATTTTGGCCTAGATGGCTCTCTGAGAGAGAAAGGCAAGGTGGTCTTTTTATGAAAACGCCGCACCGAATCACCCTTATTAGAGGGTCTGGAGCGCCAAAATATAATCCAGAAACGGATAGCTACGAGGCTACTGAAGGTCAAGAAGAAGTCGTGCCCTGCCTGGTCAATTTTATCCAACAAGCAAAAGTTTTGAAAGAATATGGAAATCAGACTGATACAGTCATGATTTGTCGCTTTCAGCAGGCACAGAAGCCTTTTGCTACTGCTATTTATGACGGCAGCAAATACGTCCCTATGGATCAGATCGATGCCCCTATCAAGGGAGCTGTCAGGCTCAAAAAGGTGGGTGGGTGACATGGGAATCAAATGGCAAGGCATAGAGAAATTAACCGCAACCATTAGTAACGCTCATCCAAAAGCAGTAGAGCAGTCTTTGCAAGTTTTGAAAAATAATGGCGAAAAAGGGAAGAGAATCGCTAGAGACCTAGCGCCCAAGGATACCGGATTTTTGAAAGACCATATCACCACTTCTTACCCTGGTATGGAAGCTCATATTCACGGAGAAGCTGGTTACGATGGTTATCAAGAATACGGTACCCGATTTCAACCCGGCAAGCCCCATTTTCGCCCTATGCTGGAGCAAATTCAGCCTGAATTTCAAAAGGACATGACAAAGGTGATGAAAGGAGTGTTTAGGTGACCCCAAATCATGATTTATTCAGGAGCCTTTTCTCGATCTGCAACGTAAGAGTCGATACATACGACTATTTGCCAGATGCCGAGACTAAATATCCTTTCGCTTATTTGGGAGAGAGTAACGGCTCTGACATCCCAAATAACGATGTCTTAGGAACAGTAAGGCAGACAATCCACCTCTACGGTTTAAGAGAACATAGAGCTCGTTTAGATAAGATTTCAGACTATCTAGAAGGAGCAGTGAAGCTGCTGAAAGATGGATACGAGCATAAGCTAGTTCATCTTTCAACCTCAAAACAAGTCATACCAGATAACACAGATGTCCAGCCTTTACTTCACATTGTGCTGGACGTTACTTTTAATTACACGAAGAAGGAGACATAAATGCCAGAATTAATGTTAGGGAAAGACTATGTGGTGTTTTTCCGACGACTAAAAGACCAAGCGAAGCAGGACGCTGGAAAAGTCCGCTTTCAGGTCGAACTAACAATCAATCCTGAAAAAGAGATTGAAAGCACTAAAACCAAGGACGGCGTGGTCAATTCAATTTCCGACGGTGAAACAAGCGGTGAGTTCAAATCACTTGCTTATCGTGAAGATGGTGACACGGTCAACATGTGGAAGGAAATGCGAAAGTGGTTCATGAACAACGAAAAAATCGAATGTTGGGTCGTGGATATTGGCAGCGTGCGCCAATCCGGAGGAAAAGAAATCTACGACGTGGAATACTACCAAGGCTACTTCAAGAGCTTTGAGCTTTCCGCTCCAGCTGACGACAAGATTGAATTGTCTTATGAAATGGCTATTGATGGCAACGGCGTTATTCACACAGACTCGCTGACGGACTCTCAAAAGAAAGCTGTCGCAACAGCACAGTACGACTATCATACACTTGCCAAAGAAACGGCTGCTGCAGGTCGTTCTGTCTAATAATTTTCAAAGGGGTTAAACGCCCCTTTTATTTTTTTGAAAAAGGCGGCATAGCCAAGTGGTAAGGCAGAGGACTGCAAATCCTTTATCCCCAG
>ERZ773063.2383-NODE-2383-length-10244-cov-24.036510_pt1 | contig 10244 bp, 10 predicted proteins | sample MGYA00580625_ERZ773063 | MGnify/ENA primary metagenome ERZ773063 (study PRJEB29015, sample SAMEA2738022) | human oral metagenome | biome: human oral; feature: human-associated habitat; material: dental | place: China | collected 2042 ...
GTATTTAGGCGGATGAGCACACGTCCGCTTGCGTAACGAGGGTTCTGCGTGGAGTACGCAGCGCGCATCCGTAACACTTGCCATAGCCCCCTTTTTTACCTACTGTCTGCATTATTTTCCAATACAGAACTCGCTGAAGATGCGGTCGATGAGGTCGGTGTCCACGGTCTCGCCGAGGATCTCGCCGAGGATCTCGTACGTGCTGCGCAGGTCGATGGAGACGAAGTCGGTGCCAAGCCCCTGTGCGAGGGCGGTTGCCGCCTCGTCGAGATGCTTTGCGGCGCGCTCCAGTGCGCGGGTCTCGCGCTCCTTGTTCGGCAGTGCGCCATCGTCGAGTCCGCCCTCCATCTGCTGCACGCGTGCGGCAATCGTCTCGCGCAGTGCATCGAGTCCCGTGCCGGCGTGCGCGGAGATCATGAGGACGGGGGCGTTGATCCCGTCGAAATCCGCCACGCGCAGGACGGAGGCGCAGTCCTCCTTGTTGCAGAGGATGATGATGTCCGCACGCATTGTGCGGAGGCGTGCGAGCAGCTCCTGATCCTCCGCCGTCAGATGCGTGGAGCTGTCAAAGACGGCGAGTACCAGTTCGGCATCTGCCAGGTGCTGCTCTGTGCGCTCGACGCCGAGCCGCTCGACCGCATCCTCCGCCGCACGCAGTCCCGCCGTATCGAGAAGGCGCAGCGGGATACCGTCGATGCTGATCTCCTCCTCGATCACGTCGCGTGTTGTGCCGGGAACATCGGTGACAATGGCACGCTCCGTGCCGAGCAGTGCGTTGAGCAGGCTCGACTTGCCCACGTTCGGCCGGCCGACGATGACGGTCTTTACCCCCTCGCGCAGGATGCGCCCTGCCTCCGCCCCCGCAAGGAGCCGGTGGACGCCGGCGCGGGCGGCGGTGATATCCTCCTGTAGGGCGGCGGTCTCCGGCGCGGGGATATCGTCCTCGGGGAAGTCAATCCCCGCCTCGATGCGCGCAATCGCTCCGAGCAGACGCGCGCGCAGCAGGGTGATCTCCGCCGAGAGGGCGCCCGACATACGCTCGCGTGCGGCGCGTGCGGCGCGCATGCTCTTTGCCGCGATCAGCTCCATCACGCCCTCGGCGCGCGCAAGGTCGAGCCGCCCGTTCAAAAAGGCGCGCTTTGTGAACTCCCCCGGCTCTGCCGGCTGCGCTCCCGCCTCCCATGTGCGCTGGAGCACCTCGCGCAGTACAACGGTGCCGCCGTGGCACTGCAGCTCCACGACATCCTCGCCCGTATAGGAATGCGGTGCGCGCATATAGAGGAGGATCACCTCGTCGAGGATCGCGCCGTCCGCTGCGCGAACCTGTCCAAAGCGCGCCGTATAGGGCGCGACTTCCCCCAGTGCGCCGCCCTTTGCAGGATGAAAAATGTGCTGTGCGATGGGGAGCGCGTCCGCTCCGCTCATGCGTATGATGCCGATGCCGCCTATCCCATGCGGCGTGGCGATCTGACTGATGGTATCACCAGTCATGCGTGTTCGATCAAAAAGCATAGAAAAACATCTGCCTCCCCGTTGGCAAAAGATCCGTAAGGAATCGCTGATAAAATGAAGTCCATCAGATTGGTGTAGATTTTTTGTCCTATCAAGGAGACAAACCGGACGCATAGCAAGGGCTATGTGGAGGATTTGTCGACACAGAGAGGGCGAAAAAGATGCGCCAAGATGATTGGGCTGAATTTATCAGTGCTTCCGTAATTCCCTTTATCCATATATCCCATATATATATACATTCGTGACGGGGGGATTATGTCCTGCTTCACGAATTCTAAAAATATGCTATAATCTGTATGTCATCTGTTGTAGAGAAAGAGGGGAATGTATGAGCAACCGTGTCATTGCGCAGGCGGATCTCTCGCACATTGCGAGCCGTCTGCGGGAACTGGGTGAGTATATCGACACCACGAACTCCAATGTCGTTGCCGTCGGCAGGAATGTCGAGGATCTGCGCGGAGATCTGGAGGAGCTGACGGAGGATTTCCATGCCTTTGTGGAGTCGCACCGCCTTGCCTCCCGCGCGCAGCTCGCTGAGACGCGCCTCGTAAAGCTGCGGCAGGAGCTGGAGCAAAAGTACGGGCACTATGCCGTCATTCGCCGCACGACGAAGGGGATCCTGCAGGCAAACGATCTTGCCCTCGTGCGGCAGGAGACGATCCGCGCGGCGAGCGAGGAGCTGATGCTGCGCGCGCCGGAGTACTGGCTTGCGCCCGCGCTGGTTGCCCTTTCCGCATGGATCAGCGACCACGAGGATATCGCCCGGCGCGCGCTCGCGGAGGCGCTCCGGCGTGATGAGGAGAAGACGGCGCTCTTTTTTGCGCTCGTCTGCCGCCGCGCGGGACGTACCTCCTCCGCCCTGCGCTGGGCACAGCACTACCTCATGCGGCAGGATGAGACGGCGCTGGATCGCAAGGCGATTCTCATTGTCGATGCGTACGCGAGTGGTCTTCTGGGACGCGATACCGAGGGGCTGATCGCGCGGCAGATCGACGCGTGGATCCTCCGCCTCGCGGAGCAGCCGGGCTTCATCGAGGAGCAGGAGCAGCGCTGGCAGAAGGCGCTCGCCGTCATGCAGGATGATGCGCCCGCGGAGGACACCTATCCCTATCTCGCGAAGCACAGCCCGATTGCCGCCGATCTGCAGCGCGTGCTTGGCGGTGCGGCTCTGCACGCAAAGTTCTACCAGCACCTGAAGCAGATTTTTGAGCAGAAGCCGCCGCTGCGCACCCTTGTGCAGGGGCTGGACGATACGCTCACGAGCCTCGTCACGGACTTTGATGCGGCGGAGCAGCCCATTCGTGCCGCCGCTGCTCTTGAGCAGCTGGTGGTCGATGCGGGCGGCGATGAGGCGCGTGCCAAGCGCGAGATGAAGCTGAAGGAAAAGGCGTTTGAGGAGCGGCGTGACTTTATGCAGCTGCTGACGGATGCGGCGATGAATCCGCAGGAGACGCGCGCGAGTGTCACCACGCAGAAGATGGCGCTCGCGATCTCGAAGGACTGGATCCTGTCGGCGTACCGCGACCATACGGCGCAGAACCGCGCCGCCGTTCCGCATATCATCCCGTTCAAGATCGGTGCGTTCGAGGGGGAGACGGCGGACGGCGAGAACGAGGAGGCGCTCCTCACGCGCTTTGCCGCGTGGAACGACTTTGAGCGCGATCGGGCACTGGCACAGCTGCAGCTGACGACGGGGCAGAAGATCTGCCAGTGGGCGGGGATTTTGCCGCTGCTGTTCGGGCTTGTGCTTGGCGGTCCCATCGGTCTCGTGATCGGTGCGATCATCGGTGGGCTCATCTATTTCAACTACCGGAATGCAAATGCCGTTCTCGCGCTGCGGCGTGAGGAGCTGCTGAAAAACTATGCGGAGCAGGGCGAGTCGGGAGCCGCGATCCTGCGCGGCATCCTTGCCGAGGTTGTGGACTGGCGTATGGAGTACGAATCCCTCGACGGGCAGAGTCAGCAGACCATTGATTTCCTCACGGAGCTGCATGCCGATCAGTTCCGCATCAATATGGACAGTGACCGCAGGATACGAGTACAGGAGTAATGCGATGAGTGAGAAAAATCCATTTGCGACGATTGAAAAGGGGGCTGCTCCCCGCAGCGACGGAGCGTCGCATACGTCTGCCGCGCGGCACAGCACAGCGTTTGCCCCCATCCGCCCCGCAGCGCTGCCCTCCGATGAGGAGCTGCGCAGCTGTGGTCATACCTCCGAGGTGCTTGCCGCAGGGCTCCCCTCGTGGAACCTTGAGCCGCCCATGGCGCCCGTGCGGAGGAGCCGCGCATGATCGCCCCGCCGAAGACGTATGCGCAGTGGACGGCGCTGCTCAAGACATTCGCGGAGGGATCGGCGGATGAGGATGTGCTGCACGCCATGCGCACGGGCACGCTGGTCTGGCAGTCCGGCGTCGCCGAGCGGTTCGCACAGCGGTTCTCCGATGCGCTGAACGCACGCATGAACCGCGCCTCCGACGTTTTTGATCGGGACATGAAGCGCGCGGCGGATGAGCGTGCGATGATCGGGGCGCTCCTCGCCCTGCGCCGCAGCCTTGTCTTTCTGCATACCGCCGCCGCCCTCCCCGCTCTGCCCGAGGAGCAGCGCACGCAGTTCACCGCGCTCGTGCAGTCTGCCGCTGACCGTATGCAGGAGAGTCTCGACCGGTCGGCGCAGAGTGACCGTACGGGCAGGATGCGCGCACTCGTGCGGGGGCATCAAGTGAATGCACTGGAAATGGAGGAACATCTATGACCGCACGAAATGAGTGCAAAGAACTCCTCGCACGCTACGGCATCGCGCGGATCCCATTTATCACGCTGCATACGGTGGAGCGCGCCCGCGCGCTCGATCTGCTGAAGGAGGTTGCGGCGGAGCTGTCACTCCCCTTTTTTATCCACACGCTCTCCAAGGGGGTCTACGATCTCGCGACGGACAAGGTGCTCAGCGACGACAAGTCCGTCTACGGGGCGATTGACTTCATCGGCGAGCAGATGAAGCACCGCGCGAATGTCACTCTCGTCCTCACGGAGATCCCCGACATTGGAACCGACACAAACGATGCGCGTCAGCTGCTCGACCTCGTGACGCTCGCGAACGAGACGGGCGGGCAGATCATCGTCCTCACCACTGCCGCGGTCTGGAACCGTCTGCAGCGGCTTGGGCTGATGCTGCAGCTGCCGCTGCCCGACGAGGACGAGATGGAGACGATTGTGCGCGGCTACATCGACGACTACCGCGCGGAAATTTCGATTGCATGGGACGATACGGACATCCGCGAGGCGGCGTCCATCCTCAGCGGTGTCACCGCCATTGAGGCGGAGAATGTCATGGCGGCGCTGATCGCGAAGAAATCCATCCGCAAGGAGGACATGGACGAGGTGCGCACGGCGAAGGATCGCCTCTTCTCCGATATCTCGGGGCTGGAAAAGATCACGGTCGACGAGAGTGTGCAGGACGTTGGGGGGCTTGCGGGGCTGCGCGGCTGGCTCGACGAGAAGCGCCTCCTCTTCACCGCCGAGAAGCGCAGCCTGCTCAAGGAGAAGGGGCTGAAATCGCCGCGCGGCATCCTCCTCGTCGGCGTGCCCGGCTGCGGCAAATCGCTCTCCGCGAAGGCGATCTCGGCAAACTGGAAGCTGCCGCTCTACCGCCTCGACTTTGCGACGGTGCAGGGCAGCTATGTCGGACAGACGGAGCAGCAGCTGCGCGACGCGCTCATGACGGCGGAGAATGTCGCGCCGTGCATCCTCTGGATCGACGAGATCGAAAAGGGGCTCTCGGGTGCGGGCAGCTCCAACGACGGCGGCGTCTCCACGCGCATGGTCGGGCAGTTCCTCTTCTGGCTGCAGGAGTGCCGCAAGCAGGTCTTTGTCGTGGCGACGGCAAACGATGTCTCCATGCTCCCGTCGGAGCTGCTGCGGCGCGGACGGTTCGACGAGCTGTTCTTTGTCGATCTGCCGACCGCCGATGAGCGCTATGACATCCTGCGCCTCTATATGCGGAAGTATCTGGAGCTGGACTTTGCGGGCGCGTTCGCCGACACCCTTGTCGCCATGACGGACGGCTTTACGGGCGCGGATCTGGAGTCCACCGTCCGCGACCTCGCCTACCGCGTCATTGCAAATCCCGACTTCACGCTGCATGAGGAGAACCTGCGCACCGCGTTCGGCAACGTCGTCCCACTCTCGGAGACGGCACCCGAGAAGATCGCCGCCATCCGCGACTGGGGGCGGGAGCGTGCCGTGCCCGCGAGCGGCAGACCCATCGGCAGTGAGACCGCGCTGAGGAAATCCACCGAGACGCGCACGCGCAAGGTGCTGGTGTGAGATTTGCTCTTGTGATGATGAGTACAGTGCAATTCCCCAAAGCGAACCCTAGTGGAGCAAGTGAGTAAAGCGGGCGACTCGCCCCCGGCGTACTTCTTTCGTTCAAGCGCAGCGCGTTTAAGAAGTGCGCCGGTATTTAGGCGAACGAGCACGCGATCACTTGCGTAACTAAGCGTTCGCGTGGGGGATGCACTGTGGTAAAAGGATAGGTGACCGTATGCCAAGACCACTTTTGAACCGAAACGGGACGGAAACGTCACAGGAAAGCAAGCTGAGCCTGACTGCCGCCCCCGCGAAGACCCAGACGAATACCGATACCGCCATGCAGCTGAACCGCCGCCTCAAGCAGCCGCGCTCGAAAGCGTACATCGAGGCAATTCACAAGCTCGACGCGGGCGGACACACGATGAATGCGGCGGAGCGTGCGGCGATCATCGACGCCATTCGCGCCGAGTTCCCCGAGATCGTCGACCTCGCGGGCGTGCTGATCGGCATTGTGTCCAAATGCTACCTCGGCGACCCGTACGAGGTGCACACCCTCACGATTGCCGCGAACATCATCGAGCACTACAAGCGCGGGCAGGCGCTGCCCAATGGCATGGAGCGCGCCCGTTCCCTCGCTGCGCGTGGCGGCTACGAATTTGTCGAAGTCTATACCGATGTGTGCCGCGCCGTCAGCAGCGACGGCTCCGTCTCCGTCGTGCAGGTGTGATGAGAGGAGATTTCCATGCACAGAGATACACTGCTTGCCGCCGATCCCTCGCTCCGCGCCGTTTTGGACACAGAGGAAACGCTGTGGATCAACCCGCGCCTTCTGCCGTTTGACACGGTGGACGGGCTCTCACAGCTTGTCATTTCCGATGCGGACATCGCGGATGCCGCCGCACGCCTTCGGCGTTTTGCCCCGTTCATCCGCCGCGCCTTCCCCGAGACCGCAGAGACGGAGGGACTCATCGAGTCGCCCCTGCGCGCCATCCCGCAGATGCAGCGGCACCTTGCCGAGATGTACGATGCCGAGATCCCCGGCCGGCTCCTGCTCAAGATGGACAGTCACCTCGCCATCGCCGGCTCCGTCAAGGCGCGCGGCGGCATCTACGAGGTGCTGAAGCACGCGGAGGAGCTGGCGCTGTCGGCGGGGCGGCTGACGCGTACAGATGACTATGCAAAGCTTGCCGATCTGCGGGACTTCTTTGCGCAGTACACGATGCAGGTCGGCTCGACCGGCAACCTCGGCATGTCCATCGGCATCATGAGCGCCGCCATCGGTTTCCGCGTGCGCGTGCACATGTCGGCGGACGCAAAGCAGTGGAAGAAGAACCTCCTGCGCAGTCACGGCGTCGAGGTCATCGAGTATGCGGACGACTACTCGCGTGCCGTCGCTGAAGGGCGGCGTGCCTCGGACGCCGATCCCATGAGTCATTTCGTCGACGATGAGAAGTCCGTCGACCTCTTCCTCGGCTATGCCGTCGCCGCCGAGCGTCTCAAGGAGCAGCTCACGGCGCAGGGCATCACCGTCGATCCGGAGCATCCGCTCCTCGTCTACATCCCCGCCGGGGTTGGCGGTGCGCCGGGCGGTGTTTCCTACGGGCTGCGCCGCCTCTACCATGACGATGTGTACTGCTTCTTCGTCGAGCCGGCACAGTGCCCCTCCGTCCTCCTCGGCATCGCGACGCAGGAATTTGAGCGTGCGAACGTCCATGACTACGGGATCGCGGGCAGGACGGACGCGGACGGACTTGCCTGTGCCAGCCCGTCCAGCCTCGTCACGCGCATCATGACGAATCATGCGGCGGGCGACTTCACCGTCTCCGAAGCGCATCTCTACGACTACCTCCGCGCCCTCGATCAGAGTGAGGGGATCCGCATCGAGCCGTCGAGCTGTGCCGCGTTCGCCGGCCCCTTGGGGCTCCTGCGCTTCCCTGCAGGACGCGCCTACTGCGCGGCACACGGACTCACGGAGCAGCGCCTCGCGAACAGCGCCCAGATCGCATGGGCGACGGGCGGTCGCCTCGTCCCGGAGGAGATCTGGACGGAATACCTCGGGACGTATCGGTGATTCTCGTACATTGCAGACGAAAAACGCTCCACTTCTCGGCCGAGAAGCGGAGCGTTTTTGTGTGGTTCGTTCCCTAATGTGGCTTACAGGAAGCACGGACTTTCCGTCTTGTTCGGACGAAAAATCTACGCCAATCTGAGGGACTTTAGGAATCGCTGATAAAATGAAGTCCGCCGAGTTGGTGCAGATTTTTCGTCCTATCAAGGAGACAAACCGGACGCATAGCAAGGGCTATGTGGAGGATTTGTCGACAAAGAGAGGGCGGAAAAGATGTGCCAAGACGGTGGTGCTGAATTTATCAGTGCTTCCTTTATTTTATCGGCGATTCCTACAATCTATGCGGCACTTTCTGTTACAATCATGAGGATGTCCTCCTGTCGGATCGTGTCAGTATCAATGCTGCCGTCCAATCGATCAATATCTGCTTCGTACGCAACGCCATTTTCATAGATTTCTACAATGCTGGCGGTCTCACCAGACTTGAGCCGCACTTTATCATATAGTTTAATGTCCATCATCTCACTCCTTTACATAGATTGACGTCAATCGGATGATCCCCGTATCTTTGTCCTCAATCCACGCAGTCATTACTTTTGCTGTTTTCCCATTTTTTCCTGTCAGCGTCATCAATATCTGAAATCGCTTCCCATATCCATTATCGGGTTTCTCGATCGGCTTAAGGAAGCACTGATAAATTCAGCCGCGCCATCTTAGCATATCTTTTTTGCCCGCTTTTTGTCAGCAAATCCTCCACATAGCTTTGGCTATGCGTCCGGTTTGCCTCCTCAATCGGACAGAAAAATCTACGCCAATCTGACGGACTTCATTTTATCAGCGATTCCTTAAAATTATTAATATGTGCGGCAACATTGCGCGCAAGTGCATCGGCATCCTGCAGCTGATAACCCAGTGCTGCATGAAATGCTGCTGCTTTGTGACGATCCTTCAATGGGTTCAAAGCGTACTGTGTGAGTTTTTCCTTCAGAAAAATGGCTTTTCCATAGCCTGCAATCTCAATGATCATGGCTCAGTGTCCTTCGCTGCCTGATGGTTGGAAGCTGTTCGTTCCCTGACAATCACTGCGGTCACAGCCGCGGAAAAAGCATCTCCCCCACATCGAGCCCGTAGCGGATCGCGAGCCCTGCCGCCGCCGCGTCCTCTACGGCAGCCGAGCAGATCGCCTCGCGCGTCGTGATATACGCGCTTGACGCCTGCAGTGCCGCGCGGGAATACGGCAGATCCCCCTGAACGTCATGCGTTACGATCAGCGGGGCGCTCTCCCCCGCCTCTGCAATGTGCTCGGTGATCTCTGTCGTGCAAGCCCTTGCGACTGCATTGTCGGGGATCGCAAGCACGAGCGCCGTTTTGTCCTCTGCCGTGTATGCGGCAAGGAAGCTGTCGATCACGCGCGGCCATACGGGGTTGGCAGGGGCGTCAAAGTCTGGCACCAGATAGGAGACGGCAAAGCCCTGTGCACGCAGTTCGCGGATTGCCGCAGCCGCTGCATCGGACGGCTCCTCCTGTACGCCGGGGTCGAAGCGCTCCAAAAATGCGGGCAGATCATCCTTGTACTGCGGGATATACCGCTCGATGTCCTCCTGCCGCCAGTTCCACCATTTGATGCGCAGCAGTCGCGCAATCGTCTCCGCATCGAAGCGGTATTTGATGACGCGTGCAGGATTGCCGACGACGACGGCGTAGGGCGGCACATCCTTTGCAATGACCGCCCCTGCCCCGATGACGGCACCGCTGCCGATGCGGACGCCGCTCATGATCGTCACATCGCCGCCGATCCAGACATCGCTGCCAATGATGATCTGATGGCGGTTGCAGACGTCGTGTTCATTTCCTGCCGCCCGATTGAGCACGTATCCAAATGGATATGTGCTCAGGGAGGCATGGCTGTGATTCTGTCCCAGATAGAAGCTCATGTTGTGGGCGAGGGAGCTGTATTTTCCAACGAGAATATGTGCATCCGTCGAAAAGTAATACGCCGTCCCGCCTACAAGATAGCTACGTGCACCGAGTGTCAGAATCGTATGATCCCGCGAAAGCGGCTCGAACGTCGTTTTACGCGTCTGCGGATCGAAGTTCGTCGCATTGATTTCCTGAAACAACGCTCTCTCCCCTTACTCACCCGGATTGTCGACCATCCGATTCATCGTCGCCATTGAGGCGACGCGGTCGCTCTCGCCGAGGGTCATGAGCTTGACACCCTGTGTGTTGCGGCTGATGAGGGAGATTTCATCCACGGTGGTACGGATGACGATGCCCTCGGTGGTGATGAGCATGAGCTCTTGATTCTCGCGCACGACGCGGATGCCGACGACGGGGCCGGTCTTGTCGGTGACCT
>ERZ773063.2384-NODE-2384-length-10237-cov-9.642703_pt1 | contig 10237 bp, 6 predicted proteins | sample MGYA00580625_ERZ773063 | MGnify/ENA primary metagenome ERZ773063 (study PRJEB29015, sample SAMEA2738022) | human oral metagenome | biome: human oral; feature: human-associated habitat; material: dental | place: China | collected 2042 ...
GGCGCGGACGGCACCCGGTTCAGGGGCGCCGCCGAGCTGGACCCGACCGGCGACGTCGCCGCCCAGCTCACCGCCCTGGCCGAGGAGATCCTCGTGCACCTCCAGCGCGGGGCGGACAGCCTCGAGATCGCCGTGAGCATTGACGCGACCCGCCGCGGGGGGTTCGACCGGGACACCGTCCGCACCGTCACCGAGAACGCGCGCGTGCTCGGCCTCAAGCCGGGACGGTTCACGGAGGGCTGATGGACCCCATTGCCGTCGTCTCCCACAGGGACGTGCCTCCCGACCCGTCGATCGCGGACGCCGTCGGCACCCGCCATGATCTGCCCACGGCGCTGGCGGACCTGGTCGACAACGCGATCGATGCCGGTGCCGGCCGCGTGCACGTGCGCTTCCTCACCAGCGGCGGGGCCCTGACAGGCCTGCTCGTCATCGACGACGGGCGGGGAATGGACGCGGCGGTCATCGACGCCGCCATGACCTTCGCCCGCAGACGCGACTACGGTGAGCGGGACCTCGGCCATTACGGCCTCGGCCTCAAGGCCGCCTCGCTCAGCCAGGCCGACGTCCTGGACGTGCTCAGCCGCGCCGTCGGCGGCGTGCCCGTGGGGCGGCGCATTGCGAAGGACCGCCCCACCCGTGTGGCGACACTCGATCCCGGACAAGTGGCTGGTGCCATGGCGGATCGCTCCCTCCGCATCCCCGGAGCGCCGATGTCGCACGGAACCGTTGTTCGCTGGCAGGGCGTGAGAACAGCGCTGACATCTTCCGATCTCGCGGAGTGCACCGCATGGTTGAGCACTCTCACCGAGAGGATCCGTGCTCATCTCGGCCTCGTCTTCAACAGGCTTCTCGCGCGAGGTTCGGTCTCCATCGGCATCGACGAGTTCGACCTCGACATCGGGGAGGCTGGCGTAATACGGAGAGTCGATGCACTGGATCCCCTTGTCTCAGGCCGCCGCGGTCCCATTCGTGTTGCCTTGAACGGTGACATTCATGGCATTGCCTTCGAACTGCGTGCGACCATCCTCACTCGCAGGACGCTCAAGAGTTCCGAGGTCGCTGCCTCGGCGCGGGCTAGCAGGAGCCATCAAGGGCAGGGACTGTATGTGTATCGCAAGGATCGCCTCCTCCAGATGGGAGGCTGGGGTTCCTTGGTCCGGGAGGACCGCGATCACGAGTACCTGCGTCTCTCGTTCGACCTCGATGACGATCTTATTGCTTACGCTCAGATCAATCCCGAGAAGAGCGGTGTCGTTCTCGCTGCAGATCTCCGTGAAGCGATGCAAAGGGCCCGGAGTGATGATGGGATGAGGCTCTCCGACCTGTTGAAACGGGGGCGCGAGGCTGCTAAGAAAGCGCGCTCGCGGCAGCGGCGACCCATCTTCCTGGTTGAGCCGGGCCGAGGCCTGAGCCGGTGTATGTACGACGCATTCGATGCGGTCGTGGAGTTCAGCGATTCGGAGCCTGTGGATATTCGTTGGAAGCGCCTCGAGGGGCCGTCGCTGGTCGATGTCGACCTCAAGAACAGGGCGCTGTGGATCAATGATAATTATCGGCGCGTCTTCGGCGGTTCCGCCCATCCCGAGGATGTTCCGCTTCTCAAGACCCTGCTTCTCCTCATTTACTCCCGTTATTTTGAGAAGTCTTATCTGGGAGACCGTGCGAAACGGGAGGTCGCCGCATGGGATGAACTTATTCGGGCGGCGCTTGGCGAGGAGCTCGAATCGCGCAGTATCGAGAAGGGAGTCTCTCAGTGAATGAAGGCGTTGTAGGTGAAACAATTTTCTCCCCGGAGACGCTCGCCGCCTACATCTCCTCCGGAGTCCCCAGCGAGCAGCGGGTCGGTGACGCTCCGCCCTGCATCCTCGGCATCGATCCTGCCCGTGGAGAACTGACTCTGCGGACCCCCGCCACAGATTCGGACGTCGACGTCTCCGCCTACCGGATCATCCATGCGGATCTCTTCGAGGATCTGGGCGAGGAGACTGTCTGGTTCCGTCTGACCATTGATGCCAGCGGCATTGAGTATGAGGCCTACTCGCTCCTGCAGTCGGTGGCGGACCAGCTTCAGCGGGGCGACGACATGGAGCGCGCGCTCCACGTCGCCCTGGAGAGTTACCACGACCTTCTCGCTCGGGCACCCCGCCTTAGCGAGGACCAGGAGATCGGGTTGTTCGGCGAGCTCATCGCCCTTGAACGGGCCATCGGAAACCTTGGCGAAACCGCCGCCTTGGCTGCATGGCTCGGACCGCAGTCCGAGGAGCACGACTTCGTCCTGCCCGAGGGGGACGTCGAGGTCAAGACCACGAGGACCGAGCGGCGGATCCACGTCATTCACGGCGCCGACCAGCTTGCTCCCGCGCCCGGCCGTACTCTTCGGCTCATGTCCATCCAGGTCACGCGCGCAGGGGCCTCGGCCGAGGGGCGCACCCTGCCGGAAGCCATCGGAACGCTCCGAGGCCGACTGCAGAGAGGAAGAACCGCTTTCGACGACAGGCTCGAATCGCTGGGGTGGAGCGACCACAGGGCGGAGAGCCTCTACACGGCGCGATTCCTCCTGCGCAGCGAACCCGCCTTCTACACGGTGGATGACTCATTCCCCGCCATCACCACCGACGGGCTGGCACGGATCCTCGCCCATCCCGATCTCGTTCGCCTCGTGGACTACCGCATCGACGTGACGACACTCGACCCCTGCGGTCCGCCCGCTTCCCTCGTGGACGACTCCGCAGATGATGAGAAGGAGAACTGACACATGTCTACCGACGCCTACGGCCAGGCGCTCGAGCAGGCCCTGCTCGGAATGACCCGCGGGCCCGCGCTGCTGCATCCCATTGTCTCCGCCTTCCTCGCTTCGTCCGGAGGGACGATCGCATCGGAGGAGATTCCTGACCTCGTCCTCGACGCCGATACCAACGCCCCTGAGCGCATTCGGTTCCATATCCGGATCAGTGAGTGGGACGCGGAGAAGGATGTGAGCTGGGCCGAGGGCACGGCTCCCGGGACCGGCGAGCGCCGGCGCCTGGTCCTGGAGCTCCTGGGCCTGAGCGGCGCCGCGGACAGGATCAACTCCGCCTGGCCGCCCGTCCTGGACAGGACGACCATGATCGTCCGCCCGAACTGGGAGCCCTGGTACGACGAGGATCGCCGTCGCGGGCACCACTTCTACTGGGACGACTACCGCAAGATCTTGGAGCGAAAATTGAGCCCCGAGGCCGTCGCCTCCATCGACTCGGCGACGACCGACATCATCTCCCGCCTGGCCGACCCCTCCAGCTGCATTCCCTACCAGTCCAAGGGGCTGGTGGTCGGGCACGTCCAGAGCGGGAAGACCGCCAACTTCACCGGAGTCATCGCCAAGGCCATTGACGCCGGCTACAGGCTGGTCATTGTCCTGACCGGTACGGTCGAGCTCCTGAGGGCCCAGACCCAGCGGCGCCTCGACATGGAGCTCATCGGAACCGAGAACATCCTCGGCGGAATTAACCCGGGTGACGAGGACCTCCTAGCCGACGTCGACTACGCCGGTACGGACGACGTCGACTGGAAGGACGGAAAGTTCGTCTCCCATGGGGACTTCGCGGCCGCAGGGGTCCCCACCATCAGGCGGCTCACCCGCGCGAAGGACGACTACAAGCTGCTCAGGGCGGGCCTGGATACGCTTGATCCGCGCTCCGGCAACGAACTGAAATATCCTGAGAAGCCGGTCTGGCACCCTGACAATATCCACAGCACCGACGCCCGGATCGCCGTCGTCAAGAAGAACAAGGCCGTGCTCACGAAGCTCGTCAATGATCTTCGACGCATCAGAGCGCCCCTGAGCGAGATTCCTGCGCTCATTATCGACGACGAGGCCGACCAGGCCTCGGTGAACACGATCAACCCGGAAAAGTCGACCGCGGATCGTAATCGCACGGCGATCAATAAACTCATCGCCGAGCTCCTCGGGCGCCTCGACCGGGCTCAGTACGTCGGCTACACGGCGACACCCTTCGCCAACGTCTTCGTGTCCCCCGAGGACGCGGAGGACATCTTTCCTCGGGATTTCATTATCAGTCTCAGTACTCCCGCCGGTTACCGGGGCGGACGGGCCTACCACGACTTCGAAGAACTCACCGATGAGGAGAAGAATGACCCGGCTGTGTCCAATGAACGGGCCTTTGTGCGCGACCTGAGGGCCTCCGCTGACGACTCCGATGCGATCGACGATGAGTTGCGGGGCGCGCTGGACTCCTTCGTCCTCACCGGGGCCATCAAGCTTTGGCGGGCCTCGGTAGAACCAGGGCTGTCGGGCGCCTTCCGGCACCACACAATGCTCGTCCACGAGTCTGTCGCGCAGAAGGAGCACGCGGACCTCGCCGACAGGATCAGGCGCCTGTGGCGGACTGCAGGATTCAACTCTCCCCGGGCTGGCGATCGCCTGCGAAGGCTGTTCGACGAGGACTTCAAGGTGGTCACAGCATCCAGGCAGTGGGAGAGCGGTCTGCCGAGGGCCGCGACCTTCGACGAGGTCTCACCCTTCATCGGAGAGGTGCTCGACCGAGTTCTCGTGAGCGACGGCGATCCCGTCGTCGTCGTCAACGGCGACAAGGATCAGCAGTACAACCAGGTCGACTTCCAGCGGGACCGCGTGTGGCGGATCTTGGTCGGCGGGGCGAAGCTCAGCCGCGGATTCACCCTCGAGGGCCTGACCATCACCTATTTCAAGCGGAAGGCGATGCAGGCCGACAGCCTCATGCAGATGGGCCGCTGGTTCGGATACAGGCATGGCTATCCCGACCTCGTCCGCCTCTTCATGGCGCGCGAGGTCAGGGGGCGCGGACGGCAGGTCTACGACCTCTATGAGGCCTTCGGAGCGATCATGAAGGACGAGGAGGATTTCCGCGCCCAGCTGGAGACCTTCGCGCAGCTGGAGGAGGACGGCGCGCCCGCGATGAGGCCGATCGACGTTCCGCCGCTCGTCTTCCAGCAGCTGCCCTGGCTGCGCCCGACCAGTAGGAACAAGATGTATAATGCCAGGCTCGACTACTCCGGGATCGGCGGACAGCTCCAGGACTTCCCGCGGCAGCCGGAGCGGGGCAACGGTTCTGTCAACACCGAGCACTTCGGCCTCGTGCGTCCCTGGCTCGAGACGGGGAGATTCGGGCCGGTGGAGAACTTCGGGTACTGGGATGACAGAACGGGAAGAGCAGGTTCATTCAAGGGCCGGGTCGCGATTGTTACGGCGGATGAGATGAGGCGGGTCGTCCAGGGGTTCCACTGGGTGGAGAAGTTCGACTTCGGGCCGATGCTCAGAATGATCGGCCAGGCCGAGGCTGAGGGGAAACTGGAGGACTGGGCCGTTCTTCTCCCGGAACTGAGCGGAAGCACGGTGAAGACCGTTGACGGCATCGACGTCCCCATGCTGAAGAGGACCCGGCGCGACGGAACGCGCGGAGGCTTCTCCGGGAGCTCCTTCCGCCAGCGCGATGCCATTGAGACCATTGCAGGGCGGCCGAGTGCTCGAGGAGGGGACTCCGCCCGGGCCTACTGCACCGGCAGAAGGGGCGCGATGCTGCTGACGTTCGCCGCGGACACGAGGCCGGGGCAGGAGCGCTCGCCCGGGCTCCTGTCCGATTCCATGCCCGCTGCCGATACCGCCACCATCTTCTCCCTGGCACTTCCGTACAGGGCGGCGCCGAAGGGCCGCATTGCCTTCTCGGTGAGGCGGCCCGATCGGGGCGACGAGCCTGTTGTCGACGTCGAGTAGTGCGGGTGTCTGAATGACGAATGCCGCTGGATCGGACGGCTCCTGGGCGAGCAGTCCCGGCGCTGCCAGGTCGATGAGATCGAACCGGCGCCGGGACACGAACCCCGAGTTGTCCATCCGGCGGCTCCTGCACGCGTGCGGCTACCGCTACCGCGTCGATTTCGCGCCCTGGAGTAACAAGCGCCGCCGGGCGGACATCGTCTTCACCCGCCGGCGCCTCGCCGTCTTCATCGACGGATGCTTCTGGCACGGCTGCCCCGAGCACGGGACGATGCCGGTGACGCACGCCGACTACTGGCGGCCCAAGCTCGCGAAGAATATCGACCGCGACAGGGAGACGACCGCCATGGCCGAGGCCGAGGGCTGGAACGTGCTGCGCATCTGGGAGCACGTCCCTCCCGAGGACGCCGTGCGTCTCATTGTGCAAGCACTTGAGGAAGCCGAGGACGAGGACGGAGGAAGCCGATAGACGTGGCGCGTGCTGTCGAGCGCGAGGCTGACATTTGCGAGGCGGAACGGCGCGGCATGGGAGCCGGGTCTCCTCCGGGCTGCTCGCCATCGGGCGCGTGATGTGGCGCTGGTGCCGGGCGAGCGTCAGGCCGAGGAGCGCGACCGCGCCGTCCACGCCGTCCACGCTGCCCGCGCCGCCCACGTTATGCACGAGCATGAGCCGCGGCGCCCGGCCGATCGGCGTCGTCCCCGCGATGACGACGAGGCCGAGCACCGCCGGCAGGAGCACCGTGATAGGCGGGCCCGCCGTCCGGGCGGGCCCCGCACCCGTGCCTGCGTCAGACCTCTCTACGACAGCAGGTCGTTCCCCTGATCAGCGGTCGCCGTCCGCCGGCCCGGTCCTGGGCTGATCCCGGGGCAACCGACAAGGTGACGGGCAGGTGCGGCGGGAGCGGTGAGAAGATGCGGCTACCGCGCCGGCAGCGGCAATGCGGTTCGGACATGACTCGGCCCGCGTCCTGGGTTGTCTCTCCCAGCCCGCGGGCCTTCGTCGTCGAGGGGCTCAACCCCGGGTTCCCACATCCGGGGGAGCACTTCCTCCTTCGCCAGAACGGCCAGCACGGGCTCCCTAAGACCCGTCCCAACCTCGACGGCGGCCCGGTCATCGGGTTCCCCAACCCTCGCGGCCCGCCCCGTCCAGCGGCAATGACTATGTAACCAGCGAGTCCTGGAAATCCTCCCCGTTCTACCTGTGAAATGCCTAGGAAATCGGTTTCGCGCCGAGATCGGTCGAGTTCCGCGTCGAGATCGGTCCGAGGCGTTGGCTAGCCGGTGGTCTGGTGGCCGCTGGGCGCTGTTGCGCCTCAGGCGGTGGTTATCCTGCGTGTCCTGGGCGTGCCGCGCCGTTCGGCCCGTGTCGTGATGGAGCCGCGGAGTCACGCCGTTCCCCACGGGGTCAGCGCCGCCTGGCGCCTCAGAGCGCGCGCGGGGTGATCTGGAGCCGGCCCCTGGCGTTGGCGGCCTGGCGGGGCGCCTCAGAGCGTGCGCGGGGTGATCGCTTTGTCGCGTCCCGGGGTCTGTCGTCGTGACCGGCTCCGAGGCGATCGGGGATGGCCGGCAGGCTCCGCGGACCGATCTCGGTGACGACGGCGGGGGCCGCGAGTGGGCGTGTCGCTCTTCACTCGGTCGTGGGTGAGGGCTCGTGGTCGTAGGTGGGGGTTGCGGGGTGGGGCCTGGTCCGGCGAGAGGCGGGCCGGGTGACGATGCGCCGGGCGTGTCGGGACGCACAGATGTCCGTCAGAATGACATTGGCCGCTCGGATCGTTGAGGTGCTGGCGGAGAACCGCGTCATTGCAAGGGCGTCGTCGAGGGGGACGGCGCCCGGGGGCTCTAATGTCATTCTGACGGACACCCGGGACGCGCGCCGCTACGGCCTGCGACCTGCACTTGCGGGGTGAGGAGGGCGTAGAGGGCCGCCTCGCGACCACGATCAGGCGCAACACGCCGACGACGCGACCCGTGCTCGGCGACGCGCACGTTGTGGTTAACGGGACTTATGAGAGGCCTGATACACAGAACCGATCTCGGCGCGGAACTGAACCGATCTCGGCGCGGAACTGAACCGATCTCGGCGAAAGGAGGGCAACGAGCGGGCGTGGTCGGGCTCGCTGGTGCGGGGCCGGCCGGTCACGCCCGACGCGTGACCGGCCGGCTCCACGAAGACGACCCGGTCGGACTATCCGTGGTTGTTCTTGTCCTTGTCCTTATCTTTGTCCTTGTCCTTGTCGTCGCCGTTGGGGGGTATTGTGGCGCCGGTGGGAGCCGGTGTCGGGCTCGGGCTTGCTGCGGCCTCGTAGACGTAGTGCGTCACCGTGAGGGTGACGGAGGACTGCAGATTGACGCTCTGGCCCGCCTGGGGGTCGATCGCGGTCACGATGTACTGGTCGTTCTTCGACGGGTCGGTGGTCTTCGCGTCGTTGACCGTCGCGTTGTAGGTCAGGCCCGCAGCCTCGATGGTGGCCTGGGCCTCGTCCTGGGACTTCCCGACGACATCGGGCACAGTCGTCGTCGTGCGTCCCGAGGACAGGACGATGGACACCGTCTCGCCGCGTGACATCGAGGTGCCCGCGGCCGGGTCGGAGCGGACGACATGGCCCTCCGGCGTGCCCGGGGCGTCCTCGGTGGAGACGTCGCCCCAGGCCAGGCCCGCGGCCTCGATCTTCTTGCGGGCATCGGACTGCGCCATGCCGGTGACGTCGGGGACCTCGACCGTGGCCGAGCCCGAGGAGAAGCTCACGGTGATCTCGGTGCCGAGGAGGGCCGAGGTGCCGGCCCCCGGGTCGGAGGAGACGGCCAGGCCCTCATCGATCGTGTCCGAGGCGACGTCGTCGCCCTTCTTGAAGGCCAGCCCGACGCCCTCGATGGCACTCTTGGCATCGTCCTCCGACATGCCGGACACGTCCGGCACGGTCGCGGCGGTCGCCGTCGGCGTGGGTGTCGGGTTGGTACCGCCCCCCATGAGCCGGCCCGAGGCGGCCAGGCCGATGAGGGTGCCCACCAGGATGAGGAGGATGAGCAGCAGCACCCACACCCACCAGCGGCGGCGGGGCCGCCCGTCTTCGGCGCCATGGTCGGGGCTGGCCGGAGGCCGGAGGGGGCTCGGCGGTCCCGGAGCGGGAGCCGGCGAGGGCGCCGTCGTCGAGGGCGAGGACAGGGCGGCGGGAGCCTGCCAGCTGTCGGTGGCGGGCGCGCTCACGGCCATGCCCCGCGCCGCCGCCAGGAGCTCGTTGCGCATGTGGGCGGCGTCCTGGTAGCGGTCGTCGCGGGCCTTGGCCAGGGCCTTCAGGACGACCCGGTCGAGTGACTCGGGCACGTCCGCCGCCAGGGCCGACGGCGGTTTGGGGATCTCGCGCACGTGCTGGTAGGCGATCGCCACCGCGGAGTCCCCGGTGAAGGGCGGCTGGCCGGTCAGCAGCTCGTAGAGCAGGCAGCCGGTGGAGTACAGGTCGGAGCGGGCGTCGACGACCTCGCCGCGCGCCTGCTCCGGGGAGAGGTACTGGGCGGTGCCGACGACGGCGTGCGTCTGGGTGACCGTCGCCGAGGAGTCCTCCATGGCGCGCGCGATGCCGAAGTCCATGACCTTCACCGCACCGGTGGAGGTCAGCATGATGTTGCCGGGCTTGATGTCGCGGTGCACGATGCCCGCGCGGTGGGAGTACTCCAGGGCGTCCAGCACGCCCGTCGTGATCTCGACCGCCTCCGGGATGGGGACGGCGTCCCCGTCGCCGAGGAGCTCGCGGACCGTGTGCCCCTCGACGTACTCCATGACGATGTAGGGCACGGAGCGGGTCGCCCCGTTTGGTGCGGTGATCTCCTCCTCGCCGGAGTCGTAGACGGCGACGATGGTCGGGTGGTTCAGGGCCGCGGCCGACTGGGCCTCGCGGCGGAAGCGCGCCTGAAAGGTGGGATCGCCGGCGATGTCGGAGCGCAGCAGCTTGATTGCGATGATGCGTGACAGGCGCGTGTCGTAACCGAGGTGCACCTCGGCCATGCCGCCGCGTCCGATGAGGTCTCGGATCTCGTAGCGGCCTGCGAGGACCTGGGGGAACTGACCGGTCACAGTGCCTCCTGTGGTGGGATGACGGACCCGACGGCCTGCCCGTGGGGGGTGTCCGACTGTGCTGACGTAAGGGTACCCGCGGTGATGGCAATGGCGAGAAGAGTCAGGACAGCGACCGCGACAATAATGATCAGTCGGACGTGGACCAGGGGCAGACCGAACAGGCCGCGCCCGGAGGCGTGACGCGTCGGGCAGGGATCGATCCCGAGCCACTCGGCCGCCGCTGTGCGGGTGCGCTCGGCGGCGGGGATGGCGCGGGTCGAGGTTCCGGGGGTGCCCGAGGCGCCCGGAGTCTCAGGGGCGCCCGGGCGTTCTGAGGCACCCGGGGCTGCGGGAGTGGTCGGGGCGACCCGCCTGCCGGCCCTGCGACGGGCGGGCTCGCCGTGCTCGTCGCCGGCGTGGCGGGCGCGGTGCCG
>ERZ773063.2385-NODE-2385-length-10233-cov-10.684319_pt1 | contig 10233 bp, 10 predicted proteins | sample MGYA00580625_ERZ773063 | MGnify/ENA primary metagenome ERZ773063 (study PRJEB29015, sample SAMEA2738022) | human oral metagenome | biome: human oral; feature: human-associated habitat; material: dental | place: China | collected 2042 ...
GGGCCCCCACGGCCCGGCTTCACCCGTCTCAGGCGCTGGGCCTCACCGCCGCGGCCGCGGCGCGGGCCCGCCGCCTGGCGGTGGCGACGTCGTCGGCGCAGGCCACGGCCACGCCCAGGCGGCGCCCCGGGTGGGCCTCGGGCTTGCCGAACAGGCGCAGGTCGGCGCCCTCGACCCCGAGCGCGGCATCGATCCCGGTGAAGCTCACGCCCTCGCCGGGGGCGGAGTCGCCGCTCGCCCTGATCACGGCCGATGCGCCGGGGGAGCGCAGGGAGGCATCCACCGGCAGGCCCAGCAGGGCCCGGGCGTGCAGCTCGAACTCGCTCAGGCGCTGACTGGCCAACGTCACCAGGCCGGTGTCGTGGGGTCTGGGGGAGACCTCGGAGAAGAGGACCTCCTCACCGCAGATGAACAGCTCCACCCCGAACAGGCCCCACCCGCCGAGCGCCGCCGTGACGGTGGCCGCCGTCCGCTGGGCCGCCTCCAGGGCCGCCGGCGCCAGGGCCTGCGGCTGCCAGGACTCCACGTAGTCGCCATCGACCTGGCGGTGCCCGATGGGGGCGCAGAAGCTCGTCACCGTCCTGCCGGTGCGCGGGTCTCGGGAGCGCACGGTCAGCAGCGTGATCTCGGCGTCGAAGTCGACGAACCCCTCGACGATCACCCGCCCGCGGTCCACCCGCCCGCCCGCGGCCGCTGCGCGCCAGGCCGCCGCGACGTCGTCGAGGGACCGGAGCACCGACTGCCCGTGCCCTGAGGACGACACGACCGGCTTGACGACGCAGGGGAAGCCGATCCGACGTGCCACGGCTCCGAGCTCCTCACGGCTGGAGGCGAAGGCGTAGGGGCTGGTGACCAGCCCCAGCTCCTCGGCGGCCAGACGCCGGATCCCCTCCCGGTCCATGGTCAGGTGGACCGCCCGCGCCGTCGGCACGACCCGGACCTCGCCGGCCTCCTCCAGGGCGACCAGGGCATCCGTCGCCAGCGCCTCGATCTCCGGGACCACGACGTCCGCGCCGCTGGAGCGGATCGCGGCGGTGAGCGCCCTCGGGTCGCTCATATCCACCGTCAGGGCGCCGTGCGCCACCTGCTGGGCGGGAGCGCCGTCGTACCGGTCGACGGCGGTGACCTCCACCCCGAGCCGCATGAGGGCGATGGCGATCTCCTTGCCGATCTCCCCCGAGCCGAGCAGCGCCACACGGGTGGCCGACCGCGTCCACGGCGTCCCGACGACGGGCGGGGCGGCACGGCGGCCGGCACCTCCGGCGGTTCCAGCTGCCTTTACGGCGTCGGCGTCCTCAGCGGACTCGGCGGACTCGGCGGTGTCGTCGGTTTCAGTGGCCATGGGCGTCTCCAGCAGAGGGGTCGAGAGCGGATCGATGACAACGCTACCCATGGCGCGCCCCGGCTGCCCGCGCGAAGCGTGCCATGCTAGGCGTATGGACGCCCACCGCTCGCAGCCCGCTGCCAATTCCGCCCGCGACCCGGCGCAGGGCCGTGACCCTCTGCGGGACACCGTGCCCCCCTTCATCCCCGTCATCGATGACGCCACTCCGCCCGTCCCGCCGGCCCAGCGGCCCGAGATGATCATCGTCACCGGGATGTCGGGGGCTGGTCGCTCCCGTGCCGCCAACGCGCTGGAGGACCTGGACTGGTACGTCGTCGACAACCTCCCGCCCCAGTTGCTGCCCGCCATGGCGGGCATGATGACGACGGTCGGCGCCGGCGTCCACCGCCTGGCAGCCGTGGTCGACGTGCGCAGCCGCGAGTTCTTCGCCTCGTTCATGCAGTACCTCGGCCAGCTGCGCGAGTCCAGGGTCAGGCTGCGTCTGATCTTCCTGGACGCCTCCGACTCCGCCCTCATCCGACGCTTCGAGTCCTCCCGGCGTCCCCACCCGCTGCAGGGCACGGGCTCGATCCTGGACGGCATCGAGCACGAGCGCACCCTGCTGGCGGGTCTGAAGGCCCAGGCCGACCACGTCATCGACACCACCGACTACTCGGTCCACGACCTGGCGCGGCGCGTGCGGGAGCTGGTCGCCACCGAGTCCGAGCTGGCGCTCCAGGTGACGGTGATGTCCTTCGGCTTCAAGTACGGCCTGCCCATGGACGCCGACCACGTCCTGGACGTGCGCTTCATCCCCAACCCCTACTGGGTCACCGAGCTGCGCCACCTGACCGGACGCGACGCGCCGGTGGCCGAGTACGTCTTCCGGCAGAAGGGAGCGGCCGCCTTCGTCGACGGCTACGCCGCCCTGCTGGCCCCCGCGCTGCCCGCCTACCTCCAGGAGCTCAAGCCGAACGTGACGATCGCGGTGGGTTGCACCGGCGGCAAGCACCGCTCGGTGGCCTCGGCCGAGCGGATCTCCGCCCACCTCCGTGGCGCCGGCTTCAAGGTCTCCACCCAGCACCGCGACCTGGGGCGGGAGTGAGAAGCATCATGAATGCGCACTCGACACTCGACCCCGCGGGCTGGCCGCGACGCGGCGAGGACGGACCGGCGGTCGTGGCGCTCGGCGGAGGGCACGGCCTGTCGGCGACGCTGCGGGCGCTGCGGCACGTCACCCACCGACTCACGGCGGTCGTCACCGTCGCCGACGACGGCGGCTCCTCCGGGCGCCTGCGTCGCGAGTTCGACTGCCTGCCGCCGGGGGACCTGCGCATGGCCCTGGCCGCGCTGACCGATGACTCCGAGTGGGGACTGACCTGGCGCGACGTGCTCCAGCATCGTTTCGCCGGCCAGGGCGAGCTCGACAACCACGCCCTGGGCAACCTGCTCATCCTGGCGCTGTGGCAGCTTCTCGGCGACGAGGTCGAGGGTCTGGACTGGGTCGGGCGGCTCCTGGCCATCCACGGACGGGTGGTCCCCATGAGCGCCTCGCCCCTGATCATCGAGGCCGACATCGTCGACGGCGCCGACCGCAGGCGGGTGCGCGGTCAGGTGGCCGTGGCCACCGAGCGCGGCCAGATGGAGAACGTGGGTATCGTCCCCGCCGATGCGGACGCCCATCCCGAGGCGGTGCAGGCCATTGACGAGGCCGACTGGGTGGTGCTGGGACCCGGCTCCTGGTACACGTCGGTTCTGCCCCACCTGATCCTGCCCTCCATGCGACGGGCTCTGGAGAGCACGAAGGCCCTCAAGGCCGTCGTGCTCAACCTGTCCCCTCAGCGCGGCGAGACCGACGGGATGACCTCAGCGGATCACCTGCGCGTCCTAAATGAGTACGCACCGGATCTGCAATTAGACGTTATTATTGCCGATCCGAGCGTCGTGGAGGACATCGACGACCTGGAGGCCGTCGCGGGGCAGCTCGGCGCCGTCGTCGTCCTGCGCCAGGTACGCACGGGCGAGACCCTGTGCAACCATGACCCCTTGCGTTTGGCCGCCGCTTTCCGCGACGCTTTTGACGGCGTAATGGGTGACGTCGCCTGGACCCGAGCGGATTGATCGTCCGCCTTCACCGACCGAGGAGGTTCCCCGCCATGTCACTGACAGTAGCCGTCAAGGACGAGCTTGCGCACGTAACCGCTCAGAATGCCGCCCAGCGGCGCGCGGAGGTCGCCTCCATGCTCCGCTTCTCCGGCGGACTGCACATCGTCTCGGGCAGGATCGTCGTCGAGGCCGAGCTCGACCACGGGGGAGCGGTGCGCCGCCTCCATCGCGAGCTGCGCGAGCTGTTCTCCATGGACCCCGAGGTCATGGTCGTTCAGTCCGGCTCCCTGCACCGCGGCAACCACTACGTGCTGCGCGTCACCGATCGCGGCAAGGACCTGGCGCGCCTGACCGGGCTCGTCGACGGGCGGGGGCGGCCGGTGCGCGGCATGCCGGTCGCCGTCGTCCAGGGCGGGCGCAACGCCTCTGCCGCCGCCTGGCGCGGAGCCTTCCTGGCGCGCGGCTCGCTGACCGAGCCCGGCCGCTCCTCCTCCCTGGAGGTCACCTGCCCCGGCAGCGAGGCCGCCCTGGCCCTGGTCGGTGCGGCTCGGCGCTTCGACATCGCAGCCAAGGCCCGCGAGGTGCGCGGGGCCGATCGCGTCGTCGTGCGCGACGGCGAGGCCATCGGCGTCCTGCTGGAGCGAATGGGGGCCGTGGACACCTTCGCGACCTGGGGGGAGCGGCGCTCCCGCCGGGAGACGCGCGGCACGGCCAACCGGCTGGCCAACTTCGACGACGCCAACCTGCGGCGCTCCGCCCGCGCCGCCGTGGCCTCGGGCGCACGCGTGGAGCGAGCCTTCGAGATCCTGGGCGACGATGTCCCCGAGCACCTGGTGCAGGCGGGTCGTCTGCGCATGGAGCACAAGCAGGCGAGCCTGGAGGAGCTCGGACAGCTCTCGGACCCCCAGCTGACCAAGGACGCCGTCGCGGGCCGCATCCGGCGGCTGCTCGCCATGGCGGACAAGCGCGCCCATGAGCTGGGCGTGCCGGACACCGAGTCCGCCCTCACCCAGGACATGCTCGACATGTGACGCCGCGGGGGCCGTCCGCCGGGCCGCGACCCGCAGCAGGACCCCGGCGCGCCGCCCTGGTGCGAACCCGTTCATGGGACATCGGTCCCGCTTCGGGGTGTCAAACGTATGCCAGGTCACGTGCGCGCTCCTTCTCGCCCGTTGCTGTTCGCCCTTGGCGAGGCCGATCCTCGCGTGAGGCGCGTCGCAAACGCTAGACTCCCGAGTGCCGGAGCGCAGAGGCGCCCGCCCTAGCGGTCCGGGGCACACTCCGGTGTGCGAAGACACGAACAGCGTGCGCCGTACCGGCGTACTAGGAGGACCTAAAGTGACCACCCGCGTTGGTATCAACGGCTTCGGTCGTATCGGCCGCAACTTCTTCCGCGCCGCCCTTGAGCAGAAGGCGGACCTCGAGGTTGTAGCGGTCAACGACCTGACGGACAACAAGACCCTCGCTCACCTGCTTAAGTACGACTCCATCCTCGGCCGTTTCGGTGGTGAGGTCTCCTACGACGACGAGGGCATCGTCGTCAACGGCAAGCACATCAAGGTCCTCGCCCACCGCGACCCGGCCGAGCTGCCCTGGGGCGACCTGGGCGTCGAGGTCGTCGTCGAGTCCACAGGCTTCTTCACCGACGGCGAGAAGGCGAAGGCCCACATCGACGGCGGCGCCAAGAAGGTCGTCATCTCCGCCCCCGCCAAGAACGTCGACGGCACCTTCGTCATCGGCGTCAACGAGGACAAGTACGACTCGGCCACGATGAACATCGTGTCCAACGCCTCCTGCACGACCAACTGCCTCGCCCCGCTGGCCAAGGTCCTCAATGACAAGTTCGGGATCGTCCGCGGCATTATGACGACCGTGCACTCCTACACCGGTGACCAGCGCATTCTCGACGCCCCTCACAAGGACCTGCGTCGTGCTCGCGCTGCCGCCCTGTCCATGATCCCGACCAAGACCGGCGCGGCCCAGGCCGTCGCCCTGGTCATCCCCGAGCTCAAGGGCAAGTTCGACGGCCTGGCTGTTCGCGTCCCCACCCCGACCGGCTCCCTGACGGACCTCACCTTCCAGGCCGAGAAGGAGGTCTCCGTCGAGTCCGTCAAGGCCGCCGTCAAGGAGGCCGCCGAGGGCCCGCTCAAGGGCATCCTGGCCTACACCGAGGACCCGATCGTCTCGGCGGACATCATGGGCGACTCGCACTCCTCGATCTTCGACGCCACCGAGACCAAGGTCATCGGCGACCTGGTCAAGGTCCTGTCCTGGTACGACAACGAGTGGGGCTACTCCAACCGCCTCGTCGACCTGACCGAGTACGTCGCCGAGCGCCTCTGAGGACGCCGGCGAGCACCATGCTCATCTGAGACTGCGCCCGCGCACGCACGATCGCGTGCGCGGGCGCAGTCCGCACCACCCACCCACCCGCACCACCACCGATGAGAGGCTCCATGAAGACCATCGAATCCCTGGGCGACCTGGCCGGCAAGCGCGTCCTGGTCCGCTCCGACTTCAACGTTCCGCTCGACGCCGAGAAGAACATCACCGACGACGGCCGCATCCAGGCCGCCCTGCCCACCCTCAGGCTCCTCCTGGACGCCGGCGCCAAGGTGATCATCGTCGCGCACCTGGGCCGTCCGAAGGGCAAGGTCAACCCCGACTACTCGCTGGCCCCGGTGGCCGAGCGCCTGCGCGAGGTGACCGGCGTGGAGGTGACCCTGGCCCCCGACACCGTGGGCGAGGGCGCCAGGGCTGCCGTCGCCGCCCTGAAGCCCGGCAACATCGTCCTGCTGGAGAACGTGCGCTTCAACGCCGCCGAGACGTCCAAGGACGACGCCGAGCGCGCCGCCTTCGCGGCCGAGCTGGCGTCCCTGGCCGACGTCTTCGTCTCCGACGGCTTCGGCGTGGTCCACCGCAAGCAGGCCTCCGTCTACGACGTCGCCAAGCTCCTGCCGGCCGCCGCGGGCCTGCTGGTGCGCAAGGAGATCGAGGCCCTGTCCAGGGCCGTGAAGGACCCCGAGCGCCCCTACACGGTGGTGCTGGGCGGCTCGAAGGTCTCCGACAAGCTCGGCGTCATCGCCAACCTCCTGACCAAGGCCGACCGCCTGCTCATCGGCGGGGGCATGGCCTACACCTTCCTGGCGGCCCAGGGCAACGAGGTGGGCGCCTCCCTGCTGGAGAAGGACCAGATCGACACGGTCAAGGGGTACCTGGCCACCGCCGAGGAGCGCGGTGTCGAGCTCCTCCTGCCCGTGGACACGGTCGTCGCCCCGGAGTTCGCGGCCGACGCCCCGGCCACCGTCGTGCCCTCCAACGCCATCCCGGCCGACCAGATGGGCCTGGACATCGGCCCCGAGACCCGCAAGCTGTTCGCCGACGCCATCGCCACCTCCAAGACGGTGGTGTGGAACGGCCCCATGGGCGTCTTCGAATTCCCGGCCTTCGCCGCCGGCACCAAGGCCGTGGCCCGGGCCATCTCCGACTCGTCGGCCTTCAGCGTCATCGGCGGGGGCGACTCCGCCGCCGCGGTGCGCACCCTGGGCTTCGACGTGTCCACCTTCTCCCACATCTCCACCGGTGGCGGCGCCTCCCTCGAGCTCCTCGAGGGCAAGACCCTGCCCGGCATCGCCGTCCTGGAAGGCTGAGCAGACAATGAGCAACCGCATCCCGCTCATGGCGGGCAACTGGAAGATGAACCTGGACCACCTCGAGGCCAACCACCTCGTCCAGGGGCTGGCGATGGCGCTGGCCGACTCCGACCACGACTACGCCAAGTGCGAGGTCCTGGTCATCCCGCCCTTCACGGACATCCGCACCGTGCAGACGATCGTCGAGGCCGACTCGCTGCCCCTCAAGTACGGCGCCCAGGACGTGTCCATCCACGACAACGGCGCCTACACCGGCGAGATCTCCACGGCCATGCTCACCAAGCTGGGCTGCAGCTACGTGGTCATGGGCCACTCCGAGCGCCGCGAGTACCACGGCGAGTCCGACCAGCTGGTGGGCGCCAAGGCCCGCAAGGTCCTGGACGCGGGCATGACCCCGATCCTGTGCTGCGGCGAGGCCCTGGAGGTGCGCAGGGCGGGCACGCACGTGGAGTTCGTGCTCGGCCAGATCCGCGCCGCCCTGAAGGGCTGGAGCGCCCAGGACGCGGCCAGGATCGTCATCGCCTACGAGCCCATCTGGGCCATCGGCACCGGCGAGACGGCCACGGCCGCCGACGCCCAGGAGGTCTGCGGGGCCATCCGCGCCGCCCTGCGCGAGGACTTCGGCGCCGCCACCGCGGACGCCACCCGCGTCCTGTACGGCGGCAGCGCCAAGCCGGGCAACATCAAGGAGCTCATGGCCCAGGACGACGTCGACGGCGCGCTCGTGGGCGGCGCCTCGCTCAAGGCGGACTCCTTCGCGGCCATGGCGAACTTCTACGCCTGAGTCCGATTCGCGCCCGCCGCAGACCGGCGGGGCGGATCGTGACCGGGGCCCGGCCATCTCACACGCGGGGCGGCCGGGCCCCGGCGCGCGCATCGGGTAGAGTCGGCGCCGAGCCCGGCCGTGCGGCTCTGGACGACGAAGGAAGACTGAAACCGGCATGAACATCCTGAAGATCATCCTCGAGGTCCTCCTCGTGCTCTCCAGCTTCTTCCTCATCATGTCCGTCCTGCTGCACAAGGGCAAGGGCGGCGGCCTGTCGGACATGTTCGGCGGGGGCATCTCCTCGTCCGCCGGCTCCTCCGGGGTCGCCGAGCGCAACCTCAACCGCATCACCGTCGGCGTGGCCCTGGTGTGGACCATGACGATCATCGGCCTCGGGCTCGTCCTGAAGGCCACGTCCTGACCGGGCACGACGACGAGCCCGGCCCGACCCGCCCCGGCCCCCCGCGATGACGCGCTCGTGCGCGCGCTGCGGGGGTATTTGGCGCACCTGCGCGTCGAGCGGGGCCTGAGCCCCAACACCCTGGCGGCCTACGAGCGCGACCTGAGCCGCTACACCGACTTCCTGTCCCTGCGCGGGATCGACGCGCCCGATGCGGTGCGCGAGGAGGACGTGTCCGCCTTCGTCGAGGCCATCCGCGCGGGCGACGACGGCGCCCGCCCCCTGGCCGCGTCCTCGGCGTCGCGCACCGTCACCGCCGTGCGCGGGTGGCACCGGTTCCTCCTGGCCGAGGGCTCCACCGCCGTCGACCCGGCCGCCGCCGTGCGCCCGCCCCAGGTGGGGCGCCGCCTGCCCAAGGCGCTGACCGTGGAGGAGGTGCGCCGCCTGCTGGAGGCGAGCGCGGACCCCGACTCGCCCGCGGGGCTGCGCGACCGGGCGCTGCTGGAGCTGCTGTACGCCACCGGGGCCCGCATCTCCGAGGCCGTGGGCCTGGCCGTGGACGACCTGGACCGCGACTCGCACTGCGTGCGCCTGTTCGGCAAGGGGCGCAAGGAGCGCATCGTCCCCGTGGGCCGCTGCGCCCGCGACGCCCTGGACGCCTACCTGGTGCGCGGGCGCCCTCTCCTGGCCCAGCGGGGGCGGGGGGCGCCCGAGGTCTTCCTCAACACCCTGGGCCGGCCCCTGTCGCGCCAGTCGGCCTGGGGCGTGCTCCGGCAGGCGGCCGAGCGCGCGGGCCTGGGGGAGGGCCGGCACGTGTCCCCCCACACCCTGCGCCACTCCTTCGCCACCCACCTGCTCGCCGGGGGCGCCGACGTGCGCGTGGTCCAGGAGATGCTCGGGCACGCCTCGGTGACCACCACGCAGATATACACCAAGATCACGGTTGAGCATCTGCGCAGGGTTTACGCCACCAGCCATCCGCGCGCCCGGGGCTGAGACGCGGCGCACGTCGGATATGGTGATCGGGTGAATGACTCGACTCAGACCGATCTCAACGATGATCCCGTCGAAGACGCCGAGGACGGGGACTTCCCCGTGCCCGCGCCGTTGGACTCCCACGGGCCGGCTCGCGTCATTTCCCTGTGCAACCAGAAGGGCGGCGTCGGCAAGACGACGACGACCATCAACCTGGGGGCCGCCCTGGCCGAGTACGGGCGCAGGGTCCTCATCGTCGACTTCGACCCGCAGGGCGCGGCCAGCGCCGGCCTGGGCGTGAACGCCAACGAGCTGGACACGACCGTCTACGACCTGCTGGTCGCCCTGCATCCGGACGTGCGCTCCGTCATCCACCCCACGCCCGCGCCCGGACTGGACATCGTGCCGGCCAATATCGACCTGTCCGCGGCGGAGGTCCAGCTCGTCAACGAGGTGGCCCGGGAGCAGGCGCTGACCCGGGTCCTGCGCCCGATCCTGGACGACTACGACGTCGTCCTCATCGACTGCCAGCCCTCCCTGGGACTGCTGACGATCAACGCCCTGACCGCCTCGCACGGGGTCATCATCCCGCTGGAGACGGAGTTCTTCGCCCTGCGCGGCGTGGCGCTGCTGGTCGAGACCGTCGACCGCGTGCGCGACCGCATCAACTTCCACCTCCAGATCGACGGGATCCTGGCGACCATGGTCGACCAGCGCACCCTGCACTCGCGCGAGGTCCTCGACCGGCTCGCCCAGGCCTTCGGCGACCAGCTCTTCGACACCCAGATCCGCAGAACCATCAAATTCCCCGACGCCGCGGTGGCCGCCGAGCCGATCACCCTCTACGCCCCCAGGCACTCGGGCGCCGAGGCCTACCGGCGCCTGGCCCGCGAGCTCATCGCCCGCGGCGGCGTCGCCTGAGATGCCGGCCCGGGCACCCGGCGCCGCCCGGCGCCCCGGCACCGGAGCCGGGGCGGACGCCGGGGACGAGGCCGCCGGGGCGGGCGGG
>ERZ773063.2386-NODE-2386-length-10229-cov-8.257224_pt1 | contig 10229 bp, 5 predicted proteins | sample MGYA00580625_ERZ773063 | MGnify/ENA primary metagenome ERZ773063 (study PRJEB29015, sample SAMEA2738022) | human oral metagenome | biome: human oral; feature: human-associated habitat; material: dental | place: China | collected 2042 ...
GAGGGCGAGGTCGCAATCCCCACGCGCTACGAGCAGGTCGACTGACCCCCACCTCTCACTGAACGAAGCCCCGGCCTCGGCCTTCTCCGTCGAGGCGACGGAGACGTCGTTCTGCGGGGCGTCGTAGCCTAGCCATGCGACAACTGCGGTATCTGACTGTTCCGTGCCAGACACTACAGCCGTCGTGTCTCGAAGAGTGTTCGCTGTCGTCATATACCTCTCAATCGAATCATGGACGTTGGTCCCCATGCCGGGGACGAAGGTGGCCACGTTCTTCGCGTTGTCGACATCGCCCATCGCCACCGCCGCCTTGAGGCGCTCGCCCGAGGGATCCAGAACAAGCAGGGAGGTGGGAGCTCCATCCGTCCCCGTCCTCTGGAGCTGGGCGTCGAGCCTGCGCAACTCCTCGAGGTCGTGCTGGGCGTTCTTCAGATCGAGCCGCAGGGCGGCACCGAGGTCGGACTCGCGGGGCGACTGGTACCCCGCGTTGTTGATCTTGTCCTGAGCGGCGGCGACCGCCGCCTCGGCCTTCTCGATGAGCCCCGGGACGTGGTTGCCGCCGGAATCGGTGTACCCGTGGAGGACGAGCCTATTCGCCTTGTCCCTCGACGCCATGTCGATGCCGTCGAGGTTCCCGTAGGTGGCGGGGTCGCGCTCGATGCACTCCTGGCGCTCGGCGTCACTGAGGGCGTGCCACCAGGCGCTCACCTCCGCCGGCGACCACGAGGGGTCGGCGTCATCTGGCAGGCCCGGGGATTTCGAGTCGCGCCCCTCCCGCGCTCCGCCCCCGTCGAACGTCCCATTCGCCAGTGCGCTCAGCCGCTTCTCCAAAGCGGCATCGACCTCCTCCGCGATGCGCAGCGCGTCGGCGATGCACTGCTGGAGCTCCCCGTACTTCAGCTCCTTAACGATGCTCGCGTAACTCTGCTCCCGGGTAGTCTGAGTCGTCGGCATCGTTCCGGGCACGGTAATGGTCCAATTCTCGTACTCGCGGACGAATGGATCCAGGCTCCCGTCCTCTTTGATCGGGTAGCCGATCTCCGCGGAGATCTCCTGGGCGCTGCGCACCTTCGCCTCGACCCGTCTGACCCCGTCGGCCGCCTCCTCGCAGGCCAGCATGTACTCACTGGCCACTTGGACCAAATGGTCCAGGTCGTCCTGCAGGGCCGTTCCCGCGCCGCGCATCGCATCGGCCGCCTGGCCCTCAGAACGGAAGCGGTCGAAGTGCCCCGCGAGTTCTTCGACTTGGGTGCGCGTTCTCCGCCTCCCGTCTCCCCCGGCATTCGCGGACTCGTCGAGATAGCTCGACCGCCAGTACTCGAGATCGCTCCACGCCACCATTGCCGGTCCTTCCCCGATTCACTGTGGTTCCGATTGAGAGGACGCCGTCGCGCAGGGCCTCCAAGTCGCCTGCGATGATGTTCAAGTCCGTCATTGCTCTCTCCTGGGTCCGGTGTTGGGTGTTCGGTCGGTGTCGGTCTAGTCCTGGCGGTGGTAGCGCGGCGATGTGCCCAGTGCCGACTGGCCCGGGTGCTTGTCCACGACCTCCGGGTCCACGCCCCGGTACACGTAGGCCTCATCGGCTTTGAAGAACGAGTCCCTCGACGACAGGCCGTCGGTGTAGTCCGCCACCGAGGCCGCGCTCGGCTCCTCCCCGGCGAACTTGTCCATCAACGGGTTCGTATCCGGGTACCCCGTCGGATCGGTTGTATCCAAACCAGTGACGTTGAGCAGTGGAATACCGCTACGACCGTTCGAAGCTGTTCCCACTAGGGACTGGAGGATCTGGTTCGGCGTCGCCTGCGGCCACTGCTGCATCGCCACCGCCAGGGTTCCTGCGACGATGGGGGTGGCCACCGAGGTCCCCGTGACCGAGACGACCTCCCCGGAGGCGAAGTCGTGGACTTTGAGGTTCTCCCCCGGGGCCAGAACCGTCAGCCCCTTCCCGAAGTTCGAGTACCGCCACACGTAACCATGATTGTCCGACGACCCCACCCCCACAAGGCCATTGAGGGACGCCAAGGAGTCCTCGGGGTCCTCGCGCCCCTCGTTGCCCGTCGAGACCACGACGATCACGTTCTTGGCCAGCGCCCGCACCAGCGCGTCGCGCAGGGACTCGCTGAGATCGGCTCCACCCATTGAGATCGAGAGGATCTGCATGCCCTCCGCGACCGCCGCGTCGAGGGTCTCCTCCATCCCGATCCCCAGGCACCCCTTGGCGTCGTTGACAGTGTCGTCGTCCCCCCTCCCCGACCACCGTACAGGGAACGAGTAATTGACCACCTCCGCGCCCCTCGCCACCCCGTACCCGCGCGCCGACAGGATCGACACCATCGCGCTCCCGTGGGTCTTGTTCGCATCGGAGCCCTCGAAATCGCACATCTTCCTCACGCGCACATTCGCCCCCTCCAACTCCGGCAGGCCCGTGTCCGCAGGACCGTCGATGACCCCGATCCGCACCCCCGTACCCGTTAATCCTCGCGCCACCGCCTTGTCGATGCCCAGCACTGACACGTAGTCCTGGGTCGTGATCTCCTCAACCGCCAGCGCGGGCGCGGCGCCGACCACCCCCGCGCCCACGGCCAGCGCGGCTATGCACGCCGCAATCCGCAACCGGCGCCCGGCCCGCGACAGTGCCCTCACAGCTCCCACTCCTCCAGGTCGAGGGAGAACTCCACTCCATCGTCCTCCGAACCGGGGCCGTGCGCCGGATCCCACACGGGTTCGGCCTTCGGATCCGGATCGAAGTAAGGGAGGGGAAGGACCTCCTTCTCCTTGTCCTCCTCCTCGGTGTCCTCACCGTTGTCACTGCGCCTGCCGTCTGCTTTCTGCCGTTCCTCCGCCGCGCCGGAGACCGGCGTGCCGACGGCGACCGGCGTCATTATCGGCTGGCCGCCCCGAGCGGAGGCGGGCGCCCCGGTGCCGATAGAGGACGCCTTGCCACCGGACGGAAGAGTTCCACCGATTCCCGCAGCGCGCCCCAGTGCCCCCGCTGCGCGGCCGCCCAGGACGCTCCGGGCGCTGGGAAGGCTCCGGCCCGGTCCCAGCAGGCCTGCTCCGAGCGCGTCCGCAGTGGCCGCCGAGACTTGCCGCACGCTGGTCGGCATGCGGTACGTGGGGTCCCAGCGCGGATCCGAGGCATTGACGGCGGAGGGCGGGACGTACCCGCCGACCAGGCCATTGGGGGTCACTGTCATATTGATGGGACGGCCCACCAGATCCACTCCGTCCAGGTCGCCCACGACGGCGCTATCGGGCGCTTGTTGGGGCAGGCCGGGGCGTTGGAAGCCCTCGGCCGCCAGATCGAACCCGGGTGCGGGGCCGCCTTGGGGCGCAGTCGGGCCTCCGGCCCCATCGGGCGCCGCACCGGAATGACCGTCGGCCGCGACGGCCCCGCCCGCGGACTGGTCGGCCGGAGCAGGGCGCGACGGCTTCTCCGGGGTGGCGGGAAAGTGCTTACTCCATGCCGTGCCCTGCTTCGTAGCCGTTTCCTGGACGCTGCTGCCGTGCTGGCCCACCTGGTCGTTGAGCTGGTCGAGCAGGCCCTTGCAGTAGTCCTCGCGCTCGGTGCGGCGCTGGACCGCAAGGGTCTCGAAGTAGCACTCCGACGGCGTGTACATGTAGTGGCCACCGGCGGGCACGACGAACATCTGCCCCTTGGACGAATCGCGGAGGGACTCCTCCTCGGGCGTCAGCAGCTCGGAGGCGACGTTCTGGTTGAAGTCGTCGCGCAGGGAGCGCATCGTGTCGCGGGCGCCCCCGATGGTGGCGAACCCCTCCTGGAGCCGTGCCCGCGCCGCTTGCAGACGGCATCGGAACTCGTACGCCCACCGCGCGATCGCATCATTGACCATAGTGGAGTGGTACCCGTTCTCCTGAGCGTAGCGCAGGACGGCTCCGTCGCAGTCGTCGATACCGGCCAGCACCGCCCGGTAGGCCGCCTCATCAGCGGAGTCGTCGTAACGCAGATCCGCGACGGCCTGCATGCGCCTGAAGAACTGGTCCTGCTTGAGCGCGCCACCCTTCGTTTTGCCCGCTTCGCCCATCAGTGCCCCTCCTCGTTCATCCCGGTGGTCTGCGCGCGCCTGAGTCCAATGTGCGTTCTCATTCCCCATCGCCTCCGGGCGAGTAATCGTCGTAGCCGTCAGCCGGAGTGGAATTGTCCACTTGTGCACCAGCGCCATAGGACTCGCCGGCGAAGGCAGCGGCGAGCCGTGCGGCGATGTCCTCATCGGTGGCCTCGTAACCCGCCACGGCCCTCTTCGAATCCTCCAGCGTCTGCTCCAGCGCCGTACGGCATTCCAGTAGCTCGGCGTCAACGGCATCCAGGAGCGCTTTGAAAGCGCTCCGTGCCGTCTGCGGCCCGGTCTCCGTCCCCCACTTCAGCTCGGTCTGCTCGGAGGCGAGCGCCTGGACGCCCTTTCTCCCGCCTCGTCCAGATCGGTCGTCCCCACTGCCGCGCGGGAGAGGGCCTGCCCTTCGACTTCAGGGTCGACGCCGCCTCTGTCATTCATACCGCATTGTCCTTCCAACGCCGTGCCCGTGCTCCTAACGGGCCCCAGTGCGACTATATCCAGGAGGGCGCGCGGTTGTTAACCAGTTTGAAAGTGCGATGAGTTACAGGATAAACACACATCCTGTTCAAATTATGGGGTCAGTCCTGGGCCGCCGCTCCGCCCTCCTCCAGGGAGCGCCTGTAGGCGGTCCGGTAGAAGATCCTCTGCCCTGCCTCGATGAGCGCGCCCGCGCACAGGCCCACGCCGACGATGACCGCCCACTCCCACGGCGTCGGCCACACCATCTGGAAGAAGTCCCGCACGGGTGCTAGGGCGACCCCCCCGACGGTGGCGACGGCGACGGCCGTCAGCAGCGCGCACTTGACGGGGGTCAGGGGCCTGGACGTGATGACGAGCAGCCAGATCGCGCCCACCATGAGCGCCAGGATCGCCGCAGTGGACTCGCGCGAGGACGGCGGGCCCTCCACGATGCCGAAGGCGGTGAGCGCGGCGGCGGCCAGGACGGCGCCCGTGGGCATCGCCAGTGACAGGGTGCGGCGCAGGAAGCCCGGCACGTAGCGGCGGCGGTTGGGCCACAGCGCCAGGAAGAACGCGGGAATGCCGATGGTGAGGGAGTCGATGTAGCTGAACTGGCGGGGAAGGAACGGGTAGCGCCACCCGACCAGGGCCGTGATGATCACCAGGATCGCCGCGTAGGTGGTCTTCGCCAGGAAGAGGCTGGACACCCGCTCCATGTTCGCGATGATGCGGCGGCCCTCGGCGACCACGCCGGGCAGCACGGAGAACTTCGAGTCCACCAGGACGATCTGCGCGATGGCCTTCGTGGCCTGGGAGCCGTTGCCCATCGCGATCCCCAGGTCCGCGTCCTTCAGGGCCAGGGCGTCGTTGACCCCGTCGCCCGTCATGGCCACGCAGTGCCCCCTGCCCTGCAGGGCGCCCACCATGGCGCGCTTCTGCTCGGGCGTGACCCGCCCGAACACGTCGTGGGAGGCGATGGCGCGGGCGAACTCCTCCGAGGCGGTGTCCTCGGGCAGCTCGCGGGCGTCCATGAGGCGGGGCCCGCCGCCCCCCGGCGCCGTGAGGCCGGCCTGGGCCGCCAGCGCGCCCACGGTGGTGGGGTTGTCCCCGGAGATGACGCGCACGTGGACGCCCTGCTGGCGGAAGTAGTCGAGGGTCTCGGCGGCGTCCTGGCGCAGGTCCTCCTCCAGTGTGATGACCGCGGCCGCGAGGCGCCCCTCGGGCAGCCGCTCCTCGACGAGCGCGGCGGGGGCGCTCACGAGGGCGACGACGCGCGCGCCCTGGCTGGCGGCCCCGGCGGCCAGTTCCAGGGCACGGGCCCCGCCCTCTAAGGCGCGGTCGATGACGATCTCCGGCGCGCCCAGGATCCACGCGGTGCGCCCGTCGCCCCACGCGCTCCACTTGCGCGCCGAGGAGAAGGGAACACCCCACGCCTGCGGGCCCAGGGGCGCGGGTGCCCCTTCCTCCTCCAGGTGGGCGGCGATGGCGGTGGCCGTGGCGTTCGTGCGGTCGGCCGAGGCGGCGGCCAGCGCGCCGAGCACCTGGTCCCGGTCCCCGGCCAGGACCTCGACGGAGCGCACCCGGATGCCGCCCGTGGTCAGGGTGCCCGTCTTGTCGACGCACAGCGCGTCCACGCGGGCCAGGACCTCCACCGCGGGCAGCTCCTGGACCAGCACGCCGCGGCGCGCCAGCGTGGCTGAGCCGAGTGCGAAGTTCATGGAGGTGAGCAGGACGAGCCCCTGGGGGATCATCCCGATGATCGAGGCGACGGACAGGACCAAGGCGTTGCGCCAGTCCCCGCCGTCCGCTCCGGCGACCCGGTTCTGGGACCAGAACGTCAGGACGACGACGGGGACCAGCAGGAAGGAGACGACCTGCAGGACCCGGTTGATGGAGGCCTGGATCTCTGAGACGGTGCGCGTGAACTGGCGGGCGGCGGCGGAGATCCCCTGGGCGTACACGTCGGCGCCCACGGCGGTCGCGCGCATCGCCCCCGCTCCGGCGACCACCGAGGTGCCGGCCAGCAGCCGGTCCCCCGCCTGCTTCTTCACGGGGCGCGACTCGCCCGTGAGCAGGGACTCGTCGACCTCGAGCCCGTTGACTTCCAGGGCCTCGCCGTCGACGGGGACCTGGTCGCCCAGGCCCAGTGAGACGACGTCGTCGAGGACCACCTCGGCCGCCGGGATCTGCTGGGCGCTGGAGTCGCGCACCACGCGGGCGCGGGGGGCGTCCACGATGGCCAGGGCGTCCAGGGTCCGCTTGGCGCGCAGCTCGGAGACGATGCCGATGACCGCGTTGATCACCATGACCCCGCCGAAGATGCCGTCCTGGATGTGCCCGAAGAGCAGGACTATGACGCTGGCCCCGACGATGATCGCGTTGAACAGTGTGAACACGTTCTCCCGGACGATGGCGGCCAGGGAACGCGATGTCTGCTCGCGCACCCTGTTCACCTGGCCGAGGGAGACCCGCTGCGCGACTTGCGCGGCGGTGAGTCCTGCGGTGGTTGTTACGGCGTTACTCACGCGTTGTTCCTTCCTTGGTGGAGCTGGCGACGAGGGAGGCGACGACCGTCACGGCCAGGACGGAGACGACGACGCACAGGGACAGGGCCGAGGAGATCTCGGGCAGGGCGGTGAGCGGGGCGCCACCGGCCACGAAGGGCAGCGCGCCGCCGCGCAGGGCCTCGAGGATCAGTTTGACGCCGATGAAAGCGAGGATGGCGCCCAGTCCGAACCCCAGGTACACGAGCCTGGAGAGCAGGGAGTCGACGAGGAAGAACAGCTGGCGCAGTCCCATCAGGGCGAACACGGTGCACGAGAAGACCAGGAACGGCTCGGAGGTGACGCCGAAGATCGCGGGGATCGAGTCGAAGGCGAACATGAGGTCCGCCGAGCCCAGCGCCATGACCACCAGGAACAGCGGGGTGATGGAGGTGCGCCCGCCGTGGCGGTGGAGGAAGCGGTTGCCGGTGTAGCCGTCGGTGACGGGCAGGACGCGGCGCACCCGGCGGACGAAGCCGTTCTCCCGGTACTCCTCCCCGTCGCCGTCCCTGCCCCGCAGCGCCTCGCGGATCTGCGTGAACGCGGTCCACTCCAGCCACAGGCCGAACACCAGGAACACCGCGGAGAAACGGCTCACCAGCGCCGCCCCCGCCAGGATGAAGGCGAGGCGCAGGACCAGGGCGATGACAATGCCGAAGAGCAGGGCCTTCTGCTGGTACTCCCTGGGCACGCGGAACGACTTCATGATGAGGATGAAGACGAAGAGGTTGTCCACCGACAACGACCACTCCATCGCCCACCCCGTGTAGAACTCCTGGGCGTAGGCCGCGCCAGCGGCCAGCCACACCCCGATGCCGAAGAGCACCGCGAGGCCCGCGTAGAACAGCGTCCACCGCAGCGCCTCCCCCGACGACGGCGGATGCGGCCTGCGCGCGTGCCCCGCGAAGTCGAAGGCGAACAGCGCGAGCGCGATGACGGCGAGGACGGCCCACGCCCAGGGGTGGACGGTCATAGGGCGGCGTCTCCCCCGCGGTGCCCCTCCCGGGCGCGCTCCGCCTCCGCCTGCCGCGCCCTCGCCCGGCGCCCCGCCGACGCGGCCAGGGAGGCGGCGACGGTGATGGCGATGACGACGACGATGAAGCCCAGGGAGAAGGGGATCGACGGCTCGGGGACCGCTGTCCAGTGCTCGCCGCCGTTGATGAAGGGCAGCTCGTTGGTGTGCAGCGCGTGGTTGACCAGTTTGAAGCCGATGAACCCCAGGATCGCCGCCAGCCCGTAGTGCAGGTAGACGACGCGGTCCAGGAGGCCGTCGATGAGGAAGTACAACTGGCGCAGGCCCAGCAGGCTGAAGGCGTTGGCCGCGAACACCAGGTAGGGCTCCACGGTCAGCGAGTAGATCGCGGGGATCGAGTCCACGGCGAACATGACGTCGGCCGTGCCGATGGCGATGACGCACAGCAGCAGGGGCGTGACGTAGGTGCGCCCGCCGTGGCGGTAGAGCATGCGCGCCCCGATGAAGCCGTCGGTGACGGGGACGACCCGGGAGACCCACTTGACGATGGACGGGGGCCTGTACTCCTCGTCCTGGTGGGCGCCGGGGTCCTCAGCGCCCTCGCGGATCTGCGAGAACGCGGTCCACAGCAGCCACAGGCCGAAGGGGTAGAACACCCACGACCAGCTCTCGATCATGGCCTTGCCGACCAGGATGAAGGCGAGGCGCAGGACCAGGGCGATGACGATCCCCGCCAGCAGGACCTCCTGCTGGTTCTTCCTGGGGACGCGGAAGGCCGTGATGATGAGCACGAACACGAACAGGTTGTCGACGGACAGGGCCTTCTCGGTGACGTAGCCCGCGAAGTACTGCTGCCCGAAGTCAGCGCCCCAGACGGCCCAGACGAGGCCGCCGAAGGCGAGGGCGAACCCGATGTAGCCCAGCGACCACCACGCGGCCTCGCGGATGGTGGGCTCGTGGGGGGTTCGGACGTGGCCGACTATGTCGATGGTGATCATGGTGATGATGATCGCCGCCAGCGCGGCCCATCCGATGGCGTGGACCTCCACAGATATTCCTCCGGTACGGTTGGGGTACCGGAGGTCTCCTTCCGCCCTCTCCGGTGGGATCGGGCCGGTGGCACCGGAGGCCGTTGGGCCGTCGTGGTGACGATGCCACTGTTGGTGGAAGTACTCCCCTCCGCTAACGGGAACCAGGGTACCCGATGACGCAGGGCGGGCACGACACCGTCCGGGTGGTGTGCGTCGCGGCCCTACTGGGCGCGCTTCATGGCGCGCAGCTCTTTCTTGAGGTCCTCGATCTCGTCGCGCAGGCGCGCCGCGAGTTCGAATTGCAGGTGGGCGGCCGCCGTCATCATCTGCTCGGACAGCTCCTCGATGAGGGAGGCGAGGTCCCCCTGGGCGCGCCCGGCGGCGTCCCGGGCGCCCGGGGCGGTCCGCTCGGCAGCCGTCTTCTCGCGGCGGTAGCCGCCCTCGAGCAGGGACTCCGTGTCGATCTGCTCGCGGGCCAGCATGTCGGTGACGTCCGCGATCCGTTTGCGCAGCGGCTTGGGGTCGATCCCGTGCTCGCGGTTGTAGGCGATCTGCAGTTCGCGCCTGCGCATCGTCTCCGACAGGGCCTCGCGCATGGAGTCGGTGACGGTGTCGGCGTACATGTGGACCTCGCCGGAGACGTTGCGGGCGGCGCGGCCGATGGTCTGGATCAGGGAGCGGGTCGAGCGCAAGAACCCCTCCTTGTCGGCGTCCAGGATGGACACGAGGGAGACTTCGGGCAGGTCGAGGCCCTCGCGCAGCAGGTTGATGCCGACGAGCACGTCGAAGGCTCCCTGGCGCAGTTCGCGCAGCAGCTCCACGCGGCGCAGGGTGTCGACGTCGGAGTGCAGGTACTCGACCCGCACGCCGCGCTCGGCCAGGTAGGTGGTGAGCTCCTCGGCCATCTTCTTCGTGAGGGTGGTGACCAGCACCCGTTCGTCCTTCTCGACGCGGGCGCGCACCTGCTCGAGGAGGTCGTCAATCTGCCCCTCTGTCGGTTTGACGGTGACGAGGGGGTCGACGAGTCCGGTGGGCCGGATGATCTGCTCGACGACGCCGTCGGAGCGGTCGAGCTCGTAGGGGCCGGGGGTGGCGGACAGGTAGACGGTCTGGCCGATGCGCGCGGTGAACTCGTCCCATTTGAGGG
>ERZ773063.2388-NODE-2388-length-10226-cov-4.036870_pt1 | contig 10226 bp, 12 predicted proteins | sample MGYA00580625_ERZ773063 | MGnify/ENA primary metagenome ERZ773063 (study PRJEB29015, sample SAMEA2738022) | human oral metagenome | biome: human oral; feature: human-associated habitat; material: dental | place: China | collected 2042 ...
GTTTGACACAGTTGGATTTCATATACTTTTAAATTTGCGATATAGCACCTCTGAGAAAATCTATACTGCTTTCTTTATTTCAATATTTTTGAATTAGTTTATTTGAATAAGGGAATTTCTCAGACTATCATAGCACCTCGGAAAGTTACTAATACTTTTCTGTAATAATAGTATATAATAGAAGAAAATGGAGGTCAATCATGTTAAAAGATGCTATCCTATCAAAAGATAGAAAATACCGTTACATACTTTCTCGAACTTGGGATGAAACTAAGTCAACTGTCCTATTCATTGGATTAAATCCATCAACTGCTGATGAAAACGAAGACGATCCAACAATAAGGAGATGTATCAATTTTGCAAAAAGCTGGGGTTATGGTGGTATTCTTATGGCAAATCTTTTTGCGTATAGAGCAACCAATCCTAGGGAATTATATTCAGTGAAAGATCCCATCGGAAGTGATAATGATTTTTATATCAAAGAATATGCAGATAAATCAGAGATGATTATCGCTTGTTGGGGAAATCATGGACGATTCAATAACCGTTCTCAGAAAGTTTATGATCTTATAGGTAGTTTGAACTGTTTAGATACTAATAAAAATGGTGAGCCAAAACATCCACTATACATTCGGAGTGATACGAAACCTAAACCTTACGTAAGATAAACTTTCCGAAAAAGACTTATTTTCCCGAAAGTTTATTTTTCTATTATAATAGACATCTTCATGTTTTTCCATTAGAATAGACACTGATTTTATCTTGTGACACTACTTTGGTAAAATAAAAGTATCAAAAATAAAAAGAAAGCAAAAACTAAGAGAAGATTAATAGATATACTACTACTTTCATTATCATTGATTATGTTATTCACTTGTTTAGAAAACAATCAACAATCTCTTGATGGTGAATATTATTGGATAAACGAAAATCGAAATGAAAGAGTATTTACGATTTCTGGAAATAAAGGGAACAATTGATATTAGTGGAACAAAACATGATTACTATTTAAAAGATAGTGAGGCTTCCGAGGAAGCATAAAAAAACATGGATACAACTAGAAAGGAATTACTATGGAAAACTTAGATGAACAATACGAAAATTTGTATGGTTTTATCAAAAATCTTGAAATATTAATTCAAAAAAATGTTTTCGATAACAAAAAGAGTGAAGAAATTAGTGCATTTGGAAAGGAAATTTTGAATCTCTGTAAATCAAGAGAATTCAATATTAACTCCAATGATCTTCTTTCTCTTAACTCTTTTGTTGAATTGTTTATGAAAGCAAATGAGTCTTCAAAAGGTTATCTAGCATCACAAGTAGAGAGATTTTATACGGAGGTCATAGAGCCAACAAAAGAAGAATTATATTAGATAACAATTAATAAGCAATTAGGATTAATCACCTGTTCACTGAACTACACCCCAAAAGTTAGACAGAAAAAATCTAACTTTTGGGGTGCAGTTCATATGAATTCCTTTTTTTATTTTCTAAAATGGTAAAATCCCCTTAATACTAACTGTCTTACTCTTGTAACATTACTTTGGTATAATAGAAATGGAGGGAAACAAAATGAAAAGATTTATCACATTACTATTAGTATCTTTATCCACTTTTTTACTAATCGCTTGTTCTAATCAATCAAGTAACTCCTTAGATGGTGAATACTACTGGATAAACGAGAGTAGAAATGAAATTGCCTTTACCATTTCAGGTAATAAAGGAAATATCAGTAAAGGAGAGGCTGATGCTTTTACAATTGATAAAGATAATTCAACAATCGAACTGACGGGTTCTAATATCATTAGTCGAAAAGAGAGCTACACCTTTAAAGATGGCGTGTTCACTGTTGATATTTCAGGATCAAAGCAAGACTACTATAAAAAAGATAGCAAAGCATATAAAGAAGCCTTGAAAAAATACGGTGATAAGTAAAATTCTCAAACTACTTGTTATTCTTTACACAATAAAAACGCTTTGATTGAAGCGTTTTTTTGTTGTCCCATTAGACAGATGGAAATTGGCATAATTTATTTTTTAGTGCTTTTCAGGCTATATTTTGATCATTTGAGGAAATCAACGTTGTTTTTGAATATTCATCTGGTAAGATAGGAGTATGAAAAATTTAAAAGAAGATAACATTCAAAAATCCTTATGGCACATCAAAAGGCATTGCGAGAATATAGAGAATAATACTGATGTTCTTAGAAGAAAAATCGAACTCCTCCATCTTAAGGAAAGTGTCGAGATACTAAAAAGAGTTTTTAACGATGAGAAACCCTATCCGAATTTGGATAGGGAGGAAGTGTTTTAAAAATACCTAGTTAATTATTAATTTCAGTTTGGATAGTTAACAAATTATAAAGCAATTCCTATTCTGATAATTTTTGCCAATAGTTTATTTAATTGTTTAATCCCAAAATTCTTCAACTTGCTTACTAATAAAATCACGATTAAGCCAAAAACATTGTTTTGTCATGTAATTATCGGAAAAGTCTTCTGGTTTATTTTTCCATCTAGCTTTAACTGGTAAACGGCTAGAATATGGGCTCTCTACATAGCTACTTTGACTTGTATGCGGTCTGACATGCATTATACTTCCTTTATCGGATACCTTTGGTAGATTATTTTCAATTCTCCAATTATTACCCCACGGAACTCTTTCTAATTTAACACCATCTTTAATAATTTTCTTGGTGCTACTCCAGACCGATTTGGCTTGGCTTTCAATCACATCTACTGGCATAGCCCAAAACTTTGCACCTTTTAAAATATATTGTCCTTTAATATTTTTAAATACTACAAATAAGAACTTAGTTTGTTCTAATTGATTAAATAAATCTGATTCATGCCACGATTTACTTACTAATTCTTCAAATTCAAAACTAGGAAAGCTCATGTGTTGTTCGGGTATATTCTCTTCTTCTAATCGAATCGTTTTAACTTGAATGCCAGCTTTAGAAAATTCCTCTGTTTCTTCTGGGTTGTTTCTGATTCCCAAGAGAGACTTTATAATCATTGACTGTAAATGTTTTGGATTTGAATTAGTATTTATTGAAAATAGGTTTGCTAACTCTGTAGTTGATTTCCCTTTATATTTATCTATTTTTGAAAGAATAATTTCCTCTAGTGATTGATTTTCTAAATTTCTATAGTCAGTAACGATAGACTCTCGATTATTTTTTACTTCTAAACTATTGTTAAAATAATCTACTTGAATATTCGGATCCACCTTGTCTCCGTATATATAATCTCTCACCAAAGTTTGCATATATGAATTTTTTAGTGCAAATGCTCTTGGTTTTGCTCCGCCGACATTTAAAGATGGGTGTTGAGGAGTTATATCAGTTGCTTTTTTAGCTTTGGTACAAGCTTCAAGTATGTTTGTTAAACTTCCTGAAAGATCATTAGCTTTTCCTTCTTTTATATATTTGTGTATCAACTCCCAATCTTTTTTTATAATGAGCCAATCTTTATCAGGTACTTTAAATTGCATAGCCTTAATAAATTTAAAGTCGGTATTTTTTATTCCTTTTTCATACAAATAAAAACCAATCTCAAGGACTTGATTTTTCTTATAAAAATTACTCTCGTTAACATTGTTTAGTTCAAACTCAGTAATATAATTAATTTTATTTAGAACTAGACGTTCTTTGGCAGTGATACCATATCTAACTTTCTTTAAAGGCGTTGCCTTCAACTCTATCCCAACAGCTCCCAAATCTGCCTCTGCAAGGTTATTCTTCTCAACTCCAAACCAAGACTCCCATGCATCGCCATAGATTGATTTGTTGGCTGTTTTTTTATTTGGCATTAAAGCTTGCAGTTCCCCAACTGTTTTTCCTAAGGCTTTAAGTGCCCAGTTATGTACATCTTCTCTATTATTAAATTTCATTTAATGGTATCCTCTAGTTTTTATCTATTTAAACTATTTTAACATAATTGATTCAGGAAGTTGATCGATTTTTATTTTTTTAGTATAATAGTCTAATAGGCTGTTTGCTATAGCTCTAAAAGGAGAAAATATGAAAGTACTAGAATTATTTGCCGGTGTTGGTGGATTCCGAATCGGCCTTGAAAACTCTGACAAAGATTTTTTTAAAACAAAATGGGCTAATCAATGGGAGCCATCACGCAAATCGCAAGATGCATTTGAAGTTTATGACTATCATTTCCCAGATAGTGAGAATCTAAATATCAGTATCTCAGATATCTCTGATGAAAAATTTGCTTCTATGGATGCCGATATGATTGTTGGAGGCTTTCCTTGCCAAGACTATTCAGTTGCAAGAAGTAAAAAAAATGAAAAAGGTATTGAAGGGAAAAAAGGTGTTCTCTTTTGGGAAATCATTCGAGCAACCGAAAATATCAAACCTAAATACCTCATTCTTGAGAACGTGGATCGACTCCTTAAAGCTCCTTCAAAACAACGTGGGAGAGATTTTGCAATCATGCTTACAGCATTCAACAATCTAGGATATTCAGTAGAATGGAGAGTTATCAATGCTGCTGAATACGGAAGAAGTCAACGCCGACGTCGAGTTTTCTTTTTTGTTTATCGGAATGATACGGTTTTTGCAAAAACTATTGATAAAAAATATGAGCAAAAAAATGTCGTATTTGAAGAAAATAGATATGATGACTATATTTTTAAAACTGGTTTGTTTGCTACACAGTTCCCAATAAAAAATTTCCCAGTTAAAAATCGTCATGTTTTCTACGAGCTAGCAAATGACATTGTCGAAGTATCAGATAACTTTACAGGATCTGTTTGGAATACAGGGATTATGCGTCATGGGAAATACTATTCAATTGATACAGAACCTGACTATAACGGTAAACCAATTACTCTTGGAGAAATTTTACAGAATGAAGAAGAAGTCCCAGAAAAATATTTTCTAACAGACTCTTCAAAATTGGACAAATTTCAATATTTACGAGGTGCTAAAAAAATTGAAAGAACTTCAACTGATGGCCACACCTATATTTATTCTGAAGGAGGCATGTCCCCTTACGATGATTTGAACCTTCCTGGACGAACTATGCTAACATCCGAAGGAACAGTTAATCGCTCTACTCACCTCCTCTTTATCAATGACAAATACCGCCTCATCACCCCAGTTGAGGCTGAACGATTACAGGACTTTCCTGACAATTGGACTGCTATAAAGAAGTTAGCCGACGGCTCTCTTGTTGATGTTTCTGATAAAATGAGAATGTTCTTCATGGGAAATGCTCTAGTAACTGAAATTGTTCGTAAAATTGGAGATTTTATTAAAAAAATTGAGAAATAGAAAAAGTACGGAAAATAAACCGTACTTTTTATTTGATTTCAAACCTATGTTCCTTATACTCAAAGCATCTTATTTCTTCACTACTTCTAATAAGAAAATAAAAATAGTGATTCCGTCCATCTTTAGAATTTTCTTTATTAAGTTTGAAGTAGTTCTTCTGATTCATTGCCATTGTTCTGAGAATATCATCAACTAGAAAAGTTAATGGAACATCCATTGAAGAAAACTTCTGGAAGTCTTCTTCAAATCGAATATAGTTGTCTGAGAAATAGTCCATCTGTAATTTATTCTCATAGAGTTCTTTTCTATTCATAGGTAACCTCTTCTAGTAACTGTATGCTCAAAAAGTCTTCCACTTTAATCAATCGGTATCCTTCATATGTTTTGATGGATACTTCTTTTGCTGAAATTTCTCTCACTTCGCCAAGCAAAGTTACTTTTTGAGCTTTTTGTTTGACTGTAAAGCGACCTTTTAAATGCCCAACATAGAGCTGAGAAAGTAACAAAAGTTTTTCTGTTCTGTTCAAGTTGCTGGTTAGATCGACACGATATTTTTCTTCTCCTAGTGATGTGGTATGTTCAGATAAAAAGAAGCCCATCCATTTTTGCATACCTGAGTCTTGATATTCTCGGGCAGACTGATAGGGCAAATAGGAACGATCAATCATTTTAAACCATCTAGTCCACCAGCAGAATGACCTCCGATAAGTTTACTTCTAACGATGCTTCTTGATGCTGACTCAAGCGCATTAGCTTTTAAAAGTGAAGTGAACCCAAACTGATTTCGTATGCTGTCAATCGCTGATTGGAGCCTTTCTTCTTTTTCTATTTTTTCAACATCATCAAATAAAGAAATGAGTCCAAACGATTCATCCACCAAATCCGAATAGTTAACGGCAATGTTCCTTACAGCACCTGAACTGTATTTCTCATGAAATAACTGTAAAACTACATTAGTTAGCGTGTCTGTCTGATTAGTTGGTTCGATCTTCTTTTGTGTGTTGATTGATTTTTTATTTTCCTGTTTAGAATAGCCTACATGAACAGAGACAACAGTTGTTTTCTTACCTGCTCGTCTAAGACGAATAGCAACCTGTTCTGCCATCTCTCGAAGAACAATCTCAATATCCCGTTGCTTGACATAATCTCTTGGTAAGACTTGGGAGTTACCTAGTCCAGTGCTCTTTGGTTTATATGGATTATTAACATTGCTTTCATCTACTCCATTTGCGTAAAACCAGAGACGTAGCCCTACTACTCCCAAAGACTTTTTAAGTAAATCAGGATTACTATTAGCAAGTTCCTTGATAGAAAAGATTCCCAAGTCATTTAATCTCTTTTCCATACGATGACCAATCCCCCAAAAATCCGTCATATTAGGAATTGCCCAAACCTTGCTTTCTACGTCTTCATAAGACCAATTAGCACGCATGGTGGGCATTTTCTTAGCTTCGTTGTCCAAGGCCAACTTTGCAAGTAAGGGGTTGCTATTTGACATACCCACAGTTGAGTAGATACCTGTCTTTCGCCAAATATCTTTTTGAATCTTAGCAGAAATCATATCCAACTTATCTTTTCGGGATATGGTCTGATTACTAACAAAGTAGTTAAGAGAAGTCGTAAGGTCAATAAAGCCCTCATCAATCGAATAAGGATATATCTCATCGGGGCTACCGTAATCTTGGAAAACTCGTTGTATTTCCATATTAACCTCAATGTACTTGTCCATTCGAGGTGGAACGATAAAGGTGGTCTTCGCCCATTCCTCAATATAGCGTACAAAGTCTGGATCCGTTGGAAGTCCCTGCTTTTTTGCGTTATAGTAAGAAAATTTTCTGGTTTTGACGTCAAAGGGTAAATCATAAGCCCGACCAACATTCTTTTTTCCAAATACTTTCTTAAACATAGGTGATGATGCCAATATCAATCCAGCAGAATTATCCGCTCGACTCATCACACAGAGGGAGGTTTTAAGAGGATGAAGCCCTCGCTCCACACACTCAACGCTTGCATAGAAGGATTTCATATCAATAAAGGCAATATCACTGACAGGCTCTTTTGAATAGTCAATGATTCCCATAACCTAGTCCTCCAGAGGCATAAAGTTTCCGACAATTTTTCCGACAATGCGAGGATCATCGTCATAAGGAGCAAATTTGTCTTTGTATTTTTTATTGATGGAAACGAGACGCAAGCCGTCTTTTTCCAAGTAGACACGCTTGATATAGGTCTGTTCATTCCAAACAACTGCATAAACTGCCCCATTATAATCAAAGCCCGTCTCACGGATCAAAGCAACGGAACCATTAGGATATTTGGGTTCCATAGAATCCCCTGATACCCAAGAGGCGAAATCATGCCCTAATTCCTCTTTATAGTAGACCGTATCGTATTCTTTTTCTCCATAAATAGTGGCTCCAAGACCAGCAGACATTTCTTCATAGACCCGATATTCATAACGTGGTTCAGCAATAGAGACCACCTTCTTATTCTGCTCTTCTGTAACTAAGTCACGAGCATAAGACACAACTTGTTCTTTCCCATTTGGTGAGAGAACATTATAGAGTCTGACAATCTCTATCTCAGTAAAATAACCTTTTGGGACGTTCAAAAGTTTCTCTAATAATGCCACTTTCTCAATAGAAGGTTCTTTGACTCCACGTTCCCAAGCAGAATAAGCTTGATAGCTAATTCCTAGCTTATCTGCAATGTCTTTTTGTGTCAGTTTTAGCTCTTTCCTCCGAGCTTTTAATTTTTCTGGTTGATACATGATTCACCTCACATGACTAATAATTCTAAATTTGCCTTTCTCCTTGCTTCTGTTTCAGATAACTTTTCACTATCCCACACATAGGCTAAAGATTTTCCCTTATTGTAAACAAGCCACACCTTGAATTTCTTTACCGCTCTAATCTCGTCCCACCTTGTCTGATCAAGTAATTCTGGTAGTTCTTTACTCGTCACAAAATTGGTTTGTTTCAATCTCTTTTTTAGCCGTGCTATAAGAGAGGGTTGATATTGATTGAACTCTTCAATCAATATTTCATTCAGTTGATGAAAGCAATGGTGAAGGGAGGCGTTGTAACCGTCTAGGTATTCATCTACTGCCTGCTTGATGGCTGATTCGGTATCCACTTGGTAAACTCTCAATAAGTCAATCAGTCGGAAATAAAGCGCCTGTTTTGAAACTTCTAGATCCTCTTTAACCTTTTGGAAAGAATCACAAGAGTAGTAAATTTTGGATAGTAACACTATATCAGGCATCAGAACTATGGCTGAAAATACATTGGCTTCTCGCTCTAGAATAGATTCCTGATTATCAACTGACTCTGTAAAATAAGAGCCATCATGTTTCAAGATAAAGTGTCCCAATTCATGACACAAGGTAAAGTGACGTTTGGTTACAGGATTGTCTTGCTCATAGGAAAAGCTTGTTCCTAGTTTATCAATAACTGTCAAACCTTCAATTTTATGATTTGAAAAGTGGTGACTGATGACTTGAATGTTATTCTCATGAATGCAATAGTCAAAATAATAGTGAAAGTGATAGTTCAGAGTGGAAACATCTTCCTCTTTCATAAAAGAATAAAGCACTTGTTTTGTGATTTCACTTACTCTCGAATACAATTCATCCAACTAACAGTACCTCCTTTAAGTCACAATTTACAAAACTAAACCATATTGGTTGAGTTTATTATATAAAAAAAGTGGACGATTGTCCACTGAAAATTAAGCAACTATAAATTATACTGATTTTTAAGAGGATAATAGATAATCAAGGATAAAATTTGTACATACAAAGCAACTATTGAAATTGTGATGTAGGAGTTCTGCTGTTTAAGTAGTGCAGTAGAGTCCTCAGATAATTCGACTTCTTGTTCACTATTTAATTTGGCAACTGAGTTATCATTTGTATAAAAATCACTTTTTGATAACTTGTCTTTACTTATCAACTTTAAGGAGGTTTCATTATTATAATATATATATGTCCCCTGTAACAGCTTTATAGTTGTGCCCTTTTTAATTTTAAATTCTGAGTTATTCACTTGAAAATCAAACATTTCAACTAACTCAGTTGTATCATCAGACTTATTTTTTATAGGATAATCCATGGTAAATAATGTGTCTTTAGGAATAATAACTTTGTAGTTTGTATCTTTGCTTTTGGAATAAATTACAGCCATAGTATCTTTATTGATATAGTTTTGACCAGTTGACTGGAATATAGCAAACACGAATATAAGTAACAAGATTACGATATTAAAACCAAGCATTACAAAACACAAGTTTTGGCCCCAATTCTTTTTAGTCAACCATTTTTTTACCAATGTAGAAATGGACGCATTTAAATAAAAATAAAGAATGGAAACGCAGAATACTACTAAAAGCATTATTCCATCTTCTTTTGTAAAATTGAATTTACTTGTTTTAGTAGTGAAATAATAAAGAATAATATAAAGAGAGACAATCGCAAGACTAGCAATACTATATTTTCTCATTCTTTTTTTGAATATTTCACTACTGTCAGCTGTATCTGTTAATGATTTAACTGCACTATCAATTAAAAATGTAAATAGAGCAATGAATACGTATAAGATTCCATTATTGAAATCCATTATTTCTCCTCCTCAAAAAGTTTCTTCCGTTCTTCCATAAACTCAATTAATTCTTTTTTGAAGACTGCTTTTTCTTCATCTGTCAGACCTTTTGAGTTTATACGGAAAAGTAATTCAATATTGTCTAATTCATCTGATTTTTCTTCTGAGTTTCCAACTAAGTAATCAACGGACACATTTAAAACTTGTGCAATCTTAACAAGATTTTCTTGTGTTGGTTTCTTTACTCCACGTTCCCATGAAGCATATGCTTGTTGGGAAATATTTAGTTTTTCAGCTATTTGAGCTTGTGTTAGTTTTACTTGTTTCCTTAGTG
>ERZ773063.2389-NODE-2389-length-10224-cov-5.365031_pt1 | contig 10224 bp, 15 predicted proteins | sample MGYA00580625_ERZ773063 | MGnify/ENA primary metagenome ERZ773063 (study PRJEB29015, sample SAMEA2738022) | human oral metagenome | biome: human oral; feature: human-associated habitat; material: dental | place: China | collected 2042 ...
TGTTGAATGGATATTCTGGGTTCTCTTCGCGAATATAAATTTTTTCATCATTCGCTGAAATTCTAAAGCGTTGATTATTCTTTTTGTCGTTGATTATGTATTCTTTTTTCATGTTAATTTTCTTATCCTTTCTCCGATTTCTTTTGCTATTGGTACGGATAGTCCGTCACCAGCTGCTTTATAAATCTGACTGTCTGATATGCCGGCTTGTATTAGTTTATCTGTGTATTCATCTGGAACACCTTGCAATCTCATGCATTCTTTTGGTGTGAGTTTTCTTATGACATACTCTTCTCCATCTTGGATAAATACACCTTGATTGCATGATCTATCTTTTGGTTTAATCAACACATGTGGTTGAAGTCCACCACCTTGAGCAGTATTCAAGCATGGTGATAAACCATCTGTGTCATAAACTCTGTACTGGTTAGGGTTGAATCTTTTATCTGAATTAAGACTTGCAACTTGGTTTATTTCCGTCTGTTCACATTCATTACCTTCAATGATGTACGTTCCGTTTGACAATGCGTTTCCATACCTTGCGGTGATAGTGGTTGAATTGATTTGCTCTCCCAACTGATTAACTTGTTTACTATCGTTTGTGATAGGTAGTATCTGTTTGAAACCGTACTTTCTAAGATGTCCGATAGTGTACACTCTTTCCCGATTCTGAGGCACTCCGAAATCCTTTGAGTTGAGCACCTGCCATTCAACGTCATACCCCAGTTCATCCATTGCAAGTAGTATGGATAAGAAGTCCCATCCTGAGTTGCTCGATAACATTCCCTTAACGTTTTCATAGACCAACCACTCGGGCTTATCTTCTGCTTTTTCTTCGATGAGCCTAAATACTTCACCGACAAGGCTTGATCGTTCTCCGTCAAGTCCTTTTCTAAGTCCGGCGATTGAGAAGTCTTGGCAGGGCGCGGCAAAGAACCAAATATCTGTTCTTGGAATGTCAGCTGCTTGTACATCTCTGATGTCGCAGCCTTCTGGTTTGTTTCCATGTATGATTTCATATTCCTTTCTTTTGTGCTTATCAAATTCACATGTATAAACACACTTGAAGCCGGCTTTTTCCATTCCCATACGCGCCATACCAACGCCGGCAAATAAATCAACAAATGTTAGTTTCATGTGCTTTGTTCCACACTTTTTCTATTTCTTCTTCTGTTAGTGGGTTATCTAGATCTGCGTATGTGTTCCACCAGGTTTGCAGCTGCTCTTTGGTCTCAACGTCATACGATGCGATTAAGGCAGCGCAATCTAGCAATATTTCTCGTCTTGTCCGGTGGCTTTTTTCGATATTACTTTCAAGCAATTTAACATTTCCACTTTGATTTTCAGACATTATCTGTTCCCACATTTCAGGTGGCATATTCTTTGACTTGGCAAGTAATTGCTGTGCTGTTGGTGGATATGCAGACTCCCTGGATTCCATGTACCTTTTGAGCGCACCTGCGATTGAAATTTGATTTGCATCTGCTAATACGATGCAGAATGAATTGAAGATATCTATTATTTCTTCTTTACTTTTCCCTGCGTAGTATTCTGGGTATCGCTGCCGGAGTGTTTTAAGTAAATTCTGTACTTGTTCTTGATTCATGTCAGAATGGCAATCCTCCGTTTTCGTATGTCGGCTTCTCTGGTTGGCTCAGGTAGTTCTCAAACTTGGAACCGAAGAGCGTTTCGGGTCGCAGGTATTTCGCCATCTTGTCATCGCTGATCCAGTCGATGCATTTCTTGTCGATTACCGTCATGCAGTCTTGCATCGTGAATCCATCGTTCAGTCGTGCGATGATATGCCGCCTTGAACTTTCACTATGCCTGTACTGTGACCCTGTCCGTAGGTTCAAATAATCAATCACTGCATCAGCCTGTTTTGTTTTGCTCTTCTTGAGTGTGTCTGCTACCTCCGTTCTACCAGTTTGTAGATCATGCTGAACCATCGTTTCACCATCTTCGCTCAGTTCGTAGTTGATTAGTTCTTTCTCCGGACCATACTCGGCTATGTCGATTATTTCCGGTTCAATTGGTTCGGGTTTTTCTTTGGAACCCGAACGTATATCTTTAGAATTCTTATCTATGAATAATCTATTTATATCTTTATCTTTATCTTTATCTATCTCTTTCTCTTTATCTTTATCTACGTCACTTAATTCGTCACTTTTTTGTAACAATTTCGTAACATTAGCGTCACTTAATCCGTCACATTGTGACGCTCTTTGACTTCTGAGACGTCTCATTCTTTCAGCTGAACCTCTCTCACTTCCGATAAGATTTTCATAGTTTGCGATGGTCAAACAACCATTTTCATCTTTGTAAATAAGACCTAAATTTGTATATAAATTCAGCGCTGCTCGTACTGTATCAATATTGAAATAACGTGTGTCACGTTGGATTTTTTCGACGTCGTAAGGAATGATTATTTCATTCATTCTTCTTTCCAATTTGCCATTTGTTTTGGCTGTCATGAGACATAACATCTGATAAAGAACAACATAATTTGCACCATCTTTTTGGCTCATCAAAAAATCTACCGCATCACTGTTCATAAAGTCTGTTTTAAGTTTTATCCAATAGAATTTTCTTTCTGCCATTAGATCATTCCTCCAGATTTCTTGCATACGAATGTCTGAACGCCTGTTGCTTTTTGCACCTCTTCTTTGAACTTGTATTGCCGTGCATGGCGGTCGCTCAGGTGCATCAAGAAGATTGCCTTGCATTTGCTTAAATCCATTTGTTTGAGATGCTTAATGCAGTTATTCAAGCTCATGTGACTGTTCAGGATGCGCTCGTATCTGCGGATGTTTCCGAGGTCATTATCTTTCTTTGCATTTTCAAGTGCGAAGTGTAAGACCTGTCCATCGTAATTTGCCTCGATCATTACGTAGTCAAATTGGATTCCATCCATGCGTGCCTTGAAAAATTTCGAGTCGTTGACAAACAGGATTGTTTCTACTCCTGTGCTGATCATGAAGCCCAGTGGCTCGTCAGCGTCGTGTTCCACTTCGAATGGTACGACTGTTGTATCTAGTGCTATGAGTTTGGCTGTGCCTGCTCTTAGCGTTGTTGCCGGATCACCGGCAGTGATGTATTGATTGGCGTAAACTTTCGCCCCTCTGCGCTTGAAATCTGCTACTGATCGGCAGTGGTCGGCGTGTCCGTGCGTTACGAGCACGCCGTCAATCTCTGCCAAGTTGATTTGATTGATTGCTGCCTTTGCAGTTATTTCTTTGTATGGCATCCCTGCCTCCAGTATCAATTTAACCGGAGGTTGGGCGCCTTTTCTTTGTAACTCGATGTAGTAACAATTTCCTGAAGACGAACTTCCGAAACATATCATTTTCATAATTTTGCGTCCTCTCTATTCAGTGGCTTAGAATGGGCAGTCGTCTGAGGTGATTTCCTGCACAGCTTCTGCTGTTGGTGCTGCCTTTACCGTTGTTTTCTTCGCGGTTGTGCGTGTTTCTTTCTTTGGTTCTTCTGTCGGTTCGTTGATAACCTCGCCTGTGGCTTCGTCAAATTGCACTGGATGCGCGATTTGCTCTGTGTTGGAGTGTTGCTCCACCTCAGCCTCAAGCGCCTGTTCTGCGTCAATGCGTGCGTCACGTGGCGCTTCGTCGATTGTCTCAAATAATTCACGCTCATATGACGATGCAAAATCTTTTGGAATTGGTTTTAGAATGTTGTTTTTCATCTTAGTAAGCAACATTCCCTCTCTAGAAAATGGCAAAGCATATGATGGATTCATCTTTTTTAATGCCTCTTGATCTTTGAATATTTCTTCTAATGTCAAACCGTCTAAGCGTTCAAGAAATTTTTGTTTTGCCTCTTTGCTTGGATAATCCTTATCCCACATGATGCTTTGATTAATCTGGGCGATTATATTTTTCTTAACCCCTTCACGTTCAGCGATTGCAAATTCAATTCGGCCATCTTCGTATTCAACTGGATAAACTACGCGAACCACTTTTCCGTAATAATCTTTCGGTTTCCATGTTGGCGGCGTGATTTCCAGACCGTTAAAACTTGGATAAGTAAACTCGTCGTGTTCTCTTACAACCCAGCATGGATGTAATTTCTTGATTCCGACAGCGTATTCTCTGACAAGTTTTTCGTTTCCTGTTCCCTCAACTCCAAACTCAAAGTGATTTGAATATGTGCCATCTGCCATTTTCTTTCGTCTATTGATTAGATAACACTGCCGTGGTAATGCTCCAATATTCAATCTCAATGCAGTTACTTGTTGAAGAATAATTCCAATTTCGTTTTGGTCATATTCTCCTAATCGCTTATTTTCTTCTTTGGCAGTATTGAACATGGCCGCAACCATGTTCATACCGCACACTGTTTGTTCTGCATCGAGTTGTATATTTTGCGATTCTACAGTTTTACCAAGTTCCTTCATGTAGTATTCTTGGGCTTTTCCTAGTCCAGTAGATGTTCTGAAGCTTAATTGATTACCGGCTGTTGCTGCCGGAACGGATGCTTTCCCATACGATATATTGCTTGTTTTTTCAGTCATATTATTAGCCTACGATTACCTTTCCGGATTTAATTTCCTCTTCTAATTCTTTTGATAAATATTTGATTATTGACTGCTGACATTGATATTTCCATGCGCCACCATCCGCGTCGAACAGTGCAACTTCACCGTTTTTGTTGATTCTTAGTAGAAACTTTTCAAGTGGTTGTGAAACCTCGTAGAACGTTCTGATTGGAATTAAGTTGATAAGCGGTGGCAATGTCACAAAACCTTTTAAATTCACGCCTTCGCTGGCAACTACTGTTTGCGTTATTCCGTCGTCTCCGATTTCAATCGATGTATCTTTTGATAACTTGCTGATCATTGCAATCAGTTTATCTTTGTTCCCTGCATCATCCTGTACGAAGCATGTTTGCAATTGAATAATCATTGCTTCAACGCTAATGTACTGATTGAAGTAAATATCCGGTGACTGTGCAAATGCCATGAATGGTCTTTGTCTTTCTTTGTTAACATCGTATGATGTGTACACATACACGCTCTGTTCTTCAACGTTTAATAAAAGTGGTAGATTGTGCTGATCATCTAATTCATTTTTTACGTTTGCAATCAGCATTGATAAATTCTTGACCGATAGTGTTTCACATTTATTAACTTGTGGTCTGATTAGTCTTAAATTTTTTTCTGTATAGGTATCATTCCCAATTTTAATCTCATCTTTTTTTGCTGCATTTGTTACTAATTCTTCGATATATTGCATTGCTTCTCTAATCATTTTTTATTTACCTCTTCTTTCTTAGACTGCATTCCAATAACAATTATTTCCGGCTCTGCGATGTCTCCTGTTAAATTGATTTGCCCAGGTAGTACATCCATGACTTCTCTCAATATAGGAATGATTTCCCCTGTCTTTTCGTCTACCTCTTGACTGTTGAATAATGTCGTTTCAATTGGTGCTGTTGGTTCAATTTTGCTTTTCAAAGTTGTTGACATTGTTATTTTCTTTCGGTCATTACTTGGCACAAAATTTACCGTGATTGTCATGCTTCTTTTTTTCGTTGGTGCAGTGTTAATATCGGCGATGTTTGCAATGATTCTTTCCAATTCCACGTCTGCTGCTTCTAGGATTGCTCCATGACATGCTTGCAAAACTGATTTTTTTACCTTAACCATTTTTTAGTTTCCCCGCTTTATCTACCTTTCTTCGCTACTAGCGTTAGTTTCTTGTGCTGTACATCGTTGACCTTTGTCGTGATGATCTGTGCGTTAGTTTCCAATGCCTTGAGGCTCTGTGTATCCAACTTGTCGCACTCGTCAAAGATGAATGGTAAATCTTCAATGTTTAACTTCTTCTTAATGCATTCCGCGATGTAAATGCCGGCGATGATTTGCTCACTTCCGGATCCATTCAAGAATGGAGTTTCCTTGTCGCATACCGATGGATAGCACACTTCGTTCCAGCTTCCTTCTTTGATATTGTTTTCTATCAATGTGAAGTGAACCTTTGTTCCGAAAACTGACTCAATGCGTGCCTGGAATGCTTGCAGCTTTAGTTGAATAAATCTTTCTACTAATGCGACCGCTTGCTCACAGTTGACCAGGTTCTTCTGTTCTGCTGTAATCTGTGCTTTAATCTTTCCAATTTGTGCTTGATTTGCTGTGAATGCATGGTGCTGGTTTAGAACTTGCTGCGGCAGTTCTTTCTGCGCTTGTAAGCGTGCAATCGTATCATGCATGCTTGTGTCTTGACTCTCTATTAATCGTTGGTTTTGCAGTTCTGCTTGTTTTGCATTGACTGCCAATTTCAAGTTATTTAACTCCATGCTTGCAAGGTAAGGTCTTTCACTGATTGCATGGTATTCATTTTCACATGCTTGCAGAGCTTCGGTTGCTCTGTTCATTGCACTATGTGCAGGCGCTTGTTTTAGTTCGATTCCCTGTGCTTGATTCTGCAGTTCTTCGAGTTTGAACTGTGCATTTTGAAGTTCAAGTGAAGCGTTTTTTCCATCGTTTAATAATTGTTCAAGACGCCAATCATGGCGTTGTTTCTCTGCCTCAATTGCATCTTGGTTGAGTACATGGCCGCAGTTTGGACAGGTGATTTCTTCTGTCTGCAATGCCTGCGCTTTCGTGTTCTTGTACTCATTTCTTAATCGTTCGAGTCTCTTCTCTTTATCTCCAATATCCAGTTTCAATCGGTTAATTTTCAGGTCGATGTCTGCCGCTTCATTATCGATTCGAATAACCTCGTTTCTGGCTTCATCTTTTGCTTTCTGTGCCTCTGCAATCTTAGCTTGAGCATTTGCTCGCGCTTCTCTAACGCTCGCATTCTGCGCGTTATGCTCGGCTCTTTCCACCGTTTCCATATCAAGTGCCTGTTGTTGTAATTTTGTAAGCTCTTTTTGGATCGTGTCGGAGATCGATGTATCTTTCTTACCGGCCTTTGTGTTAGCAATTGCCGCGTCGATATTTTCAACCTCCACCTGCGCTGCTTGCAGATCTTCTGGCGATACGTCTTTCACCATTCCCAAGCCTTCAATCTGACCCTCTAGGCGTGTGATATCGTCGTTAGAATTCTTGATTTGCTGCTTGTAGAATTTCTTTGACTTATCGGTATCGTACCAGTCCTGCGCCAGTCTATTTGCGACCGGTTCTAACTCTGGGTTTTCGCTAATAACTGCCGTGTTTTCTACGTCTCCGACTAGTTCAATGACGAATTGACGCGTTACTTTCCAGTCGTTTTTGGCTAGGTAGTATGGATCCAAAACCGCGCGCAGCAGGTCAAATTTGGCGACGTCTGTTTTTCCGTCAACACCGAACTTTTGCATTAGTTCTTTTTTGGCGTCTGTGACCTTTGTCTTAATGTCATCTATGTAATAATCGGTGTTGTGTCCGGTCATTGTTTCTTCTTCGCTTCCACGCGTTTTCGTCCACTTTTCGTAGAATTCTTTTTTGAGTTTGAATGTATCGAACTCTAACTCAACGCTCACCTTTTTCTTGGTGTCGTCTAGTGGTTTGAAACTTGCGTAATCGCTTGAACCATCCATCAGGAAGTCTGTAATCGCCCAGTATATTGCAAGGATAGTATTCGTCTTTCCTTGTCGGTTCGGACCCTCAAATATGTTTATATCTTCGAGGTTATATTCCGCATGTCCGATATTGCGGAAGTTGTCTATTGTTACTCTGTTGAGTTTCATTGTTAAATTATTCCTTTCTCTTTCTAAAGTTCATCAAACAGCGATACTTGATCTTTCATGCCGAGTACCTTTCGCACTCTTCGAGTCTGTCGTAGCATCGTGAATGCGCGTCTATCGTTATCCATGATTGACTTTTTTATCTCTGCCTTATCTCGCGTTAACTTATAGCCATGTTTGCAGCTGTGGACGACATATTCATCGTTCTGTCTGTCGTCGTATGCTTGGTTAAAAACCTGTATGCATTTGCGCAGCATGCGCTCGTTTAGTTGTATTCCGAGTGATTCATTGTGTTTTAGAATTACGGCTTTCTTAGCCCACTCTGTCGGAATGTCGATTCCGCCTGCAATCATCACCATAGGTCAATGCCTACGATGTAAAGAATTACCGTCAGCATTACTGCAATAAAGAATCCATATATTACGGTTGCTTCCAATAAATCTCTTAGATCTAATCTATTTTTCGTCATCTTTCGCCAACTTTCTAAGGCTATCAACTAGTTTCTTAGCTGCCTGTTCGATTGCTTTTTCGAGTTCTTCATGGCTCAACTTGTTGTTTGAAATCTTTCCATTTTTGGCGTAATCTTCCGCTTTCTTGATTGCCTCTTCTTTACTTCCGCAATCTTCGCTACACACATACGCGTTTTTGGCGATTAAATTCGCTAAATACTTTATTTTTGGATTTTCATCCAAATATGATAGAAGTGCTGCGAATTCGCATGCGACATCTCGTTCTTTTCCATTTACTGACAGAGCGATTGCTCCCTTGTGATTTTCTACTGTAATCATTTTTTTACTTTTCTCTCTTTCTTTGTTAGAATTTGAGTGATGATTTAGGTTCATCACTTAAGCGCTCGTTCTTTGGTCAGAGGGCGCTTTTTTTCATTTCCAATCCTGCTAAACGGATTTTCATTTTGTTGCTCAGATCCATACCTGCGGTCATTTGGATAAACTCTGCATATTCTGCTTCGGTTGTTAAGCATAACTTTCCAAATTTACGGTATTTCAGTAAACCGGCACGTCTATACCAGCCAACTCTTTCCGGTCCACAGTGCAACCGCTTAGCAATTTCATCAGTGTCAATTAACTGAATGTTCTGAATATCTTTTGGTGTTAGCATACTTATTCTCCTTTCACATGTTTAATCCTTGATTGACGTTGGCAATCCAGCTTCAACTATCAATACTTTTGTGTCTTCCAAACCGATAAGTACTGATACGTTAGGATTGCCATTTTTTTCTATCCACTCCGATATTGGTTTGGATAGTTTTTTTAATTCATTAATGGCATCTGTTGTCATGTTTCATCCTTTCTTTAACTCATCGCCTTTCATATAATTGATTTGAAAGGAGGTGAATAATAATGCGTATTGATCCTGATTTAGTGAGAAAAATAATCATTTATGTTGAAGATAACGCCACTGTTGAATGTGGAGTTAATTCGGATGAAATTAGCAATAAATTGACTGATTATTCTCACCAAACATTGCTATATCACCTTAGATACATGGATAAATGCGACTTTTTTGAAGGTGTTTCCGAAACCTTAGACGGTGATGTTGAAATTGAAGACTTAACCCCAAAAGGTCATGAATTTGCCGAAACCATACGTTCAGACACGATATGGAATAAAACTAAGGAAAAAGCAAATTCATTAGGTCTATTGACTGTCAAGGCTTTATACCAAATAGCAATTGATGTTTCTGCATCCCTGATATCTAAATCAATGGGTCTTTAAAATTTCTTAAGTTCTAAGTACGCGGTGGTTGCTGATTTGATTTCAGCATCCACTATTTTTTTGATTTCATCGCACGCCATTTCAAATGTACCCATTTTATTTCTTGGCTTTGTTCTTTCCTTTAGAATGCGATTAACCAAGTTTGGAAGTTCTACATATAAGAGGTCGTAATATTCTTTTGCATTCATTTATTTCTTCTCCTTTCTAATTTAATTGCTCACGATTTGTGTGCGTATTATGTAAAAAAAATAGATTGAATTGTTTTCTTGTAATACTTTGCAAGTTTGATTTTTATTTCATCGCGTGGGACACGAGCTCCATTTTCATACATTGATAACGCTGATTCAGAAATGCCAATACATTCTGACACTTCTTTAAGAGTTCTAGTGCCTCGTAACCTTTTCAAGCGTTCGCCAATCGCAAATGCATCAATTTTATTTTCCATTTCTATCACCTCCTTTATACGCTCACATTTCGTGTACATTTTCATGTTACCACGCCTTTTTTTATTGTCAACACACAACGTGAATATTTTTATTTATTTTTTTCACATAGCGTGATAATGTATAATTACGAAAGTGGGTATACATTATGGACAGAAAATTCAGTAAATCTCTGAAATCATTGCGAGAAGAACATCATTTGTCACAGCGCCAACTCGCAGATGCATTAGGCGTTGCATATTCAACAATCGGGATGTATGAAAGTGGTCAACGTGAGCCAAACTACGAAACGCTTGAAATTATTGCTGATTTCTTTAATGTTGATATGAATTATCTACTTGGGAAATCAATAATCAAAAATA
>ERZ773063.2391-NODE-2391-length-10221-cov-4.987114_pt1 | contig 10221 bp, 8 predicted proteins | sample MGYA00580625_ERZ773063 | MGnify/ENA primary metagenome ERZ773063 (study PRJEB29015, sample SAMEA2738022) | human oral metagenome | biome: human oral; feature: human-associated habitat; material: dental | place: China | collected 2042 ...
TTACTAAAAGAAGTAAAAGATGCTCCACTAAATGCTGACGTTATCTTCTCTATGGTTGGATATCCTAAAGATATTGAAGAAGTATATCTTGGAGAAAATGGTCTAATAAAAACTGCAAAAGAAGGACAAGTTTTTGTAGATATGACTACATCTTCTCCTACATTAGCAAAAAAAATAAGCGAAGAATTCGCAAAAGTTGGAGCCACTGCATTAGACTTACCTGTTACAGGTGGTGATATTGGAGCAAAAAATGGTACTCTATCTATTATGGCTGGTGGTGACAAAAAAGTTTTCGAAGAAGCTGTTCTACCTCTAGTGAAAAACTTCGGAAAAAACATCACATATTTTGGTGAAGCTGGTAAAGGTCAATATGCGAAACTTGCTAATCAGATCGCTATTGCTACTACAATGATTTCAGTAGCTGAAAGCTTCAAATTTGCAAAAGAAGTAGGACTTAATTTAGATGATTTCTTCAACATTGTTTCTACTGGTTCAGGTGGAAGTTTTTCTATGACTTCTTATGGCCCACGTATTCTAAAAGGTGATTTCAAACCGGGATTCTTTATTCATCACTTTATAAAAGATATGCGCCTTGCTCTAGAAGAATGTGAAAAAATGAATATCAAATTGCCAGGTTTAGAAACTGCTTATGAAGTTTATAGTGAACTTGAAGAAGAAGTTCGTAACACTAACGGTACTCAAGCTATTTCTAAATGGTATAAACTTTAAGATTTTTTGCAAAAAAATCTAGAAATATTACCTAATCAATAAAATTATTCTTTTTTCAAAAATTAAAGCTTTCAAAGGAAGATATATTTCTCTTTGAAAGCTTTTAATTTTATAGTTTTATTTTTTGTCCGATAAGAAGCATTTTAGAATCTTTCCCATGCCCTACTTCGACAGTTTTTACGATAGGAATATTCTCAGGAACAAAATCTTTTAATATCTCATAAATATCTTCGATTTGAAAATTCTGTTCTATTTTGGTAAATGTTCCTAATAACAATCCTGATATTTTATTAAACACTCCTATTTGCTTCAGCTGCGTCAAATGAGTAATTAACCCCTCAATCGTAGTGCTCATTCCTTCTAAAAACAAAACTTTATTATCCAGATTTGGAAAATATTCTGTCCCAACAAGTTTTAAAAAACACCTAATGTTTCCTCCAACTACAATTCCCTCGACACTTTCTCCCTGAAGAAACTGCCAAGAAATATCAGTTAACCCATCTTTATTATTCAGTAATGTTTTTTCAAAATCAGCACGTCTTTCTACACTATCAATTATATTCATAATTTGATATAGATATGTTACCTGCTGAGTTTTTGTCGTTATAGCGTTAAGAACAGTCGTCAAATCACTATATCCAAAAAATGGTTTATTCTTCTTACGAATAATATCATAATCCAAATAATCAAGCACCTCATTAGCGAGATCCCCGCCAGAAATATCGAAAACAGCTTTTATACTATGATCTTCATAAAATTTCATAAGTTCATTTGCTCGCCACTTAGCTGAAGTACTTCTTCCGAATTTGTCCTCATAAATATAACTACTAAAAACAGGAACTAAGCTCATTTCTTTTAATACTACTTCTAGCTTTTCTAATCGTGCTCTGTCTTCTATTTTTTTGCCATTAGAACACACTACTAAGGCAATTTTATCATTTTCACTAATCATTTTTTATACTTCCTAGTTTGCAGTATTACTATTGACAAGAGAATAATTATTCTCCTTTATCAAAAGTCGGTACATAGAAATGACGCCCTTCTAAACCAAATAATTTATCACTAAATGTTCCGGGTTCAACGTTAGTCAGATTTTTTTCAAACATCATCATACGAGCATCTATATTATCGATAAAATTGATAATCTCCGCTTCTTTTATCATCGGTAACTTTGGAGAACCAAATTCATACTTACCATGGTGCGCCAAAATAATATGACGTAGTAAAATAATTTCTTCCCCATCTATACCAAGCTTGTCAGCAGTTTTTGCTACTTCATCACTCATAATAACTATATGACCTAGCAATTCTCCTTCTAATGTATATGACGTCCCGATAGGTCCGCTTAACTCAATAGTTTTACCTAAATCATGAAGAATTATCCCACTGTATAATAAATCTTTATTTAATGATGGATAAATCTCTAACAACGCCTTAGCTACTTTCAACATCGTTGTAGTGTGATAAATAAGACCTGAATAAAAATCATGATGCATAGATTTCGCCGCTGGATAACTAACAAACTGTTTTTTATATTTATTTAAAAGTTCTATCGTGACAGCTTTTAGCTTTTGATTGCCTATTTCCTTTAAAAACTGATTAAGTTCACTTATCATAACTTCTTTAGGAATAGGTGCAGTTTGAATATAATCTTGGATATCTATTTCATCATTTTCTGTAGCCATACGATAATTTTTTATCTTAAGTTGTAACTTTCCACGATAATCTAACACCGTTCCATCTATAAAAACCATATTCCCTGGTTTTAAATTTTCAGTGTCTTCGTCCTTTACTTCCCAAATTTTCCCATCAATACTTCCTGTCTTATCTTTTAAATATAATGTTAAATAAGGTTTGCCGCTAGTCGCAATACCTCTTACTACATTATCCAATAAGAAGAACATACTAACTTCTTGATCTGTTTTAAATTCATTAATAAACATTTTATTCTCCTTTTCAATAAATTTAATCCACTATGTTTCTCACTTACTATTTTACTAGGGTTTTTCAAAAAATTCAAATGAATTTAATAAAAATAAAAAAACCTCAAGTATTTTAAACCACCTTCAAAAATCTATATAATCTAAACTCTAAAGGTTAGTTTTTCTCTACTTAAGGTTTATTATTTTAGTCAAATAAATCTTTAGCTTTTCTACTTACTTTATCTAAAAAGCTCTCATCTTCATTTACTTTTTCATTTTTCAATTTTGCTAGTTCCATATATAGTTCTCTTTCACGTGTTGAAAGATTTTTAGGAATTTCGATTGATACTACGATATAATGATCACCCTGACCATAACCCATAACATTTTTCACACCTTTTCCTGCTAAGCGGAATTTTCTTCCGTGTTGTGTTCCTGCTGGAACAGTTAGTTCAATCTCTCCTGTTAAAGTACGAACGTCTATTTTTGTTCCTAAAGCAGCTTGCGCTGGTGATAATGTTAATTTTGTGTAGATATCATCATCTTCTCTGTGGAAATATGAATCCTCAGGCACACTTACTTCGATAAATAAATCTCCTGCTGGTCCCCCATTTTCTCCTGCTCCACCTTTACCTTGAAGGCGAACACGTTGACCAGAACTGATACCTGCTGGAATCTCTACTTCATACTCTACTTCACGGTTATTATATCCTTTACCAAAGCAATGAGCACATTTGTCTTTTATAATTTTACCACGTCCTTGACATTCCGAACATGTTCTTTGACTTTGCATTCTTCCAAATGGTGTGTCTTGAATAACAGCTTCTTGTCCAGTTCCGTGACATCTTTGACAAGTAGTAACAGATGAACTATCTTTTGCTCCTGTTCCGTGACAATGATCACACTCTACATCTTTACGGAGTTTAATAGTTTTTTTCGTACCAAAGACAGATTCTTCAAAACTAATATGCATTCTATGAAGTAAATCTTCCCCTTGACGAGGTGCATTAGGATTACGACGTCCACCGCCTCCTCCAAAGAAGCTAGAGAATATATCTCCTAAATCATCAAATCCACCAGAGAATCCTTGGAATCCTCCACCAAAGCCTCCTGCTCCGCCGAAGCCTCCTTGACCTCCATTACCGAAAGCAGCATGGCCGAATTGATCATATTGAGCTTTTTTATTGTCATCACTTAGAACTTCATATGCTTCTGTGATTTCTTTGAATTTTTCTTCAGCACCTTCCTCTTTATTTATATCCGGATGATACTGTTTTGATAGCTTACGATATGCTTTTTTTATTTCTGCTGCACTTGCTCCTTTACTAAGACCAAGCACTTCATAATAATCTCTTTTAGCCATTATTACCTCTCCTATAATTTCAAATTAGGGAGCGAACCTAAGTCCAGCTCCCCTCTTTTACTTTATATTTTATTATTTTTTCTCAGTGAAATCTGCATCGATTGTATCATCATCTTGTTTTGATGAAGTTGCTCCTGCATCTGCTCCTTGAGCTCCTGCTGCAGCATTAGCTTGTTCATAAAGTTTCATTGTCATTTCTTGAACAGCTTTGTTTAAATCATCTTTTGCTGCTTTGATTTCTTCTAAGTTGTTGTTTTTAATAGCTTCTTTCAGAGCTTCATTTTTTGTTTTGATTGTATCGATTAAAGCTTGGTCTACTTTCCCTTCTGCTTCTTCTACTGCTTTATCAGCTTGGAATGAAAGTTGATCCGCTTCATTACGAATATCAGCTTCTTCTTTACGTTTAGCATCTGCATCTGCATTAGCTTCAGCTTCTTTAACCATTCTATCGATATCTTCTTCACTTAATGAGCTACTTGATTCAATAGTGATTTTTTGTTCTTTTTGAGTTCCTAAATCTTTAGCTGTAACATTTACGATACCATTTTTATCGATATCGAATGTAACTTCGATTTGAGGTACTCCACGTGGAGCTGCTGGAATATCTGTAAGTTGGAATCTTCCTAGAGTTTTGTTATCAGCTGCCATTGGGCGCTCACCTTGTAGTACGTGAATATCTACTGCTGGTTGGTTATCTGCAGCTGTAGAGAACACTTGTGATTTTGAAGTTGGGATAGTTGTATTTCTTGGAATTAATACTGTCATAACTGATCCCATAGTTTCGATACCTAATGATAATGGAGTTACGTCTAATAATACTACGTCTTTAACATCCCCTGTGATTACCCCACCTTGGATAGCAGCACCCATAGCTACTACTTCGTCTGGGTTTACACCTTTATGAGGTTCTTTGCCCATTTCTTTTTTAATAGCTTCTTGTACTGCTGGAATACGAGTAGATCCACCAACTAAGATTACTTGATCGATATCACTTGGAGTTAATCCAGCATCTTTAAGAGCTTGACGAGTTGGTACTAATGTTTTTTCTACTAAATGACGAGTTAATTCATCAAATTTAGCACGAGTTAAAGTATTTTCTAAGTGAACTGGACCATTAGCTCCTGCAGAGATGAATGGTAATGAAATTTGAGTAGAAGTTACACCTGATAAGTCTTTTTTAGCTTTTTCAGCTGCATCTTTTAGACGTTGCATTGCCATTTTATCTTTTGATAAGTCAATACCTTGTTCTTTTTTGAATTCTTCTACTAAGTAATCAATGATAGCTTGGTCAAAGTCATCACCACCAAGTAAGTTATCTCCTGATGTAGCTAAAACTTCGAATACTCCATCACCTAATTCTAAGATAGATACGTCGAAAGTACCACCACCAAGGTCAAATACTAATACTTTTTGGTCAATATCAGTTTTATCTAAACCATAAGCTAATGCTGCAGCTGTTGGTTCGTTGATAATTCTTTCTACTTCTAATCCAGCGATTTTACCAGCATCTTTTGTTGCTTGACGTTGAGCATCGTTGAAGTATGCAGGTACTGTAATAACTGCTTTAGTAACTTTTTCTCCAAGATAGCTCTCAGCTGTTGCTTTTAAGTTTTGTAAAATCATAGCTGAAATTTCTTGTGGTGAATATTTTTTACCATTAACTTCTACTTTATAATCTGTACCCATGTGACGTTTAATAGAAATTACTGTATTTGGGTTTGTAATTGCTTGACGTTTTGCTACTTCCCCTACTTGAATTTCGTCACCTTTAAATGCTACTACAGAAGGAGTTGTTCTGTTTCCTTCTGGGTTAGGGATAATTTTAGCTTCCCCACCTTCTAATACTGCTACTGCACTATAAGTTGTTCCTAAGTCTATACCAATAATTTTTGACATGTTTTTGTCCTCCTATTTTATATTTATTCTAAAGTTTCTAGTTTTTTTGTTAAAATATACTATTCTAACAAAATATTTATATTTTTTTATTTATTATTCTTACTCCTAACTTTTTTCTTCGCCTTTCGAATTCGAAAAAAACAGGCTCAGTCGATACTTTCAAATCATTTCGTCACTTCGTTCCTTATTCTTTGAGTATCTTTGAGAAGCTTCCTCGTAACCATTTCTTCGTATTTTTAATACTAGAAATGTTAACGATGTAGCCTTTAAGAATTTACCTTAACCATTGCTGGTCTGATTACTCTATCTTTTAATTTGTAACCTTTTTGGAAAGTGTCTAAAATTGCTCCACTTTCTTTTTCACTATCTTCGTCTTGCATTACTGCATGGTGATAATTTGGATCAAATTGAGCATTTTCTGTTTCGATTAACTCTACTCCTTCTGATTTTAATACATTTAATAGCCCTTCATAAACCATCTCAACACCTTTTAGTAATGATTTGATTTCTTCGTTATCACTTTCTACCTGTAATGCTCTTTCTAAATTATCTAAGCTAGGTAAGATTTCAGTAATAACTTTTTGACTTTTATAAACATTATTTGTTTCAATTTCTTTGTTTTTACGACGTTTAAAGTTTTCAAACTCCGCATAAAGTCGTAAATACTTGTCTTCTGATTGTTTTAATTCTTCTTCTAGTTTATCAACTTTTTCTTGAAGTAATTCTTCTGCTGTTTTTTCTTCTACAACTTCTTCTTCAGTTTCAGTTGTTTCAGTATTTTCAACAGTTTCTTCTACTTCTTCTAAGTTTTCATTTCTTTCTTCAGTAGTCATCTCTACCTCCTAAATTATTTCAAATTGTTATTTAGATTATCTCTGACACATCCTATTAATGTCATTATTTTTGAATAGTCCATTCTCTTAGGTCCAAAAACGGCTATTACACCTTGACCTTTTGATGTGTTATATTTACTAGATACTAATGAAAGGTCCGCAATATTTTCAAGCTCTAATTCCTTACCTATTTTTATACAAGTATCTGAATCAGTAACCTCTACATTGTGGTCTAGTAACTCAACAATCTTATCATCTTCTAAGAGCGATACTACTTCTTTTAATTTTTCTACATTATCTATATCAGGTTGTTTTAGTAAATTGTACTTACCTCCTAATGCTACAGTCTTCTTAATTTTATGTTGAAGTAATCTATTTAGTGCAACAACTATCATGTCATAATTATTAACTCGAGTTTTCAAATATTTCTCAAGCTCTCCGTGAATAATTACATGGGCTGTTGCCATATCAACATCATAAAAGTAAGTTTGCAAGAGTTTATTCACTTCTGCTATATCCTCTGCAGTAAAATCTGCATCAAGTTTATAGTTTTGTTGGAATACCTCTCCTATATTAGTTACTAATATAACTAAAATACTTCGACTACTTAAGAGTATAACTTCTACTTTATTAATTCGTCTATCAGCTTTTGTAGGAGCTAAGATAACTGCCGTACAATCTGTTAAGTCTGATAAAACTATAGCATTTTTTTCTAAATAGTTATCCTCTGATACATATTTATCACTCATAAGTTCTTTTAACTTTTCACTCTCGCTACTTGTTAATTCATAATCTTTTTTTATGCAATCTACATAATAGCGATATCCTTTTTCAGAAGGAACTCTCCCTGATGAAATATGTGTTTTTTTTATCAACCCTTCTTTTTCTAATTTGCTCATATCATTTCTAATAGTTGCTGGACTAAAATCAATGTTCTGAGCAAGTTGCTTAGAACCAACAGGTTGATTAGTAGTTATAAAATTTTCTACTATAGATTGAAGAATAAGTACTTGTCTTTCTATTAACATGTTTATCACCTATCTTCATTTTGTTTTTAGCACTCTAAACACTTAAGTGCTAATCACATTATTAATATTACCACTAAGGTCAAAAAAAGTCAATACTTTTTTTAATATTTTTTTGACTTTTTTTGACTTTTGTTTTTCTATCTTCGAAAAAGGCTTAAAATAAAGGTTTTTATTATTTCATTATATGTTATTAAATTAAAGTTAAAAAGTAAATTAACGTTTTAACTTATTATTTTCATTTATTATTTTAGTGTGATATAATGGATACTAATACAATAGAATAAGAGGTATTATAATGAAAAAAATATTTAAATTCTGTACCTTACTTTTATCTGTTGCACTATTATTAACAGCTTGTGGTAGCGGGGAAAAGACAAAGGTTTATACAGAAACAAGTAATAATCAAGAACATGTATCTACTATTTATTATAGGGGCGATACGGTAAATAAAGTTATTACTGTTTCAACTCTAAATAATAATGTTTCAAACCTAGATAGTGCTCTAGAAACAGTCAAAAAATCTTTTTTAAAGAAACCAAATTTCGATGGTTATACGCGCTCTGCTGAAATTAAAGATGGAAAAATTGTTCTTACTACTGAAACTGACTACAATAAACTAGATTTTGAAACATATAGAGGAAGAATCCATCTATCAGGTTCTGCTACACTTGAAAATGAAAGAAAGTTAAGTAACGTAGAAAATAACCTTAAAAAAGAAGGCGCTACTGAGAAAAAATAATACAAATTATATTGAGGTGAAAAAATGAAAAAAATATTAAAATTAATTACACCATTACTTGCAACATTATTCTTACTTACAGCATGTTCTAGTGAAAAAACAAAAGTATATACTACAACTTTTGGAAATGATCAAGAAAATGAAACAACTATTTTTTATAAAGGGGATGTTGTAAACAAGATAAAAACTATATCTAATATTAAAGATCTTGGAATGGATAGCGATTCTGCTTTTGAATCTATCAAAAAATCAATCGATGAACAAAATAAAGATATCAAAGGTCTCACATATAATGTAGAAAAAAAAGACGACAAAGTAGTAATTACATGGGATTTAGATTTTTCTAAATTAGATTTTGATAAAGATAAAGATCGTCTACATCTTAAAGGTTCTTCTTTAGATGAAGAAAGAAAATTAAGTTATGTTGAGGAAAATATCAAAAAAGCTGGTGGCGTAGAGAAAAAATAACAATTTATTAGCGTTTAAAAAATTAGAACTAATAGTCTAACTTTTTAAATGCTTTTTTAATTCTTATATAAGCAAAAATAGTTTTTATTCTCAGCTTTCTTGTATATTCAGAGAAATTCTTGTATAATATTAAACGAAATACAGTGAGGTAAACAAATTTGGAACTTATAGAACTTAAAAAAGAATTGGAAGAAGTAAATAAACAAATATCAGAGTTCAAAACTTCATTAAAGATAGAAGAAAAAGAGCAAAGAGTAGCTGAAATAGAAAATATGATGCTTGATGCTGATTTCTGGAATGATAGCGAGACCGCTAGTACATTAGTTACTGAATCAAAAAGTATAAAAAAAGAACTTGACGAATTTAGTGCAATGCTTGACTATCTAAATCACTCCGAAGAAATGATAGAATTTTTAAATGATGAAGATGATGAGGAAATTTATCAAGAACTTATAGAAACTGTTCGAGACTTGAAACAACAGGTTGAAGATTTTAGCTTTAGGTTGTTATTTGCCGAAGAATATGATAACAATACTGCCATCTTAGAAATTCATTCAGGAGCTGGCGGAACTGACGCTACAGATTGGGCAGAGATTATGCTCCGTATGTATGAGAGATTTTTCACAAAGCAAGGTCTTTCATATAGCTATTTAAACTATCAATCCGGAGATATTACCGGTGTTAAATCTGCCACATTAAAAATAGAAGGTGACTTCGCCTATGGTTTGTTAAAAGGCGAAAAAGGGGTTCACCGCGTAGTACGTATCTCGCCTTTTGATCCATCTGGTAAACGTCATACATCATTTGCCTCTATCGATGTTATTCCAGAATTTTCTGATGAAGAAGCAAATATTGAGATTAATATAGAAGATTTAAAAATAGATACCTATCGTGCACAAGGTGCTGGAGGGCAACATATTAACACGACAGACTCTGCTGTCCGCATTACTCACCTACCCACTGGTATCGTAGTCCAATCTCAAGCAGAACGTAGCCAAATAAAAAACCGTGACTTCGCAATGAAAAACTTAAAATCAAAACTACATCAACTAGAACTGGAAGAAAAAGAACGTGAACTTGCTTCTATTCGTGGTGAACAAAAAGATATTGGTTGGGGCTCGCAAATACGTTCTTATGTATTTACTCCATACACAATGGTTAAAGACCATAGAACTAACTATGAAGTATCTACCGTAGATAAAGTTATGGATGGAGAAATTATCGATTTTATCGATGCTTATCT
>ERZ773063.2392-NODE-2392-length-10216-cov-3.274678_pt1 | contig 10216 bp, 17 predicted proteins | sample MGYA00580625_ERZ773063 | MGnify/ENA primary metagenome ERZ773063 (study PRJEB29015, sample SAMEA2738022) | human oral metagenome | biome: human oral; feature: human-associated habitat; material: dental | place: China | collected 2042 ...
GCGCACCGAAAGACATCTTTACAGAAGCCATGATGGAAGATGTATACCGTGTTAAGACAAAAATTTATATCGATGATAATGGTTTACCTCATGTTATTCCATTAGAAGCAATAAAATGATAAAAGGCTATTAGGTTAAAATAAAAGAAGCTGAAATCTTTGCAGATTAGCATTGATTTCAGCTTCTTTTTTGTAGGAAACATTAAATAATTTCTTTTACCTTTGCTATACCTTCGTTGACCGTATCGTCGTAGTCATCGGTCTGGTGGTTACCCAGCGTGATTCTGTACATGCCGTCGGAAGTACTGAAAGTATTGCTACGTTGGTCGGCTTTCGTGTTGAATATCTCCTCTTTCAGCTTCAATGCGTCGGCAAATCGTTCGTATACGCTTTGTTTGCTCCTCGCCAAGCTATTGCTTACCTCTTGTAGTGTCGGGAACACCTCCCTCACCGCTTCGTCCACAAGCTGCTTATAGGCATCTCGATTCTCTTTTTTGAGGAGTTCTCTTTCTTTTGCCTCCTTGTACAGACGAAACTCTTCGGCTTCGCTTCCTGTTAATCTGATTTCTTCCATATTATTTTGATTTATTACTGTTTATATTTAACGCCTTATTGAATTCGACACTTGTGATTTCGATAAAATCGGATGGTAGTTTCATTTTATCGTCAAAATAACAATACAAACCATCATCTGAACTTATCTCTATATATGGAAATATAAATCTACCATATACATTATCAACACCTCCATCAGCTAAAATATCCATAAGTAAGAAGTAACTACTTTCACCTAAACTGTTAAAAAAAGCTTTGCACTCTTTACCCTTTTTAGTTCTTAAATTTGGCTTGTATAAACCTTTATATTCTTTTGAGGGACTAAACTCTTTGAGGTCAACATCTTGTTCTGAGTTAAAACCAAGTCCTAAATATGTCGTTACTCTAATATAATTTTGTTGTCCCTTACGTCCTAAAAACTGGTCATTCCACTTAGGATATCGTTGTTTTATTCGCTCCACGTTATCTTTCTCTATTTGGAGCTCTTTTGCCCTCATATCATATAGTTTCTTATAGAGAGCACTTTCTTTGTCTATTAATTTGTAATACATATTATTATAAGTTATTATTTTACCAATTCAAAATCGTATACAAACACGTATGGATTGCTCTCCCAAGTGCCTGTGCCATATATCCCATCTATTAAGGCGGCGTAGGCTTCTCGGGGGGTACTATAAAAAAAGAAAACCCACTTATGAGTGTTTTTTTGGACTATACCATACGGCGTAACGTATTTAGCCGACCCCAAAACACCCTCTTTCAAACAATCTGCCTCGCTTATATATTGCAATCTTTCAAATCGTATCTTAGTTATCTTTACGGCATGAGGCATCAAATAAGTTCGTGTGTTGGTCTTATCATTCCATCTTATATTTTCGGTAATATCTCCTCCCAAAATACTCCAATATGTATTGCGAAGGGTATCAAGAAAGGACTCTTGCTTATCTTTGTCTAACTGATTGTAGATGTCCTTATAACTCTGTGCTACTGCCAGCTCCTCCCCAACGTAAAACCTCGGGAGCAACATAAAAGGCTCCTCGCCTATTCTGCCGAACTCCCAAAAGCCCCAGGAATTCCGACCTCTCGGATAGTCAAGGCGTTCGTCTCTCTCTTTAATTATCATCCTTATCTGTGTCTTTTCTCCAGATAGTACCAAGTCCGTCAAGCCGAACCCATCGTCAAAATTAATTTTATCCATAATATTTTCTCCTATAGTTTTGAATCTTCCAATTCAAAACTATAACAAGCTTTATTTGTTGCCTTTATTTTCAACATTTTATTGTATGTTCTATTACTCCGCCGTACTCCGCAATACTGTATTATCGAGCCTCCGCACTGCCAACGTTGTCTGTGCTTGCACTGCCGACAGGTATAGCCATTGGTTTCTATCCACCTGTGTTTAGGTGTTAGTGGGGCAGGTGTGCCTTCAAACTCTCTTGTATCAAATAGTGTTGTCTGCATAATATTTTATCTTTTAATTTATTTATCTACAAAAAGCAGCGAAATCACAGTCTTTTTGATAATCTTTTTGTCTCATCTGTGCATCTTTTTCAGCACTTTGAAGGTCGCAAAAAACATTTGCCTCACAAAAGATTTTTCCTTCTTCCGTATAATATGTTATCTCACAATCTTTATTGTGTTTCAAACAATAATCTACTCTAACAAAATCCTCAATTCGGGGCTCAATATGACCTCCAACAATAAATTCGCCTGAATAGTACTTTCGTTCCTCCTCATATCGAACGTGAACCCACCTATTATATCTATATTGATGTGTGGGCTTGGTAACAACATAGAGCGATAAAAACACCTTATCTCCTTTTTTGTATTTTGGAGAAAAAAGTCCTCTTGATTTTAATTTTATAACATTTTCCTTAAAAGCTTGTTCCCTTTGCTCTTGCATCTCTTTTTCTCGCAAGGCCAGTTCAGCCGCTTCTTCTTTTTTCTCAGTATGTCTCATTATATGCCGCTCATATCCTGCAAGGGTAACAAGCTTCTTGCCACATATTCTACAGTACCATCTGCACTTATGAGTATCAAGACCCTTTTGTGTCTTAAACTGAGCTGCACAAACATTACATTTCAACATAATTTTCTATTTTTTAATCGTTAATACTCAAACCTCAATCTTTTCGCAACCGCCGCAACAACATCTACCGTTACCGAGTTGCCTATCATTTTATACCTCTGTGTTCTACTTATTTCTCTCACTTTGCCGCCATAATCTCCCCACCTTGTCCAATCGTCTGGAAACCCTTGTAACCGTTCGCACTCCACTTCCGTAAGCCGTCTGATATTTCCCAAAAAATTATTCTCCTGAAAAGAATTTGCAGATATTGTCGGACATTCCATAAATACTCCTCCCTTATTGTTGCCTCTTTGGCGTTGGCATATTATCAAGTCTGCTTTATGGCAACTTAAAGCCGGACTATTTCCCTCTACATCGTACACCCTATTCTGCTGATACGGCTGCTTGCCGCCCGATTCTTTCGAACCATTTAACTGTATTACAGGCATTCCGCTACCATCACGCCTACCTCTTGCAAGTAGTGTGGGAGCTATGTCATTCTTCATCCTCCTAAACTCCTTGCCCCCATTATATGTGCGACAAGTCCCAACTTGAACGTACGTATCCCCTCTTGTCATAGTCCCATTAGCCGTTAATGTTGTACTAATCTCGCCTTGTAACCCCCTCTTTGCTCCGACAACATAGTCTTCATTCTTTCCGATAGGAAATATTCCCGCCCTACTTCGTCCTGCAAGATGTCCGACAAGGTATATCCGCTCTCTATTTTGGGGTAAAAACCATCTTGTATTAAGCAATTGCCATTCAAGTCGATAGCCCCCAATGTTGGCAAACTCTTGCACGATTGCCGCAAAATCTGCCCCACCATTTGAGCTGAACACTCCTTTAACATTCTCCCAGATAAATACCGAAGGTCTGACCTCCCGTACAAGCCTAATTGCTTCCCCGATAAGACCGCTCCGTTCTCCTCCAAGCCCTGCACGCTTTCCAGCCAAGCTGAAATCTTGGCAAGGCGACCCGAAAGTGATAATGTCGATTTCTCCTCGTCCGAAGTCTCCCCCTCGAACATCCGTAACTGAACCAATGTATTTTGCATCTTTAAAATTGTACTTATAATTCGCTATTGCGTGTTTGCTTATCTCACTATAATAATGCTTCTCAATCTCAAAACCCGCTCTCAACAGCCCTAAACTGAAACCGCCGATGCCGCTGAATAGGTCTATTACATTTAATCCCTTTTTCATTTCCTTTTACTTTCTCCCTCGAAAACAAAGTCGTTGCAGCACTCACGTATACGGTCATAGATACGTTCGCCGTACTTCGACCTCAGCGTTACCTCTTTGTCGTCGTCCGACTTTGGTAGTAGATTCGTTATCAGTATCGTCCGCAAGTCTGAGCGATACCGCTTGTCGTATAGGTCGACGAACGGACACAGCCTGTTGCCGTAGTACAGCACTTCCGAGTTCTCTACTCCTACATCGTCGATTACGAGTATATCGATACTTTTCAGTGCCTCTATTGTTGCCGTATTCTGTTCGATGTATGCCGTCTGCACGTCGAAGCTATGCACAAGCCTTATCGCGGGTGCTTGCCTCCGCTTTATCTCTTCGTAGAAGTCGGCATTTACCGCCCTGCAGAATGATGTCAGCAACTTCGATTTACCCACTCCTACAGAGCCACGTATCAGCCAACCTTTGTGTATCCGTATCTCGTCGGTTACTCCTTCGGTATCCCCGCAGTACCACCGCGTCAAGTACTCTATCAGCTTCCGCGTGCAGTCGTCCCATATTATCCGCTCGCCTCTTTCTTTCAGGTAGCCGTACAGTATCTCGAGCGTCTTTCTGCCGAGATTACGCCAAGTATACGCCTGTTCTTCCTGTTCCTCAGAGCGAGATGGCTCTGTGTTGGTCGCTCGTCGCAACACGTCCGAGAGCAGCTCCACTTTGTTTGTTCTGTTCATTTTTTACCGTAGTTTTTTGATTGTTAAACGATTGAGTTTTCAGTTCGAAAAGACCCTGCCAATTGTTCGCTATCGATTGCTCAATAATAGCCCTGCACATTTCAATGTCGCCGCCGCCAAGTTCATACATCTTGCGGTACGCAAGCTCTATCTGCTTTTGGTCTTTGTAGCTGTTGTGTTTTACTCGTCGTTTATAGTCGAGCCACTCCTCGAACAATTTTTTGAAATTTTCATCAGAAATAAAGTCGAGTGAAAAAATCGGTTTTTCCGATTTTTTTGGTACTACGTTAGTAGTACTTTTTATAGTCTTGTCTTTATCTTGTCTATTTAATGTTCCCTTTATTGTTTCCCTTATTACTTCCGTATTATTCCCTTTATTATTTCCCTTATTGCTTTCCAGATTACTTTCTTCATTGCTTTCTTTATTACTTTCTTTTGTTACCCTCTCATTGCTCAATATCCGATAAATACCAGCATCTCGAGTAGTGCCTTTTTTGTAGGAAATAACTCCGAAATCAATCAATCGCTGACGAGCTTGAATTAAGTTTTTTGGTCTCGTTCCCAAATCACCCTCCAAACGAGCATTCGGGTACTTAAAGTCGTTCTTCCACCCGAGCTTATTGTTTATTTCCAACAATTTGAAAAATAAATGAACCTCAAGGTGCGAAAAGGTCGCCTCTAAATCTTTCTGCCAAAAATTATTTATAAAATCTATGTAGCTCATACTTTACGGTATTATTCAATCGTCATCTGTCGCTTGTTAAATTCGTATGTCTTAACATTTTTTACCGCCACATCGAAATACGACTGTTTCAATTCAAAACCGATAGCATTGCGGTCGAGCTCGACCGCTTTACATACCTCCGAACCTATACCCATAAAAGGAGTAAACACCACATCACCTTTATTGCTCCAAAGGCTTATCGCTCTCTCTATCGTCGGTAACTGCAAGGGACAAATATGCTTCTCATCTTTCTCCGAACGTGCCGGCACCGCATTTAAGGTATTACTATAATCTATGTCATACCATATAGGGCTTGCCCACTTCTGCCAAGTATCTACATCAATATCGCAATGTACGGGGTGCGTATGCTCACCATCTTTACGAAAGATCATTAGATAGTCGGGAATGCCAACACGGCTCATCGCACTATCCTTTTTTACTTGCTTATGAAGCAGCCCAAGAGCCTTTGTTCGTTGCATTTCTGTTACGGGATTTTTCCAAATAGTTACTCTCGAATGATATATAAATCCGCAGCCCTCAAATGCCCTAAGTATCATACCGCTAAAATCACGCAACCCTATATATCCCTCTTTGCCCTTTTGTATAGGCAAATCCATACAATGAACAGCTATATTGCGTCCGCTCCATAGGACTCTATACAATTCCTTTACCAAAAAATTAAATGCCGTAAAAAATTCGTTATAATCTTTCGAGTTGCCCATATCGGCGAGCTCGTCAGAATATACGTATAGCTCTGAAAATGGTGGACTAAACACTGAAAAGCCTACACTTTCGTCAGGCACTTGTTTAATCAGCTCTACGCAATCGCCTCTGTATATTGCTGCTCTTTCTGAAATGTAGTTATCCATACAGGTAATGTTATTTTATTTGTTTTTAATTCTTTTTTTTCTGATACACTCAATTTTACTTCGACAATACTTCTGTTTGTCGCTCTACTCATCTGTTTTTGCATATATTCGAATTGCTTTTGCTTTTGTAGGATTGTGCTTCTTACGTTCTGCATTGTATCTGTTACTATCAGGTAACAGTTGACTTCGTTTGTTTGTAAAAAACGATACGACCTCCTCATTCCTTGATATGTCTTCTCGAATGAAAAATCCAAGCTCGCAAATATCTGATTGTGGCAGTTCTGATAATTCATTCCCATTGATGCTATCTTTAATTTCGTTATCAGCACTCTGAATTTGTTTTGAGCAAACCCGAGCAAACGCTCCTTTTTGTAGTTTTTACTATCAGAGCCTTTCACTTCAATGGCACCGGGGATATGCTTTCTTAGATACTCACCCTCATCGTCGTGTGATATCCATATTATAAAGCTTTCGTTGCTCGAATTAGCTATCTCTATTGCCTTATCCAAACGATATTGTTTTGTTAGTCTCAATTCTTTGTTAAAATCAGTAGCGTTTACAGCGACATCATTGAATATCTTCCCATTATTCCTTTTAGACGTCTCTATGTATACGTCAATGATATTGAGCGGTGGCAATACATATCCTTCATCCGAAAATCCAATATCCGATGGCGTTGTTATCATTAATGCCCATGAGCTCACAAAGTCCCAAAACGCCCGCTCCGAATGTCCTTTTAATCGCCACTTTGTAGTATCTCCGCCGTCGTGTACAAAGTACATCGCAAGCATTTCATTTCTCGTCATTACGTTAAGAAATTCGGTGTGATTGCATAGCTCCATTATGTCATTAGGTGATGGCGTTGCCGTACAAGCGAGTTTATACGAGGTATGAGCGAATGCATCTATAAGCTTCTGTTTGGTCTTGCCGTCGAAGTTTTTCAGTATAGAGCTTTCGTCGAGTACTACTCCACAAAATACCGATAAATCTACATTGTCCATATCTTCATAATTGGTTATGAAAATATTACTGCCATATATTATTGTTCCCTTTTCTATTTCAGTTATCGAATAACCAAACCGAACGCCTTCTGCTACTGTTTGTCCAACCACAGACAAAGGAGCAAGTATTAATACAGGGCTATTATTATGCTTTGCCACTTTATCCGCCCATTCCAGCTGCATAATGGTTTTGCCCAGTCCTGTGTCAGCAAATAGTGCAAAACGTCCTGCTTCGAGTGCTTTCTGTACACAGTACTTCTGAAAAGGGAATAAGTGTGTATTTATGTCCGACAACTCGACCACAAAGCCACTATTGCGATGTGATACCTTTTTACCTTCTAAAAACTCTTCGTAAGTCATTTGTTTTACTGATTTTAATTTCTATTTCGTGGGGAGGGTAGGGCTCGAACCTACCTCATACTGCCACCAATCAGCTCCCCTGTGGATACAGACCCTTGTGTTTGGCGATACCTCTAAAAACTCCTATACTCCGTACCTTTGCCCACAAATACGCGGGGCGTATTGCCCTCACGTTCTTCTTTCGTTTGCGGCACGTATATCGTGTGAGTGTCGCCGTACTTCGACAGCTCTCGACGCTCCGATACTATCAGGTCTACATACTTCTTGCCGTTACCGGCTGTTGTGATCTTCTCTTTCGGCAAATCCGATAAGCAAATACTAATCTTAATCATCTCTGTTTATTATTTTAGTTTATATTTAATACCTCCTTTTACAAGCGTCTTTTTCTTGTACTGCTCGAATAGTGCGGGGTGCTCCTCAGCGAACATCTTACTGTCAAAGCTCATTCGCTCGTAGTCTGCTGTCTTCGTCAGCGTGAACATATCATTGTCTATCTTGAATGCGGGTAACCCCTCACACATCGCTTTCAGTTGAGTCTCAAACCGCTCTATTGACTCCTCTATCTCTTGCTTTTTGGCAAGATTCGCTGCTATCTTACCTATCAGAGCAAGTGCCTTCTTCTCGTCTATTGCTATTGTTACCTTGTTGTCGAATGTAGCTACCTCGCCTCGTGCGTCTGCCTCGAGCAACCTCTGCACATCTTCGGCAGGTACTTCTTCCACCTCTACAAGTCGCACCATACCGTCCTTTACGTGTATGGCATACAGCCCCTCTATCTTCAATTTCGGGTTAACAAACCCAAACAGATACTTACATATCGATAGCTGCCAGCTCACACACTTCTTGTTCAATGTGTATGTCGTCTTTACGTCTGCTATTGCCAGCCGTCCGTCTTTCATTATCACCTTATCTATCGGTGTGGCATATCGCTCATAGTCAGTAACTATATATTCGCTCTGCAATACCTCTACATTGTTCAGGCTCTTCATTACCTCGTATGCGTTCACTTCTGTTGCGAACTCTTCGCTCCTCGTACCGAACTCGTCGAAGACCTCCAACGCTTCGTGTACCATTGTGCCATACTCTTTTTTGGCGTCCAATACCTTCTCCGACACTCCCTCATACATATCGGGGAAGACGTGCCGCTTTATCAGCCCTGTTATTCCGTGTAGCTCTTTGCCCGCTGCCCAATATCTGTGGCTATCGTCGAGTATCACCCCCGTCGGTTTCAGTTTTATATTCTTCATACGGCAAGCTCCTTTTTCTTTGCGTCTTTAAGCTTCATAAATTCGGCATTGCTCTGGAACGCCCGCCATCTTATCCATACCCCTTGTAAGTCCTCCACTGTCTTCGCTTCCTTCATCTCTTGCACCGCAAGCTCAAGGTCTGCATTTGTGTGCGTGGCTTCTGCTTTCACCGGTGCCGACTTCTTACTCTTAGCCTCCGTCTTCGTCGTGTCGCTATCTTTGTTGTCGTCGATACAGAATAGTCCGTTTAGTGCGTACTTACGGGCGTACGAACTTGCCGCTCCCGTTATCTGCGAACCGTCCATACCTTTCTTGTCTTCCTCCTCACGTGCGTATGCCGTAACTTCCACCTTCTCGCTTGCTCCGTTCATAAGTATAGCTGTTGCTTTTACATAGTACCGCTCTCCGACAAGCGTTATCTCGTCGCTCAGCGTCAATATGCAATCGTATGAAGAGAGTAGTGGCTTCACCGCTTCCAGTATATCCTCGCAGCTCCGATAACTATATTTGCCGAAACTATTATACTGTCCCTTCGGTGCTTTCAGTTCGTTTTGTATCCTGATTAATTCTTTCATAACCTTTTACTTTTTAATTGTTTATGTTTATTTTACTGATTTCTGTAACTGTAATATTTGTCCTTTTTGCCCTCCTCCGTATCGGGGTGTGCCTTGCCATACAAGCCGACCGCTGCCATAAGCAACACGCCCGCCACGCCCATCACGGCAAGTCCTATCGGCTCGCCTACACACAGCATCGCCGTGCCTATACCGCCAAGTATCATACCTGCTATGTCCGATACTCTATACATCGCTTTTGCTTGTTTGTTGTTCATATCTATTTTATTTTAAATTGTTTATTATCAATTTCGTCGAATAACCTTTTGAGAAATTTCTCATCTGATTTGTTCATCTTTGCGGGTTTTATGGCACTGCACACACAGTCGAATCTCTTATAGTCATAGCCTCGTCTCATATAGCAGTCGAAGTTTGGGTTATCTTCTCTCGTGCGGTGCTCGGCGTATACCTCGCCTGTTGTCCTATTCACTACCTTATACTCTATATATGCCCTTCTCATAGCTCTACTGTTATATTGTTATTCAATGCTTCGATTAGTTCGGCTTCTTGTATTGCTGTAAATTCATCTACCTCTGCCGATACGTCGGCAGTAAGGAAAGCTTGCACTTCGTCTATATCTATTGTGTCTATCACAAGCTCATCGTACGTCGGCGAATATCCTTGTCCGTCCTCGTGCTCTATGTACCCGTAGCCGTTGCCGTCGATGTTCAGCGAGTACTCCTCCGTCACCTTCACGTCGCAGTATATATCTACGGTCTCATCGCTTGCCCAACTCGTTGTAGCGGGTACATATATTCCCTGCTTCACTCTGTCCATTATCTTCTTGAATTCTTGCGATTGCATAGTGGTATTAGCTTTTATATATTATTATAGTTTCACAGGCTTCAGCCTCAAGCAGTT
>ERZ773063.2394-NODE-2394-length-10201-cov-13.666272_pt1 | contig 10201 bp, 8 predicted proteins | sample MGYA00580625_ERZ773063 | MGnify/ENA primary metagenome ERZ773063 (study PRJEB29015, sample SAMEA2738022) | human oral metagenome | biome: human oral; feature: human-associated habitat; material: dental | place: China | collected 2042 ...
TTTTCCGCGTTGCCACCAAGGATAGGATTTCGCTTGCAACCCTCAATGGCGTCCGTGCTTACTACAATATGGACTCTTCAATAGCCAAGGGAGTGGAATTCGAGGTCAAGCACCGCCTGAACCAAGATTGGCGGACATATCTCAACTACACGTTCGAGTCCGGCGAAATTACAAGCGGCGGCACGACGGAGCGAAATTGGGATATTCCAAAGCATATGCTGAGCTTCGGCGTCGACTATACGCGCGGCAAGTTCAACGGCGTCCTCGATGCGCAATATGTGGGCGCGCGCCAGAGCGTCGATTCGGTCTCGGGCGAATACGGCTCAGAGGACAGCTTCTTCCTGACGAATCTTTATCTCAATTACAAGACGGATGAAAATCTTAACCTGCAATTCGCCGTCCGTAACCTCTTCAACCGTCATTTCTACGCAGACGAGGCGGCAAGTGGGAGAATGTACACCTTCGGGGCGACGTATTCTTTCTAAGGAAGCACTGATAAATTCAGCGATTCCCTGAAAAGAAAGGACAGCTCCATGAGACTCATCTACCTGCTGCACCGTTGGATCAGTGCCGTGTGCGCCATATTCTTCCTGCTGCTCGTCTTGACGGGACTGCCGCTGCTCTTCAACGGCGATATCGCGCGCTGGAATGCGCTTGAAAAACGGCCTGCCTTCGGCGAGACATCCTCTCGTGTGCTTTGGGCAGAAGCGGTAAGGGGCTTGGCGCGGATCGAGCGCGAGAATCCCGGGCGCAGGGTGCAGTCGATTTCCGCCTATCCCGAGCGCGGGCTTCTCGTCTATCGATTCTCGCGCACCGGCGGCGGATATGGCGTGTCTGCGCTCGCCTACGCGCCGCAGCAGGACGCGCTTGTGCCTTGGCGGAGCGGCGGCGTCAAATCGCCCGCGCTCGCTGCCTTCATGGGCTGGATGCATCACCTGCATCTGCGTCTCGCCATGGGGCAGGGCGGCATGATCTTCCTCGGCATCATGTGCTTTTTGAGCTTAGTTTCCATCGTCTGCGGGATCTTCCTCTACCCGACGTTCATGCGGCACCGCCTTTTCGGCGGCACGCGCGGCGGCATGTCGGCGGGCAGCTTCTTCGACTGGCACAACTTCCTCGGCATCCTTACAGCCGTCTGGGCGGGACTCATGACGCTGAGCGGCGTCGCCATTGTGATCTTTTCCGTGAGCTACGGCGTCTATCTTGCCGAGGTCGACGCCCATGCGCCGCAGGGAGATGCCGTGCACGTCAGCTACGAGGACATGCTCGCCTACGCCGGAGAAGCCTTCCCCGAGCAGAACGTCCTGAGCATGGAAAGTGCCACAGGCTCGCTGCCTGCGGCTCTCTACCTGACGGATCAGGCGCATCCCGCGATGTTCATGGGGCAGAAGGTGCTCTTCGCGCGCACGGCGAGCGGCGAGCTCGCACACTTCACGGAGCCGCTGCCGCGCTATCTGGCAGTCTGCGCCTCGCTGCTCGACCTGCACATCCACAACCACTCGACGCTTCTCCTGAAGCTCATCTGGCTCGTGCTCGACGTCATGACGATCATCGTCATCGTCACGGGATTCTTTGGCTGGTGGCAGCGCTCCCATCGGCATAGGGAGCGGCGTCCCGTCTTTGCCGACGGCAGGGGGAAGTCCCTCATGACATCCGTCTGGAAGCTGCCCGCCCTTCTCGCCGTGCTTTCCCTCGTCGGCATGACAGCGCCTCTTGGCGACACCTTCCTCGGCAACACCGTCGGCGCCTTCGCCTGGCTCTTCGTCCTGGCTCTCGGCAGCGCTGCCTGGCTCTTCGCCGGGCGTCCGTAAATGATCAAAACAGAAAGGAAACTCTATGGCACGAATCTTAGCGCGTCGTCTTCTGATGATGCTCGTCATCCTCTTTCTCCTCTCGGTCATCACCTTCATCCTCATGCACACGTCGGACTCCGATCCCGTGAAGCTCTACATGATTCGCTCGGGAATCATCCCGACACCCGAGCTGATCGCGGAGGTGCGCGTGCGCTACGGACTCGACGAGCCGATCTGGGTGCAGTATTTCGTATGGCTGCGCGACCTCCTCTCGGGCGATCTCGGCTACTCGCTGCTCTTCTCCATGCCCGTGGCGACGCTCTTAAAGGACGCGATACCAAACACGATTCTTCTGGCGGTTTCGGCGATGGGGCTTTCGATCCTCATCTCCGTGCCGCTCGCAGTTCTCGCATTTCGCTTCTATGCGCGGCCGCTCGATCTCATCATTCGCTTCGGCTCGTTCTTTGGTATCACGATACCAACGATATGGCTGTCTTTGATCTTCATCTACATCTTCTCGGTCAAGCTGTCTTTGATACCAATCCATACGACGGGACTCACAGGGCTGATTCTGCCGTCTCTCGTGCTCTCCTTCTACTACATGGGGCTGTATGTGCGCCGCCTGCGCGGTGCGCTCCTCGAAGAGCATCAAAAGGACTATGTGACGGGCGCACGCGCCCTCGGGCTTTCCGATTCGCGCATCCTCTGGCGCTACATCATGCCGAACGCGCTGCCGAACATCATCACGATGTTCGGCCTGTCCTTCGGCAGTCTCTTGGGCGGCACGGTCGTCATCGAGGCGATCTTCGGCTGGCGCGGCATGGGCTTTTTGATGGTCGAGGCCATAAAGAACAACGACTTCACGCTCATGCAGGCCTACGTCCTCTGGGGCGCGGGCATCTTCATCCTCGTCAACCTCGCGGCGGACATCCTCTGCCTGTGGCTCAATCCCAAGGTGCGCGAACAGGAGGTGGGCTGACATGGGACTCTTCTTCTCGCGCATGAGGCGCGACCCGCTCTTCTGCGTGCTCGCAGCGCTCCTTCTCCTGTGGATCGCCGCGATGTTCGCCGTGCCGCCTTTCCTCCCCTACGACGCCTATACGAACGATATGGGCGCACGCCTCCTGCCGCCATCGGCAGAGCACATCCTCGGTACGGACCAGCTCGGGCGCGACCTTCTCTCGCGCGTCCTCGTCGGCGGCCAGGCGAGCCTTTCGGCATCCCTTGTGAGCGGCATCCTCTCTGCCGTCTTCGGCATCGGCGTCGGCGCGGCGATGGCTCTGACGCGCGGCCGCATGCAGCTCATCTCGACGGGAATCGTCGACTTCTTCCTCGCCTTTCCGAGCCGCGTCTTCCTCGTCGCGCTCCTCGGCTTCCTGGGGCCGAACGTCGGCAACGTCATCCTCGCCGTCTTCATCACGACGTGGGCGGAGTATGCGCGCATCGTGCGCACGATCGTTCGCACGGAGCGCGAGAAGCCTTACGTGCGCTACGCTGACGCGTCGGGCATCCCGTTTTCGCGGCGGCTCTTTCGCTATGTGCTGCCGAACGTCGTGCCGCAGATGTTCGTCTTCTTCTTCCAGCACTTGAGCGACATCGTGCTCATCGTCGCGGGACTGTCGCTCATCGGCATCGGCATCCAGCCGCCGACGCCCGAATGGGGCATGCTCCTCATGGGATCGAAGGACTACATGCAGACGGCGCCGTGGCTCTTGATGTTCCCCGGACTTGCCATCTTCATCACGGTCATCCTCTTCAGCCTCATGGGCGACGAACTGCGCGACATCTTCGAGCCGCGCTGGGAAAGGAGGGGGGAGAAATCATGAGCGAAAAGAACACAGCCGCGCACAGCGCGAAATCCTCGCCGCATCTGCCCTTCCTCGCCGTCGATCACCTTTCCATTGATGTGGCGAAAAAGCGCGTCCTCGACGACGTGTCGCTCGCATTGGAGGCAGGCGAGGCGCTTTCCATCATCGGTGCAAGCGGCTCGGGCAAATCGACGCTCCTGCGCGCCATCCTCGGGCTTCTGCCGCACGAGGGCAAGGCGATCGCGGGCGACATCCTCTACCACGGCGCACCGCTTTTGAAGAACGCCGCGCTGCAAAAGGAACTGGCAGGGCGCGACTTCGCCATGGTCTTCCAGAATCCCGGCAACTACCTGAACCAGAACCTGCGCGTGCGCCGCCAGTACGAGGACTTTCTGCGTGCACACGGCGTTCTCAAGAAGGAGTGGCCGGCCCTGATGGAAGATCGCCTCAGAGCCGTCGGCTTCAGCGAGCCGAAGCGCGTGCTCAGCGCCTACCCGTTCCAGCTGTCGGGCGGCGAGCGCCAGCGCACGGCGACGGCGATCACGCTCTCGCTCTCGCCGAAGCTCCTCCTGCTCGACGAGCCGACGAGTGCGCTCGACCCCATCGCTTCGCTCGAATTCCTCGACCGCATGAAGCTCCACCAGTCGCGCGGCGCGGCTCTCATCTTCGTCACGCACAACATCCGCGCGGGCGCCTACCTCGGCGACCGCCTGCTGATCTTGAAGGACGGGCGCATCGTAGAAACCGGCCCGACGCAGGAAGTCATGGAAGCGCCGCAGGAAGCCTACACGAAGGAACTCTTGGCGGCGATCTTGGAGGTGAAGTCATGACGGCAGAAAAGAGGACAGGCGAAATGCCCGACGTGCACGAAGACATGCGCGCGCTCCTTGAGGTCACGGACGTAAAGAAGTCCTTCGATACGCCGCGCGGCAGGCAAGAAGTCTTGCGCGGCGTATCGCTTCGCCTCGCGCCCGGCGAAGTCTGCGGCATCGTCGGCGCAAGCGGCTCGGGCAAGTCGACGCTCTTTCGCATCATCGCGGGTTCAGAGCTGCCCGACGAAGGCACAGTACAAAAAAGGGGCGTCGTGCGCATGGTCTTTCAAGATCCGCGCGAGGCCTTTTCGCCGCGCATGCAGATGCGCGACTTCTTCCGCACGGCGCTCGAAAAGGCAGGCGAGACGAAAGCCGCGCTCGAAAGCCGCATCCTCGCCATGCTCGCCGAGGTGCATCTCGCGCCCGCCGTCCTCGCCGCCCTGCCGCACCAGCTTTCGGGCGGCGAGCTGCAGCGCGTCATCATCGCGCGAACGCTGCTCCAAGAGCCGGACATCGTGCTCTTCGACGAGCCGACGAGCGCACTCGACGTCATCACGCAGAAGGAAATCCTCGACCTCATCGCCGCGCTGCGCCGACGCTTCCGCTTCGCAGGACTCTTCGTCGGCCACGAACTCGGCGCCGTGCAGCATGTGGCGGAGCGCATCTATGTGCTCGCGGACGGCCGCTTCGTCGAGACGCTCGCGGCAAAAGACCTCGCGCACGCCAAGCACGAAGCGACGCTCGCGCTGCTGCACGCGAGCGAGCTTCTCGGCTGAGGACGCACGATCTTACCGAAGTCTGCCAAGCGGCGTCACCCCGCTTGTATCATAGATTGCAGGGACGCAGAACGACAAGACCGTGCGGCCAAGAGTAAGGGGCTGTACGCAATTCCTTGTCTTTTAACCGTTCCTGCAAGGAGACGGACGCGGAAGCGTCCGAGATTCATTTGAGGAAAATGCTGCTGTATTTTCCACGGGGAGGTTTATTCATGAAACGTATCTTTACCGCGATCTTCCTCATCTGCTCCCTCCTGGCCTTCACAGGCTGCGGCGGGGGCGGCATGAAGAGCAAGGCAGGGCACCTCAATCTCGCCCTTTGGTGGTTCGGCGAGACGCTCGACCCCGCGCACGCCTGGGACGGCTGGACGCTGACGCGCATCGGCGCGGGCGAAACGCTCGTCGCCGTCAACGAGCACATGGAGTTCGTGCCGCAGCTCGCCGACAAGTGGGAGAACGTCAATCCGACGACGTGGCGCTTCCACATCCGCCCGAACGTGAAGTTCCAGGACGGCACGCCGATGACGCCCGAGCTGGTCAAGGCGTCGCTCGAACGCACGATGCAGGAAAACGACCGTGCGAAGAAAGCTCTGCACGCGAAAGAAATCCGCGTAGACGGGGAAAACATCGTCATCGAGACGGAAGCGCCCAACGCCTCCTTGATCTCGGCGCTTTCCGACCCGCTCTTCATCATCGTCAACACGCAGGCGGACATGTCGAAGGTCGCCTCCACGCCCGTTCTCACGGGACCCTATACCATCACAGGCTGGACAAAGGGATCGGAGATCCAGATGAAGCGCAACGAGCACTATTGGGACGGCAAGCCCGGGCTTGACACGGTCACGGTCAAGCTCTTCGAAGACGACACCTCGCGCGCCATGGCTCTGCAGTCGGGCGAGATCGACCTCATGCAGCGCATGACGGAGGCAAACCGCAGCCTCTTCGCAGACAAGCCCGATTATACCATCTACGAGACGACAGGCGTGCGCGTCTTCATGGTCACGCCATACCAAGGCGATGGCATTTTCACGGACAAGAACCTCAGAAAAGCGCTCGCCTACATGCTCGACAACGACGCCCTCGCCAAGTCCTACGGCAATTCCGTGGCAGCGGGCGAGCCGTTCCCGCCGAGCGTCCCCTACGGGCACACGGGACAGAAGGTCACGTACGATCCGGCGAAATCCGAGGCGCTCTTTGCGGCGGCAGGCTGGAAGAAGAACGCGCAGGGCATGTACGAAAAGGACGGCAAGCCCCTGACGCTCCGCTTCGCAACCTGGGGCACGAAGACAACGCTCTATGAAGCCATCGAATCGCAGCTTCGTGCCGGCGGCATCGATGTGAAGATGGTTCATGTGCAGGAGCCGGACAAGGTCGATGAAGTCGGCGGCTTCGACCTGCTCGAAGAAGATTGGTCCGTCGCGACGACGAACGATCCGTACCCGTGGCTGCGCGGCATGCTCTACTCGAAGAGCGGCAAAAACACGAACCACAGCCGCTATGCCAGCCCCGCCTTCGACGCCATCATAGACGAGATGGCCACGGCGCTCGATCCCGCACAGAAAGACGCCCTCGTCATGAAGGCGGCACAGCAGATCATGGAAGATCAGCCCTCAATCTTCCTCATCGTGCCGACGACGACCGTCGTGGGCAAGTCGAACGTCAAGAACGTCAAGATCTTCCCGCTCGACTACTACCTGCTGACGAAGGACATCACGGTCGAATGACCCGGAAGCAAAAAGAAAATGAAAGGTTGTCGTTTATGAAAAAATATATATGCGGCGCAGCTCTCAGCGCCGCCCTCCTCGCCTCCTCCGCCCTCGCCTCTGCGGCGGCGAACCCCTTCAGCGACGTGCCTGCCGATCACTGGGCGTATGACGCTGTCGCACAGCTTGCCGACGACGGCGTCATCGAAGGGTACGGCGACGGCACTTACCGCGGCCAGAACGAAATCACGCGCTACGAGATGGCGCAGATGGTCGCCAAAGCCATGGCGAAGGAAGATCAAGTCAATGCACAGCAGAAGGCCATGATCGACCGCCTCGCGGCGGAATTTGCGGAAGAGCTGGGCAACCTCGGCGTTCGCGTCGAAAATCTTGAGCAAAAGGTGGACAACGTGAAGTGGGAGGGCGAGCTTCGCTACGTCCACCTCTCGCACCGCGACGAAAATGCCGCAGGCGCGACCGACAAGCATTCAGTCAACACGCTGCAGCTGCGCCTCCTGCCCGTCGCCACAGTCAACGATCACTGGAAAGTGCGCGCGCGTCTGACCGGCTCGGTGAAGCTCGCAGAAGATCAGGCGAGCAACGTCGCCCTGAGCTACCTCTACGCCGACGGCAACTACGGCAATCTGCGCATCCAAGCGGGCAAGATGTCGCACTTCTGGTCGTACTCCGACGACGGCCTCGTCGCCGACTCGTGGTTCTCGGGCGCGATCTTGACCTACGGCACAAAGACGAAGATCATGGTCGAAGGCGGACGCTGGAACATGGGGAACGCCGCCCTCAGCATCTCGGGCAGCGACAAGCTCGGCGGCCGCACGGCCTCGGACTACACGGCGAAGCACTACGGCATCGGCATCGACCATGCGACGGGAAAACTGCAGGCCGGCGTCGCCTACCGCCACTATGATTCGGACGTGTTCCAGTTCCTGCCCGCCTATCGCGACGGCGCCGTGACGGACAAGGCAGGCATCCTCTCCGTCGGCGGCAAATACAAGTTTACGAAAGATGTCGCCCTCTCCGCGCACTACGCGAGAAATCTCGAAGCGGACAACTACAACCAGTCGGCGGACGTTCAGCTCAACTACAAAGGCTCGAACGTCGTGAGCCCCGGCTCATGGGGCATGTACCTCGCCTATCGCCACCTCGGCGGCTACAGCACGCTCATGCCGACTTACGAGCTGCACCGCCAGACCTACAAGATCCCCGTGGCGGGCGGCGAGTACGGCACGAAAGGCTGGGTCGTCGGCGCAAGCTACGCCCCGATGAAGAACACGAACATCGACATGGCCTACTTCCACGGCAAGTCGCTCGGAAGCGACCGCAGCGCGAAGACCTTCTACACGCGCGTGCAGATGTTCTGGTAAGCTGCAAGACGAATCTCGACGGCTGTTTTCAGCAGTGCTGCAATGACCGCAGAAATCCGTTGACGCCATACGCCAACCAACGAAAAGCCCCGACGGGAATGATACTCGACGGGGCTTTTTTGCACTTTCTGCTGGCGCAGCATCGCTTCGATCTGTCCGCGCTGAAAAGCCTTTAGGCGTTTGAATGTACGACGTTTTGTGGTAGAATGTGCTTGGGACATACGGCGTCAAGATCTTCCCGCTCGACGACCACCTCGTCACGAAGGACATCACGGTGGAATAACGCAGAACACGAAAGGTCTGGTCACACAATGAAAAAAGTTGTCTGCGGCGCGCTTCTTAGCGCCGCCGCTCTCCTCGGCTCCTGCGGCGCGGACGCTGCAGCTGCGGCAAATCCCTTCAGTGACGTGCCCGCGGATCACTGGGCGTACGATGCGGTGGCGCAGCTCGCCGCCGACGGCGTCATCGAAGGCTATGGCGACGGCACCTATCGCGGCGAAAACTCCATCACGCGCTACGAGATGGCGCAGATGGTCGCCAAGGGCATGGCGCGCATGGAGAGCGCCGACGCGCGCGACAAGGCGCTGCTCGACCGCCTCGCGGCGGAGTTCGCCGATGAGCTCAGTAACCTCGGCGTGCGCGTCGACAATCTTGAGCAGAGGATCGACAACGTGAGGTGGGGAGGCGAAATGCGCTACGTCCACCTCACGCACCGCGATGAAAACGCCGCCGGCTCGACCGATGAGAACACGGTCAACCTGCTGCAGCTGCGCCTCCTGCCCGTCGCTACGATCAACGACCACTGGAAGGTGCGTGCGCGTCTCACAGGCACGATAAAACTCAAGGAAGATACGGTGAGCAACGGCGGCAGCGTCGCCCTGAGCTACATCTATGCCGACGGCAACTACGGCAAGCTGCGCATTCAGGCGGGCAAGATGTTGCACTTCTTGTCGTACTCCGGCGATGGCATCGTCGCCGACTCGTGGTTCTCAGGCGCCATCCTGACCTACGGCGACAAGACGAAGCTCATGGTCGAAGGCGGCCGCTGGAACATGAACAACGCCGCCCTGAGCATCTCCGGCAGAGATAAGCTCGGCGGGCGCAGCGCCTCCGACTACACCGCAAAGCATTACGGCATCGGCATCGACCACGCGACGGGCAAGCTGCAGGCAGGTATCGCCTACCGTTACTACGACTCGGATATCTTCCGGTTCCTGCCCGCTTACCGCGACAACGGCACATCGGACAAGGCGGGCATCCTCTCCGTCGGCGGCAAGTACAGCTTCACGAAGAACGTCGCCCTCGCCGCGCGCTACGCGAAGAACCTCGAAGCGGACAACTACAACCAGTCGGTGAACCTCCAGCTCAACTACAAGGGCTCGAACGTCGCCAAGCCCGGCTCGTGGGGACTCTACGCCGCCTACCGCCACCTCGGCGGCTACAGCACGCTGATGCCGACCTACGAGCTGCACCGTCAGACCTACAAGATCGCCGTCGACGGTGACGAATACGGCACGAAAGGCTGGGTCATCGGCGCAAGCTACGCCCCGATGAAGAACACGAACATCGACATGGCCTACTTCCACGGCAAGTCGCTCGGAAGCGACCGCAGCGCGAAGACCTTCTACACGCGCGTGCAGATGTTCTGGTAAGGTTTGGGAAATCGCATAAATAAAAACAGGATGCCGCAGGAGGGAAATTTTCCTGCGGCGTCCTGTTTTTATATGAACAGCCGCCTTTTTATCTCCATCAAATACAATATTATCTCCATCATTCAACAATAAAATGATGGAGATAAAAAGAACCGATCCTATGCTATAATAGAACGAAAGAAAGGAGGCGACACGCCCCATGAAGCAGCGATTCACCTACGGCGTCGTGCATATCGGCTCTGTTCATACGAGCCTGCTCATCGTGTCATTCGCCG
>ERZ773063.2395-NODE-2395-length-10199-cov-3.049093_pt1 | contig 10199 bp, 9 predicted proteins | sample MGYA00580625_ERZ773063 | MGnify/ENA primary metagenome ERZ773063 (study PRJEB29015, sample SAMEA2738022) | human oral metagenome | biome: human oral; feature: human-associated habitat; material: dental | place: China | collected 2042 ...
GCCTTGCTGATAGGCTTGTTAAGGAAGACAAATACGTTGGGATTGATGAGCGTGTCGATTATCTTATAGATAAACCGGGGAAAACAGCCGAGAGAACAGAAATCCTAATGAAAAAAAAGGAAGAAACCAAAATATTTATCAAGGCTTTGGAGATAAGGATGGGCTTAAGAATTGATAGCCTCTTCAGGTATGATGATAGCAAAAAGAAGATTGATAGACTTCTAAAACGTGTAGAAAAACCGGCAAGGTACATCGGATCAGAGAAGAATATTTGCAAGAAAAAGCCACAGAATAAGCTCAGATTTGCTTTTGCGTTTCCTGATTTATACGAGATTGGCATGTCCTATATGGGACTCCAGGTTTTGTATAATATCATAAATCTTGATGATGAGATTTACTGTGAGAGGGTCTTTGCGCCTGCCCAGGATATGGCAGCTCTGATGCGAGAGGAAAAACTTGACCTCTTCACGCTTGAAACTAAGACAAGCGTAAGAGATATGAATGTTTTAGGTTTTACGCTTCAGTATGAAATGTCATACACGAATATACTCGATATGCTTAGCCTTGCAGGAATTACTTTTAAATCAAAGGATAGAGCTGAAGATGAGCCTCTCATTATAGCAGGAGGTCCATGCGCATATAACCCTGAGCCGCTAAGTGATTTTATCGATGTATTTTTGATAGGTGATGGAGAGGAACTTCTGCCATATTTCCTAAAGAAATACAAAAAGTCATTGGAAAAGGACATAAGTAAGAGAGATTTCCTAAAATCCATAGTTAAAACAGATGGAGTCTATATTCCATCATTTTATGATGTCATTTATAAGGATGACAATACTGTTAAAGAGTATATCCCTTTGATAGAAGAGGCACCAAAAAGAGTTAAGAGGGCTTTAATAAGTGAAATAGAGGATATTCCGTTCCCGGAAAGACCTATGGTTCCGTTCATCGATACAGTGCACGATAGAGCTGTCGTTGAGACATTTAGAGGTTGCACAAGAGGATGTAGATTCTGCCAGGCGGGAATGATTTATAGACCTATTAGAGAAAGATCAAAGGAAACAATAGAGCGAATCGTAGAAAGACAGCTGGATACAACAGGGCACGATGAACTTTCGCTCCTATCACTTTCTACAAGTGATTACTCTGATTTTGAGGCCTTGGCGACTTCGGTAATGGATAAGTGTTCAGACAGAAATGTAGCGCTTTCACTTCCTTCACTTAGACTTGACAGCTTTTCGTTTACTGTTCTCCAAGAGATACAAAAATACAGAAAATCAGGCCTGACATTTGCGCCTGAGGCAGGAACTCAAAGGCTTAGAGATGTTATAAACAAGGGCATTACAGAGGATGATATTTTTTCTGCAGTGCGTCAAGCAATAGAACTCGGTTGGAACAATATTAAGCTCTACTTCATGATAGGACATCCGACAGAGACAGATGAGGATCTTGAAGGAATAGCTGATATAGCAAAGAGAATTTTGCAGATAAAGAAAGAAGTTGGCAAGGGCGGCAGATTTAATGTAACCGTCAGCGTGTCTAATTTTGTTCCAAAGGCCTTTACACCGTTTCAATGGATGGGACAAAACAGTCTAGAGGAGTTCAGGCGCAAGCACGACTTCCTTAGAGGACTTTTATATGTAAAAGGCATAACATTTAACTACCACGATGATTTCACAAGCGTGCTGGAGGCTGTATTTGCTCGTGGAGATAGGCGCACAGGAAAGCTGCTTCTTCAGGCATACGAGGAAGGCTGTGTACGCGATAGCTGGTCGGAGTGTTTCGACGAGGAAAAATGGAGGAAAGCAATTAGAAAGAGCGGTATCGATATCGAGTTCTATACTCAGAGAGAAAGAGATGTCGATGAAGTTCTTCCGTGGTATATTATCGATAGCTCTGTAAGTGAGGAGTACCTAAAGTTAGAGTGGAAGCGTGCAAAAGTTGCACAGATTACACCTGACTGCAGAAATGGCTGCACGGGATGTGGAATCAACAGAAGAACAGTTTGCAAGTTAGGTGGTATCTATGAATAGATTTGTACTAGAATTTAGCAAACAGGGATATATAAAATATATTTCGCATCTCGACATGCTGAGACTTTTCAAACGCACTTTCAAGAGAGCAGGAATTCCACTGGATTATTCCAAAGGTTTTAATCCACATCCCAGAATGAGCTTTGCGCAACCACTTTCACTGGGATATACATCAAAGCAAGAATTCATAGAGTTCTATACCTATGAGGAAACTACCAGGGATGATATTCTATCAAAGCTAAACGAGGAGTTTCCTGAGGGAATTAGCATACATGCCTGCGGATATATAGATGGAACACAAGGTTCACTTGCAGCAGCTGTAAGCTCTGCAGTTTATAGTGTTTTCTTGCCTGATACGCGGGATAAGTCATTAGATGAAATTAATACCTATATAGAATCATATTTGGCAAAGGAATCAATAATAGCTCTAAAGCGAATGAAGAAGACAAAGAAGCTGGGAGAGGTTGATATTAGATCAAAGATACGCAGAATAGATGCAGAAGATGTAAATGGAAATATAGTTTTAAAGCTTGATCTCGACTGCGGAAGCGCATCAAATCTTAGTCCGGAGCTGGTAATTACCACATTTATAGAGCATAGCAAACTTGATATCCAAAGATATGATATAGAAGTTAGTAGGGATTTTTTAAGATTTAACTCTTGTATTCCCCAAACAATGGGTTTAGACTTGATACACGAAAATTAAGTTTAAACGGGGGTAGAATTTTGCAGAGAGGAAAACTTAGATTGAGCAGCATAGAATGCTATGTTCAGTCAGCTAAATCAATTGTTAAAAGAAATAGTAAATATGTCCAAATAGCGGTTACGATTATTGCAATCATAGCCGCTTTGCTATTTTTTGTGTTTAATGGGGAAAAATCCTCTAATATGGATAAAAAGCAAGCACCATCCATAAGCAGTCTAAAGGAACCGCATAGTAGTAAAGACGCTTCTAAAAGCATAAACACTAAATCGAAGACAGTGACCAAGAATAAATCTAAAAACAAAGCAAGGAAAAGCTCTGATTACGATGAACTTATAATTGTCGATATAAGCGGCGAAATTAATAAACCCGGAGTATACAAGCTTAGACCGGGAACAAGAGTATATGAGCTGATAGAACAGGCTGGAGGGCTTAGTGAAATGGCAAATGCCGATGTAATAAACAGGGCTTCTACAGTTTCTGACGGGCAGAAGATTGTTATTCCAAGCAAGGCAAGCACAGGTCAAGATATAAAGCAGAGTGGAGATGCGGACTGTTCGAGCAATGCAAGTAGACTGGTAAACATAAATCAGGCAGACCAAAAACAGCTTGAAAGCATAGCAGGAATAGGTCCATCTATGGCAAAAAGAATAATTGAATATAGAATTTCAAATGGTTTTTTTGGATCAATAGATGAGCTTATGAATGTAAAAGGGATAGGTGCAAAAAAATTTGATAAAATTAAAACTTATGTGACCATATAATCTTGATTGAATCGTTGTGCTTTGCTATAATAATATAGTTAATGATTAGGAGAATTACAATGATTACAGATGATGAAATTAAACGCATTAATGAGCTGGCGAAAAAATCTAAGATGGATGAAGGACTAAGCGAAGAAGAAAAAAAAGAACAACATAAGTTAAGACGTAAGTATGTTGATTCTTTTAAGAATAACCTGCGTTCCCACTTGGATATGATTAAGCCGGATGTTAAGAAGAATAAGGAATCCTAATGTCGATTATCAAATTTTAATTAGATTGTATGCTGTTTAAAAACCACAGGACATAGGTATAAATAAGTCGTAAATGATAATGATAAAACAGACAGAAGGAGCTGAAATATATGAGACAGGTATATCTTGATAATTCCGCAACGACTCCTATCAAAGGTGATGTTCTTAAGGAGATGTTGCCGTTTCTTACCGAAAACTACGGAAATGCATCCAGTTTATATACACCGGGTCTAATTGCAAGGCGTGCATTAGACGAGGCTAGAGAAAAGGTCGCAACATTGATAAATGCAAAGCCTAATGAGGTTTACTTCACAGGATGCGGATCCGAGTCAGACAACTGGGTTCTTAAGGGTGGAGCAAGTGCACTCAAGAACAAAGGAAACCACATAATCACAACAGTAACTGAGCATCCCGCTATGCTTCGAACATGTGAATATTTAGAGAAGAATGGATATGAGGTAACATATCTAGGTATAGATGATCAGGGAAGACTTAAGCCTGAAGAGCTAGAGGCGGCTATTAAGGAAACAACTATCCTGGTCAGCATAATGATGGTTAACAACGAAATTGGAACCATACATCCTATTAAGGAACTTGCAGCTATTGCTAAGAAGCATGGTGTACTATTTCATACTGATGCAGTCCAGGCCTTGGGAAATGTTCCGATAGATGTCAAGGATTTGGGTGTTGATTTCCTATCTATGTCAGCACATAAAATATATGGACCTAAGGGTGTTGGCGGACTGTATATCAGACGTGGCGCTAAGCTGGGTACTTTGATTTTCGGAGGAGGACAGGAGAGCGGTAAGAGAGCAGGAACCGAAAATGTTGCCGGTATAGTTGGATTCGGCAAAGCTGCTGAACTTGCAATTAACGGTCTTGACGAGCATATTAAGCATAGTACTGAGATTAGAAATTATCTCGCAGATAAGCTCACATCTGAGATTCCTGATATAATTATCAACGGTTCTATGGAGAATAGACATCCGGGTAACCTAAATGTAACATTTAAGTACATAGAGGGAGAATCTATCCTAATTCAACTGGACGCTTGTGGAATTTGTATTTCAACCGGCTCCGCATGCTCATCAAAGTCGCTGAAACCTTCGCACGTTCTTTCAGCTTTGGGCGTACCGGATGAGTTGATACATGGAACTATAAGATTTTCAGTAGGTGATTTTACCACTAAGGAAGATATAGATTATACTGTAGAATGCACTAAGAAAGTAGTTGCATGGCTGAGAGATTTATCACCTCTAAGTCCGAAGAAAGGAGAATAGTTATGGCACTATATAATGATACAGTTATGAATAACTTTATGAATCCACAGAACGTTGGAGAAATTGAGAATCCATCAGGAACGGGTATTTATGGAAGCCCTGTATGTGGAGATATGATGCAGATGCAGATTAAAGTTGATGAAAACGATGTAATTACAGACTGCAAATTCAAGACTTTCGGATGTGGAAGTGCTATTGCTTCATCAAGCATGGCAACACAGATGATTATCGGCAAGACAGTAGAAGAAGCACTGAAAATTACAAATAAGGACGTAGTTGATGAGCTTGGTGGTCTTCCGGCAGTTAAGATTCACTGTTCAGTTCTCGCTGACCACGCTATTAAGTCAGCAATCTATGACTATGCACAGAAGAATAATAAGACATATGCTGGACTAGAGGGATTTGATCCAAATGCTGATGAAGATGAACATGACCACGAGATCGAAGAGAAATAAGATATTAGTATAATTTAGCGGCAGTGCAGATGCACTGCCGTAATTTTGTATGGGTAGGGAAATGGATATTCAAGTTGATATTCTAAACGAATATAAAAGATGGATTGACTGCGTGAACGATGCGGAATTAAGGTCTGAGCTTGCTTTGATGAAAGATAACTCAGATGAAATTATTGAAAGTTTCTATAAGGAACTCGACTTTGGTACATCAGGAATGCGCGGTATATTGGGTGCAGGTACGAACAGACTAAACACTTATGTTTTGCACAGGAGTAATCTTGCACTGGCTAGCCATATTAATAAAAATTGTAAGAGTAAATCTGTTGTTATCGCTTATGATAGTCGTAAGAACTCATCGAGATTTGCGCGTGAGACAGCTGCTTTGATGTCTGCAATGGGAATAAAGGCATATCTATTCTGTGAGCTTACGCCTGTTCCTGTATTGGTTTATTCAATTACCAAGCTTTCGTGTGACTATGGAGTCATGATAACAGCGAGTCATAATCCGGCGGTTTATAACGGATATAAAGTTTACGGAAAACATGGATACCAGATAATTGGAAGCGAGCTTGATTCAATTTTAAATGAGCAGAAACGCTTTGATTATTTTGATGAGATAGCTGAAGATGATTCAAATGTTATTATGCTTGATGATGAAATCAAGAATGACTTTCTATCAAAGGTGAACTCGCTTGAACCAAATGGAATAAGTCAAGAAGCCAAATCAAACTTACATATCGTCTACACGCCGTTAAACGGAACAGGTCTTAAATTTGTGAGTAAAGCACTTGCTGATAGCGGATTCGATAAAATAAGCATAGTTAAATCGCAGGAAACCCCTGATGCCAACTTTCCTACTTGTAAGTCGCCAAATCCTGAAAAAATGAGTGCCTATGCGGAGGCATTTGAGACATTGGACGAATGTAAGGCGGATATAATTATTGCAACAGATCCGGATTGCGATAGAATAGGATGTGCGCTTGTAAGCGACGGAATGAAGGTTAATCTTACAGGAAATCAGATAGGGATACTTCTATTTGATTTCCTCTGCAGATTCAAGAAAAAACAGGCAAATTCAATATGTGTTAGAAGCATAGTGTCTTCTCCTTTGATAGATAAAATTGCTGCTGAAAACAACATAGAAGTAGTACGTACTCTTACCGGATTTAAATATATTGGAGAGATTATTGCTGGTCTAAAGGAAGAAAATCAAGAAGATAAGTATTTCTTTGGATACGAAGAGAGCAACGGATTTCTCGTATCTCCATTCATATGTGATAAGGATGGTGTGAGTACGGCTTTGCTTATTGCTTGTATGGCTGCTCAGTATAAGTCTGAAGGCATTGATTTATTTGAAAGGCTAAATCAGATTAACGCAAGCTACGGAAGGCTCATAGAACGTATTGAAAACTTTGTTTTTGAGGGCATAGAAGGTGAAAAGCGAATTGCAAATATAATGGACTATTTTAGGACAAATGAACTTTCTGAGATTGCACACTTTGATGAACGCATAGATTTTTTGAAAGATAAGACGGGCATGCCGAAGGCTGATGTTTTGATTATGAAAACTGAATCAAAGAGTACTTTTATTATAAGACCTTCCGGGACAGAGCCGAAGATTAAGCTTTACATGTACCTAGAGCCGAAAGATTTAAAAATAGCAAATAAATTAGAGAAACTTATAAATGGCTTTCAGTGTACTAAACAGTGTACTAAGATGTAAAAAAGTGATATACTTTAAAGATAATGTAATAGGAGGAATTAAGCTTGCAGAAAAAAGGACTCAACGATATTAGAAAATCTTTTAGGGATTTTTATGTAAGTAAGGGACACTATGCAGCAAAGAGTGCTTCACTGGTTCCCCAAAACGATAAATCATTGCTTATTATAAATTCAGGTATGGCACCTCTGAAGAGATATTTTGCGGGGCTTGATACTCCGCCGGCTAAGAGGATGACTACATGTCAGAAGTGTATAAGAACAGGTGATATCGAAAACGTCGGTATCACATCAAGACACGGTACATTTTTTGAGATGCTTGGTAACTTCTCATTTGGTGACTACTTCAAGGAGCAGACGCTTACATGGGGATGGGAGTTCATAACTAAGGTTTTAGAGCTTCCAACAGATAAGCTTTGGGCAACTGTATATGAGGATGATATAGAAGCCGAGAAAATTTGGGAAAAGCTTGGAATGCCTGCTGAGAGAATTGTAAGACTCGGCAAGGAGGACAACTTCTGGGAAATAGGTCTGGGTCCATGTGGACCATGTTCTGAAATCTATTTTGACAGAGGCGAAGAATATGGTTGTGGTAGAGAAGATTGCAAACCGGGTTGCGATTGCGACAGATACGTTGAGTTTTGGAACCACGTGTTTACACAATTTTCCAAGGAAGAGGACGGAAGTTACAGCAATCTCGAGCATCCAAACATTGATACAGGAATGGGGCTTGAGAGAATTGCATGTATAATGCAGGGCGTTACATCCATCTTTGACATAGACACTATTAAGTACATACTTCAGGGAGTTCTTGAGCTTTCAGGAATCAAATATGAAGACGAGGGTACTGAGAAAACAGATATATCGGTTAGAATTATCACGGACCATATTCGCTCGATGGTATTTATGATTGCTGATGGCATCATTCCATCAAATGAAGGACGCGGATATGTTCTTAGAAGACTTATAAGAAGAGCAGCAAGACATGGTAACTTGATAGGTATCAAAGGAAGATTCCTTTCAGATTTAGCTGATAGAGTTGTTGATGTTTCGGGAGAAGCTTATCCTGAACTAGTCGAAAAGCAGCAGTTCATTAAGAAGATTATAGCTGTTGAGGAGGAGAAGTTCGCTTCTACAATACAGCAAGGTATTGATATTATCCAGGGCTATGTTGATGAGATGAAGCAGATGGGTAAAACCGTACTTGACGGAGAGAAAATGTTCAAGCTCTACGATACATACGGTTTTCCACCGGAGCTAACTGAAGAAATCCTTTTAGAAAACGGCTTCACAGCTGACAAGGAGGGTTTCAAGGATAATATGGAAAAACAGAAGGAACAGGCAAGAGCAGGACGTAAATCTGAGGATGAAGAAGGCTGGAAAGAAGCTGTAACGGCAGTAGATGTTCCTGAGACAAAGTTTGTAGGATATAGCGCTATGACAAGTGATTCTAAAGTCCTTGCTATACTTAAGTCCGGCGCTATGGTTAATTCAGCGGTGCAGGGTGATACTGTCAGAATCTACCTTGATCAGACACCTTTTTACGCTGAAGGTGGCGGACAGATTTACGATACCGGTGTAATTGAATCAAATGGCTTTAAGTCTAATGTGAAGGCTGTTAGCAAGCAGAACGGAGCATTTTGCCACGAGATAGAAATTCTTGAGGGCAAGCTTTCCTTAGGAGATATAGTTTCATGTTGTGTTGATAGGGTGAGAAGAAACCTAATTGCAAGAAACCATACAGCTACTCACTTGCTACACAAGGCGCTCCGTCTGGTTATAGGAGATCACATCCAACAGGCAGGTTCATTCGTAAACGAGAACAGCCTTAGATTTGACTTCACTCACTTTGAGGCATTAACAAAGGAACAACTTAAGGAAGTTGAGAAAATTGTAAACGATGAAATCAACAGATTTGATGATGTTCACACCTTGGAGACTGATATCGAAACAGCTAAGAGTAAGGGTGCTATGGCGCTCTTCGGTGAAAAATATGGTGACACAGTTCGTATGGTGAGCTGTGGAGCTTTCAGCATTGAGCTCTGCGGGGGTACACATGTACATAACACCGGAGAAATCGGTTGTTTTAAGGTGATTTCAGAATCGGGCGTAGCTTCAGGTGTTAGAAGAATTGAGGCTGTAAGTGCAGGAGCAATCTATGAGCTTACAAACAAACAAACCGAGCTAATTGAGAGCTGTGCAGCAGAGCTAAAATGCAATAAGGATCAGCTCAAAAACAAAATAGTTTCACTGTCAGAAGAGCTAAAGAACCTTAAACATGAGCTTACAGAGTTTAAGAAGGCACAGCTGGGAAATGCAGCAACATCGCTTCTTGCAGAAGCAAAGGAAGTAAATGGAATTAAGATAATCACAAAGAAGTTTGATTCCATGGATGCCGGAGAGCTTAGAACACTGGCAGATGATATTAAGAAGGAATCAAATAATGTAGCTATGGTATTTGCTGCTGTTGACGGCGATAAGGCCGCAATTTTGGTTTCTCTAAGCGATGATCTCGTAGATGCCGGATTCCATGCCGGTAAAATTGTCAAGGAAGTTGCAGCTGCTTGTGGCGGTGGCGGAGGTGGTAAAGCTAATATGGCTCAGGCCGGAGCAAAGGATATATCAAAGCTTGACGATGCTTTCGCGCTTGCAGAAAATTTATTCAAGTAGTATAATAAATATGACGATATTGGAGTATAGGAGGGCACATGATGGAAAGAAAGACTATAATGTTTGATACAAACAAGGCGCAGGAAAAAACTACCAAGGAAGTTTTGAAAGATGTCTATGAAGCATTAGAAGAAAGAGGATATAACGGAATCGATCAGATGGTCGGTTACATACTTTCCGGTGATCCTTCATATATAACAAGTTATAATAATGCTCGTATGATGATAAGCCGTATCGATAGAGACGATTTGGTTGAAGAAATCCTAAAAGAGTATCTAAACAAGTAAGAATGCAGCGGCGGGGTTTTTCCCCCCGTATTTTTTT
>ERZ773063.2401-NODE-2401-length-10186-cov-3.806929_pt1 | contig 10186 bp, 2 predicted proteins | sample MGYA00580625_ERZ773063 | MGnify/ENA primary metagenome ERZ773063 (study PRJEB29015, sample SAMEA2738022) | human oral metagenome | biome: human oral; feature: human-associated habitat; material: dental | place: China | collected 2042 ...
GAGCCAGTAGGAGCCGGGGGTGGAAAGACCGACGCTGATGCGTCCCTTTGTCCCCATGCCGCCGTTCGTGGAGAAGTCGCCCTCGATGACGGTGCGGTTTGTCCCTGCGCCCACAGCAGCGCCGTCGGCGCCCTTGATGACGTTGACGTTGACGATGCCGGTATTTTGGGTGACGAACTCACCGTAGGCGCGAATCGCCGCCCAGGTGTCGCCCCTGGTCAAAATACGGCCGCCGCCGATGTCGATGGTTGAGGCGACAGCACTCACTGCCTCGTTGGCGCCGCTGTGATCGTCTTTATTGCCCTCTGCCAGGACATCGACCAAACCGTCGATGGCGATGTGCGAGGTGGCGCCCGGGACGCCGTTCATTGTCTTGATGACGGCGACGTTTGTCTTGGTGTTCTTATTGTTTGCACGCACCGTAAGCACTTTGGATTCGAGATCCGTACCGCCGTTTTGGATGTGCACTTTGCCGCCGCTGTTCGCGTAAATCGCTGCGACCTGTGAGCCGCCCGTATTCTCTGCGTTGACGGTGATCGCGCCGGCGTTCTTGACGTTCAGCGTCGCGCCGTTGCCGATCGCCGTGATGCCGACGGTGCTGAGATCTGTCTTGGTCTCCACCGTCAGTTTTTTACCGTTGAGATCGATGTCAACAGGGTTCTTTACATCCGAGTTGGAGACGGCTGCGCTGAACGTGGTCAGCCATGCACCGGCTTTGATGATGTTCTCGCCGGTACGGATTGTCGTGTCCTTGGTAAAGACATAATTGCCGTCTTCCTGGCGCACGCCGGCATTTGTGTATTCAATGTCATGCGCCGCCTCGCCGATGATGCCTGTGGTGAACGTGGTCTTATTCTGCTGCATGGCAAGCGGTGTGCCGTAAAGACCCTTGCCGCTCGTATTGTCGAATGTGATGGTTTCGATGCGCTTTTGTGCCGACGAGGCGGTGAGGCCGTCGGCGATCTGCACAAATCCCGTGAGATTGCGTTCGCCGTCCTTGGAGGCGCGGTACCAGAGTTTGGGCGCGAGCGCGCCGAGCGTCTCATCGACCTGCTTTTTCTCGGCAGCCGAGGCTGCGGCATCGGTATTGAGCCCCCCGTTGTCTGTCGTCAGTGTGACGCTGCTGCTCGGTGCTGCATGGTTGATGAGAAGGGCGCCGCCCTTTATATGTGTCGGCGCTGCCGCGTCGTGTTCATAGAATACGCGCGTGTGCCCGCTGTACTGATCCACGGCAATGGTGTTGGCGGCCTTCTGGAAGATAAGACCTGCCTGCGCCGGTGCAGCGCCGCCCGTCAGTACATCCACGCGGCTGCCTGCGTAGCCCTCCGGTAGTCCTGTGCGCCGCTCCTCGTTCGTCCATGCGGCGCCGTTTTTCAGCCACATGTGGAGCGTGCCGTCGCCAAAGGCCAGCCCGCGGAGGTAGGAGGCGCTGCCGATCAGCGCGAGGTCGATGCGCCCCTGTGCGTCTTTGACGACGACATCGCCGCCGAGCTGAACGAGGCTGCTGCCCGCCGCGCCGTCTTTTGCGTTGACGCTGATCCGTCCCGTATAGCCCGTATAGAGCGCGGCGGCGTCTGCGGCGGCGGTGTTCACCTTCACGCGCAGCCCGTCAAGGGTGACGCTGTCATCCATAAAGACGCTGACACCACGGCTGACCTCGGTTCCGGCAACGTCCATTTCCGTCATGCCGGTGATGGTGAGCGCGCCCTTGTCGCCCTGGATGCCGTATGCTTTCTTTAAGGAGCCCGCAGATGGCTCCTCGTTGACGAGGAGGCGCAGTGTGCCCGCTTTGATCCGGGTCGTTTTCCTTGGGGCGAGCCGAACGCCGGCGGCCTCCGTGACATTTTCCTGCGCACCGCCGGTTTTGATCGTCAGAACGCGGCCTGAGGCGTCGATGTTGAGATCGGTCTTGGGCAGGATGGCGCCCCGCCGCGAGGCGGAGTTATTCTTGTAGGTGATGGTCGAATCCTTGGTGAAACGATAGCTGCCATCATCCTGCTTGACCTTTGCGTCGATGTATTCATCGTCTTGTTTGCCGGAGAGCTGTGTTGTAAATGCAGTCTCAGTCTGTTCCTCACCGGGGGGCGGGGGCGTTACGCCGCCGCCGTTGCGCGGGTCGTTTGGATCATAGCTGCCCTGCGGTGCGGAAAAGGTGATATATTTGCGCACTGCCGATGCGGTGGCACCTTCGGTCAGCTCCAGCTTGCCTGTGAGATTCTTATCCGCATAGTCTGCATAGCTGAGTTTCCCGGCGAGTGCGCCGAGGACTGCGTTTTGGTTGTCCGCCGTCACGCCCGCCTGATCTGTGCGCAGTGTGATGAAGGAATCGGGCGCCGACTGGGTGACGCTGACCGCGCCGCCGTCAAAGACGGTGGGGGCAGAGGCCTTATGTGTGTAGTTGATATTGGTGTGGCCGCTGTATCGGTCGATGGTGAGCGGGCGCGCATCCATCTGGTTGATGGTGCCGGCCTTATCGGCGTTCGCACCGCTCTGCAAAAATTTAAGGGCGCTGCCGGTGAACTGCGCGTCGGTGAGCACACTGGGGGACTGGTTGTAGTCCTTATTGTTCCAGACGGCGCCGTTTTGGAGCGTCATCTGCGTACCGGGGCCTGCATTGTCGCGCTGAATGACGCCGTGGAGTGCGGAATCCGCAGTCGTGAGGGACAGATCGACAGCACCATGCGTACTCGTTCGTATATTGCCGCTTAGAAGGGTCTTGTGTGTGCCTGCGCGGTTGACGGTGACGGTGCCGTTGCTGTCGATGGCCCAGCCGTCCGAGGAGCCCTTGTTGAGCGTTACCGAAAGACCGTCTGTCTCGATGGCGGCACCCCGGCTCGCAACGAGCCCTTTGGCGGATTCGCTGCTCGTCGCCGTGATGTCAAGATCCCCCTTGACACGGATGGCGGTTCCCTCTGTCAGGTTCCAGATGCCAAATGCCTTGCCGCCGCTGCTCTTGACGTTCATCAGTGTCTTTGCGGCGGTCACGGAGATGCCTTTTTTCCCATCGTTTTTCATGCCGAGGACAAAGCCGCTGCCGCTGCCCTCTAAGGTGAGCTGACGCTCCGACGCATCCACCCGGATGGGGCGGTCGGGGAAGGAGCTGGCGTAGATGGCACCGTTGAAACTGGTATGGGCGATCTTTGTATCCTTGGTGAACTTGTAATTGCCGGGCGTGGGTTCGACGTTGGCCGTCTTGTATTCGGGGACGTCCTTTTGCGTGAGCTGTGCGGTGAATTTGGTCTTGGTCTGCTCATTGCTCGGTGGCGTGACATTCCCGTCAAAGCTGCCCTGCTCTGTGCGGAAGGTGATGTCCTTATGGATGGAGGAGGTTGTCAGTCCCTCGCCGATGGCGAGTTTTCCTGTGAGTTTCCCGTCCGTGTAGTTCTTGTAGGTCAGCTTTCCGGCGAGCGCATTGAGGACGTTGTCCTGATTGGCTGCGGTTACGCCGTTCGCATCGGTAAAGAGCGTGAAGACGTTCTCTGTACCGACGGCGTTGCCGATGACGATGCCGCCGCCCTGGATGGCGGTCGGCGCCGCAGGGTTATGGCGATAGATCGCTGCTGCATGACCGCTGTAATTATCAATGGTGATGGGGCTTACGTCCTTTTGGTAGAGGATGCCGCGTGTCGCTTCGCTTGTGCCGCCGAAAAGGTTCGTGACATGGCTTTTTGCGGTGTAGACGCTTTTCCCGCCGACCTTTTGAACCGTGCCCGCACCGATGTCCTCATCGTCCTGGTAGTAGCGTGCGTTGCGCCCCTCATTCAGCCACTTCGCGCCGTTTTGGAGATAGATATTGGCCGTACCGCCGCTGTCCACAAGACCGTGGAGATAGGACTGGTTCGTCATGAGTGCGACATTGAGCTGACCTTGGGGCAGAGCAAAGAGATCGCCGTCGAGCTGTACGTCCTCCATGAGCAGGGGGCTTTTCCCGTTGCCGGGGGTTGTTCCGTTGTCTCCCATATTCATGAAAATAGAGCCCTTGTAGGCAGCGAGGGCATAGTAGCTGTACTTTGTCCCCGCAGGCACCGTGATGTGTCCGCCGCCGGACAGGAGCACTCTGCTGCCTGTGGCGTTTGTCGTGACGCCGTTGCCGTAGACGGTCATGTTGGTCTTTTTGCCCACGACGACTTCGCTGCCGTCCACCTGTGTCAAGATGCCGGCATTGTTAAAGCGTGAGAGGACGTTGGTGCGGTTGAGCGGAATCCCCCACTGATCGGTGCGTGCGCCCGCAACCGTGAGATCGCCGTTGATGCGGATGCGTGTGGTGCCGCTTGTTTCGTAAGATTTTTCGCCGAAGCGGTCGCTCTTTTGAATGGCAATGGCGTTGCCGCCGAGGCCGCCTGTCATGGAGATGTTTACGGGTGCATTGATGGTGATCTTGGCGGCCTTATTCTTGGCGGCGTCAAGCTGAATCGCGTTCGTGAGCGTATTGCCGCCAACAAGCCCCCGCGTGATGATATTCACAGCATCGGCATCCACGATGATGTTTTTCCCTTTGCCCGCATAGATCCCCGTCGGATTGCCGACGGTGTTCTCTGTTTGCAGCCACAGGGTATGCCCTGCCGCGTTGATGTGGACATCGCCGGAGGCGGCGTAAATGCCTGCGAGCACGTTCGTCGCCTTGTTCCCGATCAGATCCTTGCCGAGTCGGATGACGGTATCGCCGGCGTAGGTTTGAGAGGCCGTGACGGGATTTGTTTCTGCCGTGCCGCCCTGCCATACGGCGGCACTGTTCTCTGCGGCAGGGGCAGCGAGTATGACGGAGGCCGTTGTACCTGAGACCCAGTCGGGTTCCAGCATAGTGATTTTGTTAAAGCGGGAGAACGCTTTGTTATCGGAGAAATCTTTGGCGATCCACTTGTATTTTTCCGTTGCATCGCCATCGGTATAGGCGCGCAGACTATCGCCAAGCTCAAGCCAGAGGCGCTTGGTGTAGTATTCTGCATTGAGCTTGCCGAACCAGCCCTCCTCATTCTCCACAGTCAGGATTTCGTTCCAGTCCTCCGGCGCGTTCGAGAGCAGGTTTGAAACGGTTGTCTGGTAGACATGTGCGTCGATCTGACTGCCCGAGGGGCTTAGATTATACGTCATTACATACGCTGTACCGTTCGGCAGGATCTTTAGATCACGCATATCCTGCCCGGTATCTTTGACGTGCTCGGGCAGGACGACGCGCCGCTGGGTCGTTTCTTTGAGTTTGCCGTTTTCATCGAGCTTTGCGATGTTGATGGCCGTATGGTGTCGGTTGCCCGTCCCGTCGTAGTGCTGATAGCCGCCGATGCACGAGACGAGGATATAGTCGTTGAACTTGTTGAGCCGCCCCTGATCGATATTGCGGCTGATGCGCGTGTAGCTGCCGAACTTCAGGCTGCCGTCATTCTGGATGTCATACTGCATGAGGAAGCCGTCGTCGTAGGGATCATAGCCGCCAAGTGGATTGACGGATGCCGCCACATAGAGCTTGCGCCCCTCGACCAGCAGCGCCTCGCCGTGCACCACGGCTCTTGCTGGATCGCCCGTGTAAGTTTTTCCCGTTACACCGTGCTGATCTTCATCGAAGTTCTTGAACATCTCGGTGAAGTTATAGCCGCAGTATTTCTTGATGTCAGCTTTGAGGTTGACAACGGCGCTCTTGTTTTCTATCAGGCGTTTGCCATCCTGCTTCACGACACCGATCTGCCCGAGATCGTAGCCCGTCATATAGATATATTCATCACTGGCTGCCGCCGCATGCATGTTCGGCACGGCTGTCGTCTTGCCATTCGCCACTGATGCCGCCGCGCCCTCGGAGTTCGGATCGATGAGCTTCGTCCCTTCCAACTCCGTCGTGCTGTAGGTGTACTGCCGCAGCAAAATCCTGCTCCTGCCCTTCTGATGGAAGCCGAAGGATGCAGGATCGCGGTTGAGATTCTTCAGCACCCCTGCATGGGGCGTCGCATCGACGTCTGTCGTCACGCGCGAGCCAGTGACGGCGCCCATCTCGCTGTTCCCGTAGTCTGACGGTATCGTCGAGACGAGGTTGGCAGCGCTCGCCACAGAACCATAGAGCAATCCCCCGAGGACGAGCACGCCCAAGCGCAAGCGCTTCTGTTTGTTGGAATACATCTTCATTGTTCTCCCTCCCTAGAATTCATAGCGGAATGTCGCATAATAGCTGCGGCCTTGCAGCGGATATTCGATATTGATCATGCCCGGATCGCTGCCATAACGCTGAAGACTGTCCACCCTCAACTGAGGTCCGCGATCGAACACATCGTTGCAGCCAAGCGTCAGCGTCATATCCTTTTTCGGCGACCACTTGAGCCCGAGATTGACGACGGTCAACGCTTCCCGAGGCCGTCCTGCAAGCTCCCTTTCCCTAGGATCACTGACCTGTGGAATAGCGTAGTGCGTATAGTATTTCGAGACGTGATGCGCCTCTCCAAAAAACAGCCACTTTTCCGTCGGACGATAAGTCAGGCGGACATTGCCCTCCCATTTCGGCTGGTATGTCGAACGTACCTCAGACCAGTCATAATGCACGCCAGGTGAGGAGTCCCTTCTCTGCGCTCTTATGTGCAGATACGTTCCTTCAAGATCGAGATCAAACTTCTTCCAGTGGAAGTTGGTCTGCAGCTCAATGCCATGCGCTTTACCGCGCATATCGTTGAAATACGAGCTATAGTTGAGGCCTGCACGATAGAGGTACAGCATGCGCTCGGTATCGCGCCAGAAGTAAGCGAGCGTCGTCCGATTGTCGCCGCCAAGAGCCTTTCCATTCCAGATGGCGGAAAGGTCGAACTGCTTGCCGTACTCTGGTTGGGGGAACTTCGCTCCGCTCCCCTTGTAGTCCATCGGCGCAGGAAGGATGCCCGCACCGTCGCCTGCAATCTCATACATGTTGAGCAGACGGAAATAGGTGCCGCCCGTCATGCGCATGGAGAAATTGGGAGTGAATTCCTTCTTGAGCGCCAACTGCCACGTCACTTTCGAGTCGACCTGACTGTCTTTGGGATGAATCCAACGATATGTTTTCAGAGGATTGAATCGACCAAATTGGCTGTAGCCAACAATCTCCGAACGGTTGTAACGGATGGCGGGCGTCAGCTGCCACGTTCGCTTCTTGTCGAGCGTGATCGTATCCTGCAGCTGAACATTGAAGATATTCTGGTCAAACTGGTCGCGCATCTGTGCCCAAAGATTTCCAATGCCCGCCTGCACATCATCAATGACCTTGTTCAAGCCGTCACCTTCGATCTTCATGCGCTCATGCGAGTAATTCATCTGAAAATCGAGCATGTTGTTCTTGCCAAGTTCGTATGTACCATCGAGCTGCACGTTATATTTGTTCGAGCGATACTTGCTCCACTCACGCATCGGAATCAAGATTTGTTTTCTCAAAGCATCGTTGATATGCTCTGCACGATAATCCTTGCTTTGATGCAGATAATCAACCATCCAGCCCCATTCATAATGCTTGCCCATATAACGCCGCTGCACAAGAAGTTCCGAGGCGTCAATCGTCTGATGGCGGCTGTCATATTTGTAGAGATCGTATCGATCGACTTCCAGTCCCGGCGTAATCATGTCGAAGTAACTTTTCATATCAACCCAGAGACTGTCCGGCAAGTGCCGATCGACCCTCTTATACGTCCCCTTGATCATCCAATCATCATTCTGCCACTTAAGCAGGAGATCTGTATTCTTGTAGTCATTGTACTTGCGCCAACGTTTCGGATTATCTGCCGAGTCAGTTTCACGCACGCCATTGTCTTCCAGCCACTGCACACAGCCATCCACCTTGCTCTGCCACGCTCCTGTGCCATTCGCTGTGTCGTATGCTGCTCGCTCTGCCGCAGTCATGGACTGATAGCCTCGCAGTTCCGCCCGCGTATTTAAAATGTCTCTTCCAAGCTCTGTATTCGTATAAAACTGATCGGCTGCATAGCTATGATAAGAGAAGTCGCCGTCTCGCTGCTCGTGATTGAAGCCGAAGAGCAAGCTGCCCGCTCCGACGGGCGCGGTGATCTCGACGGATGCCTTCCTGCCGCCGAAAGAGCCAGGACCGATCTCCGCCGAACCGTGTGCACCCATCGGCTTCTTCGTCACTACGTTGATGACGCCGCCGATGAAGGTACCGCCAAAGCGCGCGGGGATATAGCCGCGATAGACCTCGATGCGCTCGACATTGCTGACGGGGATCGTCGAGATGTCGACCGCTGCGTCGCCGCCGAGGTTCGTCAGCACGCCGTCGACGAAGACGCCGACCTGCGCCGCCGTCGAGCCGCGCACCGTCACCGTCGTATACTGCCCCTTGCCGTTGACCTCGCGCACATGGACGCCCGGCACCATTCTGAGGAAGTCGGGCAATGTCTTCTGCTCGCCCTGGAACTCCTCGGGACGGATGACGGTCACGGTACCCGGCGACAGCGTTGCCTCCCAATCAGGACGCTTCGCCTCGACGGTGATCGGCTCCGTCGTATAGTATTGCGTCCCGGCGTTCGCCGTCTGCGCTTCTCCTGTCGCCTGTGGCTCGGCGTTTGCCGTCTGCGGCGCATCCGCCGCCCCCGCGGTCGCCGGATAGAGCCATGCACCTGCGGCAAGCATCGACAGGACGCCTGCGATGAGCCGTCTTTCTTTCCTTGTTGACATAATTCAGCCTCCTTGCCCTTGCCCCTCCAAAAGGGCTGGACTTCATTCCACATAAGAACAACGATTTTTCGTTGCCTCACCCCGGCAATAGAAAAGACCGCCTGCACCCACAGTATAGGGTCGGACGGTCATAATGTAGCAAGGAAAAGAAAAACCGGTGCGAAAAAACGCACCGGAGATAAATCTATCCCGAAACTCATAGACGAAATCCCCTACCCATCGCTCGCAGGTACCGACTCTGAGGAGCTTCCTCAAAACCGACGGTGATGTTAAAACAGGCAGTTCTCCTGGCTCAGATTCATCGCCCTGCCAAACCTTCCCAGAAAACTTTCCAGTGGTATTTCTTGGCGGACTCCTCTTACAGTGGCGGGACCGCGCCGGCTTCTACCGGCTTCCCTATTAAGTCTTGCGACACCTGTTTCCTACCATATTATTTTTTTATGGTTTCATTAGCCTTAGTCTAATACAGGACGCAAACTTTGTCAATGATTCTTTTTGTGTATAGGTCATACGTATGTAAAAATGTGATTCCGCATCGCAAACGGACACCTATGCAGCAAAGAGCGCCGCAGCCCATCGAACTGCGGCGCTCTACACGCGGTCTTTCATTTTCTTTTATTTCCTTCCCAAGGTGCCGCGATGCCATGCTTTCTGCCAGAAGAGGCGGCGCAGCACGGCGGCTTCCGCCTGCTTCTCGAGATCTTGGCGCAGGATGTCCGCTGCGCGAAGGTGCGCGGCGAGCGTCTTGACGCCCCAGAGCGCGCGGATGCGCCTGCCGCACGAGAGCACGATTTCCGCCGGCGCCTCGGCGCGCGCGATCTGCGCGTGCATGGCGTTCACGACGCCCATCGCCGCATCGCCCTTGAGACGCGGGCGGCGCGCGCGAAAGGGTACGAGCACGAGCTCCGCCGCAATCGCCAGCGGCGCCGTCTGCGAGAGCGCCGTGCGTTCCTTCGCCCACGCGCGCAGAAGCGGCAGCGCCCGGCAATGCCGCCGCGCCAGACGCTCAAGCACGGTGCGGAGCCGCGCGCGCACGAGCCGCTCCGTGCCATCCGCCAACAGGAGCCGCGTGGCGTCGCCCTCCCCGTCGACGTACTCCGGCAGTGCCGCCTCGATTTCCCAGTCCTCTGGCAATTCCCAATGCTTCATTCCTTCTTCCTCCCATCTCTTCAAAACATGTGTTCGCTAAATCAGTATAGCATATCGAACATATATTTGGCAAGTCGTCTCAGTGACGGCTTTGCCGGAAACGATGGCGGCGTCGCTGGTCATACGCCGACAGAAATCTCGCAAATCCACAGGCGATCGTCCGACCTCCGCTCTTCGAGCGTGACACCCGGGCACAAAAAAAATCCCGCCGAAGCGTTCCCCAACGCTTCGACGGAATCCTTCAAAGAGGTTTCAAGCGACATCGCTCTCTCAAATCGTTCCCCATACTCTTATGCCGAATGCTCGGCGAGGACGTTCTGCAAAGCCGCCATACTTGCGGAGTGGCAGAAGGCGATCTTCGCATTGCACTTCTTCGCCTCTTCCTGCGCGTGCATGGCAAGCTGGT
>ERZ773063.2402-NODE-2402-length-10182-cov-9.234324_pt1 | contig 10182 bp, 8 predicted proteins | sample MGYA00580625_ERZ773063 | MGnify/ENA primary metagenome ERZ773063 (study PRJEB29015, sample SAMEA2738022) | human oral metagenome | biome: human oral; feature: human-associated habitat; material: dental | place: China | collected 2042 ...
CCCCGGTCGGGGCGGGCGCCATCCGGTACCGGTAGCCCGCGCAGCCGCCGCGGCGCGGCCGGGCGGGCCTGCGGACCCGCTGCCGGCACGACCGGCCGTCTCGCTGGCGCGCACACAGGCAGGACTCTCCCGAGGGCGGTGCCCCCGGGAGAGCACTGCGTCTGGGCGCGGTCGCGCGCTCCGGCCGCCCCGCACGACGCCGACCAGGCGTGGCGATAGGGTCGGGGCATGGCACGACGCAGCTCCAAACGTCCTTATCGCGCCGAGCACCGCCCGCTCGACCTGGGGCGTCTGGGCGCCATGCCGCGCACCCAGGCCGGCCCGGGAGGCGCCGACTTCACCGTGCGCCGGCTGCGGGGCAGCGACAAGCCCTACACCTGCCCCGGCTGCAATCGGAGCATTGCGCCGGGCACGCCGCACGTCGTCGCCTGGTCGAACGAGTCCCTCTTCGGACCCGACCGCGGCCTGGAGGAGCGTCGTCACTGGCACACCGCCTGCTGGGAGCGCTGTCTGTGGTGAGTGCTGGGCGAGAAGCCTCCCATCCGCTGCCGGCGCGGACGGGAAGCCGGGGCGAGGGCTTGAAGGACAGGGCCGGCGGACATGGGTCGGACTTACTGACAACTTATGATCTGTCTCAAGATGCGGAAACCAGTGATGAGGCGCACACTAGGAACATGGCCGCCCCTATCCGCCTGCGCATCACTTTGGACCCGGACTCCTCGGAGCCGGTCTTCGCACAGATCTGCTCCGCGATCCGTGTCGATGTCACCTCGGGCCGGTTGACCGCTGGTGTGCGTCTGCCGACCACGCGTGCCCTGGCGGCCGAGCTCGACGTCGCCGTCAACACAGTCGCCAAGGCATATCGCGAGCTGGAGCTCGAGGGAGTCGTCGAGGGGCGTGGACGCCACGGCACCTATGTCATGGATCTCGCCGACACCGCAGCCGAGCGGGAGACCATGCGCTTCGTGACGACCATGCGCAACCTGGGCATGACCCGTGAGGAGACGCTCGCCCTGGTTCGCCGCGCCTGGTCGTGACGACGGCGCGGCGAACCAGGGCCGCTGCTACTACTGCGCGGCTCAGCGGCGCTTGCGGCCGCCCATGCCCATCAGGTCCTCCTGGAGGGACCTGGAGTCGTCGCCCTCGGCACTCGCCTCGGGGGAGCCGGCGCTCTGCGAGGACTCGGGGGAGCCGGCGCTGCCGGCACTGCTCGGAGTCACGTCGGACAGGCCGGCGGCCTGCGGAACGCCGGTTGCCAGCGCAGCGCTGATGACGTCGGAGAACTCCGGCGCCTGCGGCATGACGTTGCCGAGCACGCTGCGCATCTCCTCCAGGTAGCTGGCGACCGAGTCACGCTGCCGCTCGAGCTCCTTGATCTGACGCATCATGGTGGTCTTCTCGACCTCGGCGTCGGCACGGGCGTCCTCGAGAAGGGCCGTCGCCTCCAGGCGGGCCTGGTTCAGGGTGTCCTCGGCCAGGCGTGTCGCCTCCTCCTGGCGGGAGCGGAGAGTGTCGTCCACCTCGGAGCGGACGGCCTCGGCGCGGGCGAGGGCCTCCTCGAGCCGGGCCTCGGCCTGCGCGGCCTGCTCCTGCGCCTGCTGGTTCATCTCCTCGATGTGCCGACGCGCGGCCTCGTGGGCGGCAGAGTCCTCCTCGGCGGCAGTCTCGTGCGCCGCGGCGATCTCGAGAAGCGCCTGCTGGCGCAGCTCTGTCGCCTCCGACCGGGCGGCCTCGGCCTCGGCCGTGCTCGTGCGCCGCAGCGCCTCGGCCTCGTTGCGGGCCGCCGACAGCAGGGACTCTGCCTCGGCTCGCGCCTTGTCGACCGTGATGCGTGCCTCCTCGGCGGCGGTCGCCGTCACCGAGTCGGCCTGATCCTGCGAGGAGCGCCGTAGCGCGTCGGCCTCGGACTCCGCCGCCTCCCTGGTCTCGCTCGCCTCGCGCTCGGCGGTCACGGTGAGCTCGGCGGCGGACTTCTTGGCCGCGGCCACCGTCAACTGCGCCTCACGATCGGCCGACGACCGGGCTTCGGTCGCGCTGGCCTTGGCCTCGGAGATGATCTGGTCCGCCTTGCGCTGCGCAGAGGCGACGAGCTCGTCGGCTCGGGCCTGGGCGTTGGCCAGGATGGTGGACGACTCGGCCTCGCTGTGGGACCGCAGCTCGGCGGCCTCCCGCCGAGCGTCGGCGACCATGGTGGCCGCCTCGGAGGAGCTGCGCTCGGACAGGTGGGCGGCGTTGGCGCGCGTACGTGCTAGAAGCGCGTCGGCCTCGGCATTGGCCTTGGAGAGCACCGAAGTGCTCTGCTCCTCGGCGCTGCGCAGCAGCTGCTCGATGCGCGAGCCGAGCCCGGCATAGGTGGGCTTGTCCGCCTCGCGTAGGCGACGCTGAGCATCGGCGAGCTCGCCGGCGAGCGTCATGGCTCGCTGATCGAGACTGGCGACCTCACGCTTGGCATCTCCAAGCTGACGGGACAGCGCCTTGATGCGCTGGTCGACCTGGGTGCGGTCGTACCCGCGCATGGTGATGGCGAACTCCTCAGAAGACCCCTCGGCCACGTCACTCCTCCTTCTGGCGGGCCGCCGCGGCCCGCTGTCACCCAATCGTAGTCATTAGGGTGTCGCTCGCGCCTAGGTCCTGAGGGTCTGATGAGGGGCAAATTATGCTTCGTTGTTTGAGGAGAACCTGGTGCGACACGCCGGGCAAGCGGTTTTCTGTGCTGTGGGCGCAGGGACCTGGGAGGCGGCACGGGGCCCATGATGCTCGCGGTCTCCTCCATCTTTGAGGAAGGTCACGTCGTGAGCCGGCGGATGCCGAGCGCGGTCATCGCCGTCGGCGGCCCACTCACCATCGTCGCGGCTGTCTGCCTCGCCGTGTTTTTGACGTGCGAGCCGAGCCCGACGCCGTCGACGCAGGCGGGCCCGCTCGTGGGCGCCGTCGCCAGTGCGCCCCACACGGCGGTGGCGCGGCGGTGCTCCGAGCAGAGGCATGGGCACGACTCTTCCGCTGAGGGCGCAGGACCTGTGATCTTCGGCGAGGTTCCTCGCACGGACGGGAGGAACATGCGATTCTGGACAGTGTCTGCATCCAGGCTCTGTGTCGATCACGCCTGGCGCAGAGGCCGGTGACAGCGGCGCCATGTCCACGATCTTGAGGAGAGACACGTCGTGAACCGACGGATCCTGAGCGCGATCATCGCCGTCCTTGGCCTGATCGCCATCGCCTTGGCCGTCTGCTCCGCTACGATCTGGCGGCCCGGCACGACCGCGGAGGCGACTCTTGCCTCGGCTCCCACCCAGAACTATGTCGTCACGCAACCGGGTGTCCTCAACCGGGTCGACTCCGAGGCCACGATCACTGCCACAGCCGCCTCCGAGGATGAGCAGGTGTTCATCGCGGTGGGGCACTCGGCTGATGTCAATGCTTGGCTTGCCAACGATCCCTATGTGTCTGTCACAGGCCTGGACAGCTGGACGAGCCTGTCTGCGACCGAGGTGACGACCAGGTGCGGTGACGACGCCGTGCCGGCGTCGTCGGCTCCCAGCGCCTCCGGCGGGGCATCGCCGACGAGTGCTCCGAGCACCGATGAGAACGGCTGCACCGTCCTGGAGGCTTCCAACGCCGATCCGAGCACATCCGACCTGTGGGTGGTCACAGCTGCAGGCAAGGGCACGGCCACGCTCAACCTGGATGTCAATGACACCGACCTGGTCATGCTGTCGGCCACTGACGGTTCCTCTCCGGCCCCGAACATCTCGCTGTCCTGGCCGCGCAAGGTCTCGACACCCTGGCTCATTCCAGGACTCATTCTTGGCGGGCTCCTGCTGCTTGTCGGTGTCTTCCTCTTCCTCATCGACATCCAGATGCGTCACGCCGATCAGCAGCGGCGTGCTCGTTCCGCTGAGCGCGCCGCTCGGCTCGCTCAGGCCGACGGCGTCGCTACGGCGGGGATTCCGCGGATCGGCGATCCCAACCGACCTCTCTCGCGCAGAGAGATGCGGGAGAAGGAACGGGCAGCCTCCGAAGGGGAGGAGTGGATCGACCCGCGCACCGGTCGTGTCTACCTCGGCGGTGTGGAGGCGCCCGATGTGCCTCAGGCCTCCGAGCAGGAGACGACCTCCTACGGCGGGGCGGCCGACTACCAGGCAGGCTCGGCCGCTGAGGGCGCCTTTTCATACGGCAGCGGTACCGCGCCCGGGGCGGAGGCCGGTGCGACGTTCGAGGCGGCCGGTCAGTCCGAGGGGCAGCAGGACTTTAGCGGCTCGGGCTTTCCGGACTATGGCAGCCAGCCTGAGACACAACAGGGCTTTGCCGGCTCGGGCTTCCCGGACTATGGCAGCCAGCCCGAGGGGCAGCAGGATTTTGCCGGCCCAGGCTTCCCCGACTATGGCAGCCAGCCTGAGGGGCAGCAGGGCTTTGCCGGCTCGGGCTTCCCCGACACGGCCGGTCAGCCTGAGGGGCAGCAGAGCTTTAGCGGTCCGGGCTTCCCGGACTACGGCAGCCAGCCCGAGGGGCAGCAGAGCTTTAGCGGCCCGGGCTTTCCGGACTACGGCAGCCAGCCCGAGGGGCAGCAGGACTTTAGCGGTCCGGGCTTTCCGGACTACGGCAGCCAGCCCGAGGGGCAGCAGGACTTTAGCGGTCCGGGCTTCCCCGACTATGGCAACCAGCCCGAGGGGCAGCAGAGCTTTGCCGGCCCGGGCTTCCCCGACACGGCCGGTCAGCCCGAGACACAACAGGACTTCTCCTTTGCCCCGACCCAGGGCTGGCCGGCGGAGCACAGGCGGCCTCATGACGCCGCGCCTGAGACGCCCGCCGGTCCCGAGGATGAGGAGAAAGCATGATGACCAGCCGCCGAGCCTTCCTGACCTCTGCCGTCGCGACCGCCGTCGGCGCTACGCTCACGGCATGCTCGCAGGATCTTCCAGAGGCGCCTGCGGTAGGGACCCCCACGGCGCACTCGGTCCTGGACAGCACACGCTTCACCACTGCTCTTGAACGTATTCAGACGGGCTTGGACGCCGCCGACGCCGAGAAGAGCTCCGAGCTCTTGTCCGGCTACTTGACAGGACCCGCCTTGCGTGTACGCACCGAGGAGTACGCCTTGGCCTCAGCAGCCAAGGACGACACCAAGATCGAGCACTTCACGACCCAGAGCCAGGCAGGTACCGCGGGGCTTACCACAGACTTCCCCCGCATTGCGGTGGCCGTCACCGAGCCTGCCGAGGCTGAGGAGGTTCCCTACCTGTTGGCAATGACTCAGGACTCAGCACGCGACAACTTCGAGCTGTGGGCCTGGGTGCGGCCGTTTGTCAATGTGAGCATCCCCAAGACCACGGCCGCCTCGGTGGGCAGCGAACAGGTAGGCGGCGACGCCGAGGGGCTGCTGTCCACGCCGCAGGAGGTCCTGGATGCCTATATCGACGTGCTGAACAATCCTGATGGTGAGAACGCGAAAACCTTCGACAGCGAAGCCGACGATCTTCTGCGCCAGCAGATGGCGACTCTGCGCAGCAAGGATGTGTCTGCGGCCGGTGAGATCAAGGTGACCGCCCGCAGCGGTTCCGACGGCTTCCGCGGCCTGCGCAGCGACGACAACGGTGCGATCGTGTTCACGACGCTCGCCTACGATGTCGTGTACAAGCGCACAGTTGCCAAGTCCACGCTCAAGATGCCTGCGGACGTTGCCTCCCTGCTGGGGACGGGCACCGAGATCACCGGAGAGGTGACGACGACGAACGACGTCATGGTGGCTTTCTCGATCCCACCCGTCGAACCAACTGAGGAGTCCGGCACCAAGCCGGTGCTGCTGGGCCGGAGCGTCGTGCTGGCATCGGCCTCCAAGGACGACTCCAAGTCGCCCGGCTGAGCCGCCAGGCCCAGAGCCCGCCCATCCCCACCACCTCGCACTGTTCCACCCATTAGCGGGCTCAGAGCCCGGGAAAGGCTCATTATGAGCATGTTCGGCGCCGTGGACCTGTCCACTCTCGCATCCCAACAGGGTTCTCCCGCCACCGGTGGCCCGTCTGGCTCTGGACGGCTCACAGGGCGCCCAGAGTCCACCAGCCCTACAGGTGGTGGTCCTGTGGTCTCTGCGCCGTTGGTGGTGGACGTCGATGCGGCCTCACTGCGCAGCGTCGCAGAGGTCTCCATGCAGGTACCTGTGGTGGTTGTCCTCCACACTTCGCGGTCCCAGGCCTCCACTGCCCTCGCCGGCCAGCTCGAGACGCTAGCCCGGGAGCACGCCGGCCGTTTCCAGCTGGCACGTGTGGACGTCGATTCAGCCCCGGAGGTCGCTCAGGCGCTTCAGGCCACTGCCGTGCCCACTGTCGTGGCCCTGATCGCCGGGCAGCCGGTGCCGCTGTTCCAGGGAGCGATCCCCGCCGACAAGCTGAGGGAGCTGCTCGACCAGATGCTCGAGCTGGCGGCCCGCAACGGCGTCAACGGGCGTCTCGCGCCGCAGCCCGCGGGCACCGAGTCGGTCGAGCCCGAGGAGACCGAGGTGGAGCGTCAGGCGCGCGAGGCCGTGGAGCGGGGTGACTACGCCGCCGCCGAGAAGGTCTACGACCACGCCATCGCGCAGAATCCCGCGGATGGAGAGCTCAAGGTGGCGCGGGCTCAGATCCGTATGCTCAGGCGCATGGACGGCAAAGAGCCTCGCGCCCTGCTGACTGCGGCGGACGCCCCGGGGGCGAGCCTGGAGGACCAGCTCGCCGGAGCCGACGCCGCCGTCGCCCTGGGGGACATGAATGTCGCGCTGGGTCGGGGCCTTGAGGCGGTGCGCTCGCACAATGGCGAGGAGCGGGAAGCCGCACGGCTGCGGCTGCTCGAGCTCTTCGACATCATTGGTTCCTCGGCACCCGAGGTGGCGCGCGCCCGCCGTCAGCTGGCCAGCATTCTGTACTGATTGAACTGGCCTGCCTGCTCGCCTCCTCGTCATACCGATCCGGCCCACGGGATTGACTCGGTATGACGAGGACGGCTCCGTGACGGGACTCTCCCGCCCATCCTCGAAGGTTATGCGGAGCCCAAGACCTCGGGCCTCGGATGCACAGTGAAACGCTGTGAAAAGGTAGTTGTTTCTTGCGACATTGACGGGGCCTTCGATCTGTTTTCCCACGATGCTCGACAGCCGGCGCGCGCGTAGTGCGGCGCCCCTCACCGACAGGGCGGGGGGCGCCGCGTTTCCGGGATGCTGTGCCCCGGGCGGTATCAGGCTCAGGCGATAGGCTCGGGCTGGATGTTCCAGACCTTGGCGTAGTCGCTGATCGTGCGGTCCGACGAGAAGCGGCCGGAGCCGGTGATGTTGGCCCAGACCCTGCGCTGCCAAGCGCGCTGATCCACGTAGTCGGCCGCCATGCGGTCCTTCGTCTCGCGGTAGGCGGCGAAGTCCCCCAACACATAGTAGACGTCGGCGGGCTCGTAGGAGGCCTCCAGGAGGCTGCGGCGCAGGTCCGCGAACCAACCCGAGCCATTGTCGTCCAGGGTACCGTCGATTAAGGCGTCCAGGACCCGCTTGAGGCCGGGAACGGTCTCGTAGGCCGTGCGCGGATCGTAGGTCTTGCGCAGGGCCGGGAGCTCGTCCTCCGTGGCGCCGAAGATGTAGGCGTTGTCCTCGCCGACCGCCTCCAGGATCTCGACGTTCGCGCCGTCGAGGGTGCCCAGCGTGAGCGCACCGTTCATCATGAACTTCATGTTGGACGTGCCCGAGGCCTCCTTGCCCGCCATCGAGATCTGCTCGGAGACGTCGGCGGCCGGAATGATGTGCTCGGCGGGGGAGACGTTGTAGTTGTGGACGAACACGACCTTGAGCGTCTTGGAGATGACCGGGTCGTTGTTGATCAGATCCCCCACCGTGTTGATGAGCTTGATGATCGCCTTGGCGCGCACGTAGCCGGGGGCGGCCTTGGCGCCGAAGATGAAGACCCGCTTCGGCACCTTCAGGTCGGGGTTGTCCTTCATGCGGAAGTACAGGTCCAGGATGTAGAGCGCGTTGAGCAGCTGGCGCTTGTACTCGTGGAGGCGCTTGATCTGCACGTCGAAGATCGCGTTCGGGTCGATCTCGACGCCCTCGCGCGAGGCGATCCAGGCGGCGAAATCTGTCTTGTTGGCGTGCTTGACCTCGGCCAGGCGGTCGAGGACGGCGTCGTCGGCGGCCCCGGAGTAGCCCTCCAGGAGGGAGAGGTCCTTCACCCAGGCGTCGGAGCCGGTGACCTCGTCCAGAAGGGCGGACAGGCGCGGATTGCACTCGCGCAGCCACCGGCGGGGGGTGACCCCGTTGGTCTTGTTGTTGAAGCGCTCCGGCCAGATCGCGTACCAGTCCTTGAGGGTGTCGCGCTTGAGGATGTCGGTGTGCAGGGCGGCGACGCCGTTGATGGCGTACGAGGCGTAGCAGGCGATCCAGGCCATGTGAACCTTGGAGTCCGAGATCGGTGCCATGTAGTCGATGACATTCTGGCTGGTCCCGCGGGCGGCCAGGTCCTGACGGAAACGGCGGTCGATCTCCCGGACGATCTCCATAATCCGCGGGAACAGCTGCTCGAAGATCGAGGACTCCCAGGTCTCCAGCGCCTCGGCGAGCACCGTGTGGTTGGTGTACGCGAAGGTCCTGGACACCACGGCCCAGGCGTCGTCCCAGCCCAGGTGGTGCTCGTCCATGAGCAGCCGCATCAGCTCGGGGATGGCCAGGACCGGGTGGGTGTCATTGAGCTGGACGGAGTTGAACTCGGCGAAGCCGGTGAGGTCGTCCCCGTGGTGGGCCACGTAGTTGTCAACGATCTCCTGAAGGGAGGCCGAGCAGAAGAAGTACTGCTGGCGCACGCGCAGGACCTTGCCCTCGTAGGTGGTGTCATTCGGGTACAGGACGCGAGAGATGTCCGCGGTGCGCTCGCGCTCGACAATGGCGTCGGTGAAGCGCTGGGAGTTGAAGGCCTCGTAGTCGAACTGCTCGATGCTCTCCGCCCGCCACAGGCGCAGCGTGTTGACGTTCTTCGTGCCGTAGCCGACGATCGGCATGTCGTAGGGGACCGCGCGCACGACGAGGTCGTTGTAGCGCACGACCCGCTGCGCTTCTTCGCGGCGGATGACGAAGGGGTAGCCCTCCTCCATCCACGGGTCGGGGTGCTCGGTCTGGAAGCCGTCGGAGAAGAGCTGCTTGAACAAGCCGTAGCGGTAGAGAATGCCGTAGCCGGCGACCGGGAGATCGAGGGTGGCGCAGGAGTCGAGGAAGCATGCCGCGAGGCGTCCGAGACCCCCATTGCCCAGGGCGGCGTCGGGCTCCTGCTCGAGGATGTCGGACAGGTTCTGGCCGAAGGCGCCCACCGCCTCCTCCGCCTCCTTGACCAGACCGAGGTTGGTCAGGTTGTTCAGGAGCGCGCGGCCCATGAGGAACTCGGCGGAGAAGTAGTGCTCCATCCGGCCAGCGCGGTACTTCTGCTCGGTCGCGTGCCAGTTGCCCGCAATGGCGTCGACGACGGCGGCGGACAGGCCCTGCCACACCTCCATCTGAGTGGAGGCCTTGGCGGGATGACCCGAGACGGACCGCACATGGGAAGGCACGGTCTGGACCAGGTTCTGCGTCATCATTCTTCCCTTATCAGATTGCATGGAGTTGCTGTTGCAACGGGATTGCAACGGCCGCACGGGGTGTGCAACGAGGAGATTGGGCCGATCGGCGCGGGAGTGCCAATGACCGGGCTCCTCCGCGGACGTCTTGAGCCTAGCGGCCCAGGTGTGGGCGCGCTCGTTGAGCCGGTGTCATCCCTGACACGGAAAGCGCTGAGGTTCGGTCATGGAGCGCGGATGGGGCGATCGACCCTGGCGCCGGCAAAGGCTTGCTGATCTCGGCGCTCGGTGCGGAGGTGAACCGATCTCGAGCCGGAAGTGAACCGATCTCGGTGCGGAAGTGAACCGATCTCGATGCGGAATACGACCGATCTCGGTGAAAGAATGGGCCGACGGCGACCGGGCAATCCGGTCGCCGTCGGCCCGCTCGGGCTGCAGCGGTCCTACGGACGCCTTCGTGCAGCGCCCGCGTCGGCCCCGTGCACCGTCCTCAGCTCTGCGACGGGCGCAGGAACAGCGCGCCGAGCGGGGGCACGCGCAGCCGCACCGATGCGGGACGACCGTTCCAGGGAAGCTCCTCGGCCTCGAGGCGCCCCAGGTTGCCCACGCCGGAACCGCCGTACTCGG
>ERZ773063.2409-NODE-2409-length-10174-cov-7.278782_pt1 | contig 10174 bp, 11 predicted proteins | sample MGYA00580625_ERZ773063 | MGnify/ENA primary metagenome ERZ773063 (study PRJEB29015, sample SAMEA2738022) | human oral metagenome | biome: human oral; feature: human-associated habitat; material: dental | place: China | collected 2042 ...
TCACCATCGCGGCGAAGGAAGAGATTCTGATTACCTGCAAAGGGGCGTATATCAAGCTGAGTAACGGGGAGGTTGAGATCGGGAGTCCGAAGTTGGTGCGGGTGAAGGCGCCGATGGAGGTGACGGGGCCGAATGGTATAAATACACGAATGCCATTGCTTCCTCAGACTGGTTTGTTTAGTAGACGTTTTGATTTTAGTAGCATATTTACGCCAGATTTTTTAACTGCAGGCATTAGTTATCAAGTCATTAATAGAAGTCAAAATTCCGAGCGGATTGAAGTGCTTGATGAAAAAGGTAGAACATCAAGATTTTATGGGGATTCGAAAGATGAAATCGAAATTTCTGTGATAGGTAAGCTGACCAAAGAGCAAAAATGGGCACTAATCCCAGATAATGAGACAGAACATGAAGATCACTGTTGTGCCTGTGATGAAGAAGATCATGATTGTGAAGAAATATCTGAGACAGAAGAAGTCGTCGAGGATAATTTATTGGAAGATTACAACCAATTCGGAAATTAATATACTTAAAAATACTGTTTTAGGGAAATATTAAATTTATTATTAAGAATGCTTATTTAGGAAATTAATTATGAGAAAAAATAAGGCTGTATATGACATATCCTATCCTTCTGATAGAAAAGGTTTTATCTATGCGTTAGCCAGGCGCGAAAGTCCTGCTGATTTAAATAAGGATGATTTAGTAAACAGAGAAGCTCTTCATAAAATTAATAAACGAGGATATATTGGTTTGTTCCAGTATGGAAAAGAGGCTCTAATTGATATAGGTTATAATACAGAAGAGGGGAGCTGGACAGGAAAAAATGGAGCAGTATCAGAAGAAGCATTTAGGTCATCTCGTGAAATTCAAATAGCGGCAATCAATTTAACTATCGATTTATGGTGTAAAAGATTACGAGTATGGGGGTTTAATGAGTATTATGGAAAAATTGTTAAGGGGATAGAAATTACCGAATCAGGCTGTATTGCCGGCTGCCATCTAGTTGGTTCTGGTGGTTTAGCATCTTTTTTAGATATGCCTGGAAATTACAAAATTAATAAAAAAACAGGAAAACGACACAGCGAGTTTGATGGTAACAAAACACATATCAGCGAATATCTCGATTTATTTGCTGGTTACGACTTGGAAACCTGTTGTAAACGTAAAATCCGGGTAAAACTGCAAGATGCTGATGGTCTCGTTCTAAAAGATAAGACAGTTAAAATTTTTTCTTCCTATAATGGAAAGCATTTAAATAGTAAATTTGAAGTTACCCATAAAACTGATAAAGATGGGGAGCTGCCCGTTATAGTCAGACATCCTGACGCTGAAATTATTTTAGAAATTGATGGTCGCAAAAGTGAGACAATTTCTCAAAAAGCGGATCAGGTACAGCCATATAAAATCATAGCTTCAGATATGAAAGTTTCTGCACCATTGGCTGCAAAAGGCACTCCTGAGCCTAAAAAACAAGATGAAATGGAACAGCAAACACAAAATCCTTCTTCAGATGAGGAAAATACAGCATCTAAAGATGTCAACTTCCATCTCAGCCTTTTAGAAGGAGATACAAAAAAACCAATAAGTAATGTGAAATTCACTTTGGTGTACAAAGGGAAGCCCAAACAACACATTACGAATACACAAGGAATTAAAGAAAATATTATTGCGGAAATAGGACAAACTATTCAGGTTTGTATGGCAGGTGAAGGCAACCTCCAGCCGCTTAAGTCATTTACGGTTACAGAAAGTCTACGTGATACAGTAGTGAAGGTTTCGCTTCCTGTACACACATTTACAATTACAGTTGTAGATACCCAAGGGAAACCTGTACCTAATACGGAATTCAGTATATTTTATAGGCAAAGAGAAAAAAGCAAAAAAACTGATCATGAAGGCCGTTTAAAAGTAAAGGCCTTAGTCGGTTTCGTATATGGGTTTGGAAATAAAGGTAAACCACTTTTACACTTACGATGTCTGCAATCTGTCTCGATTAGGCAGATTACTGTTAATCAGACAGCAATACAGAACGCACAGGGTGCTTTAGGAACAAATTCAATAACAGCTGTAACACAGGTGGTGCAACAAGCTGCTTTTAAAACTATTGGGCAGGTATTGAAAGATAAGCCCTTACAAAAACAACCAACTACGATACAAAAAACTCCCCCGCCAAAGCAAGAAGAGAAACCTCAACCTCAACCTCAACAAAAAGAACCCCCCCGTCAAAAAAATATCCACACAGAACAGAGAGGAAAACCATTAACAGTTGTTGGAGATCAAAAAGCTGCTAAAGATACTGTTCGTTACCATATTTACCATGACGGAACGATTAAAAGAGAGAATAAAAATGCAACAGGTTTTGTAGAGTTTATTTATCATGATAAAAATAAAAAATCGCACTATATACAGAAATTCAAACTATTTCGTGTTCCTAAAAGGCGGGCTGGTAATGATATAATCCCAAATCAGTACGTATATTTATTAAGCCACAAAGAACATGCAAAGGACAAATCTCCAACAGAGTCTACTTTCTCTTACGCAGCAAAGGATAATTCAATAGGTTGTACATGGATTATTAGTAGTGATAGTAAAAGATTTTACTTTAATCCTAATGTAATGGCTGGAATCTTGGGTACTCTGATAACTTATGGTAGTGAAGAAGTAAATGGAATACTTACCTATATTAGTTCTGGAGCTAGTGCAAGTGATGGGCATAGTCCGTCACCAAGCAAAACTCATAGAAATGGAGAGGCTTGTGATTTGAGATATTTACCTAAGGGATTAAAATCTAAGCTTTCTCAGAAAGTATATACAACATATCCCATATTTGATTTAGCAGCAAATACTAAATGGGTAGCAGTATTTAAAAGATTTGGATTTAGGACATTTTATACAGGTACTCAAGCGGTAGGTGGAGTTGCTGCAATTGCAGGGACAAGCTTTAGCAAGAATCATCATCATCATTTACATATTGGAAATCACAATGGAAAAATTCAAGATATTTAATAAAATTTTAATTTTATTACTAATTATGAATCTTTATGTCTGTATCCCGACTAAAGATAATCTTGCATATTCACAACCAATTAAAGCTAATCAGGTTTTTTTTGATGGTTTGAAAGGTGAGAAAATTGGTAAAAAATTTGATGCTAAAATTTACATAAAAGATGGGCAAGATATTGAAGGTTGCTTTTATGCGCATCGAAAAAATATTAATGGCGTATCGTATAAATTTATAGACAATACTCTAGTAGAAATAGAATTTAATAATAAGATATTCATATCTCCTCATGGTATCCATATTGGTGAAAATGCAAGCAAATTACGGAAATATCATAATAAAGGTAGGGTGGTTATAAAACACCCTTATGGAGGAAACAAAGACACTGTTGAATTTTATTGGACTGGTAATTTAGGTGTGAAATACATCATTACTAATGGAAAAATAACGAGCTTCAGTGTTGGTAAAAAAGAAGAATTACCATATCTGGAAGGTTGCTTATAGTAATCATAGATCGGATATAAAACTAGGGTCGTTTGAATAATAAGATTTGAGTTGAGACCTTTGCAAAATTCCTTTTCCCCAACAGCCGAAATCCTGTGTTTGGGTTTTGGCTGTTTGGGTAAAAATGAAAAGGGATATTTTGCAAAGGTTTCTTCAGGTCAACCAGTAGTAATTAAATCAAAAAGAGACATGATCGAAGTCGGTAAAACCTACAAAGTTTTTCATTGGGATATCAAACCAAGAACTCGCGCTGATAATCCTCATTGGTCTGTAACGGGTAGCTGACATTTCTAAGAGATATATTATGAAAATTAAACAAATCACATTATCTTGTTGTTTTTTATTTTGTATTGCTTGCACTCAGGCCGAACATGATGGGCAAAAGAACCGGGCGCAGGAGAAACGTACTGATACCGTTTTAGAAAACAGACAACAGAAGCCTGATGCTAAGCTATTAATTCCAATCAATAAAGTAACAAAAAGTGAAAATATTCTTTCAGATTTCGCTCAGGATCGTATTTTAGACTTACTAAATGCTACGGATGCAGAGTGGATTGAATGTAAAGATGAAAAAGGTAAAAGAGTTAAAGATGTTACGTATCCTACAGATAGGACATCTATTCAATTCAGAAGTATATCTGATGGATATATACACGAACTGGAGTATTGGAAAGATACATACAAAGAAATTCAGCAGCTCATTAAGTCAAAAAATATGAATATTCAAGATTTGAAATCAGAATATCTAGTATTAAATGCATATTCATTAAGTAGTAAAAGTAAGAATCCTATCTCAATAAAAAAAGTTGGTGCAGTTTATGTTTCTTCTGATAATAAATTGTTTGAGATTAAATTATTAGATGGTTCTTCTGCCCATATTGAGGTATTTAAAAATATTCCAAATTACCTTTTTGAAAGCCCTAATCCAGAATATGAATTAAGTAATGCTCCAGATTATTCTCCCTATTATTTTCGTTTTTGGTTTGATGGAGATAAAGAAAAACAAACATGCCGTTTAGAATATAATAATGATGTTATTGATTAAATATCATCAGATTGTCTGAAACTCAACTTATCCTTTCCCTTTTGTTTGCAGGACTAGCAATCGTAGATTGGGTTGAAGCTGAACATCTATCAAGGTCGTCTGAAAGTTTTCAGACGACCTTTGAATACCAACGTTGGAATTGTCTCCCATATGATTTGAACCAAACACACGCTATTTCAATAAAAAAAACAATGAAGAACAAACATATATCGTCACTTTTATCTACTATATTGGTGAGTATGCCATTGCTTACCGCATGCGATGTCGGTAGGGAACTGGCAAGGTCTGCGATGGATATTGTCAGAAATCCCCAAACAGACGTGGGCAAGCAAGTTTTGGGTTCATCTTCTTACAAACATTCCAAACTCAAGAACTTAGAATTTACCTGTGTCAAAGAACAGTTTCCTTCTTTGCCACAGGAAGCAGATCAACTATATCGCTACGCCCTTTACCACGATTTTAAAAACCGTTGGCTGCCTAAACCGGGCGTACTTGACCGTTATCTGCCGTATTACCGTATTGCCGCCGCTAACGGACATTGGCAGGCAAACCTGACTTTGCAGGAAATCTTGCTGAAAAGTAAAGACATCAATATCGAAACCCGCGAACGTCGTGGTGAGGGTATTTATTGGAACGAGAAGCTAATGAAAATCCTACCCGCCAGTGCACATTATTGGTGGTCGCTTTATATTGATGTCGGTTACGGTCCTAAACATGACCCTGATGATGCAATAATTTATTTACGCAAGGCTGCAGATTTGGGGAATGCCAAGGCGCAGTACGAGGTAGGTGAATTGTTGATGAAAGTTGTGGATAAAGAAAGTAAACAGTATAGACTGAAAATTAGTGATGCTATGCATCAATGTGCAGCAGAGCAAATATATCCTGATGCAAATGCGGCCAAATCAATGACTGCGGCATTTTCTGTTCATGGGGCATATAACAAAGCGGTGTTTTATGCACATCAGGGAGCTAAGGCAGGGGAAACTTCTTCAGCGCATATAACTAGAATGGCTTTTTATAGTGATAATCTTAAAAGTCGTTATAAACAATGGGATATTCCTGAAGATAAAGAACGTTCACGCCGATATAAAATTATTCGTGAATTTCTTGTAACTCATGCACATCTCAAACCCGAACTCAACGTTCACGATCTAGACGAAATTGTCCCATTACCCCCGGCAAAACTGCCGAGTTGGGATGGTAAGATTGCCATCCAACGTTTTGTAGAAGGTCCTGCTCCGGCAAAACCATCCGATGAACTGGTGCGCAGCTTGGCACAGCAGGCAGGATTGGATCCGAATACCGGGCTGCCCAAGTAAATAAAAGAGGCTGACAGGGGATAAAGCCTGAAGGTCGTCTGAAACATGGTTTTCAATAGTTGAGTTTCAAACTTGTTGAAACCGTACTTTCAGACGACCTTCATCTAAACACCAACTTTGGGATTGTTTCCCATTCGACTTGAACCAAATACATACGATTTCAATAAAAACAATGAAAACCAAACATATACCGTCCCTTTTATCTACTATATTGGTGAGCGTACCATTGCTTTCTGCATGTGATGTCGGTAGGGAACTAGCAAGGTCTGCGATGGATATTGTCAGAAATCCCCAAACAGACGTGGGCAAGCAAGTTTTGGGTTCATCTTCTTACAAACATTCCAAACTCAAGAACTTAGAATTTACTTGTGTTAAAGAACAGTTCCCGTCCTTGCCACAGGAAGCAGATCAACTATACCGATACGCCCTTTACCACGATTTTAAAAACCGTTGGCTGCCCAAACCTGGAGTGCTCGACCGTTATTTGCCGTATTACCGTATTGCCGCAGCCAACGGACATTGGCAGGCAAACCTGACCTTGCAGAAAATCTTGTTAAAGAGCAAAGACATTAATCTCGAAACCCGCGAACGTCGTGGCGAAGGTATTTACTGGAACGAAAAGTTGATGAAAATCCTGCCTGCCAGCGCACATTATTGGTGGTCGCTTTATATTGATGTCGGTTATGGTCCCAAACATGGTGCAGACGATTCGATTATTTATCTGCGTAAAGCCGCAGATTTGGGGAATGCCAAGGCACAGTATGAAGTAGGTGAGCTGTTAATAAATATACAAGATGAGTCAAGCCATTTTGCTAGAGTGGAAATAGCCAATAAGATGCAGGCTTGTGCTACCGAGCAGGTATATCCCGATGCCAATGCTGCCTTGGAGGCAACTGCGTGGCAAAAAACGATACGAAAAAACTATCAACAGGCTTTGTTTTATGCCCATCAAGGAACAAAAGCGGGTAATGAAACTTCTGCTCATGTGTTAAGAAAAGTTTTTTATAGTGAAAACCCTAATAGTCATCATAAACAATGGGGGATTCCTGAAGATAAGGAACGTTCGTGTCGGTACAAAATTATTTTTGATTATCTAAACCGTCATGCACATCTCAAACCCGAGCTCAACGTTCACGATCTAGACGAAATTGTCCCGCTGCCCCCGGCAAAACTGCCGAGTTGGGACGGTAAAATCGCCATCCAACGTTTTGTAGAAGGTCCGGCTCCGGCAAAACCATCCGATGAACTGGTGCGCAGATTGGCACAGCAGGCGGGATTGGATCCGAATACCGGGCTGCCGAAGTAAAGAAACCAAGGCGTGTTAAAAGTAGTTTGACCGCGTTCAAAGGTCGTCTGAAAGCGCTACTTTGATGAAATGAAAAATACTCAAATGCTTTTCAGACGACCTTGCGTCACAAACGGCCATACTGCAATTAGCTTTTATAGAGAATGACCGTAAATGGTCATGACGTTGTACCGCTCTAAATTTTGTTAAACCACTACAATAAAAACATGATGAAGCACACACCTATACCTTATGAGCGTCAGGAAATCATCCGACGTGAGCGTGAGTTGGCTAAATATGCCAATACTATGGATAGTTTGTTTTGCATTCCTTTTACCAAACAAGGAATCGGCATTGATGCCATATTGTCGCTGATTCCTTTTGTCGGGGATATTGCCGGGCTTTTTTTGACGATGAAGGCTTTTCGCATGGGGCGGGAGTTGGGCGTGCCGGATCATAAAATGCGTCCTGCCGTATATCTTGCTTTTGCGGATATGTTGCTCGGCATGATTCCTGTCGTCGGTACGCTTATCGATATTTTCTTGCAACCGAGCCGCCGTACTTTGAAAGTCATCAATGAGTATGTGCGCAGCGAGTATGGTGTGGATTGTGATCTGCATTTGGAGCGACCGTTTATGCACGCGGCTTTGGAGAAGAAACAGCAGCAATCAGATTTTTGGCGCAAACCTGTTGCGGCTTGGCTTTATCTGCATATACCTGATTTTTTCGGTTTGATTGTGCTGGTGTTGATGGGCTGGATAACGGTTGCAGTAAGCAAATGGGCGTGGAGCGGTATGACTTATCTGTTTCATGCTGTTGCCGGTTGGTTTTGAATGCCTGTGATTTGAGCGGATAGATAATTTATCGTGAACGGCTTTCAACCGGTATGGTGTTGCCTGATCTGAACTCAAATGTGTTTTGATAAATTGGAAAAGGTCGTCTGAAAAATCGATATTTGATTTTTCAGACGACCTTTTTGCAAAGTGCAAACGGTTGTAGAAAATGGGATGGAGGGCGTGCGAGAAATTTAGTTTAACCAAAAACGGAATACTAAATAAAACACCAAAATCAATACGCCCGCCCATACGATAACCATAAATCCGGCGACAGCCCGACCGAGTCGGTAAACAGGGTTTTTGCGTTCGTCTTCCAAAAGCGGATTAGGGGCGTTGCGTTGTTCTTCGGACATGGTCATCTCTGTTGTGAATGGGTGGCAAAAGCGTAAGGGTACGCCGATGGACAGGAAGATTCAAGCAGGGCGGTTTAATTTTCTCCGTATTCAAAAACATCGTCTCCGTCCCAACTGCTTTTGAGCGCGGCGTGGATGGTGTCCATATCGAATCCGCGATAGGCGAGGAAGCGCGCTTGTTTTTGCTTGTCTTTCAAATCGGCGGCAGGCTGTTTGAATTTTTTGCGCAGCACGGCGACTGCGGTTTGCAGTTCGCTCGCTTTGTCGGGCATGAATTCGCGGCTGACGGTTTCGTCTATGCCTTGCTGCGCCAATGCCTGTTTCAGACGCAGGGAACCGTGTTGGCGGCTTTTGCTGTGGATGTAGGCTTCGGCGTAGCGTTGGTCGGATTGCCAGTTGCGTCCGGCAAATTCATCCAACACGTTTTCCAATTCTTCTTCGCTTTCGGCATACGGGGCGAGCTTGCGCTTAAGCCCGACGCGGCTGATTTCCTGTCGGGAAAGAATGTCCATCGCGCGGGCGCGCAGGGATTTTTGGGGTTTCATGCAGAGGTCGTCTGAAAAGGTCGATTCGTAGGTCAGATTCTTGAATCTGACTTGTGTGTCGTAGGATAGAGGAGAGATAAGCAACTTTCATTCCGTCATTCCCGCGTAGGCGGGAATCCAGTGATTTGAAATTAATGAAACTTTTAAACAATTCTGAAAAATCAAGGTCTGGATTGCTGCCTGCGCGGGAATGACGAATTTTTTTATTTCCACTGCTTTATTTTCAGACGACCTTTTGAAGCCGGAATAAAGGTCGTCTGAAAACAAGGATACTGATTACTCGTCGTCTTCTGCTTTTTTCGGTCGCAGGTTTTCATAAATTTCGGGTAGCGAGCCGATAATCCAATCGGGTTGGGTCGCTTTGTCTTGCGACAATAAAGTCATGTCGCCGTAGCCGAAGGTGACGCCGACGCTGAGGCAGCCTGCGGCTTTGGCGGCGATGATGTCGTTGCGGGAGTCGCCGACCATGATCATATTGGCGGGATCGATGCCCAAGACTTCGGCGGCGTGTTGCAGCGGCAGCGGGCTGGGTTTCTTTTCGGGCAGGCTGTCGCCGCCGAGAATCAGGCTGAAGTAGTCAGCGAGTCCGAGCTGTTTTAAGAGTTCGACGGCGAGGATTTCGTTTTTGTTGGTGATGACCACCAGCGGGATGCCCAGTGATTTGAGCAATGCCAGCCCGGCTTCGGTTTCAGGGTAGGGGCGGGTGAAGTCGCTCAAGTGGTCGCGGTAGTATTTCATGTAGAACACGAAACCTTTTTCCCACAAATCGGGCGCGGCTTCTTGATCGCGGTCGTTGGTGATGACGCGGTGAACGAGTTTGCCGATGCCGTCGCCGACGTAACTTTCTACTGTTTTGGCGGGCAGCGGCTCCATGCCGAGATATTCGCGCATGGCTTCGGCTGCGGCGGCAAGGTCGGGGACGGAATCGCATAATGTGCCGTCCAAATCAAAGGCGGCGGCTTGGACGTGTTCGATGGCGGCGGTCATGATGTGTTTTGCTCGTGAATGACAGGGACGCGTATTTTAACATTGATTCGGTGGGCAGGTTTGGAAGCTGCTGATGCTGGTTTGGTATTCGGTTTGCAGTGGGTGGTTTTTATTTTATTGGGATACGGTAGGCTAAGAGTGATGAAATAGAGTTACAGCTTAAATATTACAATGAATTAATTTAGAAACTTTACAAGAAAAATACTTGCCTAAAATTTTATTTTCATGGATAATCCGATTCGTTAGCTGGTTCGAGTAGTCAGTTAATAGTTTCTCCTCTATTTCTCCTTTGT
>ERZ773063.2411-NODE-2411-length-10167-cov-11.050138_pt1 | contig 10167 bp, 10 predicted proteins | sample MGYA00580625_ERZ773063 | MGnify/ENA primary metagenome ERZ773063 (study PRJEB29015, sample SAMEA2738022) | human oral metagenome | biome: human oral; feature: human-associated habitat; material: dental | place: China | collected 2042 ...
GTTTTTCGACTTTTTTAGCCATTTTTAAATCCTCCTTTGTGGTTTTGGCGGTAATTAGAGATTTTTACCTCCCACAAGTATGCTTTTTGCATACTTTTCTATTATACACTAATCTTTCTAAAATGCAAGAAAAAATTCTTATATTTTCTCGTTTTTATGGTAAAATAGTTACATGGTATTATTAAAAATTGCTTCTGTATTATTTATCTTTTTAACACTTATCTTATCGATTATCGCGGTGAAGGTCTTCAGGCTAAGAAAATTTGGCTTGAATTTTGCAGATTTGGCTTTACCTTTTTTTGCTATAGAGTTGTATATCATTTCAGACAAGGCCTTCTACCATAGTCTTTTACCCCACCTATTATTAGTATTGTCTGGCCTAGCTATCGCCATCACAGCTTATTTTCTTAGGAAAAAACGGACTTTCTACTATCCCAAGTTCTTTAAATTTTTCTGGCGGGCTGGTTTTATCTTGACCTTCTTTATGTACCTAGCCATGGTCATCGCTCTCTTTTTATAAATGTAAAACAAAACCCATCGGGCAAATCCGATGGGTTTTCGTATGCGGAACTTACAAGTCATGCTTTATATCTTCCGATTCTCTTACTTTTATTCATGAATTTCTAAAGGCAGACCATCCGGATCAAAGAAGAAAGCCATCTTACGGCCATCAAAGTCATCATAGCGCAGCTCGGTATGGGGAATCTCCAAACGATCAAATTCCGCTAGCGTTTCTTCAACATCTGTCACTCGGAAAGCCAGATGCCGCAACCCAGTATGCTCTGGTGCAGGCAGGGCTGGCCGCTTGGGAGCCGCTTCCTTGATGAAAATTTCCAGTATCAAATTCCCTTTGCGGACATTAAAGAGAATGTCCTGCTTGTCGGGCCGATGGTGCTCATCCAGCATGTCAAAGCCCAGCTTATCCACATAAAAATCCTTAGTCTTGGCATAATCATGACCAATAATCGCAATATGGTGAATGCTATCCAGTTTCATAGCTTTTTTCCTTTCATTCTTCAGTAGAGAAAATCTGCCGGCTAACTGCTGGCAGATTTGCATTTACAAGATATTATTCTTGTTAACCAACTGCTCGGGAAAATGTTTAATTCGTCTGCAAAACCTTTCTCGGCTTGGTTCCTTCGGCTGGTCCGATAACACCTGCTGCTTCCAGCTCTTCCATAAGACGAGTAGCCCGATTAAAGCCGACCGAAAGTCGCCGCTGGATCATCGAAGCGCTAGCTTTCTGTGTCTCAATGACCAAGGCCTTAGCTTCCTCAAAGAGAGGATCGCCTTCATCATCGCCCCCGCCAGTATCCAAATCACTTTCAGATACTTCGCCTGGATCAAAACTGTCGTCATAGTCAGCTTCAGCTTGATTCTTGACAAAAGCTACGATTCGCTCCACATCTTCATCTGAAATGAAGGAGCCCTGCAGACGGACTGGATGATTTTCATCAATCGGCTTAAAGAGCATATCTCCACGACCCAAGAGCTTTTCCGCTCCATTCTCATCCAGAATGGTCCGGCTATCTGTCCCACTAGACACAGCAAAGGCAATCCGAGAGGGTACATTGGCCTTAATCAGACCCGAGATAACATCTACAGATGGCCGCTGGGTAGCCAGAATCATGTGAATCCCAGCCGCACGCGCCTTTTGTCCCAGACGTATAATAGCGTCTTCTACTTCCTTGCTAGCTACCATCATGAGGTCAGCCAACTCGTCAACAATAACGACGATTAAAGGCAGGGGCACCTGCTTGTACTCTGACTGGGCATTGTATTCAGCAACCTTGGCATTATAACCAGCAATGTTACGAGCACCGACCTTAGAGAAGAGTTCATAGCGATTTTCCATCTCGTCTACGACCTTCTGCAATGCGCGGCTGGCCTTGCGAGGATTGGTCACGACAGGAATAAGCAAGTGGGGAATGTCGTTATAAACGGACAGCTCCACCATCTTAGGATCCACCATCATAAACTTGACTTCATCCGGTCTGGCCTTCATGAGAATGCTGGCGATAATGCCGTTGACAGCCACAGATTTACCAGAGCCAGTAGAGCCCGCCACCAAAAGGTGAGGCATCTTAGCCAAGTCAAAGGAGCGGACAGAGCCGTTGACAGCCTTCCCAAGTGGGATTTCTAGGAGCTTGCTGGCATCTGTCTTCGACTGTTCCCAAAGTTCTCGGAAGGTCACGGTCGCAACTTCAGAGTTGGGTACTTCGATCCCAACAAGAGACTTTCCAGGAATCGGCGCTTCAATCCGCACATCCTTAGCAGCTAGGGCAAGAGCCAGATCGTCCGCCAGATTGGAAATCCGATTGACCCGAACACCGACAGCTGGCTTGACTTCGTACTTGGTGACAGAAGGCCCGATTTCAGCCCGCTCGACAGTAACCTTAATCCCAAAACTAGCAAATGTTTCTTCCAAAATCTTGATGTTTTCTCGGACAATCCGCTTTTCCTTGGACTGATTTTTAGGCTTGTCAGGCGCAAAGAGATTGATGGTCGGTAATTTATAGTCTAGACTTTCTTTAGCTGTAAAATCCACTTCTACATCTGTATCTGCCTCTGCTTCTTCTATTTCCTCTTCGCTGTCAAAGTCCAGGGGCTCATGAGGATTATAGTCTCCCTCGTCAATATAGTCCGCCTCGTCAAAGTCCATAGGCGAATAAGACAAGTCCTCACCATCTAAAATCTTCCCCGTTTCAGGATCCACTTCAGTCTCTGCCTGCTCTACCTCAATGGCTTGCATAGCTGCCTGTGCAGCTTTCTCCTCCTGCTCAAGAAAACGAAGCTGACGTTTTTCTTCCTCTTTTTCCCTCCAGTTTTGGAAAGCCACGCTAAATTTCTCAGCAAGATCATAAAGCGACCATGGACTCATGAGCAGAGCACCCAGCAAAATCAGGAGCAGCCCGATAAAATAAGAGCCGATATTTGAAAAGAGAAAAGAAATCGGAGCATAAAGAGCCGCCCCAATCAGCCCACCGCCAGCAAATGAGGACACTTTAAAGGCCATCAAATCTGTCAAGACTCGCGTAAGCGTTGTGGATAAAACCTGTCCTTTCAAATGCAAAACATGAACAAAATAGGCTTGAAAAATCAAGCTGAGTCCTAAGAAAAAGCTGATAAAGCCTGAAATCTTCCCCTCATGTTTGTGCAGCCACTTAAAGAAAAAGAGATAAAACAAGGCAGCTAGAATCGCCACATAAGCCAGACTCCCTACCAGAACCCGAATTAAATTATAGATGGTGACTCCGAAAGCGCCCAGCTTCAATGCAGCAAACAACAAAGCGATAGCCAAAACAAAGGTGACTATCATCCGTCGAATCGCTTTCTGTCTTTCTAATTCTGCTTTTGTCGGCCTTCTCGTAGTCCGACCGTTTTTTGTATTTTTCTTATTTGCCATAACTTTTATTATACCATATTTTAAGATCTTCTAAAAAGAAAACTAGCTGCCTTTTGCAACTAGTTTCTGCCTTATTCTTCTGGCAAAATTACCCAGAAAATGAGGTAGGGAAGAAGTCCAATCCCATAAGCGAAAAAGGAAACTCCCCAGATAACACGGATGATGACCGGATCTATATTAAAATATCGAGCCAAGCCGGAGCAAACTCCCGCAATGATTTTATCATCAGCACTTCTTGTTAAACGTCTTGCCATAATCAAACTCCCTTCAACTACATTACAAGTTTTTGTTAGATTAAACGAACGATTCTTATCTTATTCTACCATAATTTTCCCTAAAATAATTTTCGAAAGTTCATCATCGTCCTCAAAATTTCCGATCCTTTCTTCACTCGAGAAAAGTTTCTGGATACGCCCTAGTATAAAAGGCGAGAGCGGACCAACCAAGAGGAAGTTGAGGGAAACCGCCATTACAAAATTTGTTCCCCAAGCTCCCAAATAACGTTCCATTAACAAGGATGCACCCTAATATTTTGCCAGTGCTTATGTTGATCTTTCAAAAAACGAAAGACCAGTTCTTTTACCAAGGGGCCTACTAAAAGAACATCTATTTGAAAGACCGTTATAAAACCAGATGAACAAGATAGCTTCCTTAAAATTTATAGGCACAAGTGCTCCATTTCTGAAGTATCACATTCATTCTAGCATATATATTTTTTCTAACAGGCAGAAATTTCAAGAAAGTGTTTCTATAGCTCAGATTGGTAATCTTTAGCTATTTTTGCTAGACTATTTAGAAGAAAATATCGGAAAGAAGAATAGTATGCGAGCAGGTGTGATTGTCTACAATCCTTTCTTGGACAAGATTTTGCTCATTCACCGCTGGAAGAATGGACAAGAGTATTTGGTAATTCCCGGTGGGACTATCGAACTTGGAGAAAGACCTTTAGAAACCGCCTTACGGGAAATGAAAGAAGAAGTCAATCTTAGTTTTTCTGCTGACCAGCTGCACACAGCTTTTTCCCTGAGCAATCAGGGAAAAGAGGAGTATTATTTCTACACCAGTCTAAGTGCAGCTGAGACTCCCCTCATTCAAGGAGAAGAGCTCGAGCGCAGTAGTCTCCAAAACATTTACCAGCCCGAATGGGTCAGCTTGCAAGAACTTTACAACCACAATCTGCGCCCAGAAAGCCTCAAATCCCTGCTCTTGGAATTTCTGACGCAGGAAAGTTTGAAAAACTAAAGCACTTATAGTAAAATAGCAATAGTTCATAAACTTATGCATAGAAAGGTTATTTATGAAAAAAATCATTCTTTTTAGTCTTTTATCTGCACTTGCTCTGACAGGCTGCTCCACTAAAGAAGATTCTACCACCAAGTCCTCCAGTGCTCCTAAGCAGTCTTCTGCTACCGATACCAGCTCTGAGGCAGCTGAAGCTCAAAAACTCCGTGAACAGTACAAGGATGCCATGACCAATGAAAATGCCAACTTCCCACAATTATCTACAGAAGTTGCCGAAGATGAGGCTGAAGTCAAGATTATCACAACACAAGGAGACATTCGCCTCAAGCTGTTTCCTAAATACGCTCCTTTAGCTGTCGAAAATTTTCTGACACATGCAAAGGAAGGCTATTATAACGGTGTGATTTTCCACCGCGTTATCAATGATTTCATGATTCAGACCGGCGATCCTAAAGGAGATGGCACGGGTGGCGAATCTATTTGGAAAGGCAAGAATGAGTCTATTGACTCAGGAAATGGCTTCAAGAATGAATATTCTCCTTACCTCTACAACTTGCGCGGTGCACTAGCCATGGCCAATGCTGGAAAAGACACCAACGGCAGTCAATTTTTCATCAACCAAAGCAAGAAAGACTTATCCAAACAATTACCGACCGACACCTTCCCAGCTAAAATCATTGAAGCTTACAAAAACGGCGGAAATCCAAGCCTTGACGGTGGCTATACTGTCTTTGGTCAAGTAATTGAAGGCATGGACGTAGTAGACAAAATTGCTGCCACAGAAACTGGCGATAAAGATAAACCCAAAACAGACATTAAAATCGAAAAGATTGAAATTATAAAAGAATAGGAAAAAGTCAACTCGAGCTCTGCTCATCTTATGAGTTATGCCTTAGCATCAACAAAAGAAAAAACCAGTCCCAAAAAGAGGACTGGTTTTACTATGGATTTTTCTAATCATCCAGCAGCTCAACTCCACTTTTAAAGTGAGATATGTAGCTTCTAACTTTTTAGAATAAGGTAGACACTGAGTCTGCAATTAGATTTTACTGGGCATAATTACCACCTGTAAAATGATAATACTCTTCCAGTGTGAGACCAGATTCGGAAATTTCCTTGGCCTCTTTTCCTACATAGCGTAGATGCCAACTTTCAGGCACATAGCCAGTAGAAGCCTCCTTGCCAACAGGATAACGTACTACAAAACCATATTTATAGGCATTGTCCAAGAGCCACTGACTAGCTCCAGCTTCTTCAACCAGATTGCCGCTACTATCAATCAGATCAAATGCTAAACCAGTTTGGTGCTCGCTATAGCCTGGTCTTGCCGAATAACGATCAGCCGCAGCTTGTCCATCTCGATTCACATAACTTTGATAAAGGCCGACCTGAGTTTGATAGCTACGAAAACCGCTATATTGGTTGCTGATAGGATAACCTTTGGACTGCATATCTGCGATTAACTTAAGTAGTTCTGCTTTAGCAGTCGGATCCTCACCTGGATTGTAATCAGCTGATAATGGATAGTGTTTATTGGCGATGACTATTTCGTCATATTTCCCTTGAACGCTATAGTAGCTTCCGTTGTAAGAAACATTTTTATCAACAGTTACGTCCTGTTTCTGCTCCTTCTTAGACTCCGTACCATCCGATTCACTCCTTGTATCTTGGCTAGATGACTGATCTTTTTCAGCCTCTTTTTTTTCAACAGATACCTTTGAGCTACTTACCTGCTTGTTTGTACTACTTTCAGTCTTGTCTTTGGCTGCTGAGCAAGCACTTAAAACCAGGACTGACATTGCTAGAAAAATAAGTTTATTATATTTCATTGTATTCCACTAACTTTCTGAAACTTCAATATTATAGATTACAAAGGAATTTCCGGTCGGCTTCAAATAGTAAGTTTTATTTTTTCGATTGACACTATTTGGAGTACTATCAATATAGTGAACTGTATAGTCTTCATAAGTCGTCACAATATAGGAGCCGTTCTCCTCTCTCACTTCACGGATATCCAAAGCTCCTGGATCGTAATAATCAATTTTCGCCTTCTTGACACCACCACCTGTAGTCCACTCAACCATCTCTTTGTATGCTGGACTAGAAGTGTCATAATATTGAGCATAATAATTAGAACGATTAGAGACCGATCTGAAAACAGCCGTGCGATATTCACTAAGGAAATTGGTGATTTTTGCCTTGTTAGCCTCTACCTTTTTAGCTTCTTCGTCCTTTTCTTTGATCTTATCTGTCACTTCTTTAGGTAAAGATAAAGCAACATCAAGCGTGTCTCCTTTGACAACAATACTTTCCTTGTTGGTTACAAAAGTGTTATCAGCAACAACAAACTTAGCATAAACTTCCAGTTCTTGATGTGGTACAACTTGAATATCTGTTTCCAAGCCACCACCAATTTCCTTGCCATTTACAACAATTTTAAGGTCTGTTGCATTTGACGCTTCTGCTGGCATAGTAACCTTCAATCGTTTCTTTTCAGATTTAAGATCCAATTTAATTTCATTATTCTTAGCAGTTGCTAAATCAAGCTGAATCTTACTCTCAATTTCTCCGACTTCCGTCTTCCCTTTCAGGGTAAATTCCTGCTTGATAAAATGATATTTGCCAATATTCGTCTCAGCATTCTTACTCAAAGGAAGGCTTTTCTTATCTCCTGCTTTGATGCTCGCATTGTCTAAGTTCGTGTTAACCTTCACCTCTACTGGATAGGCCACTATTTGATATTCCTGAAAAATCCCAAATTTCTTGCTTTTTTCAGTTACACCTAAAAGTTTATTCTGATTGTCATCAATATAGGCTGATTTACCCTTTGACTTAGCAATGTTGTCCAACTCGGTCTCAATATTGATTTCTTGACTCTCTAAGTGCTCGACCAAAGCCCTCGCATCTGCACGTGTCCACTTATCTGAGCTAGAAGAGAGCAGGTTTGCGATTCCATCATAATCCTTTTTAGTAACCGCTTTTGCAAAATCATCCGTAACAACTTTAACACCTGTCACTGAGCTCAAATAAAGAAAGGCTGCCACCAAAACAGAAAGTAGAATAAGAGGAAAAGCAATCATCACGACCTTCTTCTTCGACCTTCTTTTTTGTATTGGTTTTTGAGGCAATTCCGATTCCAGTAATTCAGAGCGAATAGGCAAATTAGCAAAACCTTGATTTCGTGCTTCTAAAAATTCCTCTTTAGTCGGCTTTCTACCAATATTCGTCTCGAAAGCTTGTAGCCAATTCTCCCGTTGCTCTTGGTATTGATCAGGCTCTGAAAACTCTTGCTTCTCTTCTTTAAGAGGCTCCACAACAGATTCTTCTTTGAGAAACTCTAGGGCAGGCTCCTCTTGCCCCAAATTTTTTTCCTGAGTCACCGAGCTTTGCTTCTCTTCAGCTGGCCCATCGTTACTTTGTCCTGCTGGAGCCGCAATAGAAATAATCTTTCTGGGATCAAAATCAGAACGTTTTCCTTCTAAAAACTCATCTGCGGTTGGCTTTCTACCAATCACTTGCTCAAAAAGCTCAACCCATTTTTCTTTCGTTGCCATAAATCACCTCCAAGAACTTTACATCATCATAAGACTCATCAGTAATGAGAAAGCGATGAAAGTAAAGATAAATGTAATCACACCATTGACAATAATTGCCAGTAAATATTTATAAAAAGGATCCATTGACGTGCTAGATTTTGAATAAATCAAAGCAAAGGTTGCACCGACCCCAATTAACACTAAGCCGATCCATGCTAGGAAGAGGGAAACAGACATAATCCCAAGTAAGCTAAATAAAGCAGAAAGAGCCACAAAAGGTAAGACAATCGCATAGAGTCTGCCATACCAGTCAAATGCCTTATTAAAAGCTAAAGCTTCCATCCTTATAGACCATGCGTTTTACAGCAAAGCCTCCTAAAATAATGGAGAAAAGAACGAGGGCTGCCGCTATCAGTGAGACCAAGAAAAGTCTAAAATCAAAAGTCGGACCACTATAAAAGCCAAAACTCACCGAATGAATAAGATTATAAAAATTATAATTCACCACAATAGCTGCAAAGAAAACAGTCAATCCTAGAGAAAGATAGCCATTTAATCTGCTACTTTCAACTTCTGAAGTTGGCGACTTCCAAGCAGAAACAAGCCAAGCCCAGAAACCTTTCATTGTTTTAGAAAATTCACTTGGTTGCGCCAGCTGTTGCTGACTATAGTAGGCCTGTGGACCTTGCTGGAAATTCTGCGCATTGAACTGGCCTTGCGGATTATTTTGATAAGCTTGCTGATTGAAGCCTTGCGGACCAGAAGATTGAGGCTGACTAACAAACTGGTTAGGTTGCCCACCATTTGGCTGTTGATAAGGATAGCCCTGCTGAGCAAACGATTGTGTTTGATTAGCAAATTGATTTAGGTTTTGCTGTTGCTGAGGAAGCTCTTGATATTGCTGCCCAGTTGGCTGAGTGAACAATGCTTGCCCATTCTGTTCCTGAAAAGAATTTTGCGGCTGAGCATAATATTCATCGTTTGAAGTTCCTCCTTGTGCTGGAACAGAGTCTGATATGATTGAGTCAGTTTCATTTCCAACTTGGTTCGTACTTGTCACCTCAGGTTCCACAAATTCACTAGCCAGCAAAGCTTGAGAAATTTCCGTATCCGTTGCTGAACGACCATTCACAGCTTCAAAATATTCGAGCCAATCTTGCTTTAACATATAAAGATCTCCCATCTATAAATGATTATCCTCATATTAGTATACAAAAAATTAAGTAAAAATTCAATCAAGGCAATAGGCACGCATAAACACCAAAAAATATGAAGTAAGCCAAATACTTTAGTACAAAAATAGAAGGAGCACATCCTATATAGATACTATCTAATTTACTAAACCTCTAAATTATAGAAAAGCCCAAAAACAGAACCCAGAAAATATAAAAAAACAACAGCATATAGCCGTTGTCTTCTATGAATTAGCATATCGGGAAGACAGGATTCGAACCTGCGACACCTTGGTCCCAAACCAAGTACTCTACCAAGCTGAGCTACTTCCCGATCATAAGTAAAAACGGAGTCATAGGACCTCGTTTCCCTTCATGCACCCTAGAGGAGTCGAACCTCTAACCGCCTGATTCGTAGTCAGGTACTCTATCCAGTTGAGCTAAGGGTGCTCATCATTATATGCCGAGGACCGGAATCGAACCGGTACGATCGTTACCAATCGCAGGATTTTAAGTCCTGTGCGTCTGCCAGTTCCGCCACCCCGGCCTCTCTAAGCGAACGACGGGATTCGAACCCGCGACCCCCACCTTGGCAAGGTGGTGTTCTACCACTGAACTACGTTCGCATCTCTATCCAAAAAAAATGCCGGCTACATGACTTGAACACGCGACCCTCTGATTACAAATCAGATGCTCTACCAACTGAGCTAAGCCGGCTGCTTTCTATTATGCGGGTTAAGGGACTTGAACCCCCACGCCGTTAAGCGCCAGATCCTAAATCTGGTGCGTCTGCCAATTCCGCCAAACCCGC
>ERZ773063.2412-NODE-2412-length-10166-cov-12.090594_pt1 | contig 10166 bp, 12 predicted proteins | sample MGYA00580625_ERZ773063 | MGnify/ENA primary metagenome ERZ773063 (study PRJEB29015, sample SAMEA2738022) | human oral metagenome | biome: human oral; feature: human-associated habitat; material: dental | place: China | collected 2042 ...
GACCTCGCTCTATTTCATCAAATACCTCTCCATAGGAACGCCCTGCTGCGGCAAGGCTCTGTGCATAGCTGTGTTCAAGTTTTACATATCGTTCCTCTTTGCTCATCATATCATCCGTTCTTGGAACGCATACAGGTTTGCTGTTGGTATGAAATTCATCCATGTGATGTTGTAATTGTGCTGTTGCCATAGCTGCTCCCCCCTTTTTTTTTCATAGTATAACATCAAACAAATACCTCTGCAACACAGCCGCGCCCCTCCAAGTCACTCGGAGGGGCGCTGTTCTATGCCAATATGTATCCTGCGATTTCACTCCCCGGCATCGCCCACCCACTCGTCGTCGAAGATGGGTGCATCCTTCACGAGGGCGACGATTTCCTGACGGGTCGTTTCGATCTCCTCGGGGGTGAGGATGGTGGTGAGCGGCTTTGCGAGCAGCGAGCCGACGTAGGCAATGTCCTGCTCTGCCATGCCGCGCGTGGTCGGACTCGAGGTCGACAGGCGCAGGGCGTGCAGGAAGAGCCCCGAGTTCATCGTGGGAACGCTGTCGGGCTTGACGCGGATGCCCATGCGTCCGATCGTCTTGACTGCCTCGCGCATGTCGATGCCGGCGGCGGTGGAGGCGAGGACGAGGTGCGTATCCGTGCCGCCGCAGAGGACGGATGCCCCGTGGTCGGCGAGGGTTCGTGCGAGCACCTGTGCGTTTTGTACGACCTGCTCGGCGTAGGTGCGGTAGCTCTCACTGCCCGCCTCGCGCAGGACGACGCCGAGCGCGGCGAGGTGGTTCATGTGCAGCGCCTCGTGCCCCGTGTTGATGACGGCGGCATCCATGCGCGCGGCGAATTCCTGCTTCGTGAGGAGGATGGCACCGTCAGGGCCGCGCAGCGAGTCGCGTGTGGAGAAGGTGACGACATCGGCGAGCGGCACGGGCGAGGGCACGAGCTTTGCCGCGACGAGTCCGACGCTCTGGCTGATGTCGACCCAGAAGTAGGCATCGACGCTCTGTGCGATTTCGTAGAGGATCTGGTAGTCGATCGTGCGCGGGTAGCTGACGGGGGAGAAGATGATGAGACGCGGCTCTACGCGCTCCGCCTGCGCCCGTACTGCGCCCCAGTCGATCTCCTGCGTGCCCGGCTCAATGCCGTAGTTCTCAAATTTGTAGGAGAGACCCGCGACGTGATCCTTTTTCCTGAGGTTAAAGGAGAGGACGGTGTCGCCAGGATCGAGGAGCGCCTGAAAGACGACGCGCGAGGCGGCGACGATGTTGCCGAGGCGGACGATGGCATGGTCGCAGCGAAAGAGATCTATAGCGCGCTGGCGGACGATGCCGGCAAGGTGCAGCCCGCCCGTCGGGGTATCGTCCCTACGGTCAAAGATGCTGTTCGTGAGCACGCTGCCCTCAAGGTACTTTGCGAACGGTGACATGGCGTTCATGTTCGGCATGAGAGAGAGGGTGTACCGCTGGCGTTCGCGCTCCTCCTCGAGCAGGTTGTAGATCTCCGGGTCAAATGCCTTCAGGTGGCTGACGACTTCTTCACGTTTCATGGGCAATTCTCCTCTTCCGTAAAATGGGGGGCGTTTCCCCATTTCGTTAATGTTGTTTTTTTAGGAATCGCTGATAAAATAGTCTCTTAGATTGGTGCAGATTTTTTGTCCTGTCAAGGAGACAAACCCAACGCTGCAAGGGCTATGTGGAGGATTTGCCCTCCAGACAGGGCGAAAAAGATACGCCAAGATGTCAGTGCTGAATTTATCAGTGCTTCCTTTAGTATATCATATTGTGCCGTGCAGGTCACTCATTTGTTGACGTTTCTGAATATTTTATGTTAGAAAGAATGCATTCGATGTGGTTTGCCGCAGTCAAAAGCTCCCGCATGGGCACGGGGCGCACATGCGGGAGCAGTAGGAGGCTATCGGAGCAGGCTTTTGAGGACAGATATGCGCTCATCTGCAGCGTGGTCATGGACGCTGTCCGGTGAGGCGGCAACGTGTGCAGAGACATCGTTCATCCACGCCTCGGAGAAGATGGGCTTGTCTATGAGGAGCTTGGCGATGGCCATACGCAGGCTGTCCTCCTCGCGCTCCGAGCATTTTCTGCTGAGGACGCACGCGAGCGCGTCGGCGACGATGGCCATGTCTGCCTCCTTCAGCCCACGCGTGGTCGGGTTCAGCGTCGAGAGGCGCAGCGCGGAGAGCAGAATCTCGGGGCGCATGGTCGGGATGCGGTCCGGCTTCACATAGATGCCGATGCGTCCAAGGGCGTGTACGGCGTCCGCGATGTCGACGCCTGCCGCAGGGGCAGCGAGGATGAGATGGGTCTCGGTGCCGCACGCGAGGAGGGTGATGCCCCGCTCCTTGAGGGCTGCTGCGAGTGTGCGGCTGTTCGCGAGCACCTGCTCCCCGTATGCGCGAAATTTCGGCTGCGCGGCGGCGTGCAGGGCAAAGGCGAGCGCGGCAAGGCGGTTCATGTGCAGGGAAATATGCCCCGTGTTCGCGACGGCGGCATCCATCTGCGGCGCAAGCTCCTTCGTGCAGAGGAGGATTGCGCCGTCGGGGCCTCTGAGCGAGTCATTGGTGGGGAAGCTGACGACATCGGCGCACGCGACCGGCGAGGGGATGAGCTCCGCCGCGACGAGCCCGACGCACTGCCCGATGTCCACCCAGAGATAGGCGCCCACGGCACGTGCAACTTCGGTGAGCCGCGCGTAGTTCGGCACGCACGGGTAGCTGACGGGGGAAAAGATGATGAGACGCGGACGCACGCGTTTGGCGAGCCGCATCACCTCGTCCCAGTCCACCTTTTGGAGGGTGGGGTCAATGCCGAAGTTCTCAAAATGATAGTTCAGCCCCGCACAGTGCTCCTCCTTCCTGCGGTTGAAGGAGAGGACGGTATCGCCCGGCTGCAGCAGCGCGAGAAATGCGACACGCGAGGCGGCGGCGATGTTGCCGAGCCGCACGACCGCATGCGCACTGCCAAAGAGATCCTGCGCACGCGTGCGCACCAGCTCCTCGATGGAGGAGGTATGTGCCGCGCCGCACGCCTCAAGTGTGCTGTTTGCCAGCGCACTCCCCTCGAGAAAGGCGGCGAGCGGCGACATGGCGTTGACCGTCGGGATCAGTGAGAGCGTGCAGCGCTGGCGGCGGATCTCGTCCTGCAGGAGGGTGAAGATCGCAGGGTCGAACGCTTTTAGGTGTTGGAGCATTTCTTCTTTTTTCATGGTCATTCTCTCCTCATAAATGCACAATGAAATGACAGGCATATCGGATGGATATACCTGTCATTGCTGAACAGAGTTGCTTTTCGGTTCTCATTGTTCGCGGTCGTGCACGAAGCGGGGCGATGCTCCTGCCGCCGGTTATATTTTATGCGGGAGCGCGCCCGCAGGAGAATATCAGTGTCTTAGGGAAGCACTGATAAATTCAGCCGCGCCATCTTAGCGCATCTTTCACATAGCTTTGGCAGCGTTGGGTTTGCTGCCTCAATCGGACGAAAAAATCTACGCCAATCTGTAGGTCTGTTTTATCAGCGATTCCTAGAAGGGTATTTTATGACCGTTCACTCTGTCAGTGACGTCACACGCTACATCAAGGGGCTGTTCGAGGGGGAGGCAATCCTCTCGGACATCCTCATACGCGGTGAGGTCTCCAATTTCAAACGCTATCCCTCGGGACACTGTTATTTTACGCTGAAGGACGCGGGCGCGAGCATGAAATGTGTCATGTTCAACGGCTACGCGCGCAACCTGCGCTTTACACCGGAGAACGGGATGCAGGTCATTGCTGGCGGCTCTGTGTCCGTCTACGAGCGCGATGGTGCGTATCAGCTCTATGTGAATTCGCTGACGCCCGAGGGCGCAGGTGCTCTTGCGCTTGCCTTCGAGCAGCTGAGGGAAAAGCTGTACGCCGAGGGGCTGTTCGACGAGGCGCATAAGCAGCCGTTGCCGCGCTTTCCAAAGCAGATCGGTATTGTCACATCGTCAGCGGGCGCGGTTCTGCGCGATATTCACAAGGTCGCAAAGCGGCGCTGGCCGAATGTGCAGCTGATCCTCCATCCTGTGCTCGTACAGGGGACGGAGGCGGCGGGGCAGATTGCGGGGGCGATCCACTTCTTCAATGAGAAATATCCCGTGGACGTGCTCATTGTGGGGCGCGGCGGCGGCTCGGCAGAGGATCTCTGGGCGTTCAACGAGGAGCCGGTCGTGCGTGCAATCTATGCGTCACGAATTCCCATCATCTCTGCCGTCGGGCATGAGACGGACACGACGCTCGCGGACTTCGTCAGCGACAGACGTGCGGCGACGCCGTCACAGGCAGCGGAGTTCGCCGTCCCCGATGCCGCCGAGCTGAACCAGTATGTAGCGGGACTCCTTGCACGCCTCCATGCGGGGCGCAGGCGGGCGACAGAGCAGCAGAGGAGCCGTCTGAGGGCGCTGACGGAGCGCCCGTGGCGCAGGAATCCGACACTCCTGCTCGCCTCTGCCGCACAGCGCACGGATCGTGCGACGGAGCGTCTGCACCGTGCGGCAAAGGATGCGCGTACAGATGCACGCCATCGCCTCGAACTCCTGCTGAAGCGTTTGGAACTGCTGAATCCCGTGCAGATTCTCTATCGCGGGTTCAGCACTGTGGAGAAGGACGGGAAAGCGGTGAGCCGCGCGAAGGAATTGAAGGTCGGAGACCATTTGAAGATTACATTTGCAGACGGGAAGGTATCTGCAGTCGTTGAGGCAAAGGAGAAGCAGCATGGCGCGTAAGAAGGAAATGGCGTTCGAGGACGCGCTCGGCGCATTGGAGCAGATTGTCGCGGAGATTGAGACGGGCGAGCTGCCGCTTGCCGACCTCATGGCGAAGTACTCGGAGGGAATCAAGCTGTCCGACTTTTGCATGAAGTCTCTCCAACGTGCCGAGGAAACGATGGATCTCTTGGTGAAGGAGACGGCGGACGGTGTTTCCGAAGAAAAACTCGAGATTGGAGGCTGAGATGAAGGAACTCTGGAAGGCACGGCAGGCTCTTGTCGAGCGTGCATTGGAGGCGGAGCTGGCAAAGACGGATGTTCTGGATGCGACGCTGCGCGCGTCGATGGCGTACAGCCTCATGGCGGGCGGCAAGCGCCTGCGCCCCGTCCTCCTGATGGCGGCGGCGGATGCTGTGGGCGCGGATGGGACGAAGTTCCTGCCTGTCGCCTCTGCGCTCGAGATGATCCATACCTATTCGCTCATCCACGACGATCTGCCTGCGATGGACGATGACGAGCTGCGTCGCGGCAAGCCGACGAATCACGTGGTCTATGGAGAAGGCATTGCCATACTCGCGGGGGATGCGCTGTTGACGCTCGCGTTCTCGGTGATCCTGCGGCAGAAGGACGTGCCCGCCGAGGCGCTGCTGCGCGTGGTCGATGAGATCAGCCGCGCGGCAGGAGCCGGGGGCATGGTCGGTGGGCAGGTGCTCGACCTCATGGCGGAGGATCGTCAGATCACGATGGAGGAGCTGCGCCGCATGCACATGGGCAAGACGGGCGCGCTCTTTCATGCGGCACTACGCAGCGGTGCGATCCTTGCAGGTGCAACAGAGGAGCAACTTGCGGCGCTCACGGCGTATGCCGACCACTTCGGGCTCGCATTTCAGATTACGGACGACATTCTTGACGTGATTGGGACGGCAGAGGACATCGGAAAGCCTGTCGGCAGCGATGAGAAGAATCACAAGTCTACCTATGTGACCTTGACCTCCCTCAACGAGGCGCAGGAACTTGCGCGCCGCACGGTGGAGGAGGCGACCGCCGCGCTCGCCGTATTCGGCGCGGAGGCGGATTTCCTGCGCGAGCTTGTCGCATATCTCGTCAATCGGAAGCAGTAGGGGATATTTTGAAAAAAGAGCGGTTGGATGTCCTGCTCGTGGAGCAGGGATTTGCGCCGAGTCGGGAGCGTGCGAAGCGGCTCATCATGGCGGGGCAGGTACTCGTGGACGAGCAGCGCATCGACAAGGCGGGCACAACGGTTGCAGTCGACGCGAAGCTGCGCGTTGTGGGGGAGGATCTGCCCTACGTCAGCCGCGGTGGGCTGAAACTCGCAAAGGGGATGGAGGTATTCGGTGCCGTCCTCGCGGGGAAGACGGCGGCGGATATCGGTGCATCGACGGGCGGGTTTACGGACTGCATGCTGCAAAATGGTGCCGCAAAGGTCTACGCCATCGACGTCGGCTACGGGCAGCTCGACTGGAAGCTGAGGACGGACGCACGCGTCGTCAATATGGAGCGCACGAACATCCGCAACATCACACCCGAGGTGCTCGGGACGGCACTGGATTTTGCCTCGATCGACGTGGCATTCATCTCGCTCGATAAGGTCCTGCCCGTCGTGCGGACGCTCCTCGCAGAGGATGGCGAAGTAATCGCGCTCATTAAGCCTCAGTTCGAGGCGGGCAGGGATCGTGTGGGCAAGAATGGCGTTGTGCGCGATCCCGCCGTACATGAGGATGTCATTCGGCAGGTGCTTGCTGTCGCACGTGCACAGGACTTTCAGACTACGGGACTGACGTATTCGCCCGTGAAGGGACCAAAGGGGAATATCGAATATCTCCTGTATCTGAAAACAGTGGGGGAAAACATGGAAATGGATGATGTATTTGTGCGTGAGGTCGTTGCAGAGGCACATCGCGTGTTGAATGGACGGGGTACAGAGCATTGATGACCGTTGCGGTTTTTCCGAATCTGATCAAGCCCGAGACGGGCGCAGTTCTGTGGCGGATTCGTGATTTCTTTGCCGCGCGCGGGGCGCGTATTATGCTGCCGCGCACGCGTGCGGCGGAGTTCGCCATGGAGGCCTGCGGCGTAGATGAGATTGAACGTCTGCCCGCCGACTTTGCACTCAGCCTCGGTGGCGACGGCACGCTTCTTGGCATCTGCCGCAGGTATGCGGCGAATCCCGTGCCCGTCTGCGGCATCAACATGGGCACGCTCGGCTTTATGGCGGACATTGAACAGAATGAGCTCGAGCAGCGCCTTGAAAAACTTTGTGCGGGGGACTACCACGTCGAGTGGCGTCCATTTCTTGCAGGCTATGTCACGAAGCCGGACGGTGCGGAGCATTTCCTCGGGCATGCCATCAACGACATCGTCGTCATGAAGGGCGATGTAGCGCGCATCATATCGCTCGCGCTGCGCGTCAATGATACACCGCTCGTCGAGTGCAAGGCAGATGGCTTCATTGTCGCCACGCCGACGGGCTCTACGGCGTACTCGCTCTCGGCAGGCGGACCCATCATGAACCCGATGGTGAAGGGCATCGTTCTTACGCCGATCTGTCCGCACACGCTGAACATCCGCCCGCTCATCATACGCGAGGAGGATGCCGTACACATTCACCTCGTCGACACGCGGCAGAGCATCATTGTCACGCTCGACGGGCAGGAGACGACGCCCATCCACCCGGACGATACCGTCACCGTCAAATGCTCGGATGTGCGCGCGGGCATCATCAAATTCGAGGATAAGGACTACTATCAGATCCTGCGTACGAAACTTTGGAGAAACTGCTAGGAGAGAGTGGAATGAAAAGTCGGCGCCACGACCTCATCAAAAAAATCATCGGCGAGGAGATCATCGAGACACAGGAGGCACTTGCCGAGGCACTGCGTGCACGGCACATGCGCGTCACGCAGGCGACCATCTCACGCGATATCAAGGAACTCTTCCTTATCAAGGTGCCTGCGGAGGGTGGGCGCTATCGCTATGCCGTGTCTCCGCACGAGAACGTGCGCTTCTCCGAGGGTCGGATGAAGCGCCTTTTCAAGGACAACGTGATCTTTTCGGATTTCAGTGAAAACATCGTCGTTGTCAAGACCATCCCGGGGGCGGCATCAACAGTCGGGGCTGCGCTCGATGCCTCGGACTGGACGGAGATCATCGGTACGGTCGCGGGCGACGACAGCATCTTTGTGCTCGTCAAGCCGCGTGAGGCAGCAGAGACGATTGTCGAGCGTATTCGCGAGATGATCCGCTGAGAGGAGGGAGACGCTATGCTGCAAAGTCTGCGCGTATGGAATTTTGCACTGCTCGAGGAGGTTGCCGTCGAGTTCGGTACAGGGCTGAACATCCTCACGGGTGAGACCGGCGCGGGCAAATCCATTCTGATCGACGCACTCGGTGCGATACTCGGACAGCGCATCTCCTCTGATGCCATCCGCAGCGGCTGCGATGCCCTGCGCGTCGAGGCGGTATTTGTGTGTGGGGGGGATGCGGCTCTGGCGGCGCTCCTCGCAGAGCAGGAGATCGAGTACGAGGACGAGCTCATCATCCTCCGCAAGGTTGCGCGCACGGGCAAGGGCTCGATCCTCGTCAACGGCAGTCACGTTACGTTGACCTTTCTCAAGAAGCTTGCCCCGCATCTCGTGGACATCCACGGACAGAACGAGAACCTTGCGCTCCTGCGTGAGGATGCGCAGCGGAGTCTCCTCGAGGGCGGAGATGAGGAGCTGCAAAGACTGCTCGCGGCATACGCCGAGGTCTATGCAGGCTGGAAGGAAAAGACACGCCTGCGCGCGGAGCATGCGGAGGAGATCGAGAACATCGGCGAGCGTCTGGATCTCCTGCGCTGGCAGGAAAAGGAGATTGCGGAAGCGGAATTGAACGAGGGTGAGGATGAGGAACTCGAGGCGGAGATTCGCCGTCTCTCCCATTCGGAGCGCCTCGTGGAGAATGCCGGCGAGGCATCAAATTTATTAAGTGAGGACACGGAGGAGGGAATCTCCGTGCTCTCTGCACTTTCGCGCATTACCGGAGCGCTCGATGAGATTGCGCGCTATGACGACGGACTCTCGAATGCGCAGACGATGATCGAGGAGGCATACATCTCACTGCAGGAGGCATCCTACGAGGTGCGTGACTACCTCGACGGCATCGACGCTGATCCCGCACGGCTTGACCGCATACAGACGCGCATGGATGTGATCGCCCGCCTCAAAAAGAAATACGGTGGAAGCATAGCCGCCGTCCTCGAGCGTCTTACCGCCGTCCGCAGCGAACTTGAGAGCATCGATAACTACGATGCCGATATGGTACAGCTCGACAAGGACATTGCTGCGCTGCGCAATCGTCTCGAGGAAACGGCAAAGTCGCTGACCGCGCGTCGACAGGAGGTTGGCACAGCGCTCTCGGGTGAGATCGAGCGCGAACTGCAGGGGCTGGGGATGCCGAAGGCACGGTTCCGCATTGTCGTTAGCCCTGAGGAGAAATACACAAGCCGCGGAGCGGACAGCCTCAGAATGCTCTTCTCGGCAAATGTGGGCGAGGCGGAAAAGCCCATCGAGAAGATCGCCTCAGGCGGTGAACTCTCTCGCATTGCGCTCGCCGTTAAGGCGATCGTCGCCGCACGTGACACGGGCGGGGCGAGCATGGTCTTTGATGAAATCGACACGGGCATCGGCGGGCGCACCGCTCAGATGGTCGCCGAGCGCATCGCCTTCGTCGCACACTACAAGCAAGTGCTCTGCATCACGCATTTGCCGCAGATCGCCTGTATGGCAGACGCGCATCTCTACATCGCAAAATCCGTTAAGGGAGAGACGACCGTGACGCAGGTCGAAGCACTCTCCGCAGACGAGCGCGTGTGCGAGATCGCACGCATGGCATCGGGTGATGATGTCACAGAGGCGGCGCTTGCAAATGCGCGCGAAATGCTCGCAGGTGCGCAGAAGAAGAAGGTCTTTCAGAAGAAGGCAAAAAAATGAGGGGTATTTGATGAAAATATATGGCATGAAACGCATTTTGACGGCGGGAACTGTTGTGTCCACCCTCCTCATGGGTGGCAGCTACACCTTCTCCCTCTCCTTCGAGGAGCCTGTCTCGCTCGATGCCGTGCAGGCAATCGTCAACTCGATCCCGTGGAACTAACTTGATATGCGTATGCCCCCAATATCGGATATATGAAATCCGATATTGGGGGCATTGTATTTGCGAAACACTGATAAATTCAGCCGCGCCATCTTAGCGCATTTTTCCCGTACTGCGCCCTCAATCCTCCACATAGCTTTGGAAGCGTTGGGGTTTCCGCCTTGTTCGGAGGCGAATTGTCAAGTCAAGTGCAACTTTTTCTTATAGAAAACTTCATAGGAAGTACGATACCCGAGGCATTTACGTGGACGCTTGTTCAGCTCATCAAAAACCTCT
>ERZ773063.2419-NODE-2419-length-10146-cov-2.408483_pt1 | contig 10146 bp, 5 predicted proteins | sample MGYA00580625_ERZ773063 | MGnify/ENA primary metagenome ERZ773063 (study PRJEB29015, sample SAMEA2738022) | human oral metagenome | biome: human oral; feature: human-associated habitat; material: dental | place: China | collected 2042 ...
CTTCAGCAAGGGCATTCTGCTCTCGCCTTCCGTTTGGACCACACTTGCTGACGACAACTTTATTTACACGTCTCAGCATGCCTTTAGTGATGGCACTACCAGCTGGTCATGGGATCTGTATAAGCAGCTATTCCCAACTCAGTATCTTGGTGAGGTTGATCCAAGTCAAGTTTCTTTCTTTGTTGCAACAACTTCCGACGATGGCGTAGTACCTGTTGCAGACGTCGACGCCTTTGTTGAACAGCTCAAGAGCGCTGACAGCAAGTAAGCGCTGACGGCACGCCGAGCCGTGCGGGTCTAGGGCGAGCTGCGAGTGTGCCGGCGGCGCAGGCCCAAAGCAAGCTGCAGGTGCACCGAGTTTCTCGCCAGAAAAGACCGCGGATATGCGCGTAACAACACTGTCCGCGTTACTTTTTTGCCGAAACTGAAGTATTATCAGCATAGATAACTTGCGCCGCTTGCTAGCGCCGTTCAAGGGCCGTCATCCTGGCGACGCCAAAACCGAGGAGCAACTATGCCCTGCATCTACACTGTCACGCTCAACCCCGCTCTGGACAAGACCGTCCAGGTACCAAATTTTGCCGTTGACCAGGTGAATCGCATCACGTGGCTCAGGCAGGACGCGGGCGGCAAGGGCATCAACGTCTCCAAGGTCATTGCTAAGCTGGGCGGAGAGTCTACCGCCATTGCCGTTCTTGCAGGTCAAACCGGCAAGTGGATTGCTGAAACACTTGGCGAGAATAACATCAAGGTCCAGGCGATTTCCGTTCCCGGCGAGACGCGCACCAACCTCAAGGTTGTTGACTCCGAGGGTGGCACCAACACCGACATCAACGAGCCCGGTCCCGAGGTCACCGATACCGTGCTTGACCAGGCACTTGCTGACGTGATTGCCAAGACTTCCGCCGGCGACATTGTGGTCCTTTCTGGTAGCCTCCCCCGCGGAGCTGCCGCTGATACGTATGGCCGCTGGACTCGTGCTTTGCGCGACGCCGGACTGAAGGTGTACCTGGATGCCGACGGCGCAGCGCTCTCAGCTGGCCTTGAACAGAAGCCGTACTTCACCAAGCCAAACGATCACGAGCTTTCCGCCATGCTTGACCGTGAGCTTGCCGACGTAGACGCGATTGCCACTGCTGCCTCCAAAATTGTTGCTGGTGGAATTGACACGGTCTGCGTTTCCATGGGCGGCAACGGCGCCGTCTACGCCACGGCCGATGAGGTTTGGTATGCAGGTCCAGTAAAAGTCCAGGTAGGAAGTACTGTCGGTGCCGGTGACTCCGTTGTGGCAGCGCTTGCCTTTGCAGATGCACAGGGCCTCTCGACAGAAGACGCGCTGCGACTGGCCATGGCCACGGGCGCCGCAAACGTCATGGAGAGCGGAACTCAAGCGGCAGAGCGCTCGATTGTGGATTCACTTATCAAAAAAGTGCAGTTCACGCGCCTACGCTAGCACTTTTGAATTGCTACCAGACTACTTCTAGCCTACCAAAGTAATATAGGCATCTATTTGATAAAACCTTTAATCTCTTCAAGACGACCAAGGGCAACCTGACGGCCAACTCAATAGAGAGACCGCAAGATCTCACCCGATTTCTCGCTAACTTTAGCCTTTTTTCATCACTAAAAAGCAGGTAAAATACTACGCAACTGAAAGTTGACAAATTTCCAACTGCACTTGGTGGTGTGCAACCAGAGCTTCTTTTACTCTAAAATCATCACATGTGAATTCGATTCAATGCTTCAATCCATCATTGCTAGAAAGGAACAACCATGTTACTGAGCGAGAAAATCATGAGCCTCAGAAAGCGGAATGGTTGGTCACAAGAAGAACTTGCGCAACAGCTTGGCGTTTCAAGACAGTCCGTTTCCAAATGGGAGTCCATGGCTGCCATGCCAGATATTCAAAAGATTATGGCTATGAGTGAGCTCTTTGGTGTCTCAACCGACTATCTGCTCAAAGATGAAATGGAGGATCTTCCTGCAAATACTACATCTTTAAATTCAGCAGGATCCTCAAGTGAGGGTGTTACTTCCGAATCCTCTTCACAAACTAATGAGAAAGACGACTATCCTTCTACAAAGATTAGCGTCTCTTTGGATCAAGCAACCGAATACTTAGATACCGTTGCAGAGACATCTCGTCCTTCAGCTTTTGCCGCTATGCTCTTTATCATAGGTCCTGCGATTCTTGTATCACTCTCTAACTATGGAAAAACCCAAATAGATTTTAACCTAGCGATTTTCAATTCAAGTGCAATCGATCAACCTAATCTTTTCAACATTGTAGGTATTTCTATTATGATGCTCTGCATTGCAGCTGGCGTAGGTCTTTTGATTTTACAGAACGTAAAGCTTTCACCGTTCAAAGAGCTTAAAGAACATCCCCTTGAGTTGCAATATGGTGTTGAAGCAGCTGTTAAACGACGCGCCGAATCCACAAAGTCCTTACGTTCTTTCCAGCAAGCCGCCGGAATTTGTCTTACTATTCTAAGCTCTATTCCTTTTCTTATTGCATCATATTTTAAAGATGGTCTTTACTTCTCAATAGGATTTTTTATCGCCATGTTTATGGTTGCTTTTGGGGTCTTTTTGCTCGTTGATTCTGGCATTGTTAAAGACAGCTACAACGTTCTTCTTCAAGAGGAAGAATTCTCATATAAAGAGAAGACCGCCAAAAATGAACAAGATGATCTCCATGCTCAGTACAAACAATATAAGCAGGCTTACTATGCAGTTATTACACTCATATATTTTAGCTATAGCTTTATCACTTATGACTGGTACAGATCCTGGATCATCTGGCCTCTTTCTGCACTCCTCTATCACGCTGTCATCAGTGTTCTTAGTGTCTTGAAAAAGCACTAAGAACATGCTTTGCCAGTGTATAGTTCACCGACAATCGAGAAAACTGGAAATCCACCGACAAATCACATTTTCAAAAAAGGTGCCAAATCGAATGTTTAGTGGTGATTCAATTCACCACTAAACGCTCAAATCCGAGAAAAACCACCACTAAACATCGCTTTTGCGAAAAAATCACCACTAAACACCGAGTTTTGACCAGATTTGTCTCACCGTCTCACTCAAACGTAAAGCACGTCATCACAACTGAAGTACATTACCGCAGCTCTTCATGAAAACGGAATTTCTACCATGGTTGTATGGTGTCAATCAGGAACTGCTCTTCGTCTGGAATATGGCCGACAACATTTGTTTTGCCGGTATTGATCATATCCGTACGAGCAATCTGCATCTCTCCTGCATAGTGACCATAGAGGCTGTTGTCAATAATGACGTCTCCGCGGTGAATGCTCGCAGGTGCATTAAATACGTCAAAAGTATGTCCTTTGTACTTCACGCGACTCTGAGATGAACGGATCAGATTGTCAGAAACGTCTCCTCTGTTGCAATGAAGCTCATCCAAAACAATGCTCTTCTCGACGGCCGGAATTGCATCCACAAGTTCCACGCCAAAGCTTACCAAATCGTGTGGCAGGGATTTGACTTTTTCAAACTCGGCTTTCGTGGCAAAGCAATTTGAAATGATAACGTCGTCAATGGTTCCCATTGAAATATAGTGTTCCACTTGCAGGTGCATGGGCATGTGTCGGTGCATCTCCAATGTGGGGAGCCCCTCGGTTACCGGCCAAGGCCCAAATGAATCTTGAACCTGACTGGTTACAAACGCTGCCGTATTGATTCCGTACTTTGTAAAACGCTCGGTGCAGCGGTTAAAAAACTCAAGTCCCAACCCTGAGTAACCATGAGGGTAGAAATTATGACACCCAATGAGTTTGTTTTTATTTGGCTGGTATTTCATGATGGTGTCGAGATAATCCACATCGTTACTCATATTGAGCTCAACAAACAGCCCTTCAGGATTGAATGTCATAAATGACTCTTCTTTTCCGGTGAATCCTAAATCAAGACGAAAGCCGTCTGCACCGATCTCCTTAAAGAACGAGAGATCTCCATACGAGATGACAAACTCCTTAAAAACCTGCGGATTTGCATCAAGAATAATCTCAAACCCAAGGCGATGCGCATACACGTTAATGTCCGAAAACTTCTGAACATCGGCCTCTTTCGTACCTTGAACTGAAAGAAGACAGCTAAAAATACGAGAGAAGCCCGCTTCTGCCGCCATATCAAGATATGCAAAGATTTCCTCTTTTGTATTCTTCTCGGGATATATTGAAATTCCAAGGCACTTCGTGTTTCCACCTTCTCTAAAGATACGGCTTATTTGAGAACTTTTATCTCATACTCACATAGGTTTTCAGAGGATAATCGCTTTGGATACAAGTTTTCGCCCTGTGGTAGGATCTGCGCTGTAAACGGTTACACCTGCACGTAACCGTGCAAAATGGACCGTTCGCACACGAAGCTCTTGACCTCTCAGCAGTATCTCGCTACGCTACAGGCGAGAAGAACATTTTCGTGATGTCTTCTCGCCTTTTTTGTTTGGCTTTTAAACCCCTGTATAAGGAGGTGCTTTATGTCTGATCACAGTCGAAGTTATCGTATTTGGGCGGAAAATTGTCCGTATCCACCGTGTTTGCTGTGCTCGATAAAGTGCCTCTATAACGGCGTTTTTCTCGCCATCTAAGCACTGCGAATAGGGACAATCCACTCCGCGCCACATTCTCGCATCTGCCAGTCAGTGTCAGTACGCATGACACAATTTTTTGAAACAGAGGTGCGCAATGGCTAAAACAAGGCGCGCGATTCAGAATCAAACAAACCGTACTCTCGACCGCGGCGACCTCGGTGCGCTGCTTGGTTTTGCTGCCACTCATTCGGAACAAAGCGTTTGTCGAAAGGCACGCGCGTATGCGGGCGGTCTGCCAATTGATATTGCACAGGCAAAGCTTGATCTCAATGGTCCCAATGCAGTCTCTGAGACCGTTGAGGATCCTACGGTTATTCGTTTTTTGAAATGCTTTGCAAGTCCCTTTACGCTGATTTTGATCGTATTAGCTGTGATCTCCTATGTGACCAATGTCGTGTTGGCCTCGCCCGGAGAAAAAGATCCCTCAACGGTCATCATCATTGCGGCCATGGTGCTCATCTCGGGCATCATCGACTTCGTGCAAAGCTCGAAAGGCGCCTCAGCGGCCGCAGCGCTTTCGAAGATGGTCACTGCCACCACGTGCGTAATCCGCCAGCCGATCAGCTTCGACAACTTTGAGGACAACGAGGACACTCTGTCTGAGGACGGTGCGGCATCCGACGGAAGCGAAATGCCCAACAAAAATAGAGACAGCAACAGCTTTGACGATGAGTCTGCAACCGCCGGAAACGACGACAGCTTCGACAAGGAGATCCCTTTTGCTGAGGTAGTTGTCGGAGACGTAGTGCTTCTCGCCAGCGGAGACATGGTACCTGCAGACTGCCGCGTACTCGACGCTAAGGACCTCTTTGTAAACGAAGCTGCCCTGACCGGCGAATCCGAGCCTGTCGAAAAGCTGCCTGGCGTTGTACATGCACGGCGCCGCGCCGACGGAACACGCTACCCGCTATCTCTTTCCGAGTGCACGAATCTGCTGTTTGCAGGCACTACCGTACAATCGGGCAGTGCCCGTGCCGTCATAGTAGCCACCGGTGACGATACCTATGTAGGGCGCATGTCAAAGGCCCTCCAGCAGCCTGCCGCCGAGACAAGCTTTGACACGGGTTTGAAATCGGTCTCCAAGGTCCTTGTCGCCTTCATGCTGATCATGTGTCCGATCGTACTGCTCGTCAACGGCATCATGAAGGGAGACTGGCTGGGCGCACTTTTGTTCAGTGTCTCGGTTGCTGTTGGCATCACGCCGCAGATGCTGCCCGTGATCGTTACCACCTGTCTCTCGCGCGGAGCCACACAGATGGCAAAGCGAGACGTCATCGTCAAGAGTCCCTCGGCCATCCAGAATCTCGGCGCCATCGATATCCTTTGCACCGACAAGACCGGCACCATCACAGCTGACGAGGTGGTGCTTGAGCGCCATCTGAACGTCCTCGGCGAAGAAGATGAAGCTGTCTTGCGCCACGCCTTTCTGAACAGCTACTTTCAGACAGGGCTTCGCAACCTCATCGACAAAGCCATCATCAAGACCACCGAATGCCTTACTGATATCGATAATCTGACCGGCGATTACCGCAAGATCGACGAGGTTCCCTTCGATTTTGAGCGCCGGCGTATGAGCGTGGTGTTCGAGGATAGTTCAGGCAAGGCTCAGATGATCACCAAGGGCGCCGTCGAGGAGATCCTGGCTGTCTGCAGCTCCGTTGATCTCTGCACCGAGGTATCGCCGCTGACCGAAGCACAGCGCCGCGAGGTGCTTCGGAGAGTGCAAAACCTCAACGCCGAGGGTATGCGCGTCATAGCAGTGGCTCAGAAAAACGATCCACGGCCGGTGGGCGAGTTCGGTGTCGATGATGAATCCGAGATGACCCTCATCGGCTACCTGGCGTTCCTTGATCCACCTAAGGCAAGCGCTGCCAAGGCCGTCAAAAAGCTTGGCGAGAAGGGCGTCAGCGTCAAAGTCCTTACGGGCGACAATGAAGGCGTTGCAGCAGCCGTCTGCAAAAAGGTCGGCATCAAGGTCGACGCGCTTCTTTTAGGTGAGGAAGTTGAGAGCCTCTCCGATCAGACGCTTCGCAAGCGCATCGAAGAAACGCAGCTCTTTGCCAAGCTCTCACCCATGCAGAAGGCGCGCGTTGTCGAGGCGCTGCGTCAAAACGGCCATATCGTAGGCTTCATGGGCGACGGCATCAACGACGCAGCCGCTATGCGTGCCTCTGACGTAGGCATCTCCGTAGACACTGCCGTCGACGTGGCAAAGGAATCGGCCGACATCATCCTGCTGCAGAAAGATCTTCTCGTCCTTGAGAGCGGTGTTGAGGAAGGCCGGCGCACCTACGGCAATACGATCAAATACATCAAGGCGACTGCCAGCTCAAACTTCGGCAACGTCCTTTCGGTCATGGTCGCCAGCCTGTTGCTTCCGTTTTTGCCTATGTCCGCGCTGCAGCTGCTGCTTTTGGGACTTGCCTATACACTGACCTGTATTGCGATCCCCTGGGATACGGTCGACGAGAGCTTTCTGGCAAAGCCCCGCTCATGGGAGGCGCGTTCCATCACAGGCTTCATGCTCTGGATAGGGCCGGTGAGCTCAATCTTTGACGTGCTCACATTCGCGCTCATGTTCTTCATCATCTCCCCTGCCCTTTCGGGCGGCAGCTGGGCGGAGCTGGTTGCCTCCGGCAATACCGCTGCCCAAGCTCTTTTTGTTGCGTCCTTCCAGACGGGCTGGTTCATAGAATCCATGTGGACCCAGACCTTTGTCCTGCACGCGCTGCGCACCGAGAAGCTGCCCTTCATCCAGGGCCGCCCCTCCGCGGCTCTGATGGCGCTCACTCTTATCGGCATTGCAGCGGTAAGTGCGCTGCCCTTCCTGCCCGTAGTATCCGCTGCTCTTGGACTCATCCGCCTGCCGAAGGCCTTCTTCGGCTGGCTTTTGGCGCTCATGTTCGGCTATCTGATCCTTATTAGCATCGTCAAGACGATCTATATACGGCGGCATGGCTCGCTTTTGTAGTGCTGCTGCAATCTGATCGCATACTTCAGCCTTATCCCTGCACGACCTTGTCACGCAGTGCAGAATAAGGGTATAAGACCTCCGATGCCCGCCGACGTCGGAGGTTTTTATGACTATGCAAGATGCCCTTAAGCAGCGCATTTCCCTGCGCGCTTATGACGCGCGACCTATCGAGCCGGACAAGCTCCGTCAGCTTGAGGAAGCGATCTCCCGCTGTAATGCAGAGATGAAAAAAGACGCTGACCATCCCGCATACCTGCAGCTCACCGGCCCTCATCTTGAGGACGGCACCGCTGTCCATATGAAGAACCGGTCGATCGTAGGACCCATCTACCACTACATCGCAGGTTTTGCCACCGATGATCCCATTGCGCGCGAGATGATTGGCTACTATGGCGAGAAGCTCGTGCTCCTGGCAGAACAGCTGGGTCTTGGCAGCTGCTGGATTGCCGAAACCTTCGACCCCAAGACACTGGCGCAAACCGAGCGTGAAGGGCTTGATCTGCAGATCATTATCTCGCTTGGCTATGCGCCGGCAACAATACCGCTCAAACAGCAGGGGATCCGCACTGCCATCCGTCTGCGCACCAAGAAACCCGCACAGATCATGACCGTGAATGGCGCTCCGGCAGCACTCTCCGACGTACCCGCATGGTTTGTACGCGGCCTTGACGCCGTGCTTCTCGGTCCCACAGCAATCAACAAGCTGCCGGTAGTGTTCGATCTGAGCAATGGCGCTGTCAGTGCCTCAATGCCTGACCAACGACACCGTGTGCAGGACTTCGATCTGGGCATCAGCAAGCTCCACTTTGAACTTGGCGCCGATCTTGCAGGGCAGTGGGAATGGGGTCAGCCCGGAAAATTTATCAGGGCATAAACAGTACACCATGATCTCTCAGATAGATGCCTGCAAGCACCTTCGCTTGCAGGCATTATTTTGACCGAATTTTTCGCTGTTTGCCGGTCTGTTTGCTGCTCTGTTTGCCGGTCTCTAAGCAATCTTCCAGCCGACGGTCTTCTCGCGCATGTTTACAAAGTCGGCATAAAGCCCGCCTTCTGCCATAAGTGATTCATGTGTTCCACGCTGAACGATACGACCCTTATCAAGCACGAGAATTTGATCGGCATTGCGCACGGTCTTCAAGCGATGCGCAATCATAATGACCGTCTTTGACTTCGTAAGCTCCGAAATGGCGTGTTGTAACTCAAGCTCATTTTCAGGATCGACATTAGCCGTTGCCTCATCCAAAACCACGATGGGCGCATCTTTCAAAATGGCGCGTGCAATGGAGAGACGCTGGCGCTCACCGCCGGAAAGTGAAGAGCCGCTCTCACCCAATCGCGTGTCATAGCCGTCAGGCATCTGGGTGATGAAGTCATGGGCGTGGGCGGCGCGCGCGGCCGCCTCGACCTCCTCATCGGTGGCGTCTGGCCGTCCCAGACGGATGTTCTCCCGGATCGTGCCGGTCAGCAGCACCGCCTCCTGGTGCAGGACGGAGACCTGCGAGCGCAGGAACCTCAGGTCCAGGTCGCCGAGGCTGTAACCGTCGAGACTGACCGTGCCCGACGTCGGATCCAGGGCTCGCACCACCAGGGAGACCAGGGTGGACTTGCCCGAGCCCGACGGCCCCACGAGCGCCACGTGCTCACCGGAGACCACTGTCAGGCTCACACCGTGGAGCACCCGGCGGCCCTCGTAGGCGGCGTGCACGTGATCGAAGTGGACCATGCCGTGGACCCGATCCAGTACGACGGCGTTGCGCGGGGAGACGATCTCGGGCACGACCGCCATGAGGTCGGCGACCCGCTCGCCCGAGGCCGTCGCCCGGGCGATGCGGCCGGTGTACTTGGCCATGTCCCGAAGCGGCTTCATGGTGGTGCGCAGGTAGGTCGTGAAGAGCACGAGGTCTCCCGGAGACATGGCGCCGTTCAGGACCCGGATGCCCCCGCCGACCATGACCACGGCCGTGGCCACGCCGACGATGACGTCCGTGGAACGCTCCAGGCGCGCGGCGATGCGGCGTGAACGCACTCCCTCGCTCAGGGAGACCGTGTTGGCACCCGTGAAGCGCTCGTGCAGCAGGGGCTCCAGACCGTAGGCCTGGACCACCTTGATGGCGCCGAGCGCCTCCTGGGCCGTGTTGGCCAGGTTCCCCTCCGACTTGCGGCTGCGCAGGGAGGCCGCGGAGATCCGCCGAGAGTTGCCGGAGGAGGCGATCGCGAAGGCCACCACCGCCGTGACCACGATCATGGCCAGCAGCGGGTCCAGGAACACCATGACCACGACCATGACCAGCAGGGTCAAGGTATTGGCGGCCATCGGCAGGCCGGCTGTGACGGCCACCTCCTGCATGCGGTTGACGTCGGCGATGAGGCGCTGAACGGTGTCCGCACTGCGGTTGCGGGCGTGGAACTGCTGGGAGAGCCCCTGGACGTGGTGGAAGGCCCGGCTGCGCAGGGAGGCCGCTGTGCGCGAACCGACCAGGGCGAAGGCCACGGTGGCCAGGTAGTTGCACCCCGCCCGACCGGCCACGATCACCAGAAGGGCCACGCCCAGCCC
>ERZ773063.2423-NODE-2423-length-10141-cov-12.685604_pt1 | contig 10141 bp, 10 predicted proteins | sample MGYA00580625_ERZ773063 | MGnify/ENA primary metagenome ERZ773063 (study PRJEB29015, sample SAMEA2738022) | human oral metagenome | biome: human oral; feature: human-associated habitat; material: dental | place: China | collected 2042 ...
GGAGTGCCCCGGTGTGGAGCCGCTGCGGCTTCGTAGTCATTTTTAGGGAGGGAATCAACTCATGGCGGAGGAAAAGGAAGAACTGGTAGCAGAGCAACCAAAACAGAAATCACCCATGCTCATGATGGTTATCGTGGTCGTTGTGGCGGTTCTGGTTGCGGTGGCGGCAGCCGGCGGTATCTCGTACTACATCTTCTCGCAGGCGGAATCACCGTCGCGTTCGGAAGATGGCGGCGGTGTTTCGCATCGTGATCCCGGCGTGTTCTACAAGCTCGGTGATCCGAAGGAAGGCGTGCTCGTCAATGTCGGCGGCGGTCGTTCCGGGAAGTTCCTCAAGGCAGGCATTGTCCTGGAACTTAACCCCGGCAAGTCCGAGAACGTAATCGACGGCAAGGTCGGTTCCGTTGCGGAGACGAAGATCCTCGACACGACGATGCAGTTCCTGCGTGCAGCACCGCTCGAGGAATTTGACGCATCCAAACAGGATGCGCTCAAGAAGCAGCTGAAGGATGCACTCAATGAGCGTCTGGGACAAGGCTCTGTTTATGATGTTTACATCACGAGCTTCCTGCTGCAGTAAGCAAGATGAATCACTGCATAGTGGGAAGGGGGAAGAGTCTTGGCTGAGGACGTACTGTCTCAATCCGAAATAGATAAGCTGCTTTCGGCTCTTTCGGATGGCTCGGTTTCCGCCGAGGAAGTCAAGGCGGAAGAAGAGGAGCGCAAGGTCAAGAACTATGACTTCAAGCGGCCGGATAGATTCTCCAAGGATCAGATCCGCACGCTCTTCATGTTGCATGAAAGCTTTTCGCGTCTTTTGAACACCTATCTCTCGGCGAATCTGCGCACAATGGTTGACATCGAGGTGATGTCGGTCGAGCAGATGACCTATCAGGAGTTTGTTCAGTCCATGGGGAACCCATCCGTGATCGGCATCCTCGGATTGCCGCCGCTCAAGGGCAATATTGTCATGGAGATTGGGACGGATCTGGCGTTTGCCTACATCGACCGCATCTTTGGTGGGGAGGGGAAACCCAGTGTCAAGTCGCGTGCACTGACGGATATTGAGACGGCGGTCATGCGCCGTTTCATTGATACGGTCACCAATTATTTCAGGGAAGCATGGAGCAACGTGATCGAGTTCCGTCCGAACTTCGAGACGATGGAAACAAATCCGCAGTTTGCACAGCTTGTTCCGCCCAGCGATATGGTCGTCCTCATCACGATTCACATGAAGATCGGCGATGTCGACGGGATGATGAACATCTGTATTCCCTATCTGGTGCTCGAGCCGGTCATGTCGAAGCTCACCACATCATTCTGGGTGGCGGCCTCTGCCGAAAAGGAGAGCTCGCCCGAACAGGTGGCAGAACTTCAGCGTAAAATTGAACGTACGCGGGTGTCGTTCACAGTGGAACTCGGTTCCGTTGACGTATCGATTCATGAGTTCCTTACGCTCGGATTCGGTGATGTGTTGCAGCTTGATACGCTCGCGAAGGACGAACTCGTTTGCTACGTCGGCTCAAATGCAAAGTTCCGTGCGCGTCCAGGTACGTCTGGGAAGCGTATGGCTGTTCAAATATCCGGCATCATAGAGGAAGGGGATGACGACGCGAATGAGTGATGACATGATCTCGCAAGAGGAGATTGATGCCCTCCTGAATGGCGGCTCCGGCGACGACGATGCACCTGCCGATGATGCTGCACCCGCGTCCGATTCGTCTCCCGGCGATGATGAGGCCGGTATCTCCGATCTCGAGCGCGATGCACTTGGAGAAATCGGAAACATTTCGATGGGCGGTGCGGCAACAACCCTCTCCGTCCTCTTGGGGCGCAAGGTGTCGATTACGACGCCGACGGTTTCGGTGTCCAATCTGCGCAAGCTCAAGGAAAAATATCCCGTTCCCTTTCTCGTGGTCGAGGTGGGGTACAGCGTCGGAATTGAGGGCAATAATGTCCTCTGCATTCAGGCGAAGGATGCCGCGATCATTGCCGATCTGATGATGGGCAATGACGGCACAAATCCGGATCCGGATCTGAATGAAATTCACATGAGCGCGGTCAGCGAGTCCATGAATCAGATGATGGGCAGTGTTGCTACCTCGCTCTCCTCGATGTTCAATAAAAAAGTGGATATTACGCCTCCCGTGGTTACGCTTGTTGATCTCGGAACGGAGGAAGTTGTATCCAAGCTGCTGGACAAGGTGGATCCGATCATCCAGGCGTCCTTCCGCATGGAGGTGGACGGTCTCATTGACAGTGAGATCATGCAGCTCCTGCCGGTCAATGTCGCAAAGGATATGGTCGATGCACTGATGAATCAGCAGCCGGATGTTGATGATGAAGAGGCGGCAATGGAGGCTGCACAGGCAGCTCCGCCGCCGTCGGCATCGGACGCGGAACCGGCATCTGAGCCGGGAGCAGCTGCTGCCGAACCTGCAAACTATGGATATGGAGCAACGCCTATGCAGCCACATGTAGCATCTAATGTACCGGTACAGTCGGCGCAGTTCACGCCGCTCAGTTCTACACCGGTACAGGTGAATGATGCCAATATCGGTCTTATTCTCGATGTACCGCTTCAGGTCAATGTCGAACTTGGCCGTACAAAGAAGTCGATCAAGGATATTCTTGATCTGACAAAGGGATCCATTGTAGAACTGGATAAGCTCGCCGGTGAACCCGTAGACATCATGGTCAACGGAAAGTATCTGGCGAAGGGCGAGGTTGTTGTCATCGACGAGAACTTCGGTGTCCGCATCACGGAGATTGTCAGTCCGCTGGAGCGTGCTGCGCGCCTCCAGTAGTGAAAGGAATATGGTTCTTTCGGACTGATGTAGAAAACCCTTGTCACAGGCGGCACTTTTCGTTATAATGAGTAACGATCAAAAGCACGCATGGGATATGTGCGTGCTTGCAGCCCTTTGTGATGGGGATGTTCTGACGGATAAGGAGAGATGAGAAAATGGCAACTCGCGTTCTGATCGTTGACGATGCAGCCTTTATGCGAATGATGATAAAGGATATCCTCTCGAAGAACGGCTATGAAATTGTTGGTGAAGCTGAGAATGGCATGAAGGCTCTGGAGAAGTTTCAGGAACTCAAGCCGGATCTCGTGACGATGGATATTACGATGCCCGAAATGGACGGTATCACGGCAGTCAAGGAAATCAAAAAAGTGGATCCCAATGCGAAGGTCGTTATGTGCAGTGCAATGGGGCAGCAGGCGATGGTAATTGAGGCCATTCAGGCGGGTGCGCGCGACTTCATTGTGAAGCCGTTCCAGGCGGATCGCGTGCTGGAGGCCATTCGTAAAGCCGTCGGCTGATGAATGAACGGATGCTTTCTCTGTCCCTGCTGTTCGGATGTATCTTCTATGCACTCTGCACAGGGGATGTGTCTGCTGCAGGTGAGACGGGCGGCGGATATTTAGCCGGATATGAAGAGGCTGACCCGCGCCCGTCGGCCGTGTCATGGTGGTCGACGGTCGCCTATGTGGTCAGCCTTTTTGCTGTCTTTGCATTTGTCGTTATCCTCGCCTACTTTGTGGCGCGTGCATTTGGTAAGAGCTCCATGCAGCGGCTTGCAGCACGCGGGGGACAGATTTATTTGCAGTTACCGCTTGGACCGAATCGCTCGGTCTGTGTTGTGGAGCTTTTCGGACGCGTTTTTGTTCTGGGCGTCACCGATGCGAATGTTCATCTGATCACGGAGATTGATGATCCGGAGACCATAGAGGAAATTCGCACATCGGAACCGACCGGAGGCGTGTTTCAGGAGCAGTTCGGCTCTTTGTCGGACTTCGTTCAAAAAATACCGCCGCTTTTCCGAAAGTGAAGGCGCGGGAGAGAAATGGGGGGACGGGATTGGAGCGCAAAATACTTGTTTTGGGGAGTGCGGCGCTCCTCCTGCTCTTGGGCATGGGACACGTATCGGCGGCTCCGCTGATTCCTACGGTCAGCCTTGGTGTAGGGACATCGGAGAATCCGCAGGATGTGGCGACGACGATGCAGCTGCTTGCCGTTCTGACGGTCGTTTCGCTGGCACCTGCGATCCTCGTGATGACGACATCCTTTGTCCGTATTGTGGTGGTCATTGGCTTTTTACGCAATGCACTGTCGACGCAGAATGTACCGCCGAATCAAATTGTCATTGCACTGTCACTCTTTCTGTCATTCTACATTATGGCACCCTATTGGGGACAGGCGAACGAGAATGGGATTCAACCCTATCTTGCGGGGCAGATTTCGCAGGAACAGGCACTTGAGAATATTGTTGACCCGATGCGTGAGTTCATGTTCCGCCAGACGCGGGAATCTGATCTTGCGCTCTTTGTCAATCTTTCGGATGCCCCGCGACCGGAGGGACCCGAGGATGTGTCTACGTTTACACTCATTCCTGCGTTTATCATCAGTGAGCTCAAGACGGCATTTCAGATCGGTTTTATGATCTATATCCCGTTCATCGTCATTGACATGATTGTCGCAAGTACGCTCATGTCCATGGGTATGATGATGCTGCCGCCGGTTATGATCTCACTTCCGTTCAAAATTCTGCTCTTTGTCATGGTTGACGGGTGGCATCTGCTGATCCAGTCGCTCATCATGAGTTTCCGTTAGCGGGGAGGCGAAGCGATGTCCGGAGATTTGGTCATCCAACTCGCCCAGGAGGCACTTATGATTGTGCTTCTGGTCTCCGCGCCGATGCTGGGACTTGGGCTTATTGTGGGTCTTTTGGTGGCGGTTTTTCAGGCGACCACATCAATTCAGGAGCAGACGCTTGCATTCATTCCGAAGATCATTGCAGTCTTTGTTGCCATTTTGATTTTTGGACCATGGATGCTGCGTATTATGGTCGAATACGTGTCGAATGTGTTTATCAATCTGCCGATGTATTTGCGCTGAAAGGGGCGGCCGTGCATGGATCTGTATGAGCTGCTGCAAGGGCATATTGCTGTTTTTTTGCTGACACTCACGCGTATCAGCGGCATCTTTATCGTGTCGCCCTTCTTCGGCAGTATGAATATTTCCGTGTATTTTCGCGTGGGATTGGCGCTTGCCATGACAGTTATGCTCTTTCCCGTCATCGACAGGCTGGGACCTGTGGCGGCACCCGAGACGATTATTATGTTTGCCGTCACTGCAATCGGTGAGCTCTTCATTGGATGGTTGATCGGATTTGTGGCATATATCTCTTTTGCTGCCATCACGATGGCGGGCAAGGTCATGGATATGCAGGTGGGATTTGCCATTGTCAATGTTGTGGATCCGACTTCCGGTCAGCAGATACCGCTCATCGGAAGTTTTCTTTATAATTTGGCGGTCATTATTCTCTTGGTTACAAACGGTCACCATATGATTATCGCTGCGCTCGTGGAGAGTTTTCGCGTGGTACCTCTTGCGGGGATGGAGCCCAATATCTCGATGGCACTTCTCATCGCGAATTTTACAAGTGGGATCTTCCTCACGGGGATGAAGATTGCGATGCCCATCACCTTTGCGATTCTGCTCACGAATGTGGGGCTTGGTATCCTTGCACGTACAATGCCACAGATGAACATCTTTGTCGTCGGCATTCCCATGCAGCTGATGATCGGCATAACCATTCTGTCGATGGTCATTCCGTTCTATGTCTTATTCCTGGATGTGCTATTCAATGAAATGTATGGAAATATATCACTCGCGGTACGCGCCCTTCAATAGGCGTGCATTCGTCTTTGACCTCCAGCGTTTCGCGGGTGAAAAGACAGAGGAACCGACGGCGAAGAAGCGCGCCGATGCGCGCAAGAAGGGGCAGGTCGCCCGCAGTCAGGAGCTGAACAGCGCGTTTGTGCTGCTCGTCGGCTTTTTCGGGCTCAAACTCCTGTGGGACTCCATCTACGGCACCATTGCGACCTATACGACCTATGTGTTCACAAATCTGAACCAGACGGTCGATACAGAGAATATCCTCCATATCTTCATTGGGATTGTTATCATCCTGGCGAAGACCGCATTTCCCATCATGATCTTCATCATGCTCATCGGTCTCGCAATCAACTTCTTTCAGGTGGGGCTGAACTTCAATACCGAATCCATCGAGTTCAAGCTCGACAAGCTCAACCCCATCAATGGCTTTGGACGTATTTTCTCGAAGCGTTCGCTTGTCGAGCTGGTGAAGTCCTTTTTCAAGATTCTTGTCATCGGCTTCTTCCTCTATCGCTTCATTCATGAACAGATTCTTGCAATGCCGCAGTTCATGTTCTTTGATCTGACGACGAGTCTTGCACTTGTTGCGGAGATCATCTTTCAGATGGCGTTTATCGTCATCGGCGTCATTATGATCATGGCGGTTATGGACTACGGTTACCAGAAATGGCAGACAACGCAGGATCTCAAGATGTCCAAGCAGGAAGTCAAGGACGAGATGAAGCAGACGGAGGGTGATCCGCAGATCAAGGGCAAGATTCGCCAGAAACAGCGGCAGATGGCAATGGCGCGCATGATGAAGGAAGTCCCGAAGGCGGACGTTATCATCACAAACCCAACCCATTATGCTGTGGCACTCTCCTATGAACAGGGGATGACCGCCCCGGTGGTCATTGCGAAGGGACAGGATCTCGTGGCGCAGCGCATCAAGGAGATTGGTCGTGAGGCGCGCGTGCCGATCATCGAGAACAAGCCGCTCGCGCGCACGCTCTATGCAGCCGTTCAGGTTGGCGATAGCGTGCCGCAGGAACTCTATCAGGCAGTTGCCGAGGTGCTTGCCTATGTCTACCGACTGAAGCACGGGCGACGCGGAGCCTGAGAAAGAGGAACGCTTTTCGCCAAATCCATGACAGAGGTCTTGTTTAATATTTGACGTACCTCTGATGTTTGGTATAATATTTAGAGGGTATGTGTAAAATTTGTCTGCAAAGGGAACGAGGGAGTGAGTGAGAGTATGGCAGTACCGCAGTCCGGCAGTGTAAATCCTCTTGCATCCGGTAATCTCATACAACGATACAGTGATGTCCTCATTGCCGTCGCCATCGTAACAATCGTCATCATGATGATTATTCCGCTGCCGACGATATTGCTGGATGTGCTGATCTGTCTGAATATCACGATTGCACTGCTTGTTGTGATGTCGGCAATCTACAATGTGGAGGCGTTGGATCTATCGGTCTTTCCCTCCCTGCTTCTGATTACAACACTGTTTCGACTGGCACTGAATATCTCCTCGACGCGACTCATCCTCCTGGACGGCTATGCCGGGGAGGTTATTACCGCGTTCGGCAACTTTGTTGTCGGCGGTAACGCCGTGGTCGGGTTCATCGTGTTCGTCATCCTCGTCATCGTCAACTTCATCGTCATCACGAAGGGCTCGGAGCGTGTCGCAGAGGTTTCGGCACGATTCACCCTCGACGCGATGCCGGGCAAACAGATGGCAATTGACGCCGACCTCAATCAGGGGGCGATCACGGACGCAGAGGCGAAACGTCGTCGCGAAAAGGTGCAGCGTGAGTCCGACTTCTTCGGTGCGATGGATGGTGCCTCAAAGTTCGTCAAGGGGGATGCGATTGCCGCGATTGTCATCATGATCATCAATATCAGCGGCGGTTTTGTCATCGGTATGCTTCAGCGTGATATGGATGCCTCGCAGGCGCTCCAGACCTATACACTGCTGACGGTCGGTGAAGGTCTTGTGGCACAGATTCCTGCGCTCCTCATCTCAACGGCAACCGGTATCATTGTCACACGTTCGGCAGCAGAGGGGAATCTTGGCAGCGACCTCGTCAAGCAGCTCTTTAAGAATGCCCGCATCTTTATGATTCTCACGGGCGTACTTCTCTTCCTCGCCATCATGCCGGGACTGCCGGGCGTGCCGTTTACCGTGCTCGCTGCGATCTGTGGTCTCATTGCGTGGAACCTGTATCGCGGTCAGGCGGCGGAGCAGGAAGTGCAGCAGGTCGAACAAAAGGCAAAGGCGAAGAAGGAGGCAACGACTCCGGAAAACATTGTCTCGCTGCTTCAGGTTGACCCGATGGAGCTCGAAATCGGCTACAGTCTTATCCCGCTTGTCGATACGGGACAGGGCGGCGATCTGCTGGACCGCATCGTTATGATTCGGCGTCAGTGTGCTTTGGAACTCGGTCTTGTTGTGCCGACCATCCGCATCCGTGACAATATACAGATCAAGCCGAATGCCTATATCATCAAACTCAAAGGCATTGAAATCGCGCGCGGTGAGCTCATGCTCGACCACTATCTCGCGATGAACTCGGGAACGGTGTTCGAGGAGGTTCCGGGCATCGAGACGACGGAGCCGGCATTTGGTCTGCCTGCACTCTGGATCTCGGAGAATGAGCGTGAGCAGGCGGAGCTGAACGGCTACACAGTCGTCGATGCAGTCTCCGTGCTCGCAACCCATCTCACGGAGATCATCAAGCAGCATGCCGCCGAAATTCTCGGTCGTCAGGAGACGCAGAACCTTCTCGACAATCTGCATAAGACCAACGGAGCACTCGTGGACGAGGTTGTCCCCAATCTCCTCAGTGTGGGCGAGGTGCAGAAGGTGCTTGCAAATCTCCTGCATGAACGCATCTCCATTCGCGATATGAGTACAATCCTGGAGGTGCTTGCCGATTACGGTGCTGCGACCAAGGATACGGATATCCTGACCGAGTATGTGCGTCATGCGATGGCACGCCACATCACGCAGCAGAATGTCCAGAATGGTGTCCTGCCCTGTATCACGCTCGATCCTGCGATCGAAAACAAGATTGCGGGCAGTGTGCAGCGGACGGAGCACGGTTCCTATGTCAGCCTCGATCCGGACTCCATGCAGAAGCTGCTGACGGCATTGCAGGAGGAACTGAAGAAGCTGACCGATCAGGGCTATCAGCCGATTGTGCTCACGAGCCCGACGGTTCGTCCCTATTTCCGCAATCTTGTCGAACGCTCCATACCGGGGCTCATTGTGCTCTCCCATGCGGAGATTGAACAGAATGTTGAGATCCAGATCCTTGGGGTGGTGAGAATCTAAGTGCAGGTCAAAACGGTACGTGCTTCCTCCGTAAAGGAGGCAATGGAACAGATCAAGGATGAACTTGGCAGCGATGCCGTACTCCTTCATACAAAAAAATATCGGGAGGGAGGTGTCCTCGGTGGCGAGGAAATGATCGAGGTGACTGCCGCTGTCGATGAGACACAGGCGCGTGTGCCGCGCTCTTCCTCTGCCTATGTTCCGCCGACGGCGCCGATTCTTCCCTCCAACGTGCTCAACCAATATCGGATGACAGAGTCCATGCCGATGGAGGGGGCGACGGCAATCCCTGCCCGCAGCGTCCTGCCGGCATACGAAGCTTATACTGCGGGGGGGGCAACATTGGAGCCCTACGCTACCGCCTCTACGGTTCCTTATCCAGCGGAACCGTATGCCATGCCGGCGACAGCCGTTGCCTCTCCACATCCGCCCACGGCGCCCTATGCTGTGCCGTCGGGTGCGGCGGAACAGTCACCTGTACCCGCCGCACCGAAGGTGTCGCCGGAAACGCCGCCTACCCCGCCGACACATGATGGTTCGGCGGAGCGGATTCGTCTTCTGGAAGACGAACTCGCACAGATGAAGACGATGCTCGCATCCATGATGGCGGCGAATCAGCCGAAGGAAACGATCTCCATACAGGATGCCCTGCGTCGTCAGGATGTGCGTGAAGGGCTTTGCGCGGATTTTGCCGGCAAGGTTCCCATTGCCGATGTGAATATGGACAGTCTTGACCCGCGTGCGTCGAGCGTTCTTGCCTCATATCTGTCCCGGGTAATGAAATTTGCCGAGGGACTGCAACCGGGGGCACGCTCTGCACGCGTCTTTGCCTTCATCGGGACGACAGGGGTCGGAAAGACTACGACACTCGCGAAGGTGGCTGCGCATTTCGTTTTGGAGAAAAGTCTTAGAGGCGCACTTATTACGGCGGATACGTACCGCATTTCGGCGGTGGAACAGCTCAAGAAGTATGCCGAGATACTGGGGCTTCCCGTCGAGGTCGTCTACTCTGCCGCAGATCTCAAGAAGTCGATCGCGCGTCACCGCAGCAAGGATTTCATCCTCGTGGATACGGCAGGGCGCAGTCAGTACAATGAATTTCAGATGGATGAACTGAGGGAGTTGCTTGCCGCGC
>ERZ773063.2427-NODE-2427-length-10129-cov-30.490471_pt1 | contig 10129 bp, 7 predicted proteins | sample MGYA00580625_ERZ773063 | MGnify/ENA primary metagenome ERZ773063 (study PRJEB29015, sample SAMEA2738022) | human oral metagenome | biome: human oral; feature: human-associated habitat; material: dental | place: China | collected 2042 ...
CCGATGCGAAGGCGATCCAAAAGATGCGTGAGAACAGCGATGCCTACAGCGACTATGGCGACAGTGCGCGTGCGCTCCTGCTGATGGAGCGTGTCTTTGCCTCTCCCAACGATGACAGTCGTGCGCAGAGTTATGTGATACGTGCGCGTGCCTATGCCGTACGGGGGGAATGGGAAAAGGCGCGTGCGGATGCGGATCGGGGCGTTGCGGACGACCCGAAGGATGTCCTCACATGGCTGAACCGCAGCGATGTGAGGCGCATGATGGGTGACCGTACGGGGGCTCTTTCCGATGCACGCAAGGCAATCGAGACGGATGCAAAGAACCCGTATGGGTATCTGATTGCAGCGGAGCTTCTCGATGAGATGGGGAGCATCGGGGAGGCGCAGGAGTATTTTAAGAAGCTCTACGGCGTTGAGCCGAAGGCACTCGGACGCATCCCGGACGAATACCTCGAAGCCGTGGATCGGCGTGCCTATACAAAGAGAATGAAGGAACAGGAGAAGGCGCGTGCGGAGCGCGAGAAGGAAATTCGCGAAAAACTGCAAAAAAAAAGTCGTCCGGAGGACGGCGATAAGGATTAATGGGGGGCGCTTGTGGAGAAACGAAACCTGGAAGAGCTAGGGGAAAAATCGCAGGAGATCGGCGTACGTGAGGCAAATGCAACGCGTGCGATCTTCTTTGTCAGTGGGTTTGGCGCAGCGTCGTGGGCGCCGCTCGTTCCGGTGCTGCGTGAGCGGCTGGCAATCGGGGATGATCTGCTCGGGATTCTGCTTCTGTGCATCGGCATCGGCTCGCTCTTGGCGATGCCGCTTGCGGGCGTACTTGCCGAGCGTGTCGGCTGCCGACGCGTGCTCATCGTGGCGGCGGTCCTCTATGTGGCGGCGCTGCTCTCCGTCTGCATGGTGGATTCCTTTTGGGTTGCAGTGCCGGTGATCCTGTTCTTTGGCGGGCTGATGGGATGTATTGATGTCGTCATGAACATCGCGGCGGTCGTCGTCGAGCAGGGACTTGGGCGGCGGATCATGAGCGGAATGCACGCCTTTTGGAGTCTGGGCGGGTTTGTTGGCGCAGGGCTCTACGGTGTATGGGTCGCTCTTTTTGGACTGACGGCGTTTCAGTCCACTGTGATCGCGGCACTGCTCATGCTCGTACTTACCGCGGTTTTTGGAAGAAATCTTATTCCCTACGGTGGGGGCGGCGGAACGCTCATCGCCGTTCCTCGGGGGATTGTCGTCTTTATCGGTGTCGCGACCTTTATCGCATTTCTCAGCGAAGGAGCGGTCATGGATTGGGGCGGTGTTTATCTGACGACGGTGCGCGGGATGGATCTCTCTCTTGCAGGCATGGGATTTTCCGTATTCTCTGCGGCGATGCTCCTCATGCGCTTTCTCGGAGATCGTACGGTACAGCGTTTCGGAGCGTGTCCCATTGCCGTCGGCGGTGCGCTCCTCAGTGTTGTCGGTCTGCTGCTCATCATGTTTGCCCCTGTGGATGCACTTCTTTATCTCGGTTTTTTTGCCATCGGTGTCGGCAGTGCAAACATCGTCCCTGTCTTCTTTTCCCTCATGGGGCGGCAGTCTGTGATGCCGGTTGGCACGGCGGTCTCTGCCGTGAGTACGATGGGGTACCTCGGCATTCTCGCCGGTCCTGCCGCAATCGGCTTCGTTTCCTCCGTGACGAATCTCATGACCGCATTCGGGATGCTTGTCGCACTCGGTATCCTTCAAGCAATCGTTGGCCTTTATGTATTTCGGAAGATGCTCTGACCGGAACGCGGCAAGCAGACAACAAAAAACGCCATTCCAAACGGAATGGCGTTTTCAGGAATCACTGATAAAATGAAGTCCGTCAGATTGGTGTAGATTTTTTGTCCTATCAAGGAGACAAACCGGACGCATAGCAGAGACTATGTGGAGGATTTGTCGACACAGAGAGGGCGAAAAAGATGCGCCAAGATGATGGTGCTGAATTTATCAGTGCTTCCTTATGCTTACTGTGCCAATGCGTTGACCTTCTTGGCAAGACGCGACTTCTTGCGGGCAGCAGCGTTCTTGTGATAGACGTTGTTCGCAGCCGCCTGATCGATGGACTTGTATGCTGCAACGAGGAGGTTTTTCGCCTCGTCTGCATTGCCGGCTGCAACAGCGTCGTTGACGCTGCGGATGGCGCGGCGGACGCGCGTCTTTTCCGCAACATTGCGGGCACGACGCTTGGCGTCAGACTTTACACTCAGAATGGATGCCTTGATATTTGGCAAATCGTTCACCCCCTCAACGAAAAATGTACTGCGTTATTCTATCATACGGCACTCTAAAATGCAAATTTTTTTTCGCGCTCACCGACGGAGCGCAGACTCGCGGCATTCAGCAGAAGGATCAGTGCCGTCGTCATGTGCCAAAGTGCAGCCGAAACGGGGGGGAGGATGCCTGCCGCCGCAAGACCGATGCCGATGAAGCCCAGCGTACGCCCGAAGACTTCATTCTGCTCGATTTTGGCGCGTGTACGCCGCGCCATGCGGACGAGGACAGGGAGCGCGTGCAGGTCATCGCCGAGGATGACCGCATCGGTGGTGGCGGTACTGCCGCTCAGTGCAATACGGATGCTGCTGCCGTGCGCGGCACACCGATGAAAATGCACAAAAGCGACAGGAGCGGCGCAGGCTTCTGCCGCGCTCACCATATCTGCATCCCTACGGAGATCCGAGATCCCGGCAGCCGCGCCGATGCGCGCCGCAGTCTCAGCGTCGCCGTCCATATGGAGGACGGGATGCATTCCCATGTGGCGGAGCGTTGTGACCATGCGCGGGAACGCCGTCTCTATGCCATGCGTATGGCACGGAGCATGGCAGTCAAATACAATCGTCTCCGCGCGGCCGAGCGTTTTGAGGACATTGCTCGTACGGACGAGGATGCTGCGGCGTGCAAGACTGAGCTCGGCACCTGCGGCGGCGGTCGAGCCCGAGAGGAGATAGACGCAGGGACTGAACGCGATGATGGCGGTCACGACGCGCAGCGGTTCCCCTGTTCCCAAGTAGATGAGCACAGCCAAGAATAAAAGTACGGCAATGCCCGTCAGGATTTTTTTGTGTTCCGATGGTTCATTCAGCATGAAAAAACCTCCTTGGAATAATTTTCTTTGCAAAAGACGAACTTGTTTCAGTTTTGAACATATAGTACAATAAACAGGAAAAAAACGTAAGAAACAGTTCGATGTGAATGTCCGTTATCGGACAAAATACAAAATATGTTCATATCACTGCGACGTATGGAAGGGATATATGATGGAACGACGCCGTCAAAAGACCAGACGTGCGATCCTTGTCGCATTTCAGGAGCTGCTCGCGCAGAAACGCTATGAGAACATCATCGTACAGGACATCATTGAAGCTGCGGACGTTGGGCGCAGTACCTTTTACACACATTTTGAAACGAAGGACTTGCTGCTGCGTGCCATGTGCGAGGATATGTTTTCACACGTATTGGAGGATGTGACGGACGAGGGAAGCCATGACTTCTCGTACGATCCGGACAATCCTGCCGTGATTGTCTCCCATATGCTCTATCACATGAAGGATCAGCAGAAGAACATCCGCAGTCTGCTTACTTGCGAGAGCAGGGATCTCTTTCTTCGATATTTCCGTGAAAAGCTCAGCGAGACACTGACCGCACGCGGGCACACGCTCCTGCATGAACACGCGCTGCCCGACGACTTTCTGATCCAGCACATCACGGGCAGCTTTGTGCTGATGGTGGAGTGGTGGATGCAGGGCGGCTGCCGCCAATCTCCCGAGGAGATGGCAGAGATGTACGCCGCGCTCATTGCCCCCATCTTCCGCTCCGACGGTGGAAAAAACGATGGCATCCCGAAAATCAACGAGATTTCAGAATAAATTTTCTTTGTGTTTCTTCTTGATTCGCGCATGAACATAGAGTAAAATAATTGTACGATAAATATAAAACATGAAAGGTCCAAACGTCCCTCCTCGTTTTGTGATATAATTTGAAAAAAGCCTGAAAATACGGCAAAAAATTGCAGGAAAAAAGGCTTTCTTTATCGAATTAAATATCTACCATAAAGTATCATAAAACGCGCAAAAAGAGGATAAACACGAAAAAAATGAGTCTTATCTCATTGAAATCGGCAGGAATACGGCGAAGCGGCCGGGTGTATGGCGAGCCCGACCGATTTGCCATTGCATATATGTTGGGGATACCGCCCGGTATCCGTGAGGGGAGAAATACCTATGAGAAAAACAGAGTGCTTGGCAATGATTTTGGCGGGCGGACAGGGCAGCCGTCTGGGCGCACTGACCAAGCGTGTCGCAAAGCCGGCGGTTCCGTTTGGTGGGAAATACCGCATCATTGACTTTCCGCTCAGCAACTGCGTGAACTCCGGCATCGAAAAGGTCGGTGTCCTGACGCAGTATCGTCCGTTGGAGCTGAATCAGTATCTTGGCTCGGGCAGCGCATGGGATCTCGACAAACGTGACGGCGGGCTCTTTGTTCTGCCGCCCTATGCGCGCGAGAAGGGCGCGGAGTGGTATCGCGGCACGGCAGATGCGATCTACCAGAACCTCAACTTCATCGACATGACTGATCCCGACTATGTGCTCATCCTCTCGGGCGACCATATTTACACGATGGACTATGCCTGGATGCTTGAGTCTCACAAGAAGAACAAGGCACAGGCGACGATCGGCGTCTTTGAAGTGCCGTGGGACGAGGCTCCGCGGTTTGGCATCATGAACACGGACGAGACCGGACGCATTGTCGAGTTTGAGGAGAAACCGGCAAAGCCGAAGAGCAATCTTGCTTCCATGGGCATTTACATTTTCAACCGTGACTATCTTGAGGAATACCTTACGGCAGACGCAAAGAGCGAGACCTCGAGCCATGACTTCGGCAAGGACATCATTCCGAAGATGCTTGCGGAAGATGGTCGCCTTTACTCCTATGCCTTTAACGGTTACTGGAAGGATGTCGGGACGATCGAGAGCCTCTGGCAGGCAAACATGGATCTCCTTCAGGATGAACCGCCGTTTGAGCTTTCGGGCAAGTGGAACATCTACTCGTTCAACCCGTCCATGCCGCCGCAGTTTGTCGGCGGGGAAGCAAAGATCACGCGCTCGATGATCAGCGAGGGCTCGATGATTCTCGGCACGGTCGAGAACTCCGTGATCTTCCCGGGCGTGCGCGTCGGCAAGGGGGCTGTGGTCCGCAACTCTGTTCTCCTGCCCTCCGCAGTTGTCCATGACGGTGCTGTCGTTGACTATGCGATTCTCGCGCAGCACGCCGTCATCGAGGAGGGGGCGCAGGTCATCGGCGAGGAGTCGCAGATCACCGTCATCCCCGAGGGAGAGACCGTGACGGCGGCATCGACCGAACAGCGTGTCGGCTGAACCATAGAAAGAGAATGGAGTGAAAATAGAATGAACAGCGTGATGGGTCTCATCAACCTGCAGGAGGATGGCAGCCTCATTCGAGAACTTGCCGACCGACGTGCCGTTGAATCCATTCCCTTTGCCGGACGTTACCGCCTGATCGACTTTGCCCTTTCGAGCATGGTCAACTCCGGCATCAACAAGGTGGGCATTATGCTCCCCGACGAACCGCGCTCCGTGCTCGATCATCTGCGCTCCGGCAAGGACTGGGATCTGGCGCGTCGGCACGACGGACTGTTCTACCTGCCGGCGGCGCAGGACGATGCCCAGCGGCATAAGGGCGACCTCAAGAATTTCTATCAGAATCTGGATTTCATTGAACACGCCTCTGCGCGCTACATCCTCCTTGCGAACGGCAGCTTCGTCTACAACGTGGACTTTGGCAAGGTGCTCCGCTTCCACCAGAATACGGGCGCAGACATCACCCTCGTTTCACATACGACGGTTGATGAGAATACGGGGAACAACATCGTTCTCGATACGGCGGAGAACGGACTTATCCTCGACATTGCGGAAAAGCCCGTCGCCTATCAGGGAATGAAGGTTTCCATGGGCATCTATCTCATGGACAAGCGTGCATTCGTCGAGATTGTCCGCCATGCCTACGAGCGCGGCGGCCTCGACTTCATACTGGACGGGATCATCCGCCGCGCCGCCGACTACACGATGTTCGCATACGAGCACGACGGCTACATGGCACATGTGGACTCCATGTCGACCTACTATCGGGCGAATATGGAGATCCTCGACCCCGAGGTTTGGCAGAACCTCTTTATGGGCGAGCGTCCCATCTATACGAAGATCAAAGACGGTGTACCCGTACAGTACAAGGAGACGGCAAAGGTTGAAAACTCTCTCGTCGCAAACGGCTGCATTGTGCGCGGCGAGGTGGAGAACAGCATCCTGTTCCGCGGGGTCAAGGTGGGCAAGGGCGTGAAGATCCGAAATTCGATCATCATGCAGAAATGTGACATTCAGGATGGCGCGCTTGTCGAAAATGTCATTTGCGACAAGAATGTCACCATTACGGCGGAAAAGTGGCTCAAGGGGGCTGCGGAGTACCCGCTCGTCATCAAGAAGAATATCACCATCTGATTTTTGTTTGTTTTGCCGTTAGCGGTTTCCTCCCGCTTCGTCTGCCGGAGCGGGAGGGGCTATAACGGCTTCTTGTTTCTAATTACTTTTTACGGGGAGCCCTGTGAGACGTAGGGAAAAAGGTCGGGGAAGAAACAAGAGCGTTTGGAAAAGGAGTGGACGATTTGGCACAGAAGGATCAGGTCAACCGACCGACAGGGAAAGCTCTTGAGACAATGAAAAAGATCTTGAAGAGCCGCTTTATCACAACCGCGCACGTGATGTTTGGCCGCGAGGTGGAGGAACTGACGGAGGTTGAGATCTATAAGACGATCGCGGCAACCGCCAAGCAGTCCATCTCGGATAACTGGATCAAGACGAACAAACAGTATGCCGAGCGCAAGGAGAAGCAGATCTACTACTTCTCCATTGAGTTCCTGCTTGGCAGACTGCTGAAATCCAACCTCATCAACCTCGGCATCGAGGAAGCATTGAAGGAGGTTCTCGGAGACTTCAAGCTGAACCTCTCGGATGCGTACGAGGTTGAGCCGGACGCAGGTCTCGGCAACGGCGGACTCGGTCGTCTCGCCGCGTGCTTTATTGACTCGCTTGCGGCACATCGTCTCCCGGGGCATGGCTGCACGATCCGCTATCAGTATGGACTCTTTGAGCAGAAGATCGTCGGCGGCAACCAGGTCGAGATTCCCGACAACTGGCTGCGCGACGGCTTCGCGTGGGAGTACCGCAAGCCGGACAAGTCCGTGGATGTCAAGTTCGGCGGCAACGCCTATATGCGCGACATGGGGAATGGCAAGCTCGCACTCGTTCATGAGAACCCGATGATCGTCATGGCGGTGCCGTATGATATGCCGATTGTCGGCTACCACAACGCGACGGTCAACACGCTGCGTATGTGGAACGCCGAGGTCAACCGTGACTTCTCCGACTACGGTATGCTGACACAGGAGCAGATCCAGCAGCGCAACGACTACCGCGCGTTCGTCGAGTCCATCACGCGCTATCTCTATCCGGACGACAGCACCTTCGAGGGACGGCGTATGCGCCTCATTCAGGAGTACTTCTTCGTGTCGGCAGGGGTGCAGAGCATTGTCCGCCACTACAAGAAGACGGGCATGAGCATCTACGACTTTGGCAAGAAAATCGGCATCCACATCAACGACACACACCCCGCGCTCTGCGTCGCCGAACTCATGCGAATTCTCGTCGACGAGGAGGAGCTGACGTGGGAGGACGCATGGGCGATCACGCGTGACACGATTGCGTACACGAACCACACGATCATGCCCGAGGCACTTGAGACATGGGGCATTGATATGTTCCAGCCGCTGCTTCCGCGCATCTACATGATCATCGACGAGATCAACCGCCGCCACCTGGAGGAGGTGCGCCGCCGCTATCCGAACAACGAGGACAAGGTGCGTGCGCTCTCCATCATCCAGGACGGCGTGATTCACATGGCGCGTCTCTCGATTGTCGGCGGACACAGCGTCAACGGCGTGGCAAAGATCCACACGGGCATCTTGAAATCCACGACACTGAAGGATTTCTACGATTATACCCCGCGCAAGTTCAACAACAAGACCAACGGCATCACGCACCGCCGCTGGCTCATGGGGGCGAACCCCGAGCTTTCGGCGCTCATCGACACGACACTCGGCAGCCGCGAGTGGCATCGCCATCCGGAGAAGATGGACGGTCTGCACGATCACGTCGGCGACAAGAACTTCCTCGAGCAGTTGATGAAGATCAAGCGTCTGCGCCGCGAGGGGCTTGCCCACTACATCGAGCACCACAACGGCGTGAAACTCGATCCGGATTCGATGTTCGACATCCAGGTCAAGCGCATTCACTCCTATAAGCGGCAGCTGATGAACATCCTTCACATCATGTACCGCTATCAGCGTGCGCTCAGTGAGCCGGGCTTCCTCGCGCAGCCGGTGAGCTACTTCTTCGGCGGCAAGGCGGCACCCGGGTACTACATCGCGAAGGAGACGATCCGTCTCATCAATGTCGTCGCGGACCGCATCAACAAGGATAAGCGCGTCAACGACTTCATGAAGGTCATCTTCATCGAGAACTTCGGTGTCTCCATCGGCGAGCTGGTCTACCCTGCGGCGGATGTCAGCGAGCAGATCTCGACGGCATCGAAGGAAGCCTCGGGGACGGGCAACATGAAGTTCATGATGAACGGCGCGATCACGCTCGGCACGCTCGACGGCGCGAACGTTGAGATCCGCGACGCAGTCGGCAGTGAGCACTGTGTCATCTTCGGCCTCAAGGCGGAGGAGGTTATGAACTACTATGCGACGGGCGCGTACTCGGCGTGGGATGAGTACCACACGAACGAGAAGGTACGCACGGTGATGAACCAGCTCGTCGACGGCACTTACGGAGATTTCCGTTCGCTGTATGACTATCTGCTGCACGCGAACGACGAGTTCTTTATCTTGAAGGACTTCAATGCGTACGACAACGCCCGCATTGAGGTCATGCGGCGGTTCAAGGACAAGGATGGCTGGGCGCGTTCGGCGGCAATGAACGTCGCGCACTCCGGCGGATTCTCATCCGACCGCACGATTGACGAGTATGCACGCGAGATTTGGGACATCCGCCCCGTTATTATCTCGTAGGAATGAGGGGATATGCGCCGAGGAAACGCATATCCCGAGGAAAATACAGGAGGGGATCGTATGAAAACATCAACGCTCAGCGAATTTGATCTGTACCTCTTTCACCAGGGCACGAATTATCATGCGCAGGAAATGCTCGGTGCACATTTTGTGGAGCAGGACGGCAAAAAGGGTGTCCGATTTACGGTATGGGCGCCGAATGCAAAGGCGGTCAGCGTCGTTGGCGAGTTCAATGACTGGAACGTGTTCATCCATCCGATGAACCGCATGGACGACGGTGAAATCTGGCAAGCGTTCGTCGAGGGTCTCGGCGAGGGCGAGATCTACAAGTACGCGATCGAACCACAGTGGGGCGGTCCCCGCATCATGAAGGCAGACCCCTACGGATTCTATGCGGAGAAGAAACCGCAGACAGCATCCCGTACCTACGATATGAACCACTATGAGTGGCAGGATGCGGCGTGGCAGAAACGCAAGGCGGAGGAGTCCTCCTACGAACGTCCCATGCTCACCTACGAGGTTCATGCGGGGTCGTGGCGGCGCACCCTTGAGGGCGACTACCTCTCCTATCGGGAACTGGCAGATCAGCTCATCAGCTACGTAAAGGACATGAACTACACGCACATTGAGTTCATGCCTCTGTGCGAGCATCCCTATGACGGCTCGTGGGGCTATCAGGCGACGGGGTACTTCGCCGTAACGAGCCGCTACGGAACGCCGGACGACTTCCGCTATCTGGTCGACACCGCGCACCGGAACGGCATCGGCATCATCATGGACTGGGTGCCGGGGCATTTCTGCAAGGACGAACAGGGGCTGCGCCATTTCGATGGCAAAAACCTCTACGAGTCCGACAACGAAACGCGTGCGGAGAACTGGGAGTGGGGTACGACCAATTTTGACTATGGGCGTACGGAGGTGCAGAGCTTCCTCATCTCGAACGCACTGTTCTGGTTCGAGG
>ERZ773063.2430-NODE-2430-length-10095-cov-21.582470_pt1 | contig 10095 bp, 9 predicted proteins | sample MGYA00580625_ERZ773063 | MGnify/ENA primary metagenome ERZ773063 (study PRJEB29015, sample SAMEA2738022) | human oral metagenome | biome: human oral; feature: human-associated habitat; material: dental | place: China | collected 2042 ...
AGGAAATTTTTCTTGCGGGTTTTGATGGTTTTAAACATGCTTATAATGAAAGTTATGCCGATGCCTTCCTTCCTACGTTGAATCCAAATGGTAAGTGGGAGGAACTAAACCATGAAATCGAGGATATGTTCCGTGATGTCATACTTGCGATGGGAGATAAGGTTAAGATTACTTTCTTGACGGATAGCATCTTTGATAAGTAGTGATGATGTTTTAGCATCCGTAGAGACTTTTAGGAGTGAAATTCATGAAGCAAAAAGTTTCAGATTATATTGCGGATTTTTTAGTAAAGCATGGTGTCTGTCAAGTTTTTACCGTAGTTGGCGGTGGTGCTATGCACCTTAATCATTCCTTTGGACATCATGAAAAAATCAAATGTTTGTATAACCACCATGAGCAAGCAGCAGCCATGGCGGCAGAGGGATATGCTCGCGTGAAAGGAAAGCCAGCAGTCTGTTGCGTGACGAGCGGACCAGGTGCGACGAATGCAATTACAGGTGTTGTAGGTGCCTATCAGGATTCTATTCCCATGATTGTTATCTCAGGGCAGGTGAAGACAAGTTTGTCATTACCTGCAGCGCGTGAAGCAGGTGTTAGCCTACGTACAATCGGCGGACAAGAATTCGATATTGTCCCGGTGGCAAGAGAAGGTATGGTAAAGTATGCTGTATCTGTGCGTGAAGTAACGCAGATTCGCTATGAATTAGAAAAGGCACTGTCGCTTGCTTTGAGTGGACGGTTGGGTCCTGTCTGGCTCGACGTACCAATCGACATCCAAGGTTCTTTTGTTGAAACTGATATGCTTATAGGTTATGAAGAACAAAATCTTCCTATTCAAGCTGTGAATGTGGCGACGATCAAGGAGATTATACAGCGCGTCTACAAGGCAAAACGTCCCGTATTTTATGCAGGCAACGGAATCCGTATTTCAGGTGGTGCGTTTTTAGTTGGAAAGCTTGCAGAAAAATTGCAGATCCCAGTTGTGACATGTTGGGACAGTATCGATCTTATTGCAGATAGTAATCCATACTATGCAGGTCGTGGCGGCAATATGGGAACACGTAGCGGTAATTTCGCTGTGCAGAACAGTGATCTTATTCTTGCTATCGGAGCCCGGCTTTCTGTCTATCAAGTTGGATGGAATTTGGATTCATGGGCACGGGATGCTTTTATCATCATGAATGATATTGATAAAAATGAATTAAAAAAGCCGCATCTTCGTGTAGATCTTCCGATTTGTGCAGATGCAAAAGACTTTATGGAAGCACTTATAGAGGAAGCTGATGATGAAAAATCAGAAGGACGTGAATCGTGGATTCAACAAACGCGAGTTTGGCGTGAAAATTATCCTGTCGTGCGTCAAGAGCAGCGAGAAGAAAAAAAATATGCTAACGTATATGTTTTTATCGATATACTTAGTCATATGTTGCCAAAAGGGAGTATTACCGTGGTTGCTAATGGTTCAGCAAGTGTCGTTGGCAGCCAGACTTTCTTTGTAAAAGAAGGCAGTCGCTTTATTATGAATTGTGCGATTTCCTCAATGGGTTATGGCTTGCCTGCAGCAATTGGCGCTGCAGTGGCGACAGGGCGAGATGTTGTCTGCATAGAAGGCGATGGAAGCATTATGATGAATTTACAGGAATTGCAGACCATAGTGAAAAATAGACTTCCACTGAAGATAATTGTCATCAATAATAAAGGTTATCATCAGATTCGTCAAACACAGACGAATATCTTTCATGATCGACTCGTTGGTGTGGGACCGGATAGTGGAGATTTAAGTTTTCCAGATTTTTCAAAACTTATCCCTGCCTTTGGCTTACCATACTATTCGATTCATTCAAATAATGAATCAGAAACCTGTCTTACCGCATTCCTTTCGAAAAAAGGACCAGCATTCCTTGAAGTATTTGTTTCGATAACGCAAAATTTTGAGCCGAAATTGGCGACAAAGAAACTATCTAATGGACAGTTAATCAGTCCACCACTTGAAGATATGGCTCCATTCCTTTCACGTAAAGAACTGAAAAAAAATATGTATATTCCCATGTGGTCAGAACAGTGAAGTAGATATTATAATATTTGAAGAGGGTAGTTTTATGGATCAGATTCTTATTCATTCTAATTTGTATGATTATGAAGTAAACTTTGTTGATGGTTTTACAGAGAAACTTTTAGATTTTACAGATACAACAGCATATGTTATTGATGAAAAAGTTTATAGTTTGTATGAAGAAAATTTTAGGAATTTGAATAGGAAGAATATTTTTTTTATAAAAGCAATTGAAAATGAGAAAAATATGGAAACCGTCATGAATCTAATTGCTTTTTTCCAGGATATCGGTGTACGTAAAAATTGGAAGGTCGTTTGTTTTGGCGGTGGTATTAGCCAGGATATCACGACAATGGCTAGTAATCTGTTTTTGCGTAATGTCGATTGGTATTTCTTTCCGACGACACTTCTTTCTATGTGCGATTCCTGCATTGGTGGTAAGTGCGGTATTAATTATCGGCATGTAAAAAATCAACTTGGCGTATTCTTTCCTCCAAAGAAAATATTTATAGATATTCATTTTCTCGATACATTGACGCATGGTGATTATGTTAATGGTTGGGGAGAGCTTTTGAAATTTTCACTGACAAATGGAACACTATTTTATGAAGAAATTCGAAAGGAAAAAAAACTTATCCCTTGCCCCAATATTGCGCATTATATTCATAAGGGACTTTCTGTCAAAAAGGCAGTTATTGAAGCCGATGAATTTGAATCAGATCTTCGACGCGTACTCAATTATGGACATAGCTTTGGTCATGCATTAGAAGGCTATACCGAAAACAGGATTCCTCATGGTATGGCAGTCATTTGGGGAATTGATATTGCAAATTTTCTTGCCGTTAGGGAAGGTCTTATTGATAAGGTATATGCGATGGATATAAAGAAATTCATCAAGGAAACCTTTCTTACAGAAGAGATTATCGTAAAGGATCCAGAGAAACTTTTTACTTATCTAAAGCTTGATAAGAAGGTAAGGGGAAATATACTTTCGTTTGCCCTTCTCGATAAACCAAGTCATCTCGTTGTCCATCCGATAACCATCGATAATAAATTACTGGAAGAGTTCCGCGAATATCTGAGGGATACACATGCTTTCTATAACGCTTGATTTCGGTGCCAGCTTTTTAAAGGGCGCGTGTTTTTGCAATGGTAAGCTTGAAAAAGTTATTTCGAAAGTCTCACCGGCAGTATCGAAAGAAGATTGGTGGATATCGCATCGTATCAAGATTTTGATACGAATTATTCGCGAGATGATAGCAGAACTTTCTGGAGGGGCAGCAGTTTTTGAACTAGCACTTTCTAATGAAATGCACGGTTTTTTATTAACAGATGAAAAAGGGAATCTTGTTACTGATTACATTTCTTGGCAAAAGTCACTTGGTGAAAAAAAGCTCGATTCTCTAGGCAAAACTGCTATAGATGTACTCAGTCAATCAGATTTCTTAGAGGCTGTTCAAAAGACTGGAATGTCACTTTATGCAGGATTGCCAAGTACTAATTTACTCGCACTCTTACAGAGCGGGAAAATCGATGAGACATGCACATATCGTTTCTATACACTTGGTGATTATATTCTTTATAATTTATCTGGTCAGGAGCCGTTTTGTCATCCGACGAATGCAGCATCAACGGGATTGTATGATCTTTCTACAGGTGAATGGAATAAGATTCTCATCAAGGCAATTGGTGCAGAACATATTATCTTTCCACATGTGGGAAACGCTCGTTTGCAATTTTTACTTCAAGGCGCAACGGTCATGGCGTATTCTGCTATTGGAGATCAACAAGCGGCGCTTTTGGGTGCAGGGATAACAAAGCAGGGACAGCTGTCTTTTAACCTTGGTACAGGAGCACAAGTAAGCACCTTGTCCAAGGAGCTTGTATTTTCGAGTGATTGGCAGACACGACCGTATTTTCAAGGATGCTGGCTTAGATCGATTCCACATCTACCAAGTGGTCGCGCGATGAATGTATATTTTCGTTTTGTAAAGGAAGTAATTTCAACACTACAGCCGGATATCACTGACGAAGTGGTGTGGCAGATAATATTACAGAAAGTTGAGGTTACAAAGACTTCTGCTATGTGTTGTGATCTTAGCTTTTTTTCCAATCCTCTAACGTCAGAAAAACATGGAAGCATTGTGCAGATCGGTGAATATGATTTTACAATTGGCAAATTGTTTTTTGCTATATTTGAACAGATGGCATCAGGATTTATACAGGCGTCAGAAATTTTGATGAAGAAAGAGGATGTTCAAAAGATTGTATTTTCAGGCGGTATTGCACGACGTTTGAAAAAAATACGGGAGAGAATTTTATCTGAATATCGTGGCATTCCGTATATTGTTGCTCATGATGAGACATTATATGGATTGATGAAGTTTATAAGAGAGTCACGAATGTAACTAAAGAATAAATTATGAGTGTAGGGTGCTTTCTTAGAATATTTTTAGGAAAACTTTTGCTAAGATAAGAAAAATATTTTTGAAAGAGTCATTGGGAGATGTAAAGGATGAATCATATTGTAGAAGAAGACTTGGCAGAAATTATATCAGAGGACTTGCCGTGGGATATGTTTTCTCATAAGACGATATTGGTGACAGGAGCAAATGGAATATTGCCATCATATGTAGTCGAGACATTTCTTTATCTGAATCAAAAACGGAAGATGAATATCCATATATTAGCACTTGTACGCAATAAAGAAAAGGCACAGATGCGTTTCAAAGAGTATGCGGACGATGTGTATCTTACGATTGTAACGCAAGACATTACTATGCCCTTTACATATGAAGGAAAGATTGACTATATTATTCATGCGGCAGGAGAAGCTAGACCGAAGTTCTATGATAAGGATCCTGTCGGAGCAATTGAAGGGCATATATTGGGAACGCGGAATATCCTTGCATTAGCAAGAGAAAAACAAGTTAGTGGGATGCTATATTTCAGTAGTTGTGCTATCTATGGTACGCGATTCTCGGATACGGGTCCGAATACGATCGATGAATCGTATGTTGGACGATTGTCAACGCTGTCGAGCTTGTCAGATCGTTCATGCTATTCGATAGGAAAATCTGCTGCGGAGTCATTTTGTCGAGCGTATTTTTTACAGTATAATGTACCTGTGAAGATAGCACGTATCGGCTATACATTTGCACCAAAGATGCCGCTGGATGATGGACGTGTCTTTGTGGAATTCATAGGAAATGCTCTGCGTGGAGATGATATTGTGCTGAATAGCGATGGCAGCGCGGAACGCCCCATGCTATATGTTGTAGATACTACGAGAGCGTATCTTCGTATATTGTTGCTGGGCAATAGTGGAGAAGCGTACAATGTAGCAGCAGAGGAGAATTCGACGATATTGAGCTTTGCAAAGATTGTAGCAGAAAATGCGCCGGGAAGGAATTGTAATGTAACTCATCAAATAGCAAAAAGGCAGGAATATTCTTCAGTTAAGCCTAAAAAGATTCGAATTGATATAACGAAACTTAAGGCTTTAGGGTATATGCAGAAACATAATTTAAAAGAAGCTGTTATAAGGACAATTCAAAGTTATAAAGGAGTATAATAAGATCCTTAAAAAGAGGGTTTCTTTGTCTAAGAGCCTGAAATAAACGGGAGAAAAAGGTTATGCGAAATCGTATCATTGAACAAGATTTAAAAGAGATTATCGCAGAGGACTTACCGTGGGAGCGTTTACGTGATACCTATGTTCTTGTGACAGGGGGTAGTGGGATTCTTGCGGCGTATATTGTGGAAACACTTTTATATTTAAATGAAATGTGTCATTTAAATATACATATTATCGCTATCGTGCGTAATTTAAAAAAGGCACGGAGACGCTTTGCATATTATAAAGAACGTAACGATCTCATAATTTACTCACATGATATACGTTATCCTCTTTCTATGGAAGAACCTATAGAGTATATTTTTCATGCAGCGGGGCAGGCGAGTCCAAAGTTTTATGGATGTGATCCTGTCGGTACGATTGAAGGACATATTCTAGGTACGCGCAACTGTCTTCTATTGGCTCGAGAAAAAGGCGTTAAAGGTATGCTTCAATTTAGTAGCTGTGATAGTTATGGGGAGAGGTTTTCAGCGCAAGAAGCCAATGTGATTGATGAGTCATTTGTTGGTCAACTTGACTCACTAGCAGATCGTAGTTGTTATTCAATGGGAAAGGCGGTAAGTGAATATCTTTGCCACATTTACGCACTTGCTGAAGGTATTCCTGTGAAGATCGTCCGGATTGCACATACATATGCGCCACTTATGCCACTGGATGATGGACGCGTGTTTGCCGATTTTATTGGTAATGCCTTGCGCGGTGAAGATATCGCACTCAATAGCGATGGTAGTGCAGAGCGACCTATGCTCTATATCACTGATGCTATTCGTGCCTATTTTCGTGTGCTCTTTCTTGGAAAGTTAGGGGATGCTTACAATGTAGCGGCAGAGGAAAACACGAGTATTTATGCATTTGCTAAACTCGTCGCGGGGCTTGCGCCATGTGGGGGACTGCACGTCACAGTAAAGAAGGAAGAGCGAAAGGGATATCTTCAAGCACCGAAAAAGCAAGTCAAGATTAGCATTCGAAAGCTACAATCACTTGGCTATCGCCAGGCACATACATTAGTGGATGGAATGCGACGTGTACTGCAAAGTTATGAGGAGAAGGAAAATGAGTGAAAACGTGATCCCATGGTCGAAGGCATACGATGAAAAAAGACTGAGACTCCTAGATGTGCTGCCGCTCTCCCTGCCACTTTGCATTTGCATTGAGCCGACGAATGTCTGTAATTTCAAAGGTCAGATGTGCTGGCAGAGTACAAAAGCGTACCGAGAGCATGGAGGCCCCTTCCAGTCTATGGATATGGAATTGCTCGATAAATTCCTGCAGGATGCGAAATCCTTTTGCACGGCGACGGGCAAGAGGATCAAGTTGATCAAACTCTACTCGACAGGGGAACCGCTGCTGCATAAGGAGATCGGCGAGATGGTGCGCCGGATCAAGGCGGCCGAGGTGTGTGACCAGATCGAAATTACGACGAATGCCTCGTTGCTGACGCAGGAAATGGCAAAAGAGTTCGTCGCATACGGGCTGGACTATTTGCGCGTTTCGATGTATTCGGTACGCAAAGAGCATCATAGAGAAGTGACGCAGACGCGTGTTGACCCGGAGACCATCGCACAAAATGTCCGCTTCCTTTACGACTATCGCCATCGGGGCGGGAAACAGAAGCCATTCATCTGTGCCAAGATCATGGATATGGGTGAAGTGGAAAATGAGGAATTTCGGTCGATTTACGCACCGATTTCAGATGAACAGCTTATTGATATTCCGTGGGAACTCCCGAAGACGGAGGAAAGCGCACTCTCCAAGCTCTACGGAGGTAAGGAGGCAGGCAAAGAAGCACAAAAGAAATTTGTGGAAAGCAGTGTATTCAAGGAACGAAAAGCATGCCGTTATCCCCTCTGTGCAACGTGTGAGCTCCCGCTGCACGATCGGCCAGAGGATGCAATTGACGACTTGCCGGTGGAACGGCTTTCATGGAAGGAAGGACAGGAGGACAGGACATGAGATTCTTGGAACTGGCAAAGGATTTTCAGGATGGAAAGCTGCACAAGTGGGTGTACTGGAAACTCGTACGCGAAAAGATGAAGCCGTTGACTGAGATGCAGGAGGTTCTAGCGTGGAATGATGATGTCGCACGCATTGAGATTCGTAAGGACGGCATTGTCCTTGTGCACTCGGGGGGGGCAGATGAACGCGAAGACGGGATTCGCTTCTACATGGATTTTGAGGAAACAATCTCACGGGCAGAGGCGGAGTTCTCGATGAAGGGAGATTATGAACAGGAGGATTTCGACTTTCTTCGTCGTTTTTTGCCGGAAAATGCTGTCGTGCTTGATGTTGGAGGAAATGTGGGTATATTCAGCCTGAGCCTTGCACAGGAGAAGAAGAACTTGCAGATTTTTGCGTTTGAACCGCTTCCATCAACCTATGCAAAAATGCAGGCAAATTTTCGCTTAAACCCAAGGCTTGCAGAAAAGGTGAAGTCGTATAACAAAGGACTTTCCAAGGAGGTCGGCGAAGCGGTGTTCTATCTGCCTGGCGCTTCAGAGGCGGCGTCGTTGCGCCCGAATGAGGATGCCTATTACTCGATTGAAAGTACGGCGACGGGGGAGTATACGGGCCAGCAAAAGATGCAGGAAGTGCGTTGTGAGCTTGATACGGTAGATCACTTCTGTGAGACGAATGCAATTGTGAGTGTCCACGTATTGAAATGCGATGTCGAAGGGGCGGAGTATGATGTGCTGCGTGGTGCAAGGAAGACCTTGATTGAATCGCGGCCAATCGTTTATTCGGAAATGCTCCGAAAACATGCGAAGCGTTTTGGCTACCATCCGAACGAAATTATTTCCTACATGAAGGAGCTTGACTATTGTTGCACAACATTTCGTGGGCAAAAGCTTATTGAGATTGTACAGATGACGGATGCGACAGAAGAACGTAACTTTTTCTTTCTGCACAAAGAGAGCCATGCGGATATCTTAAGGCAGCATCTGGAAACATGAGGTGACGACATGCAGCGCTTGCAGGGAAAGACGATTCTGATTACGGGAGCGACTTCGGGGCTCGGCGAAGCGATGGCCCATCGTTTCGCCGAGGAGGGCGCCGCTATTGTTGCAGTGGGACGAAGCCGCGAGCGGGGCGAGCGGCTGATACGGGATCTGGTAGAAAAGATTCCTTCCGTCCGCGCACGGTTTTTCCCATGCGACCTGACGGAGGCCAATGCAATTAACAGTTTGCGCAAGGCAGTTCAAGAGAGCGGATTTTTCATTAATATCCTCGTCAATAATGCGGGGGTTTTCAAGACATATCGGCTAGAAGAAATCACGCCCCAAGCGTATGACCTAGTATTTCGCACGAATGTTGCCGCAGCGATATTCATGACACAGGCATTCATCGAGGAGATCTGCGAGCGCCATGGCAATATCTTAAACGTTGCCTCGATCGGAGGTCTGCAATCGTATATTGCAGGCAGGAGCCAGTACCTTTATGCGCCTTCCAAGGCGGCACTCATCGAGTTCTAGCAGCTCTGCGCCAAGAATTATGCTAAGGATATCCGCGTGAACTGCCTTTGCCCCGGACCGAACGACACGCCCATCTACGAGAACAAGGACTTTTCCCGCATTCTGCCGTCCATTCCCATGGGGCGCATGGGCGAGCCGCTCGATGTGGCGCGGGCGGCTGCCTTTCTCATCTCGGAGGAGGCTTCCTACATCACGGGGGCGATTCTCACGGTGGACGGCGGCTCTTCCATTTGATGAATGAAAGGACAGTAGGATCATGGAACATTTCGACATACACTCGCATCTTTACCCAATGCGCCGTAAAGCCCCGCCCTTTAGGGCTGGGGATATAAGGCGCGTCCGCCGAATTTGCGCAAGCATTTGAAGGCGGACATTCATTTTTTGTTTCTTCTTGTATTATGTCTTATTCTGTTATATAATACAAATATGAGAGAGGTTAAATATCATTCGAGCAACAATATCGTCTATTCATGCAAGTATCATGTCGTTTTTTGCCCCAAATACCGTAGAAAAGTACTGGTCAACGGCGTTGACACCAGACTGAAGGAGCTGGTCATGTCAATCTGCAGCGAAATCCAGGTCGAGGTCATCGAAATGGAAATCATGCCGGATCATATATATCTTCTGCTTGACGTACACCCACAGTTTGGGATCCATAAAGCCATAAAGACTATTAAAAGGAAAACTTCGCGTATTTTAAGACAGGAATTTCCTTGGCTCACGACAAAGCTTCCTACGCTTTGGACAAACAGCTATTTTTGTTCTACGGTTGGCGGCGCACCGCTCAGTATTGTAAAACAATACATCGAAAATCAGAAAACATCCCAAAGGAAGTGAGAAAATGAAGACCTACTGCTTTAAACTGTATAAGGCAAAGAGCAACCGAAAGCTCCACCGTCAAATCAATGCGGCAGGTCTCATTTATAATCACTGTA
>ERZ773063.2432-NODE-2432-length-10091-cov-3.121562_pt1 | contig 10091 bp, 8 predicted proteins | sample MGYA00580625_ERZ773063 | MGnify/ENA primary metagenome ERZ773063 (study PRJEB29015, sample SAMEA2738022) | human oral metagenome | biome: human oral; feature: human-associated habitat; material: dental | place: China | collected 2042 ...
TCGCCCGTTGTCAGTTAATCGGACACAGAATCGCAATTTCTTTTACAGTAGCCATACAGTTTGGAGGCAAAATGGAGGCAGCCGATAAAAATTAAACAAAAAAGGTAGACGGCAAGCCATCTACCTTGGGTTTTTGGTGCCTCCTGCGCGATTCGAACGCGCGACCTGCGGTTTAGAAGACCGACGCTCTATCCAACTGAGCTAAGGGGACCTTTGTGCGCCCTTCATTATAGCAAGGACACGGCAAAAATCGACCGCAAAGATATACGGAAGCCACATACCTTCCATCGAATGCTCAAGTCCGGTAGTGAAGCACGCATTCAAATTGTGCTATTCTTGCGACGTTTGCTGTATGCTCACGTTTTTCTCGTTATGGAAATTGAACACTGCTGATTTTGGAGGTTTTATGACCTACGATTTCGAATCTCGTATCGACCGCAGTCAGGAAGGTTCCTGTAAATGGAACACCATGCGCAGAGCACACCCTGAACTTCCGGCGTATATTGTGCCGTTTTCCGTGGCTGATATGGAGTTTCATACGGCTCCAGAGATTGTTGATGGTCTGAAACGTTTCATTGACACGGCAGTGCTTGGATACTCCGAGCCAACGGACAAGACAAAAGAAGCTGTGGCAAGCTGGATGGAGCGCCGACATAACTGGCATGTTGAGCCTGAATGGATTTTGAACTCTGCAGGAGTTGTTCCGTCTATTTTTTCATCGGTTGAGGAGTTCACCAAACCCGATGAGGGGGTCATCATCTTTACGCCGGTCTATCATCCATTCTACCTGGCTATTGAGCATTCTCATCGGACGCTTGTTGAGTGTCCGCTTATCTTGAATGATGACCTTACCTACGATATTGACTTCGATCTTTTTGAGCGACTCGCAACGGATCCAAAAAATACGCTGCTGATCTTTTGTTCTCCTCATAATCCTGCGGGCAGGGTTTGGACGGAAGAAGAGCTTATACGAGTCGCCAAGATTGCCGAGAAGTATGGACTGCTTGTAGTCTCCGATGAGATTCATCATGATCTTATTATGCCGGGTTCACATCATACGGTTTTTGAAACGGTTACACCAACGATAGCGGCGCGCACCATTACCTGTACATCGCCGTCAAAGAGTTTCAATCTTGCGGGTACGCAATTTTCAAATATCATCGTCAGTAATCCCGAGCTTCGAGAGCGCTTAGCCGCCCGCATGAGTGAAAACCATACCACCTCGTGTAACCCCATCAGCTTTAAGGCCTGCGAACTTGCATACAACTATGCCGAGAAGTGGCTTGATGCCTGTATCGCAACAGTGGATGCCAACCAGCATCACGTCATCAACTTTTTTGCCGAGAAGCATCCTGAGATTCGTCTTATTCCAGTTAAAGGAACATATCTTCAGTGGCTGGATTTTCGTGCGCTTGGCCTGACACATGACGAACTCGACGACTTTCTTGAGAATAAGGCGCAGCTTTTCTTTACGGACGGAATGTTTTTTGGTGAGGCGGCTGATGGATTTAAGAGATGGAATTTGGCTGCTCCGCGTGTGGAGATTGATGAAGCGCTTGATCGTCTTGATAGGGCATTGCTTGAGCTTGAAGGAGAGTAAAAAGAAATTCAAGGGAACTCGCAAGGAAAACTTCAAATTAGGGGTTGCATAATCGTTGAGTTCTGTAATAATAATTTAGCTGCTTCAAGAGGTGGCTAAATGGTGGGAGTAGCTCAGTTGGCAGAGCGACGGACCGTGGCTCCGTAGGTCGAGGGTTCGAGCCCCTCTACCCACCCCATTTGCGTGCAAGGGGACCGGTAGCTCAGCTGGTAGAGCAGGGGACTCTTAATCCCAAGGTCCAGGGTTCGAACCCCTGACGATCCACCATTTGAATTTCAAACCCCGGCTTGCGTCGGGGTTTTTATTTTTTGTGAGTCGCTAGTTTCTAATTGTTTGTTTCGAGTGATTGCGTCATACTGAAGTCTCCATGATTTTATTGTAGTTCGGAGGACTCGCCGTGATTTACACAATGACGCTTAATCCCGCGCTTGACTATGTCATGCATCCAAACACATTGGACATGGGCTTTACCAACCGTTCTTCATCAGAAGAGCTGCACTGCGGTGGTAATGGTATTAACGTCTCCACGCTCTTAAAAGAGCTTGATAAGGTCACCGTTGCTATGGGCATTGTCGGTGGCTTTACTGGTGAATACCTGCTGAGTGATCTTCAGCGTCAGGGCATTCCAAGTAACTTCGTCAAACTGGATTCTGGCTTTACCCGCATTAACGTCAAGCTTAACGGTATTGTTATGACCATGGTCAACGGCAATGGCCCACGCATTCCAGAGAAAAAGGTTGATGAGCTGCTGGAGCGCATGGATGTTGTTGGCGCAGGTGACACCCTGGTTCTTACCGGTTCTATTCCAAGCTCACTTCCAGAGGATATCTACACTCGTCTTATGGCTCAGCTTTCTGGTCGCGGCATTCAGTTTGTTGTCGACGCTCCTGGTCAGCTACTTATGGAGGCTATCAAGGCTCAGCCATTCCTGATCAAGCCTAACAACCACGAGGTCGGTCGTATCTTTGGCGCAAACCCAGAGACTCCAGAAGAGTGCATTCCATTTGCAAAGAAGCTTCAGGACGGCGGCGCTCGCAACGTTATCGTTTCTTGTGGCGGTGCAGGTTCACTGCTCCTGGACGAGTACGGCACTGAGCACATTGTTCCAACTGCTAAGATTCGCCTTGTTAACGCAACTGGTGCTGGTGACTCTATGGTTGCAGGCTTTTTGGCAAAGACTACCGCTGGCTACGATTACGACACTGCGCTTATCTACGCTTCTGCTTGCGGTACGGCAACTGCAGCAAGCCGAGGAATCGCAAAGCGCGCAACCATCGATCGCGTTGTTACTGCTCTCTACAAGAAGATGGGCCGAGAAATGCCTGCTTCTATTGCAGAAGAGATTCAGCTTGCTCGCCAGAAAGAGGAGAGCCGCGAGGGTAAGTCTTCTTGGCTTGCAGATTCTGAGTAGTAATCGCAGCTAGAACACGTAGTTCTTTTGGCGAGAAAACCTCAGATGGTGCACTCGCATCGCATGAAGCATACATAACTTTTTTTACTATTGTGAACGCACAAGCACTTGGTAAGAAGTAATTTCTCACCAAGTGCTTTTTATTGAGATTTATTTGAAGATATTCATAACGTAACGGTATAAAAAAATGTTACTCTGTACAAAGATAGGTTTGACTCTGCGACTGTTGTCCTTTTGGGCAGTCAAGCAGAACTACACGCACCGCTTCGCGGACAATGATAGGAGCAAGTATGTTTGAGGGAGTCAATGCGTCCAATGGAATCGGCATCGGTACTGCTCAGGTTGCCGTAGATCCAGACCTTACTTTTACTCCACACACTGTTGAAGATACAGCTGCAGAGAAGGCTCGTTACGCAGAGGCTGTAACTAAGTTCATCGCACAGACTAATGCGCAGATTGAGCGCATGACCAAGACGGTGGGCGAGGAAGCTGCTGCAATTATGGGTGCTCACATTGAGTTTGCAGAGGATGAGGGCATCAAAGAGGCTGTTAACGGCGCAATTGACGGTGGCACCTGCGTTGAGCAGGCTGTAAGTGACGCATACGACATGTACTACAACATGTTCCTTGGTATGGAGGATGAGCTCTTCCGTGAGCGTGCTGCAGACGTTGCTGACGTAAAGACCGGTCTTCTCGCTGACCTTCTTGGTAAAGAGGTTGTTGACCTCTCCACACTTCCAGAGAACTCCGTCATTGTCTGCCATGAGCTGACTCCTTCTATGACCGCAGACATTGATAAGGACCACGTTGCAGGTATTGTTACCGAGACTGGTGGTCGTACTTCTCACTCCGCAATCATTGCTCGTGCTCTTGAGATCCCTGCAGTTCTTTCTGTTCCTAACATCACTTCTGAGGTTGCAACTGGCAACGCTATTGTTGTCGACGGCACCAACGGCAAGGTTGTTGTTAATCCTTCTGAGGCTGAGCTTGCTGAGTACAAGGCTCAGGCTGAGGCTTATGCTGCAGAGAAAGCCGCTCTTGAGGCTTATCGTGGCAAGGAGACCGTAACTGCTGACGGCATCAAGGTTCTGCTTGTTGCTAACATCGGTAATCCAGATGACGCCAACGGCGCAGTTGACGCTGACGCTGAGGGTATTGGTCTTTTCCGCTCTGAGTTCCTGTTCATGGATGCAAAGGAGCTTCCAAGCGAGGAAGAGCAGTTTGCTGCTTACCAGAAGGTTGCTCTTCGCATGAAGGATAAGCCAGTCATCATTCGTACCCTTGATGTCGGTGGCGATAAGGAGATTCCTTACCTCAACATGAAGGCCGAGGAGAACCCATTCATGGGCTTCCGCGCTATCCGTTACTGCCTCAACAATGCTGAACAGTACAAGGTTCAGCTTCGCGCTCTTCTCCGCGCATCCGCATTTGGTGACATCAAGATTATGCTTCCTCTTGTTACCACTGTTGACGAGGTCCGCCAGGCAAAGGCTCTTGTTGAGGAGTGCAAGCGTGAGCTTGACGCTGAGGGCGTAGCTTACAACACGGACATCGAGGTTGGCACCATGATCGAGACTCCATCTGCATCTCTGATTGCAGATAAGCTGGCTCGTGAGTGCGACTTCTTCTCTATTGGTACCAACGACCTCATTGGTTACACCATGTGCGCTGACCGCGGCAATGATCGCGTTGCCTACCTCTACGAGGTCTACCAGCCATCTGTTCTCCGTTCTCTTAAGTACCTCATCGGTGAGGGCAATAAGGAGAAGATCATGGTTGGTATGTGCGGTGAGGCAGCTGCAGATCCGCTGCTCATTCCAGTCCTTCTTTCCTTCGGCCTGGATGAGTTCTCCGTCTCTGCACCATCTGTTCTGCGCACCCGCAAGACCATTGCTGCTTGGACAAAGGCTGAGGCAGACGAGCTCACTGCTCGCGTTATGGAGCTTGATACCGCAGCTGAGGTTAAGGCTCTGCTTGAGTGCGAAGCTCGCTAAGCTTTTACTCACACGATACAAATTCAGGGGCATCTGCGCTGGCAGGTGCCCCTGTTTCTTTAACGCTAAACCTTTTGGCGAGAAGACCAATCTTCTCGCGACATGCAAGCCGCGAAGCGCGATATACGGCGCGCGAGTCGCTTCGCACGCTAGGGAACAATCACGGAAAGCGCGGCGGGAATGATCTCAATGACAAACTGTTCTGCAAAGGGGAGCTCCTCGCCATCAACCTGAACGGGGACAGGTTCGTGGAAGGTCACTACTGCATGTTTAAGATGACGCTCTTCAATGATGCGAGAGTTGACGTGTTTACCAGTCCTTGCCAGGCCAAATAGAGCCAGCAGGTGAGGGATGATAGGCACCTTGGTGTTGTAGCAGACTGTGAGCAGACCGTCGTCTGGTAGAGCATGTGGACAGACCTTAAAGCCGCCGCCATACGTTGGGCCAATCTGGAAGGCCATGATAAGGGCTTGGAGATCAATGTCCTTCTCGCCATCAAACGAGACGGTGCAAGGGTAACCCTTGCTGCCTGCAGCCATAAACTTGAGGCCCGAGGTTAAGAAGAGTGCCTCGCCCTCAGTTGACGAGTTATTTGCGCGGCGCTTTGTGGTGTCGGCTGCAATAGCTGCATCAAGTCCAAACGACATGGTCTCCATGAAGTAGACATCGTTGATGCGACCAATTTCTAGCTGCTTTACCTTGCCGCGAACCAGCTGCGCAAATGCACCCTCTGGATCATTGATTTTCATGCCCAGGGTGCGTGCGTAATCGTTTCCGGAACCCATAGGGATAATGCCAAGTGCTGGACACACCTCTGGCGATAAGGTCATGAGGCCGTTGACCACCTCGTGGATGACGCCATCTCCGCCAAGTGCGACAACCGTATCAAAATCTGCAGCTTCTGCGGCTATGACACGAGCGTCTCCCATAGCTGTGGTGAGCTTGAGTTCGTATCCGTCCGTTGCTGCTGAATAGCTGGTTAAAAAGTGGCAAGCAAACTCTGCACCAGCAGCACCTTTACCGCTATGAGCAGCTGGATTAGCAATGATAAGCGTGCGTCCAAGAGGGGATTGAGACATTTTGCACCATTTCTACAAGCGCTGCTGTTGAGCGCACAGTTACTAAATAGTCTTGTCACCACATATCCAAATAAAATAGTGGAGAAAACAGTTCAACGACGTTTCAAGTTTAAACGGCTTTGTCTGTCTGTGCTAGGATAAACCATACAGAAATCGGTAGAAAAGGATAGCGCGTGAGCGAGTCTTCAAAACAAACTAATAATGCGCAGGACACAAGTGTAGTTTCTGCAAATACTAATGGTGCAAGTGCAAGTCTTGTTGCTGTTTCTGCTCGAGACGCGTGGTACCCAACACACCAGCGTGACCAATTCATTTTGCGTCAGCTGGTAAGTAAAGACTTCAAGCTCAAGTATCGTCGCTCCATCTTGGGTGTTGTCTGGTCCGTTTTGAACCCACTTTTGATGATGACCGTTATGGCAGTTGTCTTTTCTACTTTTTTGGGCAACCGCGCCGAGGATGTTGTGAACTATCCTCTGTATCTTATTCTGGGTAACACAGCGTTTCAGCTGATGAACGATGCAACAACTATGGGAATGCGCTCAATTATTGATGCATCCAGTCTACTTAAGAAAGTTCGTATCAACCGCGTTGTTTTCCCTGTGCAAAAAGTGCTTTTTGCAGTTGTAAACTATCTTTTCTCGCTCATTGCTGTTGGCATTGTTATGCTTGTCTTCCACATTCCGCTGACAATTTATGCGCTGTTAACACCTGTCGCTTTGTTGCTCTTGGCTTGTTTTTGCATTGGTCTTGCAATGCTTCTCTCGGCCCTTGCAGTTTTCTTTAGAGACGTAATCCACCTATGGAGTGTTGTAACCACCGCTTGGATGTACGGTACGCCGCTCTTCTACTCCGTTAACATCATGTCACCTTGGATGCTTCAGATTATGCGCTTTAATCCAATGTTTCACTTTGTAACATTTATTAGAGACTGCCTTCTTTTTCAGAAGTTCCCTGCAACAAGCACCATTTTAGGTTGCCTTGTTTCTGCAGTTCTTGCCCTAGTAATTGGCTATACTGTCTTCCACAAATTAGAGAAGAAATTTATTCTGCACATTTAACGTCAGGCTATCTCTTTGAAATAACTTTATAGCAGAACGTTTCTGGGTGACTGCGAGTTTGTGTGAAGCCAAACATAACGCCTTTTGAGTTGAATGAATGGCTTTCCACCACTGCAACGCAGTTAAAATCTCCAAGCTCTAAATCTTGCTGGTCTTCTTTAGTTGCCAGCTCAACACTGATTGTTCTTTTGCTCTTTAGAATTTTCATGTGAAGCGTGTTCTCTAGATATGCAAAGATAGACGTTGATGCATCAGCAATGGTTAGATTTCCAACGGCAGATGCTAAAAGGTAGTCGTTGTCTATCTGGCGAGAAGATCCGTCGAGTTTACGGATTCGAACAATGTGGATAAGTTCTTCTCCTGCTTTAAAACCAGTTTGATGAGAAATATCGTCTGTGCAAGGAACGTGCTCAAAGACAATAACATTTGTATCAGGTACAAGATTGTTTCTGTGGGCATATTCTTGAAAGGACTCAAGTCCTTCTAATGAGCCAATAATCTCACTTGGCTTTTTCTGCCAAATAACGCGTACGCCTCTACCGTGAATAGGCTGAAGAAAGGCTTCATCGGACAGAAGTGTGAGCGCACGTCGAACGGTGTTTCTGGAGCAGGAATATATCTTAGTAAGCTCCATCTCGGTTGGTAAATAGGACTCATACGCATATGTCCCGTCTAAGATCTTATTTTTTAAATCATGATAAATCGTATTAAACCGTGCGCTTGGCATATTTTTTCCTTAACGTGCTGTTGAAGGTTGGAGTTGCATGTTCAAATTGCTCTTGATTAGATAGTAGCTTTATAAAATGAAAGTTACATAAAATGATTCCTTTCATACCATTTACCGATAATTTCATACCGCTCAGGGGTGAGTTGTTTAAACAACTTGATAGTATAAATATACTTTTACTCTATAGAAGTAAGCAAAATTGTTTTGAACATGTATCAAAGCATAGCTTATGAAAATCAAGAGAAGAGGCTTCAACCTAGCAAAGGGATAGGAGCGCTCTCTAAGGAGGAGTCTTATGTCCGGTATCAATCGTAGGCAGTTTGTCACCTTAAGTGCATCAGCTCTTTGCTCACTGGGTCTTGTTGCTTGTGGAGGAAATAATCCTTCAAAGCAGGGAGAATCTGATTCAGCAAAAGGCTCTGTTTACTTTCTAAACTTCAAGCCTGAGTCTGATCAGCAGTGGAAAGATCTTGCAGCTAAGTATACTGAGGAAACAAAGGTTCCTGTAAAGGTAGTAACCGCTGCTTCTGATACTTATGCACAGACATTCCAGTCTGAGATTAACAAGGACGCTTCTGTAGCTCCAACACTGTTCCAGACAAATGGTCCTTCTGGTCTTATTGGTGTAAAGGATTACTGTATTGACCTAAAGGGTGCCAAGATTCTGGATGAGCTTACCAATGACGCTCTTAAACTTCAGGAGGATGGCGTTGTCTACGGTGTTGACTATGTAGAGGAAGACTACGGCATTATCTACAACAAGAAGCTGCTTGAGAAGGCTGGCTATAAGGGAGATGACATCAAGGACTTTGCCTCACTAAAGAAGGTCGTTGAGGATATTCAGGCTCGCAAAGCAGAGCTTGGCGTAAAGGGTGCATTTACCAGCGCTGGCCTTGATTCCAGTTCTGACTGGCGTTTTACCACACACCTTGCAAATCTTCCTCTGTACTATGAGTTCAAGGATACTGGTAAGCCTGAGGCTAAGGAAATTAAGGGAACGTATCTCCCTAACTACAAGCAGATTTTTGATCTCTATATCAACAATGCTACATGCAGCCCAACAGAGCTTTCTGGCAAGACCGGTGATGATGCTGTTGCAGAGTTTGTCAACGGCGACGCAGTCTTCTACCAGAACGGTACTTGGGCATATAACGACATCAAGAAGCTTGGTGACGATGCTCTTGGTATGATTCCAATTTACATTGGCGTAAAGGGTGAAGAGAAGCAGGGTATGTGCTCTGGTGGCGAGAATTACTGGTGCGTAAGCTCCAAGGCAGATGATGCTTCCCAGAAGGCAACACTTGACTTTATCTATTGGTGCGTAACTTCTGATACTGCTACCACTGCAATCGCTGAGGATATGGGCTTCACCATTCCATTCAAGAATGCAAAGGCAACTAAGAACGCCCTTGCAAACATTGCAGCTGAGTATGCAAAGAAGGGTAATGAGTCCGTGGCTTGGGACTTCATTTACATTCCTTCTCAGGAGTGGAAGAACAATCTCTCCAGTGCACTTAAGGGCTATGCAGCAGGAACAGAGGACTGGGATGCTGTTAAGTCCGCATTCGTTGATGGTTGGAAGACTGAAAAAGAGGCTAACGCATAGTAGTCCTTCTAGTAATGCTTTGATTGGTGAGAGACGAGAAGAGAGATCTCTCTTCTCGTCTTTTGTTATTGGAGGGTATCTCTATGGCTAAGATGTTGAAGCGGTGGTGGCCATTATTTGTTCTGCCTACTGCGCTATCTTTTTTGTTTGGCTTTATGATTCCGTTTGTGCAGGGATTTTATCTTTCGTTTTGTAAATTTATTACCATTAGCGATGCTAAACCAGTTGGTCTAGATAACTATGTAGCAGCTTTCTCTGACCCACAGTTTGCTAATGCTTTTTGGTATACCGCATTATTTGCATTAGTCTCAACAGTTCTTATTAATGTATTAGCGCTTGCAATTGCGCTTGCCTTAACTAGAAAAGACCTTAAGGGTACCAATTCATTTAGAACTGTCTTTTTTATGCCTAATCTTATTGGCGGCATTGTTCTGGGATACATCTGGAATATTTTGATTAACTGCGCGCTTTCTATTGTGGGCGAGCAGCTTCTTGCGCTTAATAGCACTGCTGGATTCTGGGGAATGATTCTTCTTACTCTTTGGCAGCAAGTTGGCTACATGATGATCATTTATATTGCTGGCCTGCAGTCTATCCCAAGTGATTATCTTGAAGC